>Ga0073899_10002163_pt1 | contig 17749 bp, 15 predicted proteins | sample KloWWTmetaKNB5Ph_FD_88975 | JGI IMG/M metagenome (GOLD analysis project Ga0073899, IMG submission 88975) | Active sludge microbial communities from Klosterneuburg, Austria, studying microevolution and ecology of nitrifiers - Klosterneuburg... | ecosystem: Engineered > WWTP > Aerobic digester >...
CGCTGGAAGCCCATCTTGTGATAGAGGCGCTGGGCGCCTTGCATCGACTCGAGGGTATGGATCCGCAGGCGTGCCTTCCCGGCGGCGGCGGCTTCGTGGATGCACCACTGCACCATCGCTTCCCCCACCCCCCTGCCCTGCACCGACGGATCGACACCGAAGAAGCGGAAGGTAGCGGCCTCGGCGTCGTCGAACTCGTGGTGGGGGTTGTCAGGGTGGTCGACGTAGGTCAGGCAGCCCACCAGCCGCCCATCGAGCAGGCCGACGACGACCGACGTGGTGGTGTCGGTGGCGCGGTCCGCGACCTCGCCGATGGTGATGTCGTACTCCTCATCGTGAGGGTATCCGGGCAGGCCGAAGTAGGCCAGCTGCACGATGCGGCCGGCAGCCGCCAGATCGTCGCCTGGCCGCGCCCGACGCACCTCCAACGTCATCTGCGCCAGGCTCCGCGCAGTTTCGCCGCCGAGTGGGAGAGCGGCTCGGGAAGGGTACGTGCCTCAGCCACCGACGTCATGAAGTTGCCGTCGCCGCTCCAGCGCGGCACGACATGGACGTGAAGGTGTTCGCTGATGCTGCCCCCCGCCGCGCGGCCGAGGTTGATGCCCACGTTCACCCCCCCGGGTCGGTACGCGGCCTTGACTGCGACTACGGCCTCGGTGACGGTGGCCCACAGCTCGGTGGCCTCGTCGACGGTGAGGTCCTCGAGGTCGCTGATCTCCCGGTAGGGCAGCACCATCAGGTGGCCCGACGTGTACGGGAAGGCGTTGAGGATCACGAACACGAGGGGGCCACGGTGGATGATGTGGGTCTCTTCGTCGTCGAGTCCGCAGCTCAGGATCTGGGTGAAGAGGCTGCCCTCCTCGCCCGGCACGCGACCACCCGACTCGTTGACATATTGGGCGCGCCAGCCGTTCCAGATGCGATCGAGGGTCACCCCGCGAAACTACCCTCCCCCCGAGCTTTGGCGTTGCCGCGGGCACTGACCCCGGCCCAACGCCGAAGCGGTCAGAGGGTGGCGGCGAGTTGGTCGGCGATCTCGGTATGCAGCCGGGCGACGAACTCGTCGAGACCAACGCCTCGGTCCACTTCGCCACCGCGAGGGTTGACGCCGAGGGTGCCGGCGGCGACATCGTCGTCGCCGACCACGAGCACATAGGGGATCTTGTCGAGCTTGGCGGCGCGGATGCGCTTGCCCAACTGGTCGCCGGCATCCACCACGTCGACGCGGAAACCCTCGGACTGCAGCCGCGCCGCAACAGTCTCGGCGTAGGCCTGGTGGGCGCTGGCGACGGGCAGTACACGCGCCTGCAGGGGAGCCATCCAGGTGGGGAAGGCACCGGCGTAGTGCTCCACCAGTACCCCGAAAAACCTCTCCACGGACCCGAACAGGGCGCGGTGGAGCATGATCGGACGGTGGCGGCCTCCGTCCGCGCCGACGTATTCGAGCTCGAAGCGTTCGGCCATGTTGAAGTCGTACTGGATGGTGCTGAGCTGCCAGGTGCGACCGATGGCGTCCTTGACGTCGATGTCGATCTTCGGGCCGTAGAAGGCGGCGTCACCGTCTTTGACCTTGAACGGCAAGCCGTACTTCTCCAGAGCAGCCCGGAGTGCCGCTGTGGCGTCGTCCCACGCCTCGTCCTCGCCCACGTACTTCTTCGGGTCCTTGGTGGACAGGTTCGCTGTGAACTCGGTGAAACCGAATGCCCTCAGCACGCTCATCACGAAGTCGAGCAGGGAGGCGATCTCGTCGGCCGCCTGCTCCTTGGTGCAAAAGATGTGGCTGTCGTCCTGGGTGAAGCCGCGGATGCGCATCAGCCCGTGAAGGGTGCCGGCCCTCTCGTAGCGGTACACCGTGCCCAGCTCGAACAGGCGCAGGGGAAGCTCGCGATAGCTGCGTTGGCGACTGCGGAAGATCAGGCAGTGCATGGGACAGTTCATCGGCTTCGGGTAGTAGGTGCCGTTGTCCATCTCCATCGGCGGGTACATGCCGTCTTTGTAGAAGTCGAGGTGGCCCGACGTGTGGAAGAGGTTGGCGTTCGACAGATGAGGCGTGTAGACGAACTCGTAACCGCCGTCGGCGTGGCGCTGGCGGCTGTAGTCCTCCATCAGCTTGCGCACGATGGCGCCCTTGGGGTGCCACACGGCGAGGCCACCGCCCAGCTCGTGGGGGAAGCTGAGCAGATCCAGCTCCACGGCGAGCTTGCGGTGGTCGCGCTTCTCGGCCTCCTCCAAGCGGTGGAGGTGCTCCTCCAGCGCCGCCTTGCTCTCCCATGCCGTGCCATAGATGCGCTGCAGCATCGGGCCCTTCTCGTTGCCCCGCCAGTAGGCGCCGGCGACCTTCATCAGCTTGAACTGGCCGAGTTTGGAGGTGCTGGGAACGTGGGGTCCGCGGCACAGGTCGAGGAACTCGGGGGTGTTGCGGTAGACGCTGATGGTCTCGCCGCTGCCGATCTCGCCACTGTCCTCGTCGTCGGCGGCGCCACTGCTGACCCTCTCGATGATTTCGCACTTGTAGGGCTGATCGGCGAACACGACCAGCGCCTCGGCAGCCGGTAGTTCGGCGCGCACGAAGGGCTGATCGGACTTGATGATCTCGCGCATGCGGGCTTCGATCGCGGCCAAATCGTCGTCGCTGAAGGTGCGTGTGCCAGGCAGTTCGAAGTCGTAGTAGAAGCCGTCGGTGATCGCCGGGCCGATGGAGTACTTCGCTCCCGGGAAGAGCTGGATGACCGCCTGGGCCATGACATGGGCTGTGCTGTGACGCAGTACGTGACGGCCTTCGTCGCTGTCGGCGGTGAGGATGCCCACAGTGGCGCCATCGGGAAGGGGGCGGCCGAGGTCCGTCTCCTCGCCGTTCACGATCGCGGCCACGGCGGCCTTGGCCAGACGGGAACCGATCGCCTCGGCCAGGGTGGTGGCCGTGGCACCCTCGGGGAGTGTGCGCTGGGAACCGTCCGGGAGCTGGATCGTGATGTCGGCCATAGGGCACCAAGTCTAAGGGTGGACCCGTCGGCGGGCCCCGGACAATTCGGCGCGGCCGTTACGCGAAACGTTCAGCCGCCGGCGGTGGAAACCAGCTCGCGGGCGTCGGCGTCGCTGACCGTGGCCACCTTCGCCGGCACCACGACCTCGGCCTCCGCGGCGCCGGCGTAGACGTTGCGGTACTCCTGGCCGGTGAGCTCGCGGATCTCGAACATCAGCTCGTCGGTGATGCGCCTCAGCAGGAGGTGGTCGTCGCCACGCCCTTGGTACCGAGCGACGTTGATCGGCCGGCCGATCTTGATGGTGCAGTCCTTGAACAGCTTGGGTGCCTTGGCGTCGGGGGGTTGGATCTCACGGGTGCCGGTGACACCCACGGGGAAGATCGGGCAGCTGAGCTTCATTGCCAACCTGACTGCCCCGGTTCGGCCCTTGTAGAGGTAGCCATCACGGCTGCGCGTGCCCTCGGGAAAGATACCGAACAGCTCACCCCGGCGCAGGACGGCTTCGGCGGTGTTGAGCGCTGCCTGGCTCTTCTCGCCGCCGGTGCGGTCGATGGGGATCATCCCCATCATCGGGAACAGGTACTTCGTCTTCCACGAGTCCATGTACTCGGCCTTACCTACGAAGCTGATGTTGCGCGGCACCTGCAACAACAAGAACGCTGAGTCGAGGAAGCTGATGTGGTTGGGACACAGGATGGCTGGGCCTTCGGCGGGCAGGCGCTCGAAGCCCTCGAGGTGGAAGTGCCACAAGCGGTTCGCCACGGGTCGCGCCACCCTGCGGAACCTGGTCTGCGCCTTGCCCGCACCGGTCGCTTTCACGAGAGCTCACACACCGACGACATGGCCGGATCATAGCCACGACACAGATCGCGTGTCCCCCCTGAGGTGAACGCTCGAACAACTCTGTATTAGAGGTTGACGCCGAGGAGCTGTACCGCCTCGTGCACCCCGTGACCCTGCGCCGCAGCGGCGTCGATGAGGGCAACCGCGCCAGGCGTGTTGAGGTCGTCGTCGAGCGCGGCGCGCACGTCGTCGACCACCCCACTCTCCTCATGACTGTTGTCCAGCCACGCCTGCAAACGCGCCCTGTTGCGCGGCATCAGTTCGTCGTCCCACTCCCACTCACGGCGGTAGTGGTGCTCGATGATCGCCAGACGGATGGCGCGAGGATCCCAATCCTGGCGCAGGGCGTCGACGAACACCAGGTTGCCGAGGCTCTTGGACATCTTGTGGCCGTCCTTGAAAACCATCGCCACATGCATCCAGTGCTTGACGAACGGAACACCGGTGGCTGCCTCGCTCTGGGCCCGCTCGCACTCGTGGTGGGGGAAGATGAGGTCGCTGCCACCCCCGTGGAGGTCGATGGTGGAGCCCAGCTCACGCAGGGCGAGGGCGCTGCACTCGATGTGCCAACCGGGCCGACCCGAACCCCACATCGTGTCCCAGCTGGGTTCATCGGGATTAGAGGGATGCCAGAGCACGAAGTCGAGGGGGTGCCGCTTGTTGGGGTCGTCGATGTTGCCCCCACGTTCGCGGGCGAACTCGATCATCTGCTCGTGGCTGTAGTTACTGACCGAACCAAACGAAGGGAACTTGGCCACGTCGAAGTAGACGCTGCCACCGGACTCGTAGGCGAAACCCCGCTCCAGAACCTGGCCGATGAAGCCACGAATGTCGGCAATCGCCGACGACGCCCGCGGTGTGCTGTGCACCGGGAGGGCGTTGAGGGCATCGAGGTCCCTCTCGAAGCGGGCTTCCTCGCCGGCGGCGAGATCGAGGTAGTGCACGCCCAACTGGCGCGCCTTGGCGAACAGGGGGTCGTCGACATCGGTGACGTTACGCACACATTTCACCGAATGGCCGAGGTCCAAGAGGCGTCGCTGGAGGACGTCGTAAGTGATGAACGTGGCCGCGTGGCCGAGGTGGGTGGCGTCGTAGGGGGTGATGCCGCAGGTGTAGATCAGCACCTCTTCGCCCGGCTCGAAAGGCACCACCGCCTGGCGGGCGGTGTCGAACAGGCGCATCGTCACTTCGTGGACGATACCGGCTCGGAGTTCGAGGGAGCCTGGTCGGCAGCAGGCTTGGGTAACCGGGGGTCGCTCTTGATGCCGGTGAGCTTGGGGGCGACGCGGGTCTTGTAACGCACGTTGAGCTGCAACAACACGGCGGTGAAGGCCTCGATGGCGGTGGCGTTGGACAGCTCGCCCGAATCCAGGGGGCGGCAGCCGGGGATCTTGGAGACCAGCTCGCTGATGGTGCGCACCGCCTCGGGGTCGTCGCCGCAGATGAGCACGTCGCTGTCGATCGGCTGGCCGATGTGACCGAGCTCGGTTGCCGGCAGGTGATGGAAGGCGGCCACCACCCGGCACCGGGGAACTGCGGCCTGCACGTGGGCGGCCACACTGCCCCGCGGCGGCACCAATGGCTGAAACTCGTGGCCGACCCTGACCAGGGCGTTGGCCATGCTGATCACGATCTTGCCCTCCATCGCCACGGAGTTCTCCTGGGCGGTGGTGGCCGCCGAGTCCCATGGCGTGGCGATGACGACGATGTCGCAGTCTGCCGCCGCGGCGTTGTCGCCGAAGCCCAGGCGAGAGGCAAGTTCGGGCCACTTCTCGACCTGGCTGTCGCGCGCCTCCATCGCCCTGTACCGGGAGCGCGATCCGATGACCGCGTGGTAGCCGACCGATGCCAGGCGGGCGGCGAGGGCGCTACCCGCCGGCCCCGTACCTCCGAGAATGCCGATGCGCATCCGTCGAGCCTTGCACACTGACCCCTCCCGGTCGAAGGCCATTGCCAACTCCCCACTTCGGATAGGCAACTCAGGTGGCCAGGCCCCCGGGTGGCTACGATCACCCGCATGGGTCTGCTCGACGGCAAGAAGATCGTGATCACCGGCGTCCTCACCGATGCCTCGCTCGCCTACGGGGTCGCCGAGCTTGCCCAGATCGAAGGGGCCGACATCGTGCTCACCAGCGCCGGGCGAGCCCTCAGCCTCACCGAGCGCACCGCACGCAAGCTCCCCACGCCGGTCGACGTCTACGAACTCGATGTCACCCAACCGGACCAGCTGGTCACGGTGCGCGAGGCCCTGGCCGCCAAATGGGGGCGGGTGGACGGTGTTCTCCACAGCATCGGCTTCGCTCCCGAAGCCTGCCTCGGCGAGGACTTCATGGCCGCCCAGTGGGCCGACGTGTCGGTGGCGATGCACATCAGCGCCTACTCGTTGAAGGCCCTAGCCGACGCCTTCGTACCCCTAATGACCAACGGCGGCGCCTTCGTCGGCCTCGACTTCGACAACACCGTCGCCTGGCCCGCGTACAACTGGATGGGTGTGGCGAAGTCGGCACTGGAGAGCATCAACCGCTACCTGGCCAAGGAACTCGGACCGCGGGGCATACGCAGCAACCTGGTGGCCGCCGGCCCGGTGAAGACCGTCGCTGCGAAGAGCATTCCCGGGTTCAAGAAGTTCGAAGACGTGTGGGACGACCGTGCCCCGCTCGGCTGGGACGTCACCGACTCTTCCGCCGTGGCCAAGGCGTGTGTGGCCCTGCTCAGCGACTGGTTCCCCTCCACCACCGGTGAGGTCGTTCACGTCGACGGCGGCTACCACGCGACCGGCGCCTGAGCCCGATCGTCGCCCGGTGAACCGTCTCGCCAACGAGACCAGCCCCTACCTGCGCCAGCACGCCTCCAACCCGGTCGACTGGTACCCGTGGGGGCCTGAGGCCTTCGCCGCAGCCGCCGAACGTCATGTGCCCATCCTTCTCTCGGTCGGGTACAGCGCTTGCCACTGGTGCCATGTGATGGCGCACGAGTGTTTCGAGGATGTCGAAACGGCCGAGGTGATGAACCGGCTCTTCGTCAACATCAAGGTCGACCGCGAGGAGAGACCCGATGTCGACTCGATCTACATGGACGCGGTGCAGGCGATGACCGGCCGCGGTGGCTGGCCGATGACCGTGTTCCTCACCCCTACCGGCGAACCCTTCTTCGGTGGCACCTACTATCCGCGACCCCAGTTCGTGCAGCTGATGGAAGCGGTCGCCGAGGTGTGGCGCAATCGGCCGGCCGACGTGCAGCAGAACGTCACCGCCCTCGGCGAGGCCCTGCGCCGCAGTGCCACCCTCCAGCCGACTGCCGACCTACCGGGCATGCCATTCGTCGACCGCGCCCTGGATCACCTCGCCCAGGCCTTCGACCGCGAGTGGGGCGGCTTCGGCAGCGCGCCGAAGTTTCCTTCGACGATGAGCCTCGATCTCGTCGCCCGCACCATCGTCACCGGGGCCGGCCCCGCAGTCTCTACGGACCCGGCAGCAGACCTGACCGGCTTGCTGACCGACATCCTCACCACCAGCCTCGATGCCATGGCAAGCGGTGGCATCTACGACCACATCGGCGGCGGCTTCGCCCGCTATTCGGTCGATGAACGCTGGCTGGTGCCTCACTTCGAGAAGATGCTCTACGACCAAGCCCTGATGGTGCGTCTCTACACCCACGCCGCGTTGGCCCTCGGCGAGGCTCGCTACCGCCAGGTCGTCGAGGAGACGATCGGCGACGTGATGCGTGAACTGAGACACCCGGACGGGGGCTTCTACTCCGCTGAAGACGCTGACTCCCCCGACGACAACGGCCACGGACACGAGGGCCTGTTTCACACCTGGACGGTCGACGAGCTCAGGGCCACGCTCGGTCCCGACGCCGACGCGGCGCTGGACTGGTACGAGTTCACCGCGGCGGGCAACTTCGAGGGCCGCACAATACCCAGCCGGCTCAACCATCGAGGTCGGATCGAACGCCCCGCCCACATCGAAGCGGCACGGGTCAGGCTCCTCGCTGCCCGCACCCAGCGCCCCCACCCCGGTCTCGACGACAAGGTGCTCACCGAGTGGAACGCCCTCATGCTGTCATCACTATGCGAGGCCGCTGCAGGGTTCGATCGGCCCGACTGGGCCGCAGCGGCAGTGGCGAACGGCGAGTTCCTTCTCGCCAACCTGAAGCGACCAGACGGCCGCTGGCACCGCTCCTGGCATGCCGATGGCTCACCTCCAGCCCGCCACGACGCGCTTGCAGCCGACCACGCGGCCCTCATCGATGCCTTCACCCGCCTCGGCGAACTCACCGGCAAGGTCAGCTGGCTCGACGAGGCGTGTCGGGTGGCCGACGTGATGCTTGACCACTTCTGGGACCCCGGCCAGGGTGGCCTGTTCACCTCGCCCGACGACGGCGAGAAGCTGATCACCCGCCAGAAGGACCTCCTCGACAACGCCACTCCGTCGGCCAACTCCTCTGCCGCGTGGGCGCTCTACCGACTGGCCGCTCTCACCGGCGAGGCTCGCTATGCCAACCATGCCGATCAGATCCTGCGCCTCCTCGCCCGCGCCATACCCCAAGCGCCTTCTGCGTTCTCGCAGGCATTGGCCGCGGTCGCGTTGAGGTCCGCCGGCACTACCGAGATCGTGATCACCGGTGATCGTCCCGACCTGCTTGCCGAAGTGAGGCGACGCTGGCTGCCCGATGCGGTTCTGGCGTGGGGTGAGCAAGGCGACGGTCCTCTGTGGGCTGGCCGCGACGACGGGCTCGCCTTCGTCTGCCACGATCGGGTGTGCAACCTCCCTGTCGCCACAGTCGAAGCGCTAGCGGGCCAACTCGAAGATCTGCGATGATTCTCCCGAACCCTAAGGAGCCCCCGATGATCCGCAGATTCCTCACCGCCGGCCTCGCGGCCACCGCCTTGTTCGCACTCGCCGCGTGCGGCGACGACTCCGACAAGGATTCGGTCATCCTTCCCGGCCAGGTCACCCTGCCCAGCGGAGTCACCCTGCCCGACGGTTCGGGTTTCGACTCCATTCCGCCGATTGCAGGTGTGTCGGCCGAATGCATGGCCATCGCCAATGCATTCGCCGGGGCGGCAACTGCCATGTCCGGCCAGGGCGACGTCTCCCAAGCCGAGGCGTCACTTGCGGCGCTGGAGGGCATAGTGCCCGACGAGTTGAAAGACGATGCCCGCCTCTTCGCCGAGGCCTACAACGCCGTCATCGTGGCACTGGTGGCACACGACAACGACTACTCGAAGCTGATCGCCGACCCCACAGCAATGGCCGCACTGCAGGCGCTCGACAACGAGGATGTGCAGGCCGCCAGCGACAACATCAGCGCCTACCTCGATGGTGCCTGCAGCACCGGGGGTTGACCACAACGTCAACGTCACCAGTGGCCGAAGTGCACCACCTCGGCCAATGGCCGTCGCGAACGAATACTGGCCGAACCGCTGGGCCGATCTTCAGGACTTCGCACCCCGAGGGCCACAGCGCCGACCCCTTCTACGTGGGCGGGCACACCCAACTCATCGAGCGCTGATCGTGAGTTGCGAAAGACACCGAAGTAGAGGGCTCCCAACCCGCGATCCTCGGCGAGCAGGAGAAGGTTCTGCACAGCCATCGCGGTGTCCGTGAGCCAGAACGGCACCGGCCAGCCATCTCTGTCGTCCAGCCCGTGTCCCACCTTGTCGCCCTCCGCGTAGCGGGCCGTGTAGGCCGTCGGGTCAGCGAGGGGCAGGATCACCACGGGGGCACGGAGCACACCCGGCTGGTGGGCGGCGAACCACTCCTGTGCGCCGGTTGTGTGCCAAAAGCCGGCCAGCGAGCCGCCCTTGAGGACGAGGAAGTGGACACCCTGGCTGAAGCCGGCCGAAGGCGCCCGCCGCGCCAGATCGACGAGTTCGGTGACCAAGCCGGGCGGAAGCGGGTCGGGCAGGAAGTCGCGGGTCATCCGCCGGCGACGGATGATGGAGTCGAGGGGTCGTCCGCTCAGCGAGCACCCAGCTTGACGAGATCCTCGGCCATCACCCAACCGTGCACCACGAGCACCCCACCCTTGTTGGGGTCGACGCCGGCGAAGAGTGCAGCGAGCTCGGGCTTGGTCTTGTCGGGCTTCAGCGACTCGTGGTCAAGGAATCCGCTCTGGCCATTGACCCGGGCCACGAAGGACTGTTCGTCGTATTCGGCGTCGACGGCGAATCGCTTCGCCAGACGACGACCCCATGCACGTTCCTCACCCACCGCCCGGTGACCTGGGCGGGGGATCAGGTCGTCGATGTGCTTGAACCCCTCGAGCCCATCGGCGCCGAGGAAGCGTGAACCGACCACCACATCTTCGTCGGGGAAGGCCATCAGGGCCCGGTGGAAGGCCTCGGCCATGAGACCCTTCAACACTTGGTCGCGCTTGGAGTTGCGCCTCACACTCATCAGCCCCAAGAGGACGCATGGCGTACCGCCGATGCGCTCGAGAGTGGAGAAGGTGAACCCGAGCAGCCTGCCCTCGTCGCGACAGGTGGTGCTGAGCACCCAGTCTTCCTTCGCCTTCGAGAGCGCACCGATGTCGAACGCTCCTCCCATCGACGCCATCTCGTCGAGATCGCCGTCGGTGAGCGCCGCGCAGTCCCTGGTTCCCACCTGGAATGCCATTGCCCTGAAGCTCCCCTGTCGATATCTGGCCCCCGAGAACCCCGGGGGACGTGACGTGAGCTACCTATTCTGCCAGAGAATCATCGATTTCGCAGCCACGAGGCTCTGTTAGCGCCTATAAGACGACGGCATCGTGACCGAGCGCCATGCGCAGTTCGCCCACCACACGATCGAGGTCGACACAGAAGTCGTCGGCCAGACGGAGCACCTTTCCCTGGCCGATGTGCAGATAGACGGGCGAATCACCTGGGTGCTCACGCAGGATCTTGCGAATCTGGTGGATCTTCAACTCGGTGAGTGAGGTTGCCGGCACTTTCAGTCGTAACGGTGCAGCGTTGGTCTCCAGACCCTCAATGATCTGCACATCGATGGCCATGAACCCGAGGCGCGTCTCGTCTCGGCGGTCAACACGGCCCTTCACGGTGACGATCGCATCGTCGAGCAGCTTGTAGCCCTGTTCCATCAGCACCCGGGGGAAGACCGTCACCTCGATGGAAGCGTCGAGGTCCTCGAGCACGAAGACCGCCATCTGGTCGCCCTTCTTGGTGAACTTGCGCGCCAGGTTGGTGATCACCCCACCGAGCACGACCACCGAGCCGTCGTCCCTCTCGGCCACCTCGGCGACGGTGCAGTCCACCTTGCGGCGCAGGGCCGCCTCGACACCGAGCAGGGGGTGATCGCTGACGTAGAGGCCGAGCATCTCCTTTTCGAACTTCAGCCGGTCGCCCTTGTCGAACTCGACGAGCGGGATAGTGATCGTTTCGTCGAAGGCGCCGCCACCCGCTTCACCGCCGATGTCTCCGAACAGGCTCATCACACCCTGGTCGCGCTCCCGGCGGCGGACCAGGGTGGTGTCGATGATCTGCTCGAACACCATCAGCAGGCCCTTGCGTGGGTGACCGAGACCGTCGAAGGCGCCGGCCTTGATGAGTGACTCGACCGTGCGCTTGTTGAGCACCGCTTCGGGGACCCGCTCGGAGAAGTCGTGGAAGGAGTCGTAAGGGCCGTTCTCGTCGCGCTCGCGCAGCAACAGTTCGACCAACCCCACCCCGACGTTGCGTATCGCGGACAAGCCGAAGGTGATCGCACCCGGACTCGCCGGCGGCAGCTGCACATCGGGAGGAACCTCGGCGGGGTTGAGCGCGGCGAAGTCGGTGACCGAACGGTTGATGTCGGGGGTGAGCACCTTCACCCCACCGGCTCGGGCGTCGCTGAGGTAGACGGCCGCCTTGTCGAGATTGCTCTTCACGCTGGAAAGCAGGCAGGCCATGTACTCGACCGGGAAGTGGGCTTTCAGGTAGGCCGTCTGGTACGCGATCAGGCCGTACCCGAAGGCGTGACTCTTGTTGAACGCATAGTCGGCGAAGGGCTCGATGATGTCGAACAGCTCCTTGCCCAGCGCGCGGCCATAGCCGGTGTTCTCGCAACCGGCCTCGAAAGCATCCCTGGCCGCCGCCATGACCTCGCGCGACTTCTTGCCCATCGCCTTGCGCAAGTTGTCGGCCTCGGCGAGCGAGTAGCCGGCAAACTTCTGGGCAACCCTCATCACGCTCTCCTGATAGATCATCAGGCCGTAGGTGTCGCCCAAGACTGCTTCGGCGTCGGGGTGGAAGAAGGTGACCGGCTTGCGGTTGTTCTTGCGGTCGGCGTAGTCGTAGTGCATGTTGACGCTCATCGGCCCCGGCCGGTAGAGAGCCACGAGCGCGGCGACGTCGTCGAAAACGGTTGGTGCCAGCGACCTCATCAGAGCCCTCATCGGCGGGGATTCGAGCTGGAAGACACCCATCGTGTCGCCGCGACCGAGAAGGTCGAAGACCGTCAGGTCGTCGAGGGGCACCCTGTCGATGTCGAACTCGGGGTCCTTGGTGGCCCTCACCATCTTCATCGTGTCGGTGATCACGTCGAGGTTGCGCAGACCGAGGAAGTCCATCTTCAGCAGGCCGAGTTCTTCGACCCCGTGCATCTCGAACTGGGTGACCATCGGCGCCTCAGCCGGGGACTGCCCCGCCTCGGGTTTGCGCTGGATGGGCAGGTAGGTGGTGAGCGGGTCCTTGGTGATGACTACCGCCGCGGCGTGGATGCCGTCGCTGCGCTTCAGCCCTTCGAGGCCCTTCGCCACGTCGACCACCCTCTTCACATCGGGGTCGGTCTCGTACATCGCTCTCAGCTCGGCGGCCGCCCTGAAACCGTCGGTGTACTTCGGGTTCTCCTCGAAGCAGTACTTCAAGGGGGTGTCGCGCCCCATCACCAGAGGGGGCATGGCCTTGGCGATCCGGTCTCCCATGCCATAGGGGAAGCCGAGCACCCGCGCTGCGTCGCGTACGGCGTTGCGGGCCTTGATCGTGCCGAAGGTGATGATCTGGGCGACATGGTTGCGGCCGTACTTGGCGGCCGCGTAATCGATCAGCTCGTCGCGATGGCGCGAGTCGAAGTCCATGTCGATGTCGGGCATCGTGCGCCGGCTGGGGTTGAGGAAGCGTTCGAAGAGGAGGTCGTACTTGATCGGGTCGAGTTCGGTGATGCGCAGGCAGTAGGCGACGGCGCACCCGGCTGCCGACCCACGACCCGGACCGACCCGAATGCCCTGTTCGCGGGCATGGTGGATGAGGTCCCAGACGATCAGGAAGTAGCTGGCGAAGCCCATGTTCTTTATCACCTGCAGCTCGTAGGCGAGGCGATCCCCGACCTCACTGGGCAGGTTCTCGCCCCACCGCTTGCGGGCGCCCTCCCAGGTGAGGTGGTCGAGGTAGGCGGCATCGTCGGCAAAGCCGGGGGGAAGTGGGAAGTCGGGCAGTTTGGGCTTGCCGAACTCGATCGTGACATCGGCGCGTTCGGCGACCCAGAGGGTGTTGTCGCACGCCTCGGGCAGGTCGCGGAACAGGTAGCGCATCTCGGCCGCGGTCTTCAGGTAGTGCTCGTTGCCCTCGAACTTGAACCTCTTCGGGTCGCTGAGGGTGGCGCCGGTTTGGACACAGAGAAGGGCGTCGTGGCTCTCGTGATCGGCGCGGTGCACATAGTGGGAGTCGTTGGTGGCGATGATCGGTGCGCCGAGCCGGCGGGCGATCTCGACCAGCTTCGGGTTGGTTTCGCGCTGCGACGCCAGACCGTGGTCCTGCACCTCGACGAAGAGGTTGTCCTTGCCGAAGATCTCCTGGAGCCGGCCGGCCTTCTGGAACGCGCCCTTCTCGTCGCCGTTGAGGAGGCTCTGCAGAACATGCCCGCCGAGGCAACCGGTGGTGGCGATCAGACCGTGGTGGTACTTCTCGAGCAACTCCCAGTCCATGCGAGGCTTGTAGTAGTAGCCCTCGAGGAAGGCCAGGCTGGCCAGCTGGATGAGGTTGCGGTAGCCCTGGTCGGTCTCGGCCAAGAGGGTGAGGTGGTAGTAGAGCTTCTTGCCACCTTCGGTGTCGCCACCCGAGTCGTCGAGACGCCCCCGGCGCGCAGGGCGCTCCAGACGCGAGTCGAAGGCCATGTACGCCTCAGTGCCGATGACCGGCTTGACGCCCTGCTTGTTGCACTCCTTGTAGAACTCGAGGGCACCGTACATATTGCCGTGGTCGGTCATACCAAGGGCAGGTTGACCGTCCTGCACCGCCTTGGCCACGAGTTCGTCGAGCCGAGCCGCACCATCGAGCATCGAGAACTCGGTGTGGACGTGAAGGTGGGTGAACGAGTCGCCCACGGGCGGGGACCTCCTCTCGACGGTACGGGATCAGCCGCGGAATGACACGGCTGTGATTCCTGCGACCCTAGCCGCGCCGGCCTCCGTCGAAAACTTGTCCCGCTCCCCCCTATTCCAAGTTGGCGCTGGGCCGGGCACAGACCCCGGGCCAGCGCCGAACCTGAGATTGGCTGAGGGGTTCAGAGGTAGGTTCCGGGCCTCTCGCTGGCCTCGACGACCCTGTCTTGGGGGCCCATCATCGACCCCGGGGGAAGTTGGCGCATCTGCTCGAGCTGTTGGCGGGCGGCCAACTGCTGGGCGAACAGGGTGGCCTGGATGCCGTGGAACAGACCCTCAAGCCAGCCCACCAGCTGGGCCTTGGCGATGCGCAGCTCGGCCTCACTCGGAATCTCACCGTCCTTGAACGGCAGGGCGAGCATGTGCAATTCATGTTGCAGGTCGGGAGACAGGGCGTCGCTGAGCTCAGCGATCGATCTCTCGTAGATCTCGGCCAGGCGTTCGCGGCTGGCTTCGTCGAGGGGGCTGGTACGCACTTCCTCGAGAAGCTGCTTCACCATCGACCCGATGCGCATCACCTTGGCCGGCTCGGTGACGGTCTCCGTGGGGGCCTCACCACTTGGCGCGTCGACCACCTCAGGGTGTTCGCTCGGTTGGATCGGATCGGTCATCGGACTCTCCTCCGGGTTCATCGGGCCGCCGCCAGCAGAGGCACCAACATCTCAGCAGATGTGAGTGAGCCGTGTCGACACAAGAGCTCGAAGGGACCGGAGTCGGCTGGGTCGAAGAAGCCGATTGCGGCATGGGCGACCAGCGCGACGTCGCCGAACCGGGCCGCCACCGGCGGGCTCACCACCGGGCCGAACCAGCCGGCATCGACGAGCTCCCTGCGGCTGTGCACCCAGGCCGTGTCGCCGTGTTGTTCGCGCGCCGCGGCGAGGAGGTCCTCGGCGGCGCCAGGCTTGGCGTGCAGCCAGCGAAACCGGGCCTCACCGGATTGATGCCTGCAGGACCTCAACACATCGGGATGGGGAGGCACCATGCTCGCCCCGACCTGCACCTGCCCGTGGTCGGCGGTGATAACGAGCGCCGAACGGGGTGGGAGTGCCGACAGAACATCGGCGACCAAGCGGTCGGCGGCAACCAGTTCGGCATCGTAGAAAGGCCCGAAGCCGCGTTCATGGGCGACCTTGTCGATCCCGTCGTAGTAAGCGTAGACGAACCTCTCACCCTTTCTCAGCTGTTGGCCGACCACGACCGCCAGGCTCGATGCGACACGCCACCCGACAGGGCGGCAGCCGCGCAAGTGGGCCTCTGTGAAGGCCGAGCCTTCGAGCTCGGCCTTGCTGACCACCGGCACCCTCTCGCCCATGAAGGGGCGGAAGGGCTGGACCTTGGCTGGCTCGCACTGGCGGCGAGCGTCTCCGGCGGATGTGTTCCAGCGGATCACGTTCAATACCTCGCCGGCCATGTCGATGCGATATCCAACCAGGCCATGCTCACCCGGCGTCAGCCCGGTGGTGATCGATGCCAGCGCTGTGGCCGTGGTGGAGGGTGCGACCGTGGTTATCGGACCCCCGCTCATGGCGCTGAGGGTGGGCGCGAGATGGGCTCTCTCGATCAGCTGCTCCCACCCCAGGCCGTCGATCACGAGCAGCACCACCTGGTCCGCTTCGGCGATCACCGCGGGCATCCACGCCGGCAGAAGGGCGCCTTGCGGAGCGAGCAGGGCAGGCACGATGCCACGAATGTTGGCACCGGCGTAGTCGGGGATGGTGGGTTGAGGAGGCACGAAGTACCCAGTCCAGCACCAAAGCGCTGGAGAGCGCCACTCACTGCTTCGCAGACAGGTCACCGATGCGGCCTAGATTGGCGCTGTGCGAGTATCGAGCAAGGGCGATTATGCGTGTCGGGCACTCCTCTCGCTCGCCCTCCACCAAGCCGAACCTGGCCCGACATCCGTGCGCGACATCGCCGAACGCACCGCGATCCCCCAGCCCTATCTGGAACAGATCCTGCTCGCGCTCAAGGGTGCCGGCCTCGTGCGCTCCAAGCGCGGGGTCGGTGGTGGCTACATCCTCGCCCGCCCCCCCGACGAGATTCGGATCAGCGAGATCCTCAGCGCCGTCGACGGTCCGATCAGCCTCGGCGACTTCGGCGAGCCCCACCAAGACGGGGCGTGCAGCCACGAAGGGCAGTGCGTGCTGCTGGCGATCTGGAAGTCCGCCGGCGAAGAAATGAGGCGGATGATGCATGCCCTCACCCTCCAGGCCGTGGCCGACGCCGCCCAGGGCACCGCCGCATGGCCCGAGGCCCGGCTGGACCCCTGAAGCCAGGTGCTCCGACGCGGAAGGTTCAGTCGCCGAGCGCCGCCTCGACCGCGGCGAGGTCTGCTGGAAGGGGTGACTCGAAGCGCAGGGGTTCGTGGGTGACAGGGTGGTCGAGTTCGAGCACGGCCGCATGCAGGAAGGGACGTGGTGACGGCACGCCGGATCTCACCCCCCCGTAGGTGGGATCCCCGACAACCGGATGCCCGATCGCACTGAGGTGGACTCGGATCTGGTGGGTGCGACCGGAATCGAGGCGACACTCCAGGGCCGAGGTGGCCGTGGGCACCCTGTATTCGTGGAGTACCCGATAGCGGGTGCGAGAGGGTTTGCCGTCCACCACCACAGCCATTCGCGTCGGATCCCGATGGTCGCGGCCGATGGGAGCATCCACCACCCCATGGGAGTTGGCGAGGTGCCCCCACACCAGGGCCTGATAGACGCGCCCGACATCGCGGTTGGCCAAGGCATCGACCAGCACGTGATACGCCAGTTGGGTGCGGGCAACGGCAAGGAGCCCCGACGTGCCCACGTCGAGACGGTGCACGATGCCGGGTCGGTGGCTCTCGCCCACCGCGGCCAACTCGGGGAACCGAGCGAGCAGCCCGTTCACCATCGTGCCCTCGGCGTGACCGGCACCGGGATGCACCACCAAGCCGGCCGGCTTGTCGACGATGATCAGGTGTTCGTCGGCATGGACGACGGTGAACTCGACCGAGGGATCAGCCTCGGGTCCCTTCGGCTCAGGCAGCATCGCCGGCTCTACCTCCACCCTCTGCCCGGCCTTTAGCCTGATCTTGCCGGAGGTCTGGACCTCTCCGTCGACCCGGACCCCGCCTAGTCCGACGAGAAGGGTTGCATCGCTGCGGCTGCACTCGGCGAGCAGAGACACGACCCGGTCGAGGCGCTCACCCGCCAGGGCGCCGGGGATCTCCTCTTCGATCATGCCGACCTCGCCTGATGAGAGCCGAACAGGGACCACAGCACGAACACGGCCCCACCGACGTTCACCGCGATGTCGGCAACGTTGAAGATGGGGAACCACTGGAAGTCGATGAAGTCGATGACCTCGCCACGCAGCCACCCCCGGCCCCGAAACAGGCGGTCGACGAGATTACCCATCGCCCCACCCAGTACCAGCCCAGCGGCCACCGCCGCTGTGAGGCTGGTCTGACGGCTCACGGAGCGAACGATCACGGCCACTACCACCAGGGCCAGTAGGCCGATGATGGGGCCGATACCCTGCCCCTTGGAGAAAGCCATGCCGCTGTTGTACGCCAGGTTCCACTGCAG
>Ga0073899_10002164_pt1 | contig 17749 bp, 10 predicted proteins | sample KloWWTmetaKNB5Ph_FD_88975 | JGI IMG/M metagenome (GOLD analysis project Ga0073899, IMG submission 88975) | Active sludge microbial communities from Klosterneuburg, Austria, studying microevolution and ecology of nitrifiers - Klosterneuburg... | ecosystem: Engineered > WWTP > Aerobic digester >...
ACCTGGGACATCATCCGCAAGTACAACAAGGACTACAAACTCATCTTCATCGGCGACGCGACGATGAGCCCCTACGAGATCGTGCAGCCCGGCGGCAGTGTCGAGTACAACAACGAGGAGCCCGGCGCCGAATGGCTGCAGCGGCTCACCCACGCCTTCCCGAAGTACGCCTGGATCAACCCCGAGCCGCAGGGCGTGTGGCAGTACCGCCAGAGCATCGCGATGGTGCAGCAGGTCATGAACCAGCGCATGTTCCCGCTCACGTTGGCCGGGCTGGAGCAGGCGATGCGCCTGCTGTCGAAGTGAACCTGCTTCGCCCGCGCTGGCCCGGCGCGGGACCACAATAGCGCCCCCCGACCTTCTTCCCCCACGCCTGACCGGCGCGCCGATGCTCCTGACCGACCGCCGCCCGCTTCCTCCGCCCTTGGTCCTCCGGAAACGGCCCGCGCCGCCGGTTTGTGCCGTCATGCTGGTGCTGCTGTCTGGCGGGCTGCTCGGCCTGCCGGCCCAGCTGGCGCGGGCACAGGCCCCAGCGGCGCCAGCCGCCACGCCACCGGTGGCGACACCCGCGGCGCCAGCCGCGTCGGCCCCCGTCTCGCCCGGTGACGCCGCCGCCGAGGACCCGGAACTGCAGGGCGTGACCTGGGCGCTCACCATCGAGGCGCCCGAAGCGCTGCGCCCGGTGCTGGAGCGCTACCTGGACCTGGCCCGCTACCAGCGCGCCGACCGCAAGGAAGGCATCACGCGGGGCGAGCTGATGCGCCTGCTCAGCGCCGCCCCGGCCCAGGTGCGCCAGCTGCTGGAAACCGAGGGCTACTTCGGCGCCAAGGCCCGCACCGAACTGCCGCAGGACGGCGGCGCACCGGATGCCGGCTCGGCGGCCGCAACAGCCATTGCAGCGACCACAGCCACCCCACCGGCCACCGCGACGGCCTCCCCCGTGATCCAGGTGCGGCTGTGGGTCGACCCCGGCCCGCGCACCACCGTGAGCGGCCTGCGCCTGGACGTGCACGGGGAGCTGGCCACCGCAGCGGCCGCGGGCGACGAGCCGGCCCGGGCGCTGATCGAACAGCTGCGGCGCCAATGGGCGCTGCCCGACGGCCAACCCTTCACCCGCGAGGGCTGGGACGACGCCAAGACGGCCGTGCTCACCCTGCTGCGCACCGAGGGCTACCCGGCGGCAAGCTGGGCCCACAGCGCCGCGCAGGTGGACGCGCAGGCCCACCAGGCCAAGCTGCAGCTGGACGTGGCCAGCGGACCGCTGTTTCGCTTCGGCAGCTTCAGCTTCGAGGGCCTGGGCCAGGTGCGGCTGGATGCGGTGCTGGCGCTGCGCAACGTCGCCACGGGCGAGCCCCTGCGCGAGCAGGCCCTGCTGAACTACCAGGACCGCCTGGTCAAGACCGGGCTGTTCGACACCGTGGCCGTCACCTACGACCCCGACCCGGAGCTGGCGCAGGCCACGCCGATCCTCGTGCGCGTGCGCGAGCGCTCGCTCCAGCAGGCCACGACCGGCGTGGGCATCTCCGACCTCAGCGGCCCGCGGGTCACGCTGGAGCACCTGCACCAGCGCCCGTTCGACTTGGGCTGGCAGGCCAAGACCAAGCTGCAACTCGGCCGCGACGCGCGCTCGCTGTCGCTGGACCTCACCTCGCACCCCCAACCCGGCCCCTACCGCAACCTGGTGGCCGGCAGCCTCAGCGAGACCGAGGCCAGCGGCCTGCGGGTGATCAGCGAGCGGCTGCGCCTGGGCCGCACCCAGGACACCGAGCGAATCGAGCGCACCTACTACGTCGAGCTACAGCGCGCCTTCACGCGCGACCTCGCCACCAACCTCGTCACCGACGACACCTCGGCCGCCAGCGTCAACTACCAGTGGGTCTGGCGCCGCTTCGACCACCCGGTGCTGCCCACCCAGGGCTGGGGCATCTCCGCCGACGGCGCCGTGGGCCACTCCTTTGCCACCGAGCAGCGCAGCGGCTGGTTCAGCCGCGGCAATGCGCGCCTGACGGCCTACTGGACCCCAGGCGAGAACTGGTATGGGCAGACCCGCGTGGAGCTGGGCGAGGTCTTCTCTCGCGACAGCGTGGCAGTGCCCTACACGCTGCTGTTCCGCGCCGGCGGCGACGATTCCGTGCGCGGCTACGGCTACCAGAGCCTGGGGCCGACCGACGCCACCGGCTCGGCCGTTGGCGGCCGGGTGCTGGCCACCGGCAGCCTGGAGCTGGCCCGCCCCTTCTCCCTGAAGCACCCCGCCTGGTGGGGCGCCGTGTTCGCCGACGCCGGCAACGCCGCGACCGGCTGGAACAGCTGGTCGGCCGCCTGGGGCTATGGCGCGGGGGTGCGCTGGCGCAGCCCGGTCGGCGCGCTGCGCGTGGACCTGGCCTGGGGACAACAGCTGCGCCGCCTGCGGCTGCACTTCACCGTCGGCATCAGCCTGTGACGGGCGCACGATGAGCCTGCCACCGCCCTTGCCTCCGCCCTCGCCCAGGCCCGGGCCCGATCCCTCGCCCGACCTCGCTGCGCCCCCGACCCCGGCGCCAGTGCCGCATCGCCAGCGCCGCGGCCTGCTCCGGGGCGGCGCGATGGCCGCGCTAACGACCCTGCTGCTGGCGCTGCTGGTGGCAGCGGCGCTGGCCTGGGCGCTGGGGACGACCGCCGGTGCGCGTGCGCTGCTGGCCCTGCTGCCCGGGCTGCAGGCGCAGGGCGTGCAAGGCCAGCTGCTGGGTGACTTTGGCGTGCAGCAGCTGCGCTGGCGGCTGGGCAGCCGCCGCGAGCTGGTCATCGACGCACTGGCCTGGCAGGGCCTGCAGTTGAGCCTGTCCGGCCCCGGCCCGGCCCGCCTGCAGGTGGCGCGGCTGCAGGCACAACGGGTGGACCTGCAGGGGCCATCGGACGACCCCAACCCGGTCGTCCTGCCCACCCACCTCATCCTGCCGCTGCGGGTGGATCTCGACGAGGTGCGCGTCGACGAAGTGCTCTTCGACGCCATCCGCTCCCGCCCGGTGCGCGGCCTGTCCGGCCGGCTGCAACTGGGCGCCGGCCCGGCGGCGCGGCACCGCCTGGAGGGCCTGCAGGCGCGCTGGGACCGCGTGCTGGCCCAGGGAGAGGCCACGCTCGGCGCCGCCGCACCCCTGCCGCTGGACGCCGCGCTGCGGCTGCAGCCCACACCATCGGCCTCACCGCCAGCGCCCGATGGCGGCGCCAGCGCCCCGACCAAGGCGCCCGCCAACTGGTCCGCCCAGCTCACCGGGCGCGGCCCGCTGGCCCGGCTGCAGATCCACGCCGAGCTGGCGGCGCGGGGCCAGTCGATGCAGGCCGACGCCGAGGTGGAGCCCGTGGCCCGCCAGCCGCTGGCCCACCTGCAGGCCCGGCTGGCCGGGCTCGACCTGGCGCCACTGGCCACCGGCCTGCCGCACACCGCGCTGACGGGGCAGATCGACGCCCGCCTGAGCGCCGACAGCCCAGGTCGCGCGGCCAGCCCGCTGGGCCTGCAAGTTGCCCTGGACAACCAGCGCCCCGGCCGCCTCGACGCTGGTGCGCTGCCGCTGCGCCGCATCGAGCTGGAGGCGCGCGGCCAGCTCAGCTCGATCGACCAGGGCCGCATCGAGCGCCTGCGGCTGCAGCTCGCCACCGCGCCACCGAACGCACGCCAAGCTGCCCGGCGGGACACCGGGCAGATCGACGCCGAAGGCCACTGGGCGCTGGTCGGCAGTGGCGCCGCGCGACGGCTCGACCTCGGGCTGACCGCCCGGCTGACCGCCCTGCAACCCGCCCAGCTGCACCAGGCCGCGCCCGCCCTCCACCTGGGTGGCCCGCTGGCCCTGGAACTGGCCTGGCCGCTGGGGGCGCCCTCCCCTGCCCCCACCCCGACGACCGCCGCCGGCGAGGCCGCTGCGGTCGACGGTACGCTGCACCGGCTCGCGCCAGACGGTGCCCGGCTGGACCTGCGCACCGACCTGACCGGCCACCTCATCGGCGCCGGCCTGCCCGCCGTGCGGCTGCGTGTGGAACTGCTGGGCGATGCCCAGCACATCGAGTTCAAGCAGCTGCGGGCCGAATCCGGCGCCGCGCACCTGGAAGCCGCCGGGCAACTGCGCCGCGATGCCGCCAGCTGGCGCCTGCAGCTGCAAAGCAGCCTGCACGCCTTCGACCCGCTGGTCTGGTGGCCTGGCCTGGGCGACCACCCGCTGCGCCGCGGCCCGCACCGGCTCGACGGGCAGGCCCGCATCGACCTGCAGCTGCCCGACCGCCGCAGCGCCGCGCCGGCCGCTGGCTCCACCGGCCTGACCCGCCTGGCCGCCTTGCGCGGCGAGGCGCAACTGCACCTGGATCCCAGCGTGCTGGCCGGCGTGCCCGTGCAAGGCGAGCTGCAGCTGCGCAGCTCGCAGAGCGATGTCGCGCTCGGTCCGGTGCCCCACCTGCTGGCCGACCTGCAGCTCCATGCCGGCTCCGCGCCACAGGCCACCGAGCTGCGCCTGCACGCCGACCTCGACCCCAACCACGGCCAGGACCGCTGGCGCCTGAACTGGTCCAGCCCCGCCCTGCAGGCCCTGGCGCCCTGGTGGCGGCTGATCGACCCGGCCCACCCCCTCGCGCTCGCAGGCGACACGCAGGGGCAGCTGGAGCTGGACGGGCGCTGGCCACGCGTGCGCAGCCGTGGCCAGCTGCAGGCGGGCAGCGAGCAGCCCCTGCGCGGCTGGCAGCAGGCGAGGGCCGCGGCAGGCCCCGCCCAGCCGGCCACGCCACCGCAGTGGCAGGTCGCGGGGGTGCAGGCACGCTGGCAGGTGAGCAGCGACGGCAACGATCCCATCGACGTGGACGTCCAGGCCCGCCGGCTCGGCGGCGCCGAACCGCTGCTCCAGGCCCTGCAGCTGCGCGTCGAAGGCCGCAACTCGGCCCACCGGCTGCAGGCCTCGGCCGACTTCGAACGCGCCGGGGAGGCCGCGACCGAGACCACGCCAGCAGCTCCCCCGCGGCGCTTCACCGTCCAGGCGCAGGGGGCCGGCGACCTGCGGCTGGACCTGTCGGCGGCACGCGTTGCCTGGCAGGGCGAGCTGTCCCAGGCCAGCCTGCAGGAGCTGCTGGCGCCGGCCGGGAACGCCACGCCGTCGGTGCCGTCGGTGCCGTCGGTGCAGACGGGCCAGGCGCCACAGGCGGCCTCGCCCACCTTGGCCACGCTGATCAGCCTGGCCGCCACCCCCCTGCGCCTCAGCCACGGCCCCGAGGGCAGCAGCGTGCAGGTGGGCCGCACGCAGGCCACCCTGGCCGACGCCCGCCTGCGGCTGGACGAATTGACCTGGCGAGACGAGCCGGGCAGCGCCCCCCCCGGGGCAGCCGCCGCAGCCGCAGCACCCCGGCGCAGCCTGCAGCTGCGCGCCGAACTGGAGCCGCTGGCCATCGCGCCGCTGCTGGCGCGCGCCCAGCCCGGCTTCGGCTGGGCCGGCGACCTGCGGGTGGGCGGGCGCATCGAGGTCCAGGCCACGCCGCAGCACTTCAACGCCCAGGCAGAGATCGGGCGGCTGCAGGGCGACCTGCTGGTGCAGGATCCTGACAACCCGGCTGGCCCGCAGCGCCTGGGCCTGGACGACCTGCGGCTGGCGGTCAGCGCGCACGACGGCCAGTGGCGCCTGACCCAGCAGGTGGCCGGCGGCAACCTCGGGCGCCTCGACGGAGAGCAGTCCGTGCAGGCGCCGCCCAGTGCCTTCTGGCCGCCAGCGGGCTCCCCCCTGAGCGGGCGCATCGACCTGCGCATCGCCCAGCTCGGCCACTGGGGCCGCTGGCTGCCGGCCGGCTGGCGCCTGAGCGGCCAGCTCGACACCCATGCGGCGGTGGCCGGCCGTGTCGGCGCCCCCGAGTTCAGCGGCGAGCTGGTCGGCCAGCGCCTCGCCGTGCGCAACCTGCTACAGGGCGTGGACTGGCGTGACGCGGCCGTGCGCATCGCGCTGGCCGGCGACACCGCCCGCATCGAGCAGTTCAGCGTGCAGGCCGGCGCCGGGCGGTTGGCTGCCACGGGCCAGATCCAGTTCGGCGCCAACCCGCGGCTGGTGGCCCAGATCGAGGCCAGCCGCTTCGCCGCCCAGCAACGGGTGGACCGGCGCATAGTGGCCAGCGGCCAGGCGGAGCTCACGGTCGACGCGCGCAGCACCGCACTGAAAGGCCGGCTGGTCATCGACGAGGGCCGCTTCGACTTCACCCAGCGCGACGCCCCCTCGCTGGCCGATGACGTGAACGTGGAGCGCCAAGGCAGCGACGCCGCCGCCGCCGAGCGCCCGGCCACCGCCGCCCGCGGCCCGCAGCGCAGCACCGTCCTGGACCTGCGCGTCGGCCTGGGTCATCAGCTCCACCTGGCCGGGCGCGGCCTGGCCACGCGGCTGACCGGCGAGCTGCGCCTGACCACCCCGGCCAACAAGCTCGCCATCCACGGCGACGTCCATACCGAGGAAGGCAGCTACACCGCCTACGGCCAGAAGCTGAGCATCGACCGCGGCATCATCCTGTTCGGCGGCGCAGCGGACAACCCGCGCCTGGACATCGAGGCCACCAAGCCCGACCTGGAGGACCTGCGCGTCGGCGTGGCCATCACCGGCACCGCGCAGAGCCCGCGCATCCGCCTGTTCAGCGAACCCGAGCTGACCGAGACCGACAAGCTGTCCTACCTCCTGCTCGGGCGCGCCTCCGACGGCCTGGGCCGCACCGACCTGTCGCTGCTGCAACGCGCCGCCTTTGCCCTCATCACCGGCGAGGACGACAGCCCCTCGCTGATCGAACGCATCGGCCTGGACCAGCTCTCGGTGCGAAAGGAAGACGGCGACACCCGCGAAACCGTGGTCTCGCTGGGCAAGCAGCTCAGCCGCCGCTGGTACCTCGGCTACGAACGCGGCCTGAACGCCGCCACCGGCTCCTGGCAGCTGATCTACCGCGCCGCCCAGCGCTTCACCTTCCGCGCACAGACCGGCACCGAGAACGCCCTGGACCTGATCTGGACCTGGAAGTGGGGCACCCCCGGCATGCTGCCCCTGCCCATCCCGGGCGCCGCCACCTCGGCCGGCCCGGCGCCGGCCCAGGCCGTCTCACCCTCCGCGACCAAACCCCAGCGCTGAATGCCGCCGCCTCGCCTGGCCGTTGCGACCTGCCAATCCCGCAGCCGGGGGGCCTACAATATGGCCCCGAGGCCCTGCAGTCGACTCCGGTCGAACCGCCCTCCACTCCCGGGGCGGCAGCTGCAGTGGCCTTTCTTTTCGGCCCGCTCCGTGCGCCGGATGACTCCTCGTAGTTCAATGGATAGAACGGCCGCCTCCTAAGCGGCAGATACAGGTTCGATTCCTGTCGAGGGGACCATCGATGCTTCCGCCGGGGTCCGCTGAAGTCCACGAAGCCCGCTTCTTCACTCGGAAGGCGGGCTTTTTGCTTCCGTGGGTGAAATACAGCCGGACCGCCGCGACCGGACAGGTCCGCGCCGTCACCGCTGGATACAAGGCGCGCTGGACAGGAGCGACCTGCGTCCGCTCTACTCACCGGGGCGGCCCGGGTCGCCCGCAGGGCGTGTGCCAGGGTGACCCGCCCCGCCGCCGCCTCGCCCGTCCATCGTGATCACCCCCCGGAGGAGACCCAGCATGGCCACCCGCAAGACCCCCCGTCCAACCACCCAGGCCGCCACCACCAACGCGGCCGCACCCAAGGCCACCGCGGCCAAGCCCAAGGGCTGGTCGCTGCACATCGGCCTGAACTCGGTCGACCCGGGCCACTACGGCGGCTGGTCCGGCGACCTCACGGCCTGCGAGTTCGACGCGCTGGACATGGCCGAGCTGGCCAAGTCCCAGAGCATCAAGCCCACCCTGCTGCTGACCCGCAGCGGCACGCGTGCGAAGGTGCTGGCGGCGCTGCGCAAGGCGGCCAAGACGTTGAAGGCGGGCGACCTGTTCCTGCTCAGCTACTCCGGCCACGGTGGCCAGGTGACCGACATCGACGCCGACGAGCCGGACGGCCAGGATGAGACCTGGTGCCTGTTCGACAGCCAGCTGATCGACGACGAGCTGTACTACGAGCTCAGCCGCTTTGCCGCCGGGGTGCGCATCCTGGTGCTGTCCGACAGCTGCCACAGTGGCAGCGTGGTACGCGAAGCGGTGCCGGGTGCGGCGCCCGCGGGGCCGCGCCCGCGCCTGATGCCGCCGGCAATCGCCCGGCGCACCTACCGCGAGCACAAGGCCTTCTACGACGGCCTGCAGAAGGAGGTGGCGCGCGCGGCCGGCGGTGTGAGCAACGACCCGGACGCCGTGCTCGCCGGCCTGAGCGTGGGCAGCGCGCGCCTGAACGCGGTGGTGACGACGTTCAAGCCCTCGGTGATCCTGATTTCCGGCTGCCAGGACAACCAGACCTCGATGGACGGCGAGCACAACGGCGCCTTCACCGAGCGCCTGCTCGCCGTGTGGCGCCAGGGCGCCTTCCAGGGCAGCCACCGCCTGTTCCACCAGACCATCCGCTCCGGCATGCCGTCGACCCAGTCGCCGAACCTCTTCACACTCGGCCCGGTGACGGCCTTCGTCAAGCAACGGCCGTTCAAGGTCTGACCGGTCCATGCAACAGCAGTGGCAGCGGCGGCTGCCACTGCTGCGGCCGTGTTGACCCTGGCGTGGTGGCGGTGCTGGCCGTGCTGGCGGACGACCGGCGTGATGGAATGCCGCGGCTGCGCGCAGATGTCCCCACGCCAAGCGGTTGCACCTGCGGCGGCACTTGCAGATCGCTCAGTTCGGGTCGAAGCTTCTCGTGAGCCGACGGCGGGGGCACGTTGGCGCACCAGGAGGCATTCCACCGTGAAGCGCTGTTTCGTCATCCAGGGTTATGGTCAGAAGACCGACTACAGCAACGGCCGGGTGCTCGACCTGGATGCCTCGTATGCGGTGATCAAGGAAGCCGTCGAGGATGCGGGGCTGGAGTGCCTGCGCTGCGACGAGATCGCGCATTCGGGCGTCATCGACGTGCCGATGTACCAGCAGCTGCTGGAGGCCGACTTGGTGATCGCGGACCTGTCGACCTACAACATCAACGCAGCCTTCGAGCTGGGGGTGCGCTACGCGCTGCGCCCGCACTGCACGCTGATCGTGGCCGAGAGCCAGTTCCGCAACCCCTTCGACACCAGCCACACGGTGATGCTCAGCTACGAGCACCTGGGCAAGGACGTGGGCGCACAGGAGGCGCGGCGCTTTCGGCGTGCGCTCAAGGGGCAGATCGAGGCGTTGCGCGCGGCCCAGCGCATCGACAGCCCGGTCTACACCTACCTGCCGCAGCTGCAGCCGCCCGCGGCGGCACAGGCGGTCGTGCCGCGCAGCGCACCCACGCTGGGAGCACTGGAAGTGCTGACCACCGGCGCCACGGCGGCCCCCGCCACGCCCGCCGCACCCGAACCAGCGGGTCACGACCTCAGCCTGAAGCAGTTGCTCGAAACGGCGCAGCAGCTGGTGGACCAGCGCCTGTACGCCGCGGCCTCCAGCCTGCTGGAGGAACTGCGCCGCCAGCGCCCGCACGACAGTGACATCACGCAGCGACTGGCGCTGGCCATCTACAAGAGTGAGCAGCCCGACGCCCAGACGGCCCTGCACGCGGCCCGGGAGCTGCTGCGCGAGTTGAACCCCGCCAGCACCAACGACCCGCAGACCCTCGGGCTGTGGGGCGCGATCCACAAGCGCCTGTGGGAGCACAGCGCCCATGCGCCCTACCTGGACGCCAGCATCGAGGGTTACGAACGCGGCTTCTACCTGAAGCAGGACCACTACAACGGCATCAACCTCGCCTTCATGCTCGACGTGCGGGGCGAGCTGGCCGCCAGCAGCGGCGACATGGCCAACGCGATCACCGACCACACACTGGCCGCGCGCGTGCGCCGCGAGGTGCTGCGCTGGTGCGTCGACCAGGCCGAGCGCCTGCGCGAGGTGGATCCGATGGACCGCTACTGGGTGCTGGCCTCGCTCTGGGAGGCCAGCCTGGGCCTGGGCGACGAGCCCGGCCGGCTGAAGTGGGAGGCGCAGCTCGCCACCATCACGGTGCCGGAAGCGATGCGCTCCACCCGCGAGCGGCAGGCCACGCAGCTGCGCGACCTGCTGGCCAGCGCCCGCATGCGCGGCATGCCCATCGGCGCAGCACCGAATCGAGCCCCAGACGACGCGGCGATCCCACCGGCCGGCGCACCCGCCATCCCCGCCATCCCCCGCGAGCGGCAGGACAGCGCGCTGCCAGCATCGCCGGGCGGCTGACACACCCCGACCGGCGGCTCAGCGCGCGCCGCTCACGTCCAGGATCGCCCCCGAGGTGTAGCTCGCCGACGGGCCCAGCAGCCAGACGATGGCCTGCGCCACCTCGTCGGCGGTGCCCACGCGCTGCATCGGCAGCGAGGCGGCCACCCGCGCGGCGCGGTCCGGTTGGCCCCCGCTGGCGTGGATCTCGGTGTCGATGATGCCGGGGCGCACGGCGTTGACCCGTACCCCTTCCGCGGCCACTTCGCGCGCCAGCCCGACGCTCAGCGTGTCGATGGCCGCCTTGCTGCGGCGTAGTCGACATAGGTGCCCGGTGAACCCAGCCGCGCCGCCACCGAAGACAGGTTGACGATCGAGCCGCCCGCACCGCCGTGCCGGGTGCTCATGCGGCGCACCGCCTCGCGGGCGCAGTACAGGCTGCCGAGCAGGTTGATCGTCACCATGCGCCGCAGGCGGGCACCGCCCATCTCGTCGAGCCGGCTGTTGACGTCAACGACGCCTGCGTTGTTCACCAGCCCGCCCAGGCGGCCCAGGCCACGGTCCACCGCCTCGAACATCGCCAGCACCTGCGCCTCGTCACCGACATCGGCGGCCACCGTCATGGCGCGCCGGCCCAGGGCACGCACCTCGTCGGCGAGCCGTTCGGCCTCGGCCTGGCGATGCAGGTAGTTGATCGCCACGTCCCAGCCCTGGCGTGCAGCCAAGCGGACGGTGGCCGCACCGATGCCGCGGCTGCCGCCGGTGACGAGCAGCACGGGGGACTCGGGCAGCGGCGGCAACAGCAGCGACTGCGGCGGCGCGGTGAGGGAATCGGTCATGGTGGCGCTCACGGTCCTGGTGGGTGGGATCGGCCAGCATGGGGCGCCCGAGAAGCCTCTGCAACGAGAGGCACAAGGAACATGGAATAATTTCCCATCCATATCCTTGCCGACCCAGTGCGCAGCCCAAAGCGGTGCACGGGCGTGCTAGCATGATTTGCAAAAATCAACACAGAAAGCATCTTCTGACAGCGGCGCCGGGGCGCCGTTCCGTGCATTGTGCCGAGTCACTGGCTTGGCCCGTTCTGGTGCGTTTGCGATGAAGACACTGCGCATCGTCATCCTCGAAGAGGGTGGCGTGATCGCCCACCCGGCCCGGGCCGCATCCGACCCGGCCAACGCGGCGGCGTTGACGCCGTTCGCCGGTCTGGACCCGCGCACCCTGGAGGGGTTGAGCGGCCCGGCCGTCGCCGAACTGCTGCGCCAGCACGCGATGCCGATGTCCTTCCTCGACACCGACGCAGGCGGGCTCGACGAAGCCGAAGCCACCAGCACCAGCCTGGAAGACCGCCTGCAGGAGGCCCTGCGCAGCGACGCCCCCGGCAGCGCGCCCATGCCGCTGCTGCTGGTCCCGCCCCGCGAAGACACGCTCACCACCGGCAGTGGAGCGACCCGCCCGCAGGCCTTCGAGCGCTTCGGCGACAGCCTGATGCGCGTGCTGCGCCGCCACGAACTGGAGGCGGCGCTGACTGACGCGGACACCCGGTTGCGCCAGATCGGACTGCGCGACGCCCGCCACGGGCTGCCACGGCGCGAACTCTTCCTGGACCGGCTAGAGCAGGCCACCATCTCGGTGCAGCGCGGCGGCGTCTCCTTCACGCTGCTGATGATCGGTGCGGAGCTGCCCGTCGAGCTCGTGGGCACGGCCGGCCTGGGCCTGGAGGCCGCCGAACCCGCCCCGGCCGCACAGCCGGCCAGCACGCTGCTGATCGAGGCGGTGTCGGCCCGGCTGCAGCGCCAGGGGCGGCGCTCCGACAGCTACGCACGCATCGGCGGCCACAGCTTTGCGGCGCTGATGCTGGGCAACAACTCGGTGGCCGCATCGATGGGGCTGGCGCACCGCCTGGCCGAGGACCTGGCCCGCCCGGTGATGGTGGCCGGCCGGCCGATCCAACCTGTCATCACCATCGGCGTGGTGCTGTGCCCGCAGCACGGCAGCGACGCGCGCAACCTGCTGTTGCACGCCCACGCGGCCCTCGAACAGGCCCAGGCCGGCCGGCATGTCGTCGCGGTCTACGACCCGCGCTACAGCCGCGCCCTGCACAGCAGCCAGGGCGACGGCGGCGCACTGACGATGCCGCTGCAGGGCGAAGCGCTGGCCCCGCTGCTGGTGCAGGCGCTCGAGCGGCGCGAGCTGGGCGTCGCCCTCCAGCCGGTGGTCGACCTGACCAGCGGGCGCATCACGGAGATCGAGGCGCTGGCGCGCTGGCAGCTGCCCGACCAGGGCCCGGTCCCCGCGCGCGAGTTCATCGCGGTGGCCGAACAGCACGGGCTGATCGGCCAGTTGACCGACCAGGTGCTCGACCAGGCCCTGGCCGCCGCCCGCCACTGGCGCGCTGCCGGGCTGGAGGCGGGGCTGGCGCTGAACCTGTCGGTGCGGCTGCTGGCCGACCGCGACTGGCCAACCCGCCTGCGCACCGCCCTGGAGCGGCACGACTGGCCGGCGCAGCGGCTGACGCTGGAGGTGTCCGCCCCGGCACTGATGCAGCACGCCGACGCCGACGCGCAGGTGCTGGCCGAGCTGGCAGCGCTGGGCGTGAAGCTGGCGGTGGATGACTTCGGCAACGGCCTGACCTCCTTCCTGGCGGTGACGGAGCTGGGCGAGATCGCGCAGATCAAGATCGACCTTGCCGCGCTGCGCCAGGATGCCCGCGCGACCCGGCCAGAGCACCTGCGCGCCATCCTCGGCGCGGCGGTGGCCCTGGCGCACGGGCTGGGCGCGCGCGTGGTGGTCAAGGGTGTCGAGCACGGTGCCGACCTCGCCGCCCTGCACGAGCTGGGCGTGGACGGCCTGCAGGGCCGGGTCTGTGCCGCACCGATGGCGCCGCGCCAGGTGCGCAGCTGGTGGGCCACCGCACGGCAGCGGCCGCTGGCCTGGCAGTTGGCCGACGCGTCCGGGGGCGCGGCGGCCCTGGACATCCTGCTGGACGCGGGCGCCCCCCAGACCTGACGCAGCGCCACCCTGCAGCCCCCTCGGGCAGCGGGCGCGGCGACAATCGGCAGATGCTTTCCGTCACCAAATTCCTGCCGCGCGGCCAGGGGCTGGCCGCCGTCCTGCTCAAACGTGCGCCCAGCGTCGAACTCGACTGGGCCCGTCGCGGCGCCGACCCGCTCGACGCCACCGACAGCAGCGGCCGCCCGCTGCACGTGGCGCTGCCGCCAGGCAGCCGGCTGCGCGACGGCGATGTGCTGATCGCGCAGGATGGCAGCCTCGTGCGCGTCGTCGCTGCACCCGAACCGGTGCTGGCGGTGCAGGCCTGCCCGACGCACGGCTCGCCCGCCGACCTGCTGCGTGCTGCACACGCACTGGGCCTGCTCCAGGTGGCGGTGATGGTGGAGCCGGACCGGCTGCTCATCGCCCCGGATGCCGCGCTGGCCGATCGCCTGCGCCACCAGCACCTGGTCGTGCAGGAGGCGGTCGCCCCCTTCGAGCCGGACGCAGCGCGGGTAACCGACGCCGACGCTGCCACCGCGCCTCGCGAGCCCGCTGCCGCACATGTGCACGGACCACACTGCAGCCACGGGCACGGCCACCACCATGGTCACCATGACCACGGCCATGCGGGCCACGGTGCCCCCGGGCACACGCACTCCACGGCGGCTGCTGCAGCGCCCCGCGGCCGCCCTGTGGGCGTGGCCGTGACCGGCACGGCCGTGCCGCATGTGCACGGACCGGGCTGCGGGCATGACCACACCGGCCGGTGACCTCGGTGGTCACGGTGGCCAAGGTGGCGATACCGCCAGCAGCTTCGCCGACCTGCTGACGCAGCGCAACTACCTGCGCTTCTGGGCCTCGCGGCTGGTGACCCAACTGGCCGCGCAGATGGTGATGGTCGCGCTGGGCTGGCAGATGTACGACCTCACCGGCAGCGCCTGGGACCTCGGCCTGGTCGGGCTGGCGCAGTTCCTGCCGGCCCTGGTGCTGACCCTGCCGGCCGGGCACGTCGCCGACCGCCACCACCGCGGCCGCATCGTGATGGGCAGCAACGGGGCCCAGCTGGTCGTGGCTGCCGTGCTGCTGGCTGCCACGCTGGGTGGCTGGGCCAGCCGCGAGCTGATCCTGCTGCTGTCGGTGCTGCTGGGGATGGCCCGGGCCTTCCAGTTGCCTGCCTCGCAGTCGCTCACGCCGCTGCTGGTCCGGCCGGCGCTGCTGCCGCGGGCCCTGGCATTCAACGCCAGCGGCATGCAGGTGGCCATCATCGGCGGGCCGGCGCTGGCCGGGCTGCTGTTCACCGTCGGCATCCACTGGGTCTACGCGCTGGGCACGCTGGGCTTCGTCGCCGGCACGCTGCTGATGGGCGGGGTGCGCTACACCGCCCCGCCACCCAGCAGCGCCGCGGCCAGCTGGGCCACCGTGCTGGCGGGCGTGCGCTTCCTCTGGCAGCGCCCGACGCTGCTCGGCGCGATCTCGCTGGACCTGTTCGCCGTGCTGCTGGGCGGCGCCACCGCGCTGCTGCCGATGTTCGTGAAGGACATCCTGCATGCCGAGCCCTGGGTGCTGGGCCTGCTGCGTGCCGCCCCGGCGGTGGGCGCGCTGGCGATGTCGGTCTGGCTGGCCCGGCACCCGCTGGCGCGCCACGTCGGCCACCGGCTGATCGCCTCGGTGGCGGTCTATGGGCTGTGCATGCTGGTGTTCGGCGCCTCGACCTCGGTCTGGCTGTCCTTCGCGGCCCTGTTCGTGTCCGGCGGCGCCGACATGGTCAGCGTCGTGATCCGCCAGACCCTGGTCCAGCTCGAAACGCCCGACGACATGCGTGGCCGGGTCAGCGCCGTCAACGGCATCTTCATCGGCGCGAGCAACCAGCTCGGCGAGTTCGAGTCCGGCGCCACGGCCGCCTGGCTCGGCCCGGTGGGCTCGGTGCTGCTCGGTGGCGTGGGCGTGCTGGGCGTCGCGCTCGCCTGGATCCGGCTCTTCCCTGGCCTGTGGCAGCGCGATCGGCTGCTCGCCCCCTGACCCGACCAGAGGGGCCGCGGCCCGTGCTTTGGTGCAGCGCAACAAAGTTTGGGCACAATTCGGCCCTTCTACCTCTCTCCACTCAGCGCCCGCTGAAAGGTCCTTGCCATGCGCCGTGTCGTGTTCAACCAGAAGGGCGGGGTCGGCAAGTCGACCATCACCTGCAACCTCGCCGCCGTGAGCGCGCAGCAGGGCCTGCGCACCCTCGTGCTGGACCTGGACGTGCAGGGCAACTCGACGCGCTACCTGCTCGGCGAGGGCGCTGAGAGCGTGGACGGCGGCACCGTCGCCGACTTCTTCCAGCAGACCCTGGGCTTCAGCTTCAACCCCAAGCAGGCCGGCGAGTTCATCTACGAGACGCCCTTCGAGCGCCTGCACCTGATGCCCTCCAGCCCGGCGCTGGACGAGCTGCATGGCAAGCTGGAGTCGCGCTACAAGATCTACAAGCTGCGCGAGGCGCTGGAGAGCCTGTCCAAGGACTACGACGCGATCTGGATCGACACCCCGCCCGCGCTGAACTTCTACACCCGCAGCGCACTGATCGCCGCCGAGCGCTGCCTGATTCCCTTCGACTGCGACGACTTCTCGCGCCGCGCGCTCTACACCCTGATGGAGAACCTGCAGGAGATCCGCGCCGACCACAACCCGGCGCTGCAGGTCGAGGGCATCGTCGTCAACCAGTTCCAGCCCCGTGCCAGCCTGCCGCAAAAGGTGGTGGCCGAGCTGATCGAGGAAGGCCTGCCGGTGCTGCAGCCCTACCTGAGCGCCTCGGTGAAGATCAAGGAAAGCCACGAGCGCGCCCTGCCGATGGTCCACCTGGACCCGCGCCACAAGCTGGCGCAGGAGTTCGTGGCGCTGCATGCGGCGCTGGGCTGAAGCCGTCCGGCTGCAGCGGCAGCCCGCTGGCCCGGCCCCCCATTGAAAAGGGCGACCCGCGGGTCGCCCTTTCTCCTTTCTGCTTGTGCCGACCGGATCAGGCCGACTTGCGCCGCCGCCGCCCCAGGAAACCCATCACGCCCAGGCCCGCCAGGAACATCGCGTAGGTTTCCGGCTCCGGCACCGCCGCCACGTTGCCGGTGACGTTCAGCGTCAGGCTGTTCTGCAGCTGGCCGACGCCGACGAGGCGATCATCGTCGAAGGTCAGCAGGTACTGACCGCTGTAGCTGCCCGGGGTCGAGGCCAGCAGCGCCACGGAACCACTCATGGATTGCCCGGCGGCCAGCGCGGAGAACGAGGCCAGGCTGAGGCTGAAGTCCGAACAGCCCGACACGCAGGTGTAGCTCACCGAATCCAGCGCGGTGGTCTGCGCTGCACCCAGGCTGCCCGCCAGGGCGTACAGGTTGAATGCCGCACCGGCCGGAGTGGCCGTGAGCGATCCGGCGTTGCGGTCCATCTCGACGTCGAAGGACGCGTTGGCATGCTGCAGGTAGCTGTAGGTCAGCGTCTGCTGGGCGCTGCCGCCCAGCACCGTGCCCGTCGAGCCGGAAGCGGCGGTGCGGTCGGCCCGCACGGTGTAGGCGGCGGATCCCTGGATCGACCCGGCGTCCGGTGTCACGAACACCGACAGGTCAGCGAAGCTGTTCAGCGTCTGGGCGGCAAAGCTGCCGAGCACCGAGATCGTCGCGGTCGCCGTCGAGGCGCCACCCACTGAATAGACCAGGTCGCCCTGGCGCAGACCCACCGCACCGCCGGCGCCGGAAATCGAGCCGGCCGGGGTGAGCAATGCGCTGGCACCCGTGAGCACCCCGAGGCTGTTGTCGAACGAACCCGCGCTCACCGTCGTGGTCGACGAACGGCTGTCCAATCCACCCGAGTTGCCGTTGTTGCTCGTCGCGTTGGTGCCGGGGTTGAGCACGGCGGTGCCCACCTGCACATCCGTCGCCGCAACGGCGGTCGCTGTCAAAGCCATCAACGTGGCGGCGATGCCCACCTGGCGCAAGGATGCTGTCGTCATGAAAAACCCGTTCGTGCCCGATCGAACCGCCAGCGTGCCAAGACGCTCGCTGTAACAACTCACTGATCAGATCGTGGTTGGCTGCCAGTGCGGACGCGAGGCAGCCCCTCCCCCAGGTCACAGGAGAGGATGTCGCATCCTGCACGCACCCCCGATCGACAAGGGGCGGACTAACGCCAGATTTGCGGGCTATTGCGCCTTCGGAAGCGAGTGCGCCTTCCGCAGCGATGTCGATCGCAGCGCGATCACTCGCCAACGGCGCGCAGGACGTCGTCGAGCAGCTCGCCGTCCAGCGTGCGCGCGGCGCCGAAGCCGGCCACGTGACGCAGCCCGGTCGGCACCAGCCGCACGAACCGGAAATCCGGCAGTTGCGTCATCAGCGACGCCTGGGGGTGGCGGGCAAGGTAGCGCGCCTCGCAATCCGCATGCGTCCGGCTGCCCGGCTCGACGAAGGCCGCGGTGGCCTGGATCGCAGCGCGCTGCAGCGCCTGGGGCATCTCGGCCGCATCGTCGCGGTCGAGGATCAACAGGCTGACCCGCGCGTCGCGGGCCATCT
>Ga0073899_10002165_pt1 | contig 17745 bp, 16 predicted proteins | sample KloWWTmetaKNB5Ph_FD_88975 | JGI IMG/M metagenome (GOLD analysis project Ga0073899, IMG submission 88975) | Active sludge microbial communities from Klosterneuburg, Austria, studying microevolution and ecology of nitrifiers - Klosterneuburg... | ecosystem: Engineered > WWTP > Aerobic digester >...
CCCTTCCTCCCCTTCCTCCCCTTCCTGCCCTTCCTGCCCTTCCTCCCCCTTCCCCTCTATAATCCCCGGCACATGCCGAGTCACACCCAGGCACCCCAACCACCGCGGATTCGCGCTGCAGGCCGCTCCGCCCCGTGAGGACGACTCCCGACTCGTTTCAGACGGCGCTGGCTAAAGGCCAGCTGCCGCGCGCGTGCCTCATCACGGGTGTCGAACCGCTGCTGATCGACGAAGCAGCGACAGCGCTGCGGGCCAGGGCGCGTGCGGCCGGCTACGGCGATCGCGAGGTCCATTTCATCGAGCGCGGGTTCGATTGGGACGCGCTGCTGATGGATGCAAACAGCCTCGCGCTCTTCGCCAACCTGCGGCTGATCGAACTCAAGCTGCGCAACGCGCCGGATGCCAGCGCGTCGAAGAACCTGGTCAAGTTGGCGGCCGCGCCCCCGGCCGACACCGTGCTGCTCGTCACCGGCGAACTTGAGCCCAAGCAGCAGAAGTCGGCGTGGGTCAACGAGTTCGAGCGCCAGGGCACGGTGGTCGTCGCGCCGGCGATGACGCGCGAGCGCCTGCCCGAATGGATCACGCGCCGTCTGCAGCAGCACGGCGTCACGCTCGAGTCGGCAGCCGCGCAGCTGCTCGCTGACCGGGTCGAAGGCAATCTGCTCGCCGCGCAGCAGGAGATCGAGCGCATCGCCTTGTTGAAGCCAGGTTCGACACTCGGCGCCGACGCTGTTGCGGAGTTGGTCGCCGACAACGCCCGCTACGACGTGTTCGAGTTGTCCACTGCGGCATTCCTGGGCAATGCGCCACGGGCGCTGCGCATCCTCGACGGCCTGAGCAGCGAAGGCCGTGAACCGCCGCTGATTCTCTGGGCCTTGCTCAACGACCTGCGCGCGGTCTCGCGAGTGCTGCAACGCGAACCGAACGATCGCAATATCGACGGCATTTTCCGCGCCGAGCAGGTCTGGGGCAGTCGGCAGGGGCCGATCAAGGTCGCCCTTAAGCGAATGCGCCGCGCCGACATCGATGCGCTGCTCACCGCGGCAGCGCGTGCCGATCGTATCGCGAAAGGCAGCCTGCGCGGCGAACCCTGGGTCGAGATCACCGGACTGGTCGCACGCATTGCCGGCGTGAAACTCGCGGCCGCATGACGAAAAGATCTTTCAGCGCACCACTCGGCGTCTTCGGCGGTACGTTCGACCCGATCCACTTCGGTCACCTGCGCACCGCGTTCGAGATCCTGCAGACGGTCCGTCTGCAGGCAGTGCGCTTCGTTCCTGCCGGTGATCCACCGCATCGCGATCCGCCGCAGGTCGACGCCGCCCGGCGCCTCGAATTCGTGCGCGCGGCCGTGGCCGACCAACCGGGGTTCGACGTCGATGATCGTGAGATTCGACGCGCGGGTCGTTCGTACAGCGTGCTGACGCTGGCCGAACTGCGAGCGGAACTGCCGGATACGCCGTTGTGCCTCATCGTCGGCATGGACGCATTTCTTGGCTTGCCGACGTGGCACCGGTGGACGGAGCTGCTCGAACTCGCGCACGTCGTCGTCGCACCGCGCCCGGGCTGGATGGCGCCGAACTCCGGCGTGCTGGGCGACCTGCTGGCCGATCGCGGCGTCGATGCGGCCGGGACTTTGCACAACGCGCGCGCCGGGCGCATCCTGATCCAGCCCGTGACGCAACTCGAAATTTCATCCACGGAATTGCGCGACCTGCTCGCCGCCGGCCGCGATCCCCGCTACCTGGTGCCCGATCCCGTACGCGCGCTGATCCGCGCGACCCACAGCTATTCCGTTTCCCAACCCACGAGGTGAGCATGGCAGCCAAGCGCCCGTCGCGATCGTCTTCCGCATCCTCTGTCCGTCCTGCCGCCCGCGCCGCCAGCAAGGCGCCCGCCAGGACCGCCGCCAAGGTCCCTGCCAAGGCTCGAGCGAAGGCGCCGCGTAAGGTCGCGGCCGGCACCAAGCCTGCGACGACGAAGCTGAGCAGGGCCAAGACCAGGGCCAAGGCACCGCCGGCGCTGGCACAGGTCGTGCTCGCCGCGCTCGAGGAGATGAAGGCTGTGAACGTAAAGGCGATGGATGTCCGCGACATCACCGACATCACCGACATGATGGTGGTGGCCAGCGGTACCTCGGACCGGCACGTGAAGTCGATTGCGGACCGTGTCGTGCAGCGCTGCAAGGAAGCCGGTTACCGGCCCTATGGCATCGAAGGCGAGCGTGATGGCGAGTGGGTGCTGCTGGACCTGAACGACGTCGTGCTGCACGTGATGTTGCCACGAGTGCGTGAGTTCTACGCGCTCGAGAAGCTCTGGGAAAAAGGCGCCGCAAGGGGCTCCTGAGAACGCGCGGCCCCGGTCCTGGATCGCTGGAACCTCCCGCATGCGCATGCGACTGCTGGCCGCAGGCACCCGGATGCCAGACTGGGTCGAGGCGGGTTGCGACGACTACGTTACGCGTCTGCGGGGAGACTACCGTCTCGAACTGGTTGAGATCGCCCTGGGCGACCGCGGCAGCGGTGACGTGCGCCGGGCTGTCGAGGCCGAGGGCAAGCGCATGCTGGCGGCGGCAGGCGAAAGACCCTATCTCGTCGCCTTGCAGGTAGGCGGCAAGGCCCTGACCACCGAGCAGCTTGCGCGCTGGCTCGAGGATCGGGCGCGGGAGGGGGAGGCCCCGTGCTTCTGCATCGGCGGGCCGGATGGCCTGGCCCCTGCAATCGACGCCCAGGCCCGTCTGCGCTGGTCCCTGTCGGCACTGACACTGCCCCATGGCCTGGCCCGGGTCGTGGTCGCGGAGGCCCTCTACCGGGCCGTCAGCCTGCTCAAGGGGCTGCCGTATCACCGCGCCTGAGACATCTGCGATCCCCTCGATGGACAGGGGCCTCCCGGCACGATTCAATTCTCCTTTTGACATCCGGACTCCCGGCCGCGAGGCAGCTCAATGCACCCCTATCCGCACCTGTACACCGTCCACGCCACCGCCGAACCGACGGGCGACGTTCCATTGAATTCCCCGGGGTTGCCTGCCCTCCCTACCGCGCCGCCCGCCGAGTTCGACGGCCCGGGCGATCGCTGGTCGCCCGAAACCCTGCTTTGCGCGGCCGTGGCCGACTGCTTCGTGCTCAGCTTCCGGGCGGTGGCCCGTGCCTCGAAGCTCGAATGGATTTCGCTCGACGCCCGCGCCGAAGCCAAGCTCGACCGCGTCGAAGGCCGCACGTATTTCACCGAGGTCGTCGTGCACGCGACGCTGCGGGTGCCGGTCGGCACGGACCCGGATCGCGCGACCAGGCTGCTGGAAAAGTCCGAGCACGTCTGCCTGGTCAGCAATTCGCTGGTGGCACAGCGTCGCCTCGAACCGACCGTCATCGCTGGCTGAGTCCGGATGGCTGGCGACGCACCCGCCATTTACCTGGCGTCCGCTTCGCCGCGGCGCAGTGAACTGCTGCGGCAGATCGACGTGACGCACGAAGTGCGTCCGGTGGACATCGACGAATCGCCGCGGCCCGGCGAGAAACCTGCGCACTATGCGCTGCGGCTCGCCGAGGTAAAGGCGCGCGCGCTGTGGGAACGGCTGCCGCCTGCGCAACGTCGCCCGGTGCTCGCAGCGGACACCACCGTGGCGCTTGGTGACGAAATCCTTGGTAAACCAGCCAACCAGGAGGACGCGGCCCGTATCCTCGCCCGACTGTCGGGACGGACGCACGAGGTGCATACGGCCGTTGCGGTGCTGCACGCCGGCGGCGCGAACGCTCGTGTCAGCACCAGCACCGTCGAGTTCCGCCGGCTGACCCGCGCCGAGATCGACTGGTACTGGCGCACGGGCGAGCCGGCAGACAAGGCCGGTGCGTACGGAGTGCAGGGCCACGCCGCCATTTTCATTCGTCACCTCGCCGGCAGCTATTCCGGTGTGATGGGACTGCCGCTGTACGAGACCTGGGAACTGCTGACTCCGGCGCTCGGTCTGATCGGATGGAACACCCAGGCACCATGACCACGGAAATGATCGTCAACGTCAGCCCGCGCGAGACCCGCGCGGCCCTGCTCGAGAACGGAGTGCTGCAGGAGCTCTTCGTCGAGCGGGCGAGTCGCATGGGCCTCACCGGCAACCTGTACAAGGGGCGCGTGTCGCGGGTCCTGCCAGGCATGCAGGCGGCCTTCATCGACATCGGCCTCGAGCGCACCGCGTTCCTGCACGTCTCCGACATCGTGCAGCCGGCGGACGCCGAAGGCTCGGGCGAAGAAACGCGCACCGAGAACATCCGCGAACTCGTCAGCGAGGGCGGCGACATCCTGGTGCAGGTGCTGAAGGATCCCCTCGGTACGAAGGGCGCGCGCCTCACGACGTTCATCACGATCCCTTCGCGTTACCTGGTCTACATGCCTTTTGGTCACGGCGTCGGCATCTCCGCCCGCATCGAGACGGAGGAAGAGAGGTTGCGGCTGCGCGAGCTGATGCAGTCGTTCGTGTCGCCGGGCGAGGCGGGCGGCTACATCGTGCGCACCGCGGCGGAAGGCGCGACGGACGCGGCGCTGCGTGCCGACATGCTGTTCCTGCGCAAGTTGTGGGAAGTCCTCTCGACCAAGGCGGCGAGTACGCGCGCGGGCACGCTGGTGCACGAAGACCTGCCGCTGCCGCTGCGCCTGATGCGGGACCTCGTCGGTGAGGGTGTCGACCGGGTGCTGGTCGATCACGAACGCACCTGCGAGCGGATGCTGGAATTCGCGACGACGTTCATGCCCGCGCACGGCGCCCGCGTCGAGCGTTACACCGGCAACCGGCCGCTGTTCGACCTGCACGGCGTGGAAGAGGAGGTCCAGCGCTCGCTCGAGCGCAAGGTGCCGCTCAAGTCCGGCGGCTACCTGATCATCGACCAGACCGAGGCGCTCACGACCATCGACGTCAACACGGGCGCGTACGTAGGCCACCGCAACCTCGAGGAGACGATTTACCGCACGAACCTCGAAGCGGCGGTCGCGATCGCGCGGCAGCTGCGGCTGCGCAATCTCGGCGGCATCATCATCATCGACTTTATCGACATGGAGGAGGAGGAGCACCGCAAGCAGGTGCTGCAGGCACTGGAGAAGGCGCTGGCGGCGGATCACGCCAAGACGCACGTGTCCGCAGTGTCCCCGCTCGGCCTGGTCGAGATGACCCGCAAGCGCACACGTGAAAGCCTCGCACACCAGTTGTGCTCGCCTTGCCCGGCCTGCGAGGGCCGTGGTTTCGTCAAGACGCCGGAAACCGTCTGTTACGAGATCTTCCGCGAGGTGCTGCGCCAGGCGGGCCAGTTCGACTTCCAGCAGCTCATGGTGCTCGCGCACTCGGACGTCATCGAGCGCCTGCTCGACGAGGAGTCTGCCGCGCTCGGCGAACTCGAAGTGCTGGTCGGCAAGCCGATCCGCCTGCAGACCGAGGCGCTCTACCTGCACGACCAGTACGACGTGGTGCTCATGTGATTGCCACCCGGTGGTGGCGCCTGGTCGCAGGCACCGCGGCCGGACTGCTCGTCGTGGTCGCGCTGCTGCTGACGGCGCTGCGCATTGCGATCGCCTACGTGCCGCACAACGAGCAGAAGTTGCGCACGTGGATCGAACGCCAGACACACATGAAGTTCGAGTATTCGCGTCTCGACGCGCGGCTGCGCTGGTATGGGCCGGAAGTCGTGCTGCGCGATCTGCGCGTGGTGGCAGAAGACGGCTCGCAGACTCTGTTTGCCACGCGCGAAGGCAGCATCGGCCTCGACCTCTGGAACTTCCTCCGCACGGGACAGTTCGTGGCGGGCCGCATCCGCATCCTCGAGCCGCGCGTGACGGTCGTGCGTCTCGCCGACGGCCGCATCCGGCTGCTGGGCCTGCGCGAGCGTCCCGCCGACCGACCGCCATTCGATTTCGACCGTCTCCCGGCAGGACGCGTCATCGTCGACGATGCGACCGTCGTCTATCGCGACCTGAAAACGGGTCGCGCGCCGCTCGAGTTCATCGATCTCGACGTCCAGTTGCGCCGCGACCGCGATTTCGTCGTGATGGAAGGCAACGCCACGTTGCCCGACGAACTCGGCACGCGCGCCGACTTCGACGTGCGCCTCAAGGGCACGCTCGACGAGCGTGAGCACCTCGATGCGCGGGTCGAGATCGATGCGGACACGGTGCGGCTGGCCGGTCTTGATGACTTCCTGCCACCACAGGTCGCCAGGCCGCTCGCGGGATCCGGCCATCTGCGCGGCGTGTTGGCACTCGAGCAAGGCAACGTTTCGAGCGTACGACTCGGCTTTGAGTTGCGTGACGTTGCGCTGCAATTGCCGCGTCGTGCCGTGCCGCCGATCGAGGCCGTGCGCATCACGGACCCGCGGCTCGAACTCGCGCCGGGCAGCCACGTTGAATTCCCGACGGTGACCCGGGAGATGGTCGAGCGTGCGCCGCCGCCGTTGCCCGCAGTGGCTCACTACGGCGCCCTCGAAGGTGATGCGCGCCTGCGTCGAGAAGGCGAGGCCTGGGTCTTCCGGATCGAGGGGCTGCGCGTGCGGGCCGGCACTCCACGCGCGGCGGACGAGACGCGGGCCTGGGGACGCTGGACCGGGAAGCCGGTGACGCGCTTCGGGTTCGAGCTGAACGTCGACGGGCTCGACTTGACCTCGACCTGGCCGCTGGTACTCGCATTTGCGCCCGCGACCTTCGATCGTTTTGCGGGATTGGCGCCGCGCGGACGAGTGGAGACACTGCGAGCCAGCGTGCAGCGCGAGCGGGCCGGCATCCCGTCGACGTTCACGGTGCAGGCAGATCTTGTCGGCATCGGCGTTCAACCCATCGGACGCTTCCCGGGTTTTTCGGGTGTCTCGCTCAGGCTCGATGGCAGCGACCAGCGGGGCAAGTTGCAGCTGCGCGCGGACCAACCCGTGTTTGAGTGGCCGCGGATGTTCCGGGAGCCGCTTGCGCTCGAGCGCGTCACTGCGGACGGCGGCTGGCGCCGCGAGGGCGCGGTCTGGGTTGCGAACGTCAAGGGCGCACAGGTACTGCACCGCCAGGGCCGCGCGCAGGTGGACGTCGAGTTCAGCTTCGAAAAGCCCGGCGTCTCGCCGATCCTGCTGCTGACCGCCGCAGTGCCCGAGGTCGACATCTCACTGGTGCCGAAAGTCGTGCCGGTCGGCCGCTTGCGCGAGCGCACGATCGCGTGGCTTGATCGTGCTTTCGTCCGCGGTACGGCCACGAACGGCAGGTTGAGTTACCGCGGGCCGGTGCGGAAGTTTCCGTTCCGCGACGGCGAAGGGGATTTCACCGCCTCCGCCGACGCGACCAACGTGACGCTCGACTACTACCCCGGGTTCGCGCCGCTCGCCAATGCCTCGGGCACGGCGAGATTTCACAACGCATCGATCGAGGCGGACGTCGCGAGCGGCGAACTCGGCGGGCTGAAGCTGTCGCAGGTCCGGTTCCTGATGGCCGATTACAAGGCGCCGATTCTCGAGATCGACGGCAAGGCTGGCGGGGACCTGCAGCAGGCGCTTGCGTATGTGCAGGCGAGTCCGCTGGGGCCGATCATCGGCGAGCAGTTCATGGGCCTCGCCGGCAGCGGCCCTGCGCAGTACCAGGTCAAGCTGTCGTTGCCGGTGATTTCGGCTGAGGTGCTGGCGGCGATGCCGGCACCGCCGCCGCCGCGCGACTACACCGTGCGCGCGATGCTCGGCGGTGTCACCGTCGCATTGCCGGCGCTGCGGGCGCCTGCCCAGCGCGTCGAAGGCACTTTCGAGCTGCACAACTACGAGGTGAAGATCGCGGGCCTGCGCGGCACGATCCTCGACGGCCCGTTCGAGCTTTCGGCAGGCCCTGGCCGCGCCTCCCGCGAGGTCGAAGCCGCGGTGGAACTCACGGCCAAGGGCCGCGCGGGCGGCGCCAGGCTACCCGCATCCATCGGCCTGCCGGCAACCATCGCGATGAGTGGCGCGACGGACTGGGACCTGCAAGGCCATATCGAAAAGCGACGAGCCGGCGGTGCCTGGTCCCTGCAGTTCGACGTCGCGAGCAACCTGGACGGACTCGTCATCCAGGCGCCCCGGCCGTTTGCCAAGGCCGCGCCCGAGACGCGGCCGACGCGCGTACAGATCGAGATTCCCCGTCCGCGCGTGAACGAGGTGACGCTGGAGTCTGGCAGCGCCCGCGCGAAGCTGCGTTTCGCCGTGCGGGACGACGTCTGGCGTCTCGACCGCGGCGCGGCGCGCTTCGACGCGCAACCCGTGGTGCTGCCGGCACAGCCCGGCTTGCTGGTGAGCGGGGAGTGGCCGCAGTTCGACCTGGGTGAGTGGCTCGCGCTCTCGAACACACCGGCCGGCGGTTCGACGAGCATCGGCGGCCAGCGCCTGATGGACTGGCTCGGTCCCGTCGACGTCCACCTCGATCGTGCGACGATCTTCGGCTTCGAGTTCCGCGATGTGATCGCGAAGCTGCGCAGCGAGGGTGACCTCTGGCGGGTCGCGGTGACGGGACCGCAGGCCGAAGGGCAGGTGGCCGTGCCCGACAATCTCACGCGCGGCCGGCCGATCGTGCTCGACATGTAGCGGCTGCAGCTCACCCGTGAGGAATCGAGCCCCGCTGCGGTGGCAAAAGCAACGGCAGACGTGCAGATCGACCCGCGCACTCTGCCTGCCATCAGCGCCGTTGCCGAAGATTTCACCTGGCAGTCACGGCACTTCGGCCGCCTGGTCGCCGCGATTTCGCGGGATCCGCGCGGTCTCAACATCGATTCGATCGCGACGACGTCGCCGGCTTTCGATCTGCTCGCCAACGGCAGCTGGTGGATGGAGCAGGGTGCGCCACGCATGCGTATCGAGGTGCTGCTGACCAGCACCGACTTCAGCGCCGCGGCGAGAGCGCTTGCCTTCCGCGACGCGATCGACGCCAGCAAGGCCAGGTTCGCCGCGAATCTCTGGTGGCCCGGCGGCCCGTCGATGGACGTGCTCAAGACCCTCAACGGCACGCTCCACGTGTCGCTCGAGGACGGCCGCCTGCGCGACATCGAGCCGGGCGCGGGCCGCATGCTCGGGCTGTTGAGCGTGGCCCAGTTGCCGCGACGACTTGCGCTCGATTTCCGTGACGTCACCGACGAAGGCCTCGCCTTCAGCAGTGTGCGTGGCGATTTCGAGCTGCTTGCGGGCAATGCGTTCACACAGAACCTGCTGCTCAAGGGCGCCGCGGTCGACATGGGTATCGTGGGACGCACCGGCCTCGCGACCGAAGACTACGACCAGACGATCGTCGTGAGCGGCAACCCGAGCGGACCCCTGGCGGTCGCCGGTGCGCTCGCGGCGGGGCCGGTGATCGGCGCCGGCGTGCTGGTGCTGTCGCAGCTGTTCAAGGACCAACTGCAAGGACTCACCCGGGCCTATTACCATGTGACCGGTTCGTGGGCCGCTCCGGTCGTACAACGCATCGCCGCGCCTGCCGGTGACGGCGCGGCGGCCGGGACGGCTGAAAAGCAAAGGGAAAACTCACCGTGACGCAAGTCGCCGCCATCCAGATGACTTCCTGCGCCAGCGTGGCGCGCAATCTCGCTGTCGCCGGCGAACTGCTCCGCCAGGCCAGGGCGCAGGGTGCAGTGGTCGCCGTGCTGCCGGAAAACTTCGCGTTCATGGGACGCGGCGAAGCCGACAAGCTTGCGGTCGCCGAGACGCACGGGTCCGGCCCGATCCAGACACATCTTGCCGAGCAGGCGCGCATGCACGGCCTCTGGATCGTCGGCGGCACGATCCCGCTCAAGCTGCCCGACGAGCCGCGTGTTGCGGCGGCGTGTCTCGTCTTCGACGACGCGGGTCGCGAGGTCGCGCGCTATGACAAGATCCACCTGTTCGACGTGGATGTGCCTGGCAAGCTCGAGAGCCACCGTGAATCGAAGGCGGTGCGACCCGGTACGCGGGTCGTCACGGTCGACACGCCGGCCGGCCGGCTTGGCCTCGCCGTCTGCTACGACGTCCGTTTTCCCGAGCTCTTCCGCGAACTGCTGCAGCAGGGCGCCGAATGGTTCACTTTGCCGTCGGCATTCACGGTGCCCACCGGCCGTGCCCATTGGGAACTGCTGCTGCGCGCGCGTGCGGTCGAAAACCTCTGTTACCTGGTGGCGCCTGCGCAGTCCGGATTCCACGAGAACGGGCGCGAAACCCACGGCGACTCGATGATCGTCGAGCCATGGGGCCGGGTCCTGGCCCGATTGCCGCGCGGAACGGGCGTGATCACGGCAGAATTGGACCTCGCGCGGCAGCGCCGGCTGCGGCAGGATTTCCCTTCCGTCCGGCACCGCCGGCTTGCCGTGGCCGCGCCCCGACAGGAATCATGAAACCGCACATTCCGCCACCGCTATTCGCGCCCCAGCCCGCCCCGCTCATGGCAGGCGTCACCGCCCGTGATCCGCTCGACGTCGCACGTGCCGCGCTGCTCGGCCCGGCCGAACTCGACGAGAACGGTATCGCGAGGGTGCTCGGCGACGTGATGGGTCACGCCGTCGATTACACCGACATCTATTTTCAGCTCACGCGCGAAGAATCGTGGGCGCTCGAGGACGGCATCGTCAAGGACGGCGCCCACAGCATCGAGCAGGGCGTGGGTGTGCGCGCACTGGCCGGTGAGAAGACCGGCTTTGCCTATTCCGACGAGGTGATGCTGCCCGCGCTGCTCGAGGCCGCACACGCCGCGCGCGCCATCTCGCGTTCCGGTGCCGGGGGCAGCGTGCAGGCCTGGCATGCCACAGGCGGACGCGGCCTCTACCCGGCCATCGATCCGGTCGAGACGATGGCCGACGACGACAAGGTCAAGCTGCTCGAGCAGATCGACCGCGAGGCGCGCTCGCTCGATTCGCGCATCACGCAGGTGATGGCAAGTCTCTCGGCATCGCACGACATCGTGCTCGTCATGGCGAGCGACGGCACGCTCGCCGGCGACGTGCGGCCGCTGGTGCGGCTCAACGTCAGCGTCATCATCGAACAGGACGGCCGGCGCGAGCAGGGCTACGCCGGCGGTGGCGGTCGTTTCGCCTATACGGAATTCCTCGCATCCGGGCGGTGGCGTGCCCTGGTCAAGGAAGCTGTGCGCACGGCCCAGGTCAATCTCGACGCGGTGCCGGCACCGGCCGGCACGATGACCGTCGTGCTCGGCGCAGGCTGGCCGGGAGTGCTGCTGCACGAAGCCGTGGGCCACGGTCTCGAAGGCGATTTCAACCGCAAGGGCACTTCCGCGTTCAGCGGACGCATCGGGCAGCAGGTTGCGGCCAGGGGCATCACGATCGTCGACGACGGCACGCTCGCGGCACGCCGCGGCTCGCTCAACGTCGACGACGAGGGCACGCCCACGCAATGCACCACGCTGATCGAAGATGGCTGCCTCCGTGGCTACCTGCAGGACAAGCTCAACGCGCGCCTCATGGGCATGAAGCCAACGGGCAACGGCCGTCGCGAGAGCTTTGCCGCGCTCACGCTGCCGCGCATGACCAACACCTACATGCTGCCCGGCCGGCATGCGCCGGAAGAGATCATCGCCTCGGTTGACAAGGGTCTCTACTGCCGCAATTTCGGCGGTGGCCAGGTCGACATCACGTCGGGCAAATTCGTGTTCTCGGCGAGCGAGGCCTACCTGATCGAGAACGGCAGGATCTCGCGCCCGGTGAAAGGCGCCACGCTGATCGGCAACGGCCCCGAAGTCATGACCCGTGTCTCGATGATCGGCAATGACCTCAAGCTCGACGACGGCGTGGGCACCTGTGGCAAGGAGGGGCAGGAAATTCCGGTAGGCGTTGGCCAGCCCACCCTGCGCGTGGACGCGCTGACGGTCGGCGGCACAGGCTGATTCCGCCGTGTGGCTGCCGCGACCGCTGTACGAAGCCCTGCCTTACCTGGCGGCCGGCGCCGGGCTCGGGTGCTTCGCGGTGGCCTGGTGGGTCGAGCATGCGCCGCAAAGCCTGCTGTTCATCGCTGGCGGCGCGCTGGTTACCGTCGGGGCGTTGCTGTGGATGAAGCGACGCGATTACCGCGCCACACAGTCGGGTTACGATCCGCGCGCAATCGACGAATAGGACGACTCGTCCTGTTCGTCGTCCTCGTTCTCCGACTCGTCGTCGTCGGCATCCTGATCGGAATCGGAGTCCTGCAGCACCGTCGTCCGCGTGGCGTAGGTGTCATCGCCTGGCTCGACCGGCAGGTCCACCGGTGAATACGTGATTTCGTGCATCCCCAGCTTGATCACGTCGCCCGCCTGCAGCTTGTGCCGGCGCACACGCTTGCCGTTCAGGAATACGCCGTTCGTGCTGTTCAGGTCTTCCACGTAGCAGTTGTCGACGGACGTGACGAGCTGCATGTGGTGGCGGCTCACGAATTTGCTGTCGATCTGCATGTCGTTGTCGGTGGTGCGGCCGACGATGAAGCGGCCAGGCACGAGCAGCGCGTGATCGATCGTAACGCCCCGCTTGGAGAGCACGACCCGCCCCACCGGCGGCCGCGGTTGCGGCGAGGTATCGTCGATGCGGGTTGCCGGCAGGTCGGTGTGCGTGCGCCCGGCGTACTCCTGCCACTGCAGTTCGCGCAGAACCTTTCGTAAGATCTCGACGTCGACTTTTTCCACGTCGCTGCCGAAGGCAGAGAGCAGGCACGTGTCGCACAGCGTGTTGGTGAGGCGGGGGATACCGCCCGTGTAGCGGAAAATCAGCGGGAACGTGTCTGGCTCGAAGATCTCGCGGTCCTCGGAACCGGCCACCCTGAGGCGATGGAGGATATAGGCGCCCATCTCCGACTCGGTCAGCGCGCTCAGGTGGAAGCGCAGCCGCACGCGCTGGCGCAACTGGATGAGCTCGTCCGAGTCGAGCTTGGCATGCAGTTCGGGCTGGCCCGCCAGGATGATGCGCAGCACCTTCTCCTTGGTCGTTTCGACGCCCGAGAGCAGGCGCACTTCCTCCAGCACCTTGTTGCTGAGGTTCTGCGCTTCGTCGATGATCAGCAGCACCCTGCGGCCGTTCGCGTGCTGCTCGATCAGGAAGTTGTTGAGCGTGTCGAGGAGTTCCGCCTTGCGCATGCGGAACGGGCTGAAGCCGAACTGCGCGAGCAGGCCCTGCAGGAACTCGATTGGCGAGACCTGCGTCTGGTTGATCTGGGCGACGACGACGTCCTGGTCGATTTCCTTGAGGAACGACTCGATCAGCGTGGTCTTGCCGGAACCGATCTCGCCCGTGATCACGACGAAGCCGTCCGTGAACCAGATCGTGGACTCCATGTACGCCTTGGCGCGGGAGTGGATCTGGCTCAGAAAGAGAAACGCCGGGTCCGGGCTGAGCCGGAACGGAAGTTCCTTGAGCTTGAAGTGTTCCAGGTACATCGTGTGCTCGATTCCCCTTCGTTGAGTATACGGGAGCCGGGCAGGCCTCAAACTGCGCGGTCCGTCACATAACCCCGGCGACCCATTGCCGCGGCGCCGGAAAGCCTTGCTTCAGCGTGGCGGCATTTTCCGCAGGACCTTCCGCACCAGCCGGTCGCGCTCGACCGCACTGGCGGCCACGACCGTGCAGTGGCCGATCTTGCGTCCCGGTCGCGGCTCCTTGCCATAATCGTGCCAGTGAACGCCGGGCAGGGCCAGGATGGCATCACGCTCCGGCAGGGTACCGATGAAATTGATCATGGCGCAATGGCCTGCCGGGCTCGTGTCGCCGAGCGGCAGTCCGAGGATCGCGCGCAGGTGGTTCTCGAACTGCGACGTGACTGCGCCTTCGATGGTCCAGTGTCCGGAGTTGTGCACGCGCGGCGCCATTTCGTTGGCGACCAGTCTGCCCTTGCGGACGAAGAACTCGAGTGTCAGCACGCCGGCGTATTCGAAGTGCCGCAGCATGCGCTTGAGGCAGATCTCCGCCGCTTTCTGCAGGACGGGGTGACGGTGCGGCGCCAGCGTCACGCGCAGGATGCCGTTCTTGTGCGTATTGGCGACGATCGGATACGCGCGCACCTCGCCCGTCGTGCTGCGCACGCCGACGATCGACACTTCGCGTTCGAAGTCGACGAAGCCTTCGAGAATCAGCGGCACGTTGCCGATCGCATTCCAGGCGGGTTCGAGATCGGCGGGTTTGCGCAAGTAGCGCTGGCCCTTGCCGTCGTAGCCGAGCCGGCGCGTTTTCAGCACGCCTGGCAGGCCAAGCTCCTTGACCGCGGCGCGCAGTTCCTCGAGCGAGTCCACGGCGCGGAAGGGCGGCGTCGGAATCTTCAGCGTCGAGAACAGCTGCTTCTCGAGCAGGCGATCCTGCGACACGCGCAGTGCCTCGACCGGCGGCCACACGGGATGCGTTGCCGCTACCTGCTGCAGCGCGGCCACGGGAACGTTTTCGAATTCGTACGTGACCAGGTCGACATCGGCGGCCAGCCGCTCGAGACTGTGCGGATCGTCGAACGCACCCGTGATGATCGGCGCAACCTGGCCGCCGGGCGAATCCGCGCTGGCGTCGAGAAAGCGGAACTGCTGTGCCAGCGGATAGCCCGCGAGGGCCAGCATGCGTCCGAGCTGGCCCGCACCGATGATGCCGATCTTCACGTTGCGATGGTCGGGTTGCGAGGGTCGGGTTGGGCGAGGACTTTGTCGGTCTGTGCGGCGCGGTAAGCATCGACGGCCGCGCGAATCTTCGCGTCCCCGTTGGCAAGGATCGATGCGGCCAGGAGCGCGGCGTTGGTCGCGCCGGCTGCGCCGATTGCGAGCGTGGCGACCGGGATGCCAGCGGGCATCTGCACGATCGAGAGCAGCGAGTCGAGTCCGTTCAGTGCCTTGGACTGAACCGGCACGCCGAGCACGGGCAGCGAGGTCTTGGCGGCGCACATGCCCGGCAGGTGCGCCGCGCCGCCGGCGCCAGCGATGATGACCTGGAGGCCACGTTCGCGCGCAGTGGAGGCGTAGTCGAACAGCAGATCGGGGGTGCGGTGCGCGGAGATGACGCGCACCTCGTGCGGGACGCCCAGACGCTCCAGCATCTCGGCAGCGGACTTCAGGGTGTCCCAGTCGGACGTGGACCCCATGATGATGCCAACGCGCGGTTTCACCGGGACATTGTACAGACGGCCGCGAAAAACGCTAAATCGCCGGCTTTTCGAGGGCATCCCGCAGGCGGCGGAACAATTGCCTGGCGGCGGCGGGCGGGTGGGCACCGGCCTGCTCGGCTCGTGCCTGCCGGGCCAGCGAACGGATCTGCTGCAGGCCCGTCGGGTCGATCTGCGCGGCGAGTTCGGTCCAGGCGGCGGGCTCGTCCGCGATCAGGCGCTCACGCCACTGTTCGATCGCGTGCTCGCGGCGGGTCCGCTGGCGGTCGATTTCGCCGCGTCGTTCGAGGGTGGCGCGGATGGGTTCGACGTCCACGCCGCGCATGACCTTGGCAATGAACATTTCCTGCCGGAGACGGGCGCCGTGGGCCGTGATCCTGCGGCATGCCATGACCGCGTCGTAGAGGCTCTCCGGCAGGTTCATGGCCTCGAGCTCGGCCAGCGGCAACTCGACCAGTTCGACGCCGATCGCGCGCAGCTCCTGGTCCTGTCGCTTGAGTTCGCTCTTGCTCGGACCCGCGTCGAAGCCTTCGCGAGCGGCCTCGTCGTCCTGCTGTCCGTCGTATCTACCTGGAAATGCCTGCTTGCGCGCCATGAATCCGCCTTGTTCCGGATGCTAGCACGCAGGGCGCAGGCCCGGACCGCTGCTAGAATCGCAGGCCTGCCAACAGGCCCCGACCACGGACGCTGCCGCACGATGAGCACGACTGTCGCCCTCAAGAACCATTCCCCGATGCTGACCGCCGACGGTGCCGACCTGCTGGCGCTGGTCGAACTTGCGCTGGCCGAGGCACGCACCCTGGGAGCGGGCCAGGCCGAAGCGGCCATCAGCATGGACGTCGGCCTGAACGTCAGTGCGCGCCTCGGTGAAGTCGAGACGATCGAGTACCAGCGCGACCGTGGCATGGCTGTCACCGTGTATTTCGGCACGCGCAAAGGCAGCGCGAGTACGGGGGACCTCGGTGCGGCGGCGCTGCGTGAGACCGTGGCCAAGGCCTGCACGATCGCGAAGTTTACGGCTGAGGATCCGTGCGCGGGCCTGCCCGATGAGCAAGATCTCGCGCGGGACGTGCCCGGGCTCGATCTCTCGCACCCGTGGGAGATATCGCCGGAACGCGCATGCGACATGGCAATCGCATGCGAAGCCGCCGCGATGGCGGTCGACAACAGGCGCATCACCAATTCGGAAGGCGCTGCGGTCAGCACGCATCGCGGCCTGCGAGCGTACGGCAACTCGCTCGGCTTCCTCGCGGCCTATCCCGGCACGGTGCACAGCATCAGCTGCTCGGTGCTCGGCACCGAAGGCGAGCAGATGGAACGCGACTACTGGTACAGCACGGTCCGCGACTGGCACGAGCTGGAATCGGCGGCCAGTGTCGGTCGCCGCGCCGGCGAGCGCACCATCGGCCGGCTCGGCGCGCGCAAACTGGCGACCATGAAGGCGCCGGTGCTGTACTCACCGGACGTTGCGCGCGGACTCATCGGGCATTTCATTGGCGCGATCCGTGGCGGCAGTCAGTACCGCCGCGCATCGTTCCTGCTCGAAGCCGCCGGCCAGCGCGTCTTTCCCGACTGGTTCGCGCTCTCGGAGCGGCCACATCTGTTGAAGGCACTGGCCAGCGCGCCGTTCGATCACGAAGGCGTCACGACGCGCGATCGCGAACTGGTGGAGGCCGGCGTGCTGCTGGGTTACGTGCTGAGCACGTACTCGGCGCGCAAGCTCGGGCTGCGCACCACCGGCAATGCCGGCGGCACTCACAACCTGCTGGTGCACGGTCGTGGCCGTGATTTCGAGCAGATGCTGGCTCTAATGGACCGTGGCCTGTACGTCACGGAACTGATGGGGCAGGGCGTCAACGGCGTGACCGGTGACTTTTCGCGCGGCGCGGGCGGCTTCTGGGTCGAGAACGGCCGTATCCAGTACCCGGTGCACGAAGTCACCATCGCCGGCAACCTCAAGGACATGTACCAGAAGATCGTCGACGTCGGGTCCGACCTCGACGTGCGCGGCGGCATCCGCACCGGTTCGATCCTGATCGAGGAGATGACGATCGCCGGGGACTGAGGCTTCCTCTCCGGCTTCAGCGGTAATGGTCGGCCGCAAACCCGGACGAACGTCCTGGCATGCAATCCGACTTGTCCCGTCGCGCCTGGAAAGGCAGACACGCGCTGGTGGCGGGCGGTCAATCCGTTCTTCTTTCTGCAACGCGGAAAGGCAGACACGCGTTGCCGAAAGAAGAACGGATCGACCGCTTGCGATGCAGCGCCTTTTCCCGCAAGGCCGGACAAGGGCGCACAGCGCCTGGCGGTCGACTTCTCGAACTCAAGCGGCATTACGGAGGGAAATACGCCGGATTCGGGTCGGGAGACAAAGCGCAGCCAGGCGAGAGGTTCGATGGCCAGGACCGCCTGCCGGATCGCCCGGCCCGGGGTCTGCGTCCGAGTTAGACCGATCAGTGACTTTGGGATTGGAAAGCAGACGTTCGCGTATGCGCACTCTCGGCCAGGAGCGGCCACTGGCACCTTGGCCCGATAGCGGCCCCTCGCGGCTCCGTGCCCTAACGAAACCACCTCCAACGTGACCCGCGACTGTCCTCACTCGTGGGTCCTGTGGGGCCTTCGGAAAGGCGATCAACGCATCGCGGTCCACGAGTCACCTAAGAGAAATGCATATCGACTCCCTGGCGCAGTTGCCTTCCAATAG
>Ga0073899_10002166_pt1 | contig 17743 bp, 13 predicted proteins | sample KloWWTmetaKNB5Ph_FD_88975 | JGI IMG/M metagenome (GOLD analysis project Ga0073899, IMG submission 88975) | Active sludge microbial communities from Klosterneuburg, Austria, studying microevolution and ecology of nitrifiers - Klosterneuburg... | ecosystem: Engineered > WWTP > Aerobic digester >...
GAGGTCGACCGGATCGAGCGCAAGCTCAACAACCGGCCCCGCAAGACGCTAGGATTCAGAACGCCGAGCGAAGTACTGCTCGGAACCCAGCAACGCGGTGCACTTCAGAGTTGAATCCGCCCCTTCGAGATCTATCAACAACTATCGACTCCGATGACGGCTGCCAACTCCATCGGCGCGCATTGCGTGCCGGTCGGAGGAGCGCCCCAGAAGGGGCGGCATCAATCACGTTAAGCCGTTGTCCCGCCGTACCTTTTCGCTAACATTTTTACCGTCACGGTGCCGCACGAGCGGTGCGACTGAGAGCCCCCATCGAGATTCATCGACTTCTGCACAGCGCTCGGCGAACGATCTGGCGGGGCAAGATCGCCCTGCCTGCCCCGATGAACAGCAGTGACTCTTCTGCGAAACAGGCGGGCACACGACTTCAAGCGGCCGCCAGAATCCGGAACTCGGTCGCCTTCACGACTGGCCTGACATGGGTCTTCTCACGTTGAAGCTCCACCAGCCCGTAGCGCGACATCGTCTTCAAGGTGCGCGACAGATTGCCCGGTTGCCGTCCCGTGGCCTTGGCCAGCACAGCCATGGAATGGGGATTGGTCTCCCGGATCACTTTCAGTAGCGCGCGGTTCTGGTCGCTCAGTACTTCGGCCACCGACTTCATGGAGGTGAACCAGATCCTGGGCTCGCCCGGCTTGGGCTTGTACTCGCCTTTGGCGATGGCGATCGCCCTCGCCCGGATTTGCTCCTGGGGCATCACGCCGATGACGATGATCTTCATTGCTTTGCTTCCTTGATGACGCGATCCACTTCTGCGAAGAAGTCCTCCAACAGCCGTTGCGCCGATTCGAACACGTAGGGCACACCTTTGTCGCTCGACGTCCGGTGACGATGGTCGTAAGGCAGGCGTTGCCCGGCAAACTTGAATTTCTTCGGCGGCTTCACCGCATGTGCGTTGTCGTAGCCCAGGACTCGGGTGCCGTACTTGTCGTGCAGCGACAGGCTGTACCTGATGCCGTGGTGAACATGCTCCGACGACGGGATCCGCCGAACCTCGATCCTGATCCAGTAGCCGCCCTCCTGCTCCAGGATGCTGCCGTCCAGATCAAGGAGCGTGTCGAGGCCGACGTCGGGAACGTTCATCGGTTGCAGACTATATCATCTGTTGATAACTAATGCGTACCCTCCCCTCCGCTTCCCAAGGTGGATGTCGGCAGTGGGCCGTCCAGCCGCCGGCCACCGACCGCGGCTGACAGGCCGCCTTGACCCAGAAGAGACATCCGCCGTTCTGATCTCGTTGCCGCGGAGCCGACCTTCCGAACTGCGCCGGCTGGGCGCCGTGCTGGACTGAACTGACATCGCGGCCACCCAGCGCGTGGCGGCTGCGAGCCGTCTGCCCGAACTCGTGAGGCGCCTGGCGCAGGCCCCCACGCGCCGCGCACCGACGTGGCGCCAATGCAGGGCGCGGACTGGGAAGACTGGCTCGACCGCAGCCTGCCCAATGCGACGCAGCCCTTCACCCAGGGCTCCGGCCGCCGCGTGGCCGATGGGGCCTCCCAGCCCGAGCCGGTCCTGCCTTGGGACGAGTCGGACTCGCTGCTCGAGCCCGTCGAGCGCCGGGTCGGGCGGCACGGGGTGCCGGAGGTGGTCAGTTGAGCGCGCCTGCCGCCCGGACCCGCCGCGTGGCGGGGTCGGCCTCAGCGCTGCTGCACCACGGGCGCCGGGGCCCAGGTTCCGTTCACGATCGACGCTTCGGGGTCGTAGGAACGCATGATGAGATAGAAGGCGTCGCTTCCCACCGGCAGCCAGTTCGCACGCAGCACCGGGTCGGTCGGCGCGTCGCGCTGGATCGCGAGGGTGAGCGACCCGTCGGTGTTGCGCTGCAGGCCGCGCGTGCGGTCGCCCAGCGCGTAGCGCTGGATCGGGTTCTCGATCAGGTCCATCCGGCTCTGGTCGTAGGCGGTGATGGACCAGAAGGCCCGCACCGGCGGCAACTGCCCGACCGGGAACGTCATCGTGTAGCGCCTGCTTCCGGTCAACTGTTCGCCGCGGTCGTCGACGTTGCGCTGGTGGTAGATCGAATCCTCGGGCAGGTTACCGTAGCCGCCACGGGCGATGGTCGCGTTCAGCGCCCAGTCATTGCGGATGCGCCCGATCTTGTCCGAGTAGTTCCAGCCGTTGACGTTGTTGGCGACGCCGAACTGCGCGGCGCTGACGATCTTGCCGCCCTCCACGATGGCCCGCTCCAGGCCGCGGCGCACCGGCGCCGATAGGCGCTGGGCGTCGAAAGGCGCCGGGGTCCCCAGGCCGATGCGCTGCCAGCGCAGCAGCAGGCCGCGGTCTTCCACGGGCACGGGATTGCGCTTGAACATGCGATCGAGTTCGGCGAAGAACTGCAGGCTGTCCAGCGACGGAAACGGCGCGCGAATGGCCTGCTCGGCCACGGGCACGTTGCGCTCCCGCTCGGGCCGCGGCGCACCCAGCTCGCGCAGCGTGAAGCGCTCAAGCAGGCGTGCGGCCACCGCCTCGTCATCGCCCCCGCTGGTGGCCACCCGCATCAGCATCCACAGGTCGTTGGTCTGCTGCCGGAGGACCTTCGTGCCCGCCGGCAAGCCGCCACGGAACCCCGGGCCCACGAACGCCAGGTCGACGCCGCCCGGCCCAGTGACCCTGCGGCCGACGCGCGTGCCCACGCCGCCGGCGGCGTCCACCACCAGGGCGATGTAGTAACGCGAACCCATGGGCGGCACGCGCAGCAATACCGGGCCGGCGCTCAGGTCCAGGAAGGCCGATGCGTAGAGCGTGTCGTGGTTCGGCGCCTTGATCGCCTGCCCGTCGCCCGGCCGTGCGAGCCGGTCGAAGTAGTAGAAGCGGTTGACCGGGGCATAGATGACCTGCTCGGCGGACACGCGCGAGGTCTCGTTGTGGATACGGCGCGCCAGTTCCACGCGCGGATAGCCGTACAGGTAGGCCTCCACGCCCGTGGCATAGGCTTCTTCCTCGGCTGCGGCCTCGGTCGCCGCGAGGAACGCGCGGGCAGGATCCGGCGCCTGGGCCTGCGCTGTGGGCGCGGCCAGTCCGGTGGTGGTCAGCAGCGCGGCAGTTGCAAGAAGGCGGCAATGGATGAACAAGTCGGGCATGAAAGCTCCTTGCTGAACGCGGCGCTATTGGGTTCGCGACAAGCCGGCGAGTCTAGAAGCGGCTGCGGCAGAAGTCGCCGTCGGCCCCTACCCAGTTTGGGTTGCCGGCGCGCTTGCACCGGCGGCCCGGGCGCGCAGCCGCGGCGGCGCGCTGCGCCCGCCCCGGGCCTCGATGTCGATACCACGCGGGCCGGGTGGGGTGCTGCCCGTGCGCCCATGACGGCGACCCCGGCACGAACGGCGCTGCGCTGCCCGGTGCCGACTGGGCCCGCCTGCTGGGCCTGCTGGCCATGTTGGAGCGGGCGCCGCCCTGGGCCGCGTTGTGTTGGCCCCTGTTGCTGCTGATGCTGTCGCCTCACGTCAGCCGCCGCACGGCGCTACGCATGCCCTTCGTCACGCTTGCGATGCAAAGCAGCGGCGAACCATCGACCTGCTCCAGATTTGCCCCGCGCGCCTGTTGTCGGCGCTGATTGAATACTGACCCACCTCGCCGATTGAAATCTGACCCACTTCCGGCGTAACCCACTGGCTCCAGACGAGGAGCCGGGATGCTGACGTTGGAGGAAGCAGTGACGATCCAGGTGCTGAGCAAGCAGGGTCGCGGGGTGCGCGAGATGGCGCGCGAGTTGGGGGTGTCGCGCAACACGGTGCGCAAGTACCTGCGTGACGGCAGACCGCAGCGGTACGGGCCGCGGCCGGCACGGCCATCCAAGCTCGACGCCTTCGAGACGCATCTTCGCGAGCAGCTGGCAGTGGACGTGCGGCTGGAGGCGTCGGTGCTGTGCCGCGAGGGCGACGACGGGCGGAGACGGTAGTCTCATCCGAAGCTAACGGGCCGCGGCCTCGGGCGGGCTCGAAACCGCAGGCGCAGTCGCGCCCTCGGTTACCGCTTCGACGACCTTCACGCCAGAATCCTTCAGCAGACGCTGGAACTCGGGTGAGGCGGCAATGATCTCGCCTGCCGCGCTGCGTAGCCGGTCCACGGCCTCGGCCGGCAGCACGAAAGTCGTGGGCTGGCTGTTCAGGTAGTCAAACTCGGCCCGGTCCTTGTCCTTCAGCGCGGCAAACGAGACGTCGATGGCGTAGATCTCGGCCTGCGGCGCCCGTACCGCCCGGCACACCGGCGAGTCCTGCTGCGCCGGACATTGCGCCAGTTCGCGCACCTTGCGCAGTTCCTGCCAGCGTGTCGCGGTGTCCTTCAGCGTTTCCACCGCCTCGAAGGAGTAGTGGTCGATCGGCAAGCCGACCGACTTCAGCAGCACCTCGGCCGTGCCGGGCGCCCGCTCCGACTCGTCCCAGAGCGTCGGCGGCGAGGACAGCGAGTTGACGACGATGACGATGATCCTGCGCACATGATCCAGCGGCGACGGCAGCCCAGCGTCATGCTGCGCCTCGATGAAGCTCAGCGCACCCAGCACGCCGCGCATGCCCAGGTTGTCGGACACGCCACCGTCGACCAGGTGGATGTAGGGATGGTTGACGCTGTCGGTATACTTCGCGGCGTCGTGCAGTTCGCGAATGACGCGCGAGGCCGGCCGCGGCGGGTTGTCGGTTTCGGTGAAGCGGCTCATCCACGGCGGCATGCTGTCGCCGCAGGTGCCGCCGTAGTTATTGAAGGTCACCGGCGAAAGGACCACCGGCACGGCCGACGATGCCGCTGCGGCACGCGACAGCTTCACCGCATCGAGATCCGAACAGAACAGGTTGAAGATGCCCTGGTGGAAACTCACGCGAGCGCCGCTGCTGATGTCGGTCGCAGAGGCTATGACGAAGGGGCCGGGCTTGCGGTTCAGGTCGCCGAAGGTCGCACCGTCGAACAGGATCTCGTCGTACAACTCGGCCGCGAGTTCTGAGCGGCCCCAGCCGGTGGACGACAGCTTGCCCCAGTTGCCCGGATTGAAGCTGCGGGCGATGAGTGCGCCCTGCACGTCGCGTTTCAGGAAGCGCTGTTCGTAGTCGCTGAACAGCTTCTCGCCATACAGGCCGTAGGCCAGTGCGGTGAAGCTGCCGCCGGACACGCCGGTGATGATGTCCACGCCGTCGAGCAGGCGCATGCGGCTGCCGTTGGGCGCGACGACCTCGGTTCGTCGCAGGTACTCGAGCACCCCGTACGAAGGCCGCAGCGCGTGTGCCCCCGCCCGAGAAGGCCAGGATGACCAGGTTCTGCTGGTTGCGGAAGTCCTTCTGTCGCGCCTGGTAGGTGTAGCCCGAATCAGCGCGGGCCTGCGTGATCGGCGGGTTGACCGGGCGGCTGGCGCAGCCGGCGAGGCCGAGCAGGGCGACGGCGCCGAACATCAGCACCCAGCGGCCGGCGAGCGGCGCTCTATCGACGGAGTTCATGGCGGGCCTTCAGGGAATCATGCCGCGGTCGAACATCCTGCTCATACATCAGGGTGGCTTTGCCATCCCGTCAGAACTGGAACGCCACGCCGACGAGCGCTCCGTCCATGGTCATGCTCTGCAACGCATTGCCAGACTTGAAGTCGTAGTCGAGGTATCGCCAGGTAGCAAACGTCGAGCCCCAGTCGAAGCGGTAACCAACGCCCGCGTTGACCTGCCAGGTGAGACTGGACTCACCCGTGCCGACGTCGACGTAGTAAGGCAGGAACCAATTGTGCTCTGCACCGAGGAAGTAGCGGCCCTTGAGGCCGACGATGGCGTCCCAATCGGTGCCGTCGACGCTCGCCTCGCCGTTGCGCGTCGGCAACTCGGCGATGCTGTTGGCCAGCGACCAGTTCAGTGTCTGCTTCATGTCCAGCATGCGGGCGCCGAACAGCAGGTCGGTGGTGTTTTCGAATGTCGACGTCAGGTTGTAGATGCCGGCCATGGACCACGCTATCGACTTCACGTCCAGGCTGAGGTCGGCGGACGCGTCGACGGGCTGGCCGCCCACGGAGAAGTCGCGCGAACCGTCCACCGAACCGCCCAGGTCGGCATAGACCAGGTCGCTCCAGACGCCCCACTGGCCTTTGCGGGCTTCGATCTGGCCCATGAAAGTCATCTTCAGCGAGTCGATCACGTCGCTCGCGCTGACGTCGACGCTCGGCCCGTCGGCGCCGCTCGGGAACGACGTGGTGGCCCCGATCGCCGGGAACCAGCCGTAGACGCCAAGTTCCCATTGCCACTTGTCGTTCGCGGCTTGCGCCTGGGCCGCGACGGGCGCGAGCCCGGACAGGCCGATGGCGAGCAGGCAGTTCGCGAACCGGAAATCGATGCGCTTTCTCATGGCTGAATCCAAGTGAAGTGTGGTGTACAAGAAAAGGCATTAGGGCCTAATGTTGCCAAACGGCCGACCTGCGCCGTCGTCATGGTCGTTGGGTTGCCGGCATCACCTGCAGCACCATGAACCCCTTGCCGGTCGGGAAGTAGACTCGCCCGCCGAAGCCCGGCGTGATCAGCGCGCCGATCGAGAGCGGCTCGAAGAAGTCCGACTCCGCGATGATGCGGCCGGTCGCCGCGTCGCGCCAGGTCACCTGTTCCTCGTAGTTGCCGGTGAACAGCGCGAGCTTGATCGGCTCCTGCTCGACGTTCTTCCTGGCGTTCGACAGCAGCATCACGCGCCTGTCCTTGGGGCCGATCAGCGGCTGGAAGGCGTTCGTGGTGTTGTCGACGACCCACGCCGTCTTCATCTCGCCGGTTGCCTGGTCGATCCTGATGCCTGCGACCTTGCCAACTCCCATGTCCGCCGAGTAGATCATGCTGTTCTCGGGATCGGTCTGCGGCTTGGGCGGCGCCCAGCTCCACTCGCCCTTCTTCAGCTCGCCGAACGAAAAGATCACGTTCGTGCGCTGCGGATCCTTCTGGTGCACCGCGACGATGCTCGATGCCACCGTGTCGCTGCCGATGCCGTTGGTCTGCAGCACGATCCAGTCGCCAATGATGCTGGGCGCGTCGGAGGTGGTCTGGCCCTCCTTCATGGGCTTGACCACCCAGCTCGTGTCCTGCGCCAGCTTCCTCGCCTGCGGGTCCCAGAAGTAGCGCAGCGCGCCGCTGTTCACGCCGAGGTAGATCGCGATCCTGCCCTCGAACATGGTGATGACGTGCGGCACTGTCGCCGGCTCGGGCAGCGCGAGGCTGTCGAGGACTTCGAGCGTGTCGGGATGCACGGCGACCAGGTTCGAATTGCCCTGCTTCATGCCCGGCTCGTTGCACTGGAGGATGGCCATCGTGCCCTGCAGCTTGCAGCCGCTCGGCCGCGTCTGGTCCTTCAGGATCAGCGTGCCGTCGGGCGCGATCGTCAGGTGCTTGAAGCTCGCGTCGATGGCGGGCGTCGGGCCTGTGGGCAGCTTGGCCTGCCCCAGGACCAGGCCGGTGTCGCCGTCGAGCAAGGCGACTTTGTCCTGCCACGCGGCGACGATCCGGCCGTCGGGCAGGATGTTGAGGTTGGTATTGGCGATCCACGCGCCCGACACATTGCCGTTGTCGAGGTAGGTGCGCCAGATCTCGCGGCCGGTGGTGGCGTCGGCCTTGGCGATGAAGGGCCCCGCCGGAATCGCGCCCTTGGCAGGTGGCGCCTGTCCGCCCGAGATGTAGAGCTCACCGGGACGGCGGTTGTTGATGTACGAGGTTGTATCGTATTCAACGGCGCTGCGACAAGCGAAAACCTGGTTCGGTCCGTCGAAGTTGCCGCTGAACGTGGCGCAGGGGAACATCCCGCTGCGCTGCGCATCGGCAAGCTCCGCGCCGTTGATCGACGGGTAATAGCCCGGCGTCAGCAATCCCTGCGCGCAGGCCAATTCCTTCGCGTACTGGCTCACATCACCGGGCAGTGGCCCGTTCGCCGCGACTTCGTTCGGCGTGAGCCCGATCTGGCCGATGCGATGCTCGATCTTCGGCTCGACCGCCGTACCCAGCAGCCGGTAGGCCACAACTGCCAACAGGGCAAGTGCAGCGAGCACCGCGAGCTTGAAGATTCCGGAATTGCTCATTTGGATGTTTCCCTTGCTACCTGCCAGGCACGGTAACCACGCCGGCCGCCATTACTTCAGCCCACTCGCCTCGAACGCCGCCCTGGTCGTGTATTCGCCCTTGGGCAGATAGGGGCCCATGACAGCCTCCTCCATGCCGGGCCTGGTCACTTTTTCGGGACTCTGCGTCCAGCTCGGGTTGTTCGCCATGATGCGCAGCATGAGCATGCCGAAGTCCGCGCGGTTCTTCGGCCCGTCGATCGCCTCGCCGCGCGGGCTCCACTCCATCCACGCGACGCCGTTCTCCAGCGTCGCGTTGTTCGGGCGGTCTTCCTTGCGACTGACCACGATCGTGTAGTTGCGGTCGGCATCCAGCGGAACCTGCATGTCGGTCAGGCCGTCGACGATCTGTCCGGACGGCGCGGCCTCGCAACTGACGACCGACCAGTACTGGGTCTGCGCGTCGGGCATCACTTCGAGGCCCCTGCCGCCCGCTCCGGCGTAGGTATCGGGGAAGGTCGGCATCCTGCCGCGCATCACGTACACCGGACCGAACTTGCGCGAAAGGTAGGTCACCAGGTACTGCGTCGAGGGATCGCCGCCGCCCTCCATTGCGCCCGCGAACGGGATCTTGGCCCGCTCCGCAGGCGACTTGAACGCACCGAGCAGTGAGTACTGCAGCGTCCAGAATTTCTCCCACCTGGGGTCCTTGCGCGCTGGCGCGGTCGCCGGGTCGAGGCTCGGATCGTTGGTATTCGCGTGCACGATCTGCGCCCACTGTTCGGCCGTGATCGGCTGCTTGGTGGCGCCTTCCATGGGCCGCGCCATCCGTTGAACGACATCCGCGGCCGTCAGTTTTGTCCCATCGGCAAGCGTCGCCGAGTAGGTCGGGAATCCGCGGCTTCCATACGACGCATCCGCCGGACCCCATCCGGCGCCGTCGCGGCCCTGGTCCGCCAGGTAGATGCGGATCACCCCCTCGATCTGGCCGCTGCCTTTGCCTGCATAGACCGTGTTCGGTGCGCGCTTCTGCGGTGCCACCGGGGCGTCATCGGCAACGATCCTGAGCTTGAATTCGCGCCGCTCGGCGAGTCGATTGGCGCCGACACGGAAGGGGTTGGTGGACCCGGGCTCCGGCTCGATCTCGGGCCCGGCGATCGCGTCGGCGGCGACGAAGGTGTTGCGTTCCCAGCGGTAGAGCGCGAACTGGAAGTAGCGGGCTTGCGGGTAGCTGAAGTCCATCGTCAGGACGCTGCCCGCGGGCAACTCGAGGCGCCCGAGGAAATAGGTCGACTGCGTATCGGGCCACAGGTTCGGGTTCTGGATCGGCTTCGGGTACTCGAGATGATTCCAATACGCCCACCCGCGCGGACCCTGGAACACGCCGTCGTGGCCATAGCGCTCGTCCGTGCGCACAATGTTTTCCAGCGACTTGTCACCGAGGCGTTTCGCGCCCAGCGCATTGAGGTTGCGCACCGCCACGATGGCCGGCGGCTTCCAGGTTCCCTTGCCCAGTGGGTAGACCGAGGGGGCATCTTGCTTTGGCCAGTACAGGCGCATCACAACGAACATCGGGCCATCGGGCGCCGGCAGCCAGTTGGATTCCCGCCCCTTGCCCGGCGAGTCGCGCTGGATGTAGAGCGTGAGCGAGCCGTCCGAATTCCTCTTCAGATCCGGGAGCATCGGCGAATTGACCAGGTAGCGGTTGATCGGATTGTCGATCAGCAACTGGGTGCGACCGTCGTACATCGTGATCGACCAGAACGCATTGACCGGGGGAAGCTGCCCCGGCGCGAACGTCATCTGGTACGCGTGCTTGCTGCCGCCGAGGACTATGCCGTTGGCGTCGCTGCGCGCGAACGGATAGACGGCTTCGGCCTCGCTGTTGCCGTAGATGCCGAGCTTGGCCGCGGCGGCGCGCAACGCCCAATTGCCCTTGTAGAATTCGCGGCTGCCGGCGGCCGCCCCGACCTGCCAGCCGTTGACCGTAGTGCCCACGCCGTCAGCGGCTGCGGCGATCTTCGCGAGTGCCGCCTTGACCCCTTCGCCGATCGCCGCCTGCACCTCTGGCGAGGACGTCGTCGGCTGACCGGTCCGGTCCGCGCCAATGCCGATCGCGGCGAACTTCTCGCGCAATGGCTTCTCGACCGCGGCGGTACCGACCGCCGGACTGAACTGGAGCAGAAAGCCGAGATACTCGGCGAAGCGGGTCGTCAACGCTTCCGGCGCGACCTTCGGCCAGTCGATCGCTGGTGCGGCTGGGGGCGCCGGCTTGCCGAGGAACGCCGACAGCGGCTGCAGCTTGTAGCCCGTCTGCACCTTCGTGACATTGTCCATGTCGACAGGGTTGAAGAGTTGCGTCCGATAGATGACGAGGCTGAACTGCGTCTCGCTGCGGAATGACCTGGCGACTCCAGGTGGTTTTTCCCCCTGCCATTCCGGTCCGCTGACGAGGTAGCAACCCGCGCCATTGCCGGTGGCGCGGCTACCGATGTAGCCGAAGTTGTTGGTATAGAGATCGATGAGCTGCACGTCGTAATAGCGCGCCTTCTCGATCTCCGGCATGCACAGGACCATCGGCTCGGCGCGCAAGTCCAGCATCGCCATCGAGTACGGCGTGTCGCTGTTGGGCGTGCTGATCGCCGTGTCCTTCGGCGTGAAGACGCGCGCCTCGTTGCTGAGCGTGTTGATCGGCGCCTTGAACTGACCCGAGTCGCGGTCGATGAAGAAGTTGTGCAGGACGGAGTAGCCGACGATCATCGGGAAGCCATACAGGTAGGCTTCCTCGGCCGTGGCCTTGGCCTCTTCGGGCCGGGATTCCTGCGCGTGGCAAGGTGGCAGCGCAAGCGCCGCGACAAGAGCCGCGGCCGTCCGCAGTGCCGTGAAATTCCTCGAGATCATTTCTTGTTCCTTCCTGGGGTCGAAGAAGAGCGCGCCCACGACCGGCCGGGTACTTTCGGCGATTTGCATAGCGAATGAAGCGTGCGACGGGCCCGCATTTGGTCGATTGCCGGCAAAAGATCCGTCGCAATCGCTCGCTTGATGATTACGCAGTCCGCACCGGACGCCCGAACTGCAAGTTCGACGTTGGCGTCCTCATGGGAGGTGATCACGATCAATTGCGCCTTATCTGCCTTGGCTCGAAGTCTGAGAATGAAGTCGAGGCAGTCGCTTTGCACCAACGCCAGGTCAGCGACTATCACATCGGGCCGAAGACGTTCAGCCCCCTCCAGCAGCGACGCGCCGTCGCTCGCGGTGAAGACTGCATCGAACATGGTCTGGAGCAGACCGTGCAAGCCCTCGTTCAACCCATCGTGGCGATTGCCCAGCAGTGCGCAGAGTCCAGCGTGCGAGTCAGAATCCATAGCCTTCCGCCACTGTACCGACGGGCCGCCAGGAAAGCTGCTCGCAAATTTACGAGGGTGCGGACGCGCTGAGGAAACTACCGGGGCTAGTCGCTGACCAGACCGTGCCTGATCGCGATGCGGACCAGATCGGCCATGCCCTTGGCGCCCACCGCTTCCATCATCGTGTACTTGTGGAATTCGACGGTGCGGGTAGAGATGGATAGACTGGACGCGACCTGCTTGACCGACTTGCCGTCGGCGAGCAGTTGCAGGACTTCGCGCTGCCGTGGCGTGAGTGCGCCGAACGGGTCGGTGCGTCGAGCCGGGTTTGTCTGGTCGCCCGCCAGCACATCGACGCCAAGGAGGGGCGCGACGAAGATCCGCCCCGCCAGCGCAGAGCGCAGGGCAAGGACCAGTTCCTGGACTGCCGAGTGCTTGAGCACGAATCCCATCGCTCCGCCGGCCAGAGCCCTGCGCGCATAGGCGGCGTCATGGTGCATCGTCAGGAAGACAACCCGCACATCGGGCAAAACCGCTCGCAACTGCGCCAGTGCGTCGATGCCGTTGAGGCGCGGCATCGTGATGTCGGCGACGATGACATCCGGTCGCAGTCGCTGTGCCGCCTCCAGCATCGCCACGCCGTCCGCAACGATGTCGACCAGCTCAAACTCCTCGCCGAGCAACGTCCGCAGGCCCTCCGCGAACATCCGATGATCGTCAGCGAGCATGACGCGGGGCCGCTTGTTCATTGGTTCTGCGCTGCGAGGGGAGCCCACGCCTGTACGGTCGTTCCCGCGCCCGGTTCGCTGCGGATGCTGAACTTGCCACCGACCTCCCGCACGCGCTCGCGCATGCTGGCGATGCCCAAGCCTGCGCCGTGGCCAATCCTCGGCTCGAAGCCCACCCCGTCGTCGGTGACGAGCAGTTGCAGCCCGCCATCCTTCGGCACGAGCGACACGCTCGCCGAGCGCGCCCCGGCGTGTCGGACGATGTTTCGCAGTGCCTCTTGCGCGACGCGGAAGAGACATACCGTCACGGCCGGCGCCACGCCTGCGGGCAGGGCGTCGATACGCTGGTCGACGGGCAGTCCCTGGCCCTTGCTTACGCGTTCGCACTCCGAGCGCAGCGCGTCGCCGAGGCCGAGGTCCTCAAGTACGGTCGGGTGAAGTCGATAGGCCAGGCCATGCACATCCTGGCTCAGCCTGGAGAGTTCTGCGTGCATGGCGGCGCCCCCGTCCGAATCCCTACCTGCCGCCCCCTGCTGTAGGCGTGCCGCATCGATGGCCAGACGCGCAAGCCGTGGCGTCAGGTCGTCGTGCAACTCCCGGGCGAGCGTGCGACGTTCGTCCTCGTGCGCGGTCAGGATCCGGCCGCTCAGGCGCTGGGCTTCGTCCTCGGCACGCCGCCTGCGCAATCGCTGGACGACCAGTGCCACCAGCAGGGCCGACTGCAGCAGCAACGCTGCAGCGCCGATCACGATGGCCCATCGGTGCTCATCCCACAACGTCGGCTGGCGGAAGAGGACCGCACTTCCATCCGGCAGGTTGCTCTCCCGGATCCGCCATCGTTGCAACTCGCGCCAGTCGTACGCCGGCGCTGCGAGCTGCAACCGGACAACCGCCGGCTTGGCGCCACCTTCACCGCTCAGCACGGCACGAGCCAATTCTGCAGTCCTCGACGCCGCCGCCATTTCCGACATCAATGGACCCCCGACGATGCCCTTGCCGAGTTGACTGCCGAAAAGGCCGAAGACCGGCGCCGAGGCGGCAGCGCGTATGCGGGCCAGCGCGACGTCGTGGTCCTGCGACACGTTGGCGCCGTCGACATACATCTGGACGAAGAGGATCGCCGAGTTCGCGGGCAGGCTGGCAACGCGCCTCTCGACTTCGCCGAGTGACAGCTCGTTCAGGTATTCGATCCTCACGCGACCGCCGAGGTCCTTCGTCTCCTGGCGAACGACATTCACCCAGAAGCGCTCGATCGGCGAATTGCCGCTCACCAAGGCGATCGTCGTCGTCGCGGGCTGCACCTGGAGGATATTGGCGAACAGGCGGGAAACATCCAGAGAAATCACCGTCGCGGCATCGCGTGGCCCGAGTTCGATGCCGCGCATGACGCGCTCTTCGGGAACGGCGAGCATCATGGGCGTGCCCGGAAACAAGCGGCCGCGATTCAAGCCGTAGAACCGTGCCGCGGGGGGACCGATCGGGACCACGAGGTCCGGCGGGTCCGTCCCGAACCGGGCGCGCAGAAACGCCACGAAGGCATCGGAGTCCCTGGCTGGATCGAACCTGGCGCCGTCGAGGGACGCGTCGTAGAAGGCGACCGGAGTCTGCAGGCGCTGGCCCAGATCGCGTCGGAACTGTGCCGCGAAGACTTCGTAGGGCGAGTTCTCCCGGCTGAACGAGTTGATGATCAGGACCTGTACTGGTCGCGCAGCGTCCGCTGCCTGGGCAGGATGCAGGGACGCCAGGCAAGCGATGCACACGGCGAACCGTACCAGCCCCGCGCCCGCAACAACCCACTGCCACAGGAAGTGGACGAACGAAGCGCAACTGTCGCCTGCCAACGGTCTGGTCATGATTGCAGGGAGACACTCACGCCGGCGACGGAATCACGCGGCATTCGCCTGAACGCCGGGCACCATGCATGCTCGTGCGGAACACCATGCTCCGAACCGATGTGCGTGCGGGAGCCGGATCTGCCGGCAAATTGCCCGCCGTCCCCGCGGGGGATCTCGATGGACCCCGGTTGGTCTCGAAAGCTACTCCCACTCGATCGTCGCCGGCGGCTTGCCGCTGATGTCGTAGACCACGCGCGACACGCCGCGCAGCTCGTTGACGATGCGCCGCGCGACCTTGTCGAGGAACTCGTACGGCAGCCGGGCCCAGTGCGCGGTCATGAAGTCGATGGTCTCCACCGCGCGCAGCGCGATCACCGGCTCGTAGGCCCGCGCATCGCCGACCACGCCCACCGACTTCACCGGCAGGTACACCGCGAATGCCTGGCTGACCTGGTCGTACAGGCCGGCGGCGCGCAGTTCCTCGATGTAGATGTGGTCGGCGCGCTGCAGCAGCTCGGCCGCCTCGGGCCGCACCTCGCCGAGGATGCGCACGCCCAGGCCCGGGCCCGGGAACGGGTGCCGGTAGACCATCTCGCGCGGCAGGCCCAACTCGACGCCGATGCGCCGCACCTCGTCCTTGAACAGCTCGCGCAGCGGCTCGACCAGCTTGAGCTGCATGCGCTCGGGCAGGCCGCCGACGTTGTGGTGCGACTTGATCACGTGCGCCTTGCCGGTCTTTGAGCCGGCCGACTCGATCACGTCGGGATAGATGGTGCCCTGGGCCAGCCATTTCACCCCGGCGAGCTTGCGCGACTCCTCCTCGAAGATCTCGACGAAGAGGCGGCCGATGATCTTGCGCTTGGCCTCGGGGTCGTCCACCCCGCGCAATGCCGCGAAGTAGCGCGCGGCCGCATCCACCCGCACCACCCGCACGCCCATGTGTTCGGCCATGGTCGCCATGACCTGGTCGCCCTCGTTCCAGCGCAGCAGGCCGGTGTCGACGAACACGCAGCTCAGCTGCGGGCCGATCGCGCGTTCGAGCAGCGCCGCCACTACCGAAGAGTCGACGCCGCCCGAAAGCCCCAGCAGCACGTGGTCCTGGCCGACCTGCGCCCGCACCCGCGCCACCGCGTCCTCGATGATGTGGGCCGCGGTCCACAAGGTGGCGCAGCCGGCGATCTCCACCACGAAGCGGCGCAGCAGGTCGACGCCCTGGCGCGTATGCGTCACCTCGGGATGGAACTGCACGCCGTACCAGCGCCGCGCCTCGTCGGCCATCGCCACGATCGGCACGCTGTCGGTGCTGGCCACGACCTCGAAGCCCGGCGGGACCGCGGTCACGCGGTCGCCGTGCGACATCCACACGTCCAGCGCCGGCTTGCCTTCCTCGAAGGCGTCCTGCAGCCCCTCGAGCAGGCGGCAACGGCGGTCGACGCGCACGCGGGCGTAGCCGAATTCACGATGATGGCCGCCCTCGACCGTGCCGCCGAGCTGCTCGGCCAGGGTCTGCATGCCGTAGCAGATGCCGAGGATCGGCACCCCGGCCGCGAGCGCCTCGCGCGGTGCGCGCGGCGCCGCGTCGACGGTCACCGACTCCGGGCCGCCCGAGAAGATGATCGCCTTCGGCGCGAAGCGCGCGATTTCGGCCGGGTCGTGGTCCCAGGCCCAGATCTCGCAGTAGACCCCGATCTCGCGCACCCGGCGCGCGATCAGCTGGGTGTACTGCGCGCCGAAGTCGAGGATCAGGACCTTGTCGTGGTGGATGTCGTGCATGGGCGGGACACGGGAACTGGGAATCGGGAATCGGGAGCGCGCTTCCCGATTCCCCATTCCCGATCCCCGCCGCTCACTCCATGCGGTAGTTCGGCGCTTCCTTGGTGATGGCGACGTCGTGCACGTGGCTCTCGCGCATGCCGGCGCCGGTCACGCGCACGAACTGCGGCTTGCGCTGCATCTCGTCCACGGTGGCGCAGCCCACGTAGCCCATCGAGCTGCGCAGCCCGCCGACCAGCTGGTGGACGATGTTGCGCAGCGGCCCGCGGTACGGCACCCGGCCCTCGATGCCCTCCGGCACCAGCTTGTCGACGTCGGAGGCGTCCTGGAAATAGCGGTCCTTGGAGCCCAGCTGCATCGCGCCCAGCGAGCCCATGCCGCGATAGCTCTTGTACGAACGGCCCTGGTACAGCTCGACCTCGCCCGGCGCCTCCTCGGTGCCGGCGAACATGCCGCCGATCATCACGCACGAGGCCCCGGCCACGATGGCCTTGGCGATGTCGCCCGAATAGCGGATGCCGCCATCGGCGATCAATGGCACGCCGCTGTCGCGCAGCGCGGTGGCGACGAGGTGCACCGCGGTGATCTGCGGCACGCCCACGCCGGCGATGATGCGGGTCGTGCAGATCGAACCCGGCCCCACCCCGACCTTGACCGCGTCGGCGCCGGCGCCTGCCAGCGCCTTCGCAGCCTCGCCGGTGACGATGTTGCCGCCGATGACCTGCAGTTGCGGAAAGTGGCGCTTGACCCACGCCACGCGGTCGATCACGCCCTGCGAATGGCCGTGCGCGGAGTCGACCACGACCAGGTCGACACCGGCCTCGGCCAGCGCCGCGACGCGTTCCTCGGTGCCGCTGCCCACGCCCAGCGCGGCGCCGACCCGCAGGCGCTCCTGGCTGTCCTTGCAGGCGTTGGGGTTCTCGCGCGCCTTCTGGATGTCCTTGACCGTGATCAGCCCGCGCAGCTGGTACTGCTCGTTGACCACCAGCACCTTCTCGATGCGATAACGATGCAGCAGCGCCAGCACCTCGTCGTCGCCGGCGCCCTCCCTGACCGTGATCAGCCGATCCTTGCCGGTCATCACGTTGCTGACCGGATCGTCGAGGCGGGTCTCGAAGCGCAGGTCGCGGTTGGTGACGATGCCGACCAGCCTGGTGCCATCGACCACTGGCACGCCGGAGATGTTGCGCGCGCGGGTCAGGGCCAGCACGTCGCGGATGCTGGTCTCGGGCGTGACCGTGAACGGATCGCGGATCACGCCGGCCTCGAACTTCTTCACCCGGTGGACTTCCGCCGCCTGGCGTTCGACCGACATGTTCCGGTGGATGATGCCGATGCCGCCGCACTGGGCCATGGTGATGGCGAGGCGTGCTTCGGTCACGGTGTCCATGGCCGCGGATACCACCGGGATGTTGACCCGGATCTCGCGCGTCAGCCGCGACGCGGTGCTGACCTCTTGCGGCAGCACGTTCGACTCCGCGGGGACCAGCGAGACATCGTCGAAGGTGAGCGCTTCGGCGAGGATGCGCATGCTTCACTTCCAGGCGCAAAAAGGAAGCGACGAATTATAGGCGGTGACGCGTCGCGCCGCCACTGTCGGAGCGGCTTCTTTCGCGACCGGAGCCTATCGCGCGCAGAGCGCGCTCCTACAAGGCCGGCTTTGTAGGAGCGCGCTCTGCGCGCGATAGGCTCCGGTCGCGCACGAGATGCGCTGCGGCAACGGCGCCCCTCAGCGCACCAGCACCAGGCTCAACCACGGCCAGTAGGTGATCACGAGCACCGCCGCCAACTGGATCAGGAAGAACGGCCAGCAGGCGCGGATCACCGCCAGCACCGGCTGGCCGAAGCGATAGCTGGCCACGAACAGGTTCATGCCCAGCGGCGGGGTGAAGAAGCCGACCTGCAGGTTGGCCAGGAACATGATCCCGAAGTGGACCGGGTCGATGCCGTAGCCCTGCGCGATCGGCAGCGCCAGCGGCACCAGGATCATGATCGCGGGCAGGCCCTCGAGCA
>Ga0073899_10002167_pt1 | contig 17741 bp, 18 predicted proteins | sample KloWWTmetaKNB5Ph_FD_88975 | JGI IMG/M metagenome (GOLD analysis project Ga0073899, IMG submission 88975) | Active sludge microbial communities from Klosterneuburg, Austria, studying microevolution and ecology of nitrifiers - Klosterneuburg... | ecosystem: Engineered > WWTP > Aerobic digester >...
GTACCAGGGAGGAGCCTGGTGCTACCTTGCCAACGTATTGCCAACTGGGGTTGCTGCCTCTAGCCCCGTTACCTTTGGTGGTCGCGTGTACCTCGTTGGAGGGCTTGATGGTGGAGCCAACACCAATGAGCTCCTGCGTGCCGACCTAAATAGCGATGGCTCGCTCAGTGCCTGGACATCACAGTCTATGACGGGTATCGGTGCGACCAATGTTTCATATAGTTACGCATATGCTCGTGCTAACCCGTCTGCCGTTGCGAGTGACCCTGGCAACATGTTTATATTTGGAGGATGTACAAGCTCAAGCTCGGCTGGCTGTACGGCCTATACGCAAAACGTCTTAAAATGTAACGTTGTTTCAGATGGGTCCATAGATACCTGTAGCACCAGTGGCCAACTGCAAGTTGGCACTGTCCCTGGTGCAACCGGTGTAGGAATTGGAATCATGAGCGGCACAGTCTACGCCAACTATATCTACCTCATCGGCGGTGTGGCGCCCGGGCTCGTCGATATGAAAACTGTTCGCTATGCCAAATTCGACAATAACAATAACGTTGTCGCAGCTAGCGGGTCAACTTGGGTTGAGTCGCCGAACCAAATGCAGATTGGACGTCGTCGCACCTCGGCCTTTGGCTACAACGGCTACATCTATGTTGCGGGGGGATTTGAAGCGGGCGGCGGTGGTGTCATCTCCGATATCGAGTTTATCAAGGTAAATGTGAGCGATGGTAGCCTTGGCAGCGCGACTGACGGCTTCACCACGTCCGAGGTAAAAATCAACCAACGATGGGGGCTCACGATTACCGTCTCAAACTCATACGCCTATGTCATCGGTGGCTGTACCGTCGGTGATAGCCCAGGCGCCTGCACGACTCGTACGGATGTCGTCCAAACCTTCCAGATCTACAACAACGTCAGTGGCGCACCAGCCGGATATGCCAACTCTGCCAACCGCTATACGACCAATCCCAACCGTCTCGGCGCCACAAGTACAGTCCTAAACGGCCGCATCTATACTGCGGGTGGCTGCATAAGCGCTACCGACTGCACAGACGCCGTCAACACTGTTTCTTACGCAACAATCGACGTCAATGGCGCACTTAGTGCGTGGTCGGATACCACGGCAACCCTCCCAGCCGATCGTGCATGGGGAAAGCTTCTCAACGCCGGCGGCTCTCTCTACTATGTTGGAGGGCAAGGTGATACAGCAACCGATCGTCGTGCGGAGGTATACTATGGAACACCCGTCGGTGGCGGAAATGTTTCGACCTGGAGCACTGCGTCAAATGGCATACCAAATGCGCGCACAAAGTTCGGTGCGGCGAGTTGGAATAATCGCCTCTATGTCGTTGCTGGCGAGGGCACAGCTGGCACATGTACGAGCAACCTATGTAGCAACGTCTACGTCAGCCCTCAGCTAAATACGGGCGGAAATATTTCGAGTGCCTGGTCGACCAGCAGCCCAAATATGAACACCGGCCGAAGCGGGGTCGCAGTCACGGCATATGCCAACAATCTCTACCTCTTCGGCGGCTTTGCCGGCTCAGGAAATTACCACTCTGATAGCCAGTACGCACAGATCAACTCAACCACCGGACTCGTCGGCAGCTGGACATATTCCTCGAGCCTGCCCAAACCTGTTGGATTTGCCAACTCATACGCAGCAAATGGCTATATGTATCTCGTCGGCGGGCGGACGTCCGAAGGGTCCTGCGAGCCCACCACCATGGTCGCTCCAGTGAGTGCAAATACGACTATAGCCACCGGGAACAACCCGACAGGAATCGGCGCATGGTACGAGTCAAACCAAAAGTATTCAAATGCGCGCTACGGAGCCAGCGCTGCTTATTACGACGGCAAGGCATACCTTGCTGGCGGCGCTTGCAACGTCGCAACTGCTCCTAGCGTCGCGTCAACTACAACAACAAACACTGGTGCAGGTTTTGCGTCCGACAGCACCACCCACAACGTCGCCATGCCGGGAACGACAGCGGCTGGGGATTTGCTCCTAATGTTCTTTAGCTATGACAGTAACGGTGCCCCAACTGTCACCGATCCTGACGGGGCTGGCGGCTGGACACAACTTACCGCTGTTAACAGCGCGACAAACGGCGCATTCGGATCTGTCTGGGCAAAAGTCGCCACCGGCAGCGATGGGGCGACAGTCAACTTTGCTACATCCAGTACGCAAAGCGCTGCTGCACGAGTCTATCGCATATTAGACAGTGAGTGGCACGGCGACCTAACTGGCGTTGAAGTTGCAAGCGGCACAGGATCAACGACTGCAAACCCAAACGCACCGGCGCTCACGCCGTCGTGGGGAAAAACGGATAACTTATGGTTTGCCTATGCAGCCGGTGGTACGCATACCGGAGTTACCACCTACCCGACAAGCTATACTGGTGGCGCACATGCTAGCGGTAATACCGGCAACAACGGCGCCAGTGTGTCGACAGCCTATCGAGCAAACAACACAGCAACCGAAGATCCCGCTGCATTTACCATGGCAAGTAGCCAAACAAGTGTCGCGTTTACGGTCGCGGTTCGTCCTGCTGCGCCCGTACTTACCTATACAGGCGCCAACGAGGTACAGCAGACCGCCTTGCTTTCTCAGCCCCAAATTGCACGCTATTCGATGCTCATGGACACCGATACCGATGTCTACCCGAACGCATGGCTCATGAATGGTATCGACAACTCCGTTGGAGCAAATTGGCAACTAAAATACCGCTCGATGACGAACCCAACGACTTACTGCGTCTCTCCCGCTATGACCACGTGGGGCCAGGAAACAGTATTTGGTAACGTCACGCTAGGGCTGCCTGGAGTCTACATACCAAAAAATGGTGCCGGTGCAAATACTAACTGTGCTCGGTACTTTTTCTTCAACGTCTCGGTCGATAGCTCACAATCATACGGATACCCAGATGACGTCACCCGCGGACCGACGATCGACAGCCTGACGCTTCAGTTCACTGGTGACCCATCAAAACGGTTAATGCATGGGCGAACATTTACTGGTGGACTTCAACAACCAATTGATACACCGTATTATGGGCAATGATGAGTGATCTACTATTTGCGGTCTTGATCGTCATACAAAACATTCTCGCGTTTTTGTACCATTTGGTAAAAAAAGGCGCCACAAAGCTTGTTTACTTCGCACGGAGAGTGCTGCGCCGCAAAGGTACCGTTGCGGGCCGTAAAACTACCTTGATCAAGTTCAGATATCCGCTCATCCTTGCTGCAGGTATTTTACTTCTGCTAATCGGTGTTTACACTAAAAACCAGTCACAAGCGCCGACCACAAAGCAACAAACTGCGGGCACCGACACCGCCGACGAACCACCAAAGCTTCAAAAAGGCACACCCGAATACGACACTGTCGAGCCCAAAGGTATCGAGATTGATAGCTTGGGCGGTTGGACACGCGTCAGCCCGCCAGACAGAAACCCTGTTTTCGCCTACGTACAGACGCTTGGCCAGGCCACCATCACAGTGAGCCAGCAGCCCCTTCCTGAGAACCTACAGACAGATACCGAAGCGGGACTGAGTACCATGGCTAAAGAGTTTCGTGCAAACGAGATGATAATGGCAGGCGATACTCAAGTTTATATCGAGACAAAAAATAACGGCGCTCAGTCCGTGATACTAACAAAAAACAACCTTTTGATTCTTATCAAATCATCTAGAAATATTGATAACGAAGTCTGGAAGAGCTATATCATTTCTCTAGAGTAAACCGACTTATTCTAGGATCAATTCGCCTCGAACATAGCCAGACTTTTCTTCCTCTGCACAAGTGACATCAATAGGCCACTTGCCGACCGGACGAGTTGGCTCGACAGTCCATGTCCATGTTACAACCCCGTACTCATCTGCCTGTTTCGGCACCAGGCCACCGTCTGTACTTGGCTGCTTATTGTATTCTATACGTATACTGCAGGCAGCAAGTGGCTTGGTCTTGATGCTGATAGATGCATTACTGCCTGGTTTTATCGGGGAGGTCAAGATCGTAACCGAAACGCCAACTGGGACATTTTTTGCAGGTACCGTTGCTTTTTTTAACGTCCGTGTCACAGGCGTTGGCTTCTCGACGACAGAAACCTTAGCGTTTCGGGCTGTATACCAGGCATAGGCCACGCCAGCACCGCCAAGCAACAATACTAGAGTCAAGAGAAATATAAATATTCTGCGAGCTCTCCGTCGTCGGCGCATTCTGGCGCGCCCGCGCACTGATCCTGTACTGCCTTTTAGCTCCTTGAGTGGCATTGCTGCCTACCCTAACTACTTCTTAGTCTTTGTATAGTCGTCGATAGTCGAGCTAACTTTGCCATCTGACTTCAGGTTTTCAAAGAACAAAACCTGACCTCTAGCAATCACCATTTCGTCTTCTGGCCCATGAACTTCATTACCAAGCTTGATCAACTGGACGTTAGGGCTCTCGCTGTTTGTTGCCTCTTGAGGGTTATCCGACTCCTGCCCAGCGCCATTTGCCTGAAGATAAAAGATATCCGAAAGCTTATAATAATCCCCATTGACCGCCTTTAGCTTGCCGAAGTAAACCTGACCATTCGTCAAAAAGACTGCTTGGAATTTACCATTATCGACGCCAGGTACAGACGAGCCACGCAAGAGAGACCATGCGAGGACACCGACTAGCGCAAGCACCAGTACAGCCAGACCTACCCATGGCAGTAATGATTTCTTTGATTTTTTAGCAGGTGCGACACTTCGGTGCGCGCGAGGCGTGGGTGTAGCTTCTACATACGGTTGCTCAGCGGGTGGTGAACTCTGAGGCACTTGAGCACTACGCTGAGGCACAGCGGGGGCGTTTTGGCGGCCAGGAAAATGATCCATTTCTTAATTACTCCTCTTAAACTCTTTGCACTATCATAGCATAAGTGGTATCACTGGAGCAACCACCACACCTCAGTTACGCTATGCCTAAACCTTGTGCAACGTGTCCTCGACGAGACTCGCAAGCGTCGCCGGCGTGACAGATGATTTGAGCATGTATTTTTGCGCTCCCAGACTGATAACTTCTTCGATATCCGCCTTTGAATCGAGGTTGCTGAGCGCAACGATCGGTATGGCAGCCGCATTTGGGAATTGACGCAAGAACTCTCGTCCATCCATCACTGGCATCAGCACGTCGAGCAATATCAGATCAGGCACATGATCCTCCAGGAACTCAAGGGCTTCCTTGCCATGATGCGCAGTCGATACGTCATAGCCGCTATGGGTCAGGATCATACAAAAAGCATCACTCAGTGCAAAATCATCCTCAACGATTAGTACTTTTTTACTGATGTTAGCTGCCATTATTGCTGCTCCATATCTCCTAGTGCATCATTGATATTGACGATAGTACTATTGATTGTAAGTTCTCTCGGTAGCGACAGCGTAAACGTGCTGCCCTTGTCGGCTGCAGACTCAACCGTGATGTCGCCACCATGCGCTCGGGCGAGCTGACGGGCAAGAAATAGCCCCAGCCCACTCCCCCCTTCATCGTAGCTAAGCGGGTTATTGATACGGTTAAACTTGCCAAATGCTTTTTCGATATTTTCTGGCGCTAGTCCGACTCCGGCATCCTGGACATTGATATCTACCGTTTCGCCCCTACTCACAAGCGTGATTGTTACCGTAGAAGAAGGATAGGAGTATTTTATGGCATTACTGATGAGGTTTTCGATAATCATCCTGACATAGCGCGCATCCGCGATGATGTAGAGCGGGCGTTTGCGGCGGAAGTACACTGTTATATTTTTGTGACTCGCCGTTTCGATCAAATCGTCGAGTGCCTTTTGTGTCATGGGCGTCATGTCGACCTTGCGAGGTTCGATCAGCAGCTGTCCAGCATCAATCTTTGAGACATACAGCAGCTCGTTAATGATATGGAGTTGTCGCTCGTTTGTATCATAGGCTTTTTCGGCAATTGCTTGCTGCGAAGGCGTCAGCTCACCCATGATTCCTGCGGTCAGCATGCCTATGTATTGCTTGACACCACTAGCTGGAGTACGAAGTTGATGCGATGCGAGGGCTAACAGTTCATCTTTGCTCCGCTGAACTTCACTTTCGTATTTCTGTTCGACACTCGAAAGTCGCCTCAGAAGCGCAACAAATATTACGAGCGCAAGGACGGCGCCGAGTACCGTCCCAAGACCAAACAGAACCCAAGGGTTGCGGAGGACAAGTGGTGAGTGATCGGCATCACCGACTTCCACTGTCCAGGATCGACCATCAGTTGTGAAACTTTGGGCTACCTCCATATAGTTATCGTCAGCACGATCAATCGTTCGGTTAAATAGGTTCGCAGTACCCGGATTTTCATTATCGTACACATGGACGGTTGCCGAAGACTCAACAACATTTGAGCCTTCTAAATAGGTTTCGATGAGTACCCCTGGTTTTGTCACGACATAGACAAAACCTGTTAGCGCATGCCTGCGCTCATCAACCGTCTTCGGGATAACGCCACCTTCATACGTCGGGTAATAGATCAGCACTCCGCTCATCTTTGCTGGCGTCCCATCGTCTTGTACGAGAGTTACTGGTGCTGTCATGACGATAGTCGCTTCGTCGCGGGCCCTTGTCATGGCTATGCGTCGATTCTCCTCTGAAAACATATCGTACCCCAAGGCACGCTTATTTGCCGACGTATCAGGCTGGAGATGTAAGATTGCCGTATATGGCTGATCGTCCCAGGTTTCATCGGAGCGGTACCGAAACTCTCCACTTCCCACTTCCGCTGCATACTGCTCGAGTGCCACTACATCGCCGTCGACGATGCGCTTGGCATAGCCGACGCCGAGTGATTCGGGGAATTGCCCGGCGGCATCGATATCCTGATAAAATGCCGCCCACTGCTCCTTCGTCAGATCTCCCCCATACGCGTAGAGCGCAGAGGCACCGAGGAGCAGGTGATTATACGCGCGGACACTGTCATTTGTCATCTGCAGTATTGCACTTGCTTGCTGATTAAGTCGTGTGGCATGCTCTGCTGCTGTTCGGTTGATGACTGTGTTCGCATAAAGAGCAGACGCGATGATGGCAATACAAAAAATCGCCAGAGCAACGAGCTCGGCAATTCTCTGCGCGACAGGTCGCGCCTCATACCATTCGCGGAAATAATTTATTATTGGGCCTTTCATCTCATCACTATCTTACCATTCTGACTCTCAGAGTGTAGCCCATCCCCCGAGCGTATGCTGTAAGTATTTTCACTATTTAGAATCAGGCCCTTCATTTATGAGATACTTACCTGATGAAGTATTTTATTAGTTACCGGCATACGGGCGAAGACCCAAAGCTATTGGAGCAAGTCCTGGTCCCTGTACGTGATGCATTTTGCGCGAGAGGCGATGAAATATACTGCGTATACTTCCAGGGGAAAGAACTGAAGTCAGGGGACTACACGCCCCGCGATATCCTAGAACATGCATTCGTAAAGATTGGCGAAATCGGGCATTTGTTCGTGTTGCAGCATTCCAATAACCGCAGTGAAGGCATGTTGATGGAGGTTGGATTTTGTAGAGGCAAAAATATTCCTATCACATTAGCTAGACAACAAGATGTAACCGACACGTTTTTGCCAACTATGGCCAACCGGACTTTTGACTACAGCGATGTTGATGATCTGTGCAAAAAGATTGCGCAACTCTAGCAAAAAGGTTTAGTTTTTTAAGCTATAGCGATATGATGAGAGGTATATGGATGCTTTTACACTCCCAACCGATTCAGTGCAGCTAATACCGCAAGAAACAATAGACTCAATGGCAACCTATCTCATGATTTCCACAATCGTGTCGCTTGTCTTGTTCGGATTGTTTGTTCTCTTTTATATCATCAACCAAGTCCGTCGCTGGAAAGTCGATAGCGCAATCCTCGAGATAAGAAAAGACCTTCGAGAGATAAAGACTCACATCGCTACGACCGGTCCGACCAACGCTACGCCGCCTGTTGCCGCCGCAGTTCAGCTACCACCTGATCTGCGTGACCCAGCGGCGTAACGCGCCCATAGACTTTTACCACCTGGCCTTTTGGGTCGATGATAAATGTTTTTCTTAGGATTCCCTCCCGACCAAACATTTTCTTGCCCCACGCCCCATAGGCTGCTATCGTCTTACCGTCAGTATCTGACAAGAGGGTAAAGTTCAGATTATGCTTAGCCTTGAATTTCTCATGGCTAGCCGCATCGTCGCGGCTGATGCCGATGACTTCTGCCCCGAGATCTGTTAACGTATCGCGAGCGTCGCGCATCGCACAGGCTTCAATCGTGCAGCCTGGCGTATCGTCCTTTGGGTAAAAATACAGTATGACCCACTTTCCGCTATAGTCTGCAAGCCTATGGGTCTCGCCGTCTGTTCCTTGGACAGAAAAATCTGGTGCTGGGTAGGGAAGCTCTATTGCCGTCATGGCGATGTCCTTTCAGGTTAGTTGCTACGATACTGGGCGAGATACGTTTCTCCAAAAGCGATTGCTTCGAGATTCGTGGTGGCAAACACCTTGCGTCCGTCTTTGCGCTTACTCACTAGCCCGCATTCGTGCAATATTTTGAGATGTTTTGAGATATCGGCAAGTGAAACTTCATACATCATAGCGATTTCGTTGACGCTGAGCTCGCCGTAGCGCAGGCGTTCCAAGATATCTCGTCGCGTTGCATCCGACAATGCGTAAAATAATCTATCGATTTGTGATGATTCAACCATATAGTTAAATATTACGCTTACGGCAAAAAAATGTCAAATGATTACGGCTAAAGTTTTCGACTGTCGTACGCCCAATGCAACAACGCCTGGCGTTGACGTGGGCGACACGTTTCGTCCCCCGCCCTGCAATAGCCCTGGACTTGCGCCACATGTCGAGACATAGCCTTCCAGCGCTTGATTTGACGCTCATCCTCATCGGGTATGCGACGGCCCAGGTAGTAACGACAGTACCATTGGAACCACCCCCTCGGGTCTTCGGGGTAGATCCAGCCCTTTTTTTCCCATTCCTCTCTCGTCTGACTAGCGTCAACATTGAAATAGTTTTGATGGAAATCATGAACAACCGAGACGCGCGCATCGCTGAACCAATCGGTAGGGAATTCGCTTCCGTATCCCTCGAAATAATGTGCACCAAATACGCCGAGGTCGAGCATCTGCTTCGGAGTAAGGTCGGGCGAAAACTCAAGCTCGCCCTCGCGCGCTGCCAGCGGATACTGATAACCAGGCTGCAGCGGGTCATTCGCTTTGATTGTTTTCATATTCTTATCATACCTTGTGCGCTACAATGAAACTATGCAAGACTTTATCATCAGACTCGTTATCGCTGGCGGAATCATGGGAGTTCTCGACGCTTTATGGCTCAGTGTTGTCGCCACCAAATTTTACAAAAGCCAAATCGGTCAGCTGCTGCTCGACAAACCAAATATGACGGCGGCAGTGGTGTTTTATATTATTTACGTCGTCGGCATCGTTGCGTTTGCGGTCAGCCCGGCGCTCGAAAAGAATTCATGGCAAACAGCACTCGGCAACGGTGCATTACTTGGCTTTGTCGCCTATGCCACCTACGACCTGACAAATCTCGCAACCCTCAAAGGCTTTACGACAAAGGTAGTCGTCGTTGACCTAATTTGGGGCACACTTCTCACTGGTGTCGTATCACTCGCCACCTATTGGGTAATCAAGCAGTGGATCTCGTAACACTTTTCTCCGCCTACGTCGTCTCTTCATCTGCAGCACTACTCTTTATGTCACTTGTCTTTTTGATAAGTTGGCGGCTGAAGCGGTACGACGTCGTCGACATAGCTTGGGGGCTCGTGTTTATTGTTATCGCTATTACGGCAGTGCTGGTACATTCACCCACTCCTATCACTGCAATTATTGCGACCGGGCTTGTTATAGTATGGGGAACTCGACTCGCGTTACATATCGGCAACAGGTGGCGCCATAGCCAGCAGGAGGATCGCCGATACATCGAACTACGCCGAAAATGGCCGAAGAGATTCATCGATCTACAAATATTTGTAAAAATATTTCTCACACAAGGCTTGCTCGCAAGCTTCATTATGTTGCCCGTTATCATCATGTCAGCAGGCCTAAGCACGAACATCAGCCTACTGACCGTTGCGGGTGTATCCATTTGGTGCATCGGCTTCATTATCGAACTAGTGGCCGATCGACAACTCAGCAAATTTCTCAAACAGCCCACCGAGTCTGGCAAGCTGATGACGACTGGCCTCTGGCGATATTCGCGGCACCCAAATTATTTCGGCGAGATTTTACTCTGGTGGGGCATTGGCATTGTCGGTCTGTACCAAGTGGCCGGAGTCTTTGGTCTCATCGGGCCACTCTTCATCACTTTTCTCATCGTATTTGTCTCGGGCATCCCACCCGCCGAGCGCGGCATGACAAAAAAGGCGGGATGGAATGACTACAAAGCTCGCACGAGCGTGCTCATCCCACTGCGGACTCGTAAATTACGATAGCTCGCCACGATACGGCGTGATCGTAACTCGCTCACCTCTTGTGAGTAGATAATTTCGTAAAATAGTATACGCATCGAGATCAAATAATTCCTGGTACGGCTCGGTGATGACATCCATATCTGGCAAGTACTGCAGCTTTGCGCGAATTATCCAATTATCGACGACAAATCCCGTCTGTTCTCCAGACTCATCGTCACGCTCGACGATCAGCACCGCGCCGTCATGCGGCCATGCTTCGACACCGCGACCTTGGTACGCTATCTCGACGCGCGCATTGTAGTTGCTGGGCAACTCCGCGCCAACACAAGCGCCGCGACACTTACCGAGCTGATACGCAAAGCACGGCCCTTTGCCGCGCTCGATTCCACACAGCTTCGGACAAAGTTCAAACGTCTTGATATGACGATCGAGTGATGCCCGAGCAGCAGAGCGGCGTGGATGCATCGCGACGATTTGGCTTCGCTCGGGTAGCTCATCCATCGATAGCTCTTCGAGGGCTAGTACGGTATATCCGCTAGCATCAGTCGACCTCGTCGTAACGGTCAATTTTTTTAACCGCCGCAGCCGTCGATTGTAGAGTGGCATTTTCTCTTTTATCATTGCCGACTCGAGCAACAGCGCTGATAGCTCGCCGGTCGTTCGCTTATACGAGACTGAGCGAATCAACTGCGAGATCTTGTATTCTTTTTGCTCGTCAACATCACGCATAAAGTGACTCAGCACCCTTGTCTTTATATCGATACTTTTACCGATATAGATTGGGTCACCGTCATCATCATGAAATATATATACCCCAGGTGCTTGCGGCAGAGCATCTATCTCGGCACGGTTAATATACGGCGGTATGCTTGGCCGGCGCATCTGCTTGGATATAGCGTTTCCGATGACTCCTTCAGGATGATCTTGCTGCATTTTTTGCCAAAACTGTACCAGTACATTTGCATCATCATATGCGCGGTGCCTGGCTTCAAATGAAAACCCATGGTGAGCGATGACATCACTAAGACGATGTCGAGCCATCTCAGGATACAAGCCACGAGACAGCTTAACCGTACACAGCTGCTTTGGCGAAAATTTCTTATCTAGCCTGCGAAACTCTTGCCTGAGAAATGAATAATCAAACCGAACGTTATGCGCCACAAATACCGCACCGTCTAAGATCTCAAGTAGCTCATCGGCGATTTCGCGAAATGTCGGCTTGCCTGCCACATCGCCATCAGTGATACCTGTTATTTGAGTTATTTGATAGCTGATCGGCATCTCTGGATCGATCAGCGTCGAAAAAGTCTTTATGACGTTGTCATCTTCGACACGAATCGCCGCCACCTCAATCACGCGACCGCGCGCCGCATTGACTCCAGTAGTTTCCACATCGACAAATACATATGCGCCACTAATCATACCAACCTATTGTAAGGGAAATTCTCCTGGCACGCTGTGATAATATTCTATTCCCGCGGGATTTCGAGAGCGAATGTCAAACCTTTTCCAACCTTACTGCTCATCAGTTCCAGCCGCATTCCCGTGCCTTCGGTCAGTGATGCCGCTATTGCGAGTCCGAGTCCATAGCCATCTGTAGCAACCTTGGTGCGCGCACTATCGACTCGGTAAAAACGGTCGAATATCTTGTCCTTTTGATCGTCAGCGATACCGATTCCTTCATCGCTTACCATCAGCCGCACATAGTGTTTAAATCTTTGAGTCGAAATATGCACCGTACTACCATCCGATGAATATTTGATAGCGTTGTCGAGTAGTATGCGGGTTATTTGCTCCACATTAGTCCGATGCAACGCCAATGTGATGTTCTCAACTCCGTCCTCTATGCCGATATTTTTTTGCTGAGCAACTGGTACGATGGGCTGCATAGCATCCGTCACAACATCTTGCAGGTTTGCAGATTCGCGTGCTGACAATTCACGTTTCTTGCCAGCCAATCCAAGTAGCGCATTGCTAAGTGTCCGAAGTTTTACCACTTCATCAACGTTTTGCTGTAGTATTATTTTTGCCTCTGCGAGTTTCAATGTCTTTTTGCGAAGGGCTACTTCGTTGGTTGTCTGCAGTGCCGTAAGCGGCGTCCGCAGCCCATGACTCGCGTCACTCACGAACTGCGCCTGTGCAGCAAGGGCCGCCTCGATTGGTTCGAGGGTCCTTCGTGCTAGATAATAACTTAGTACAGCACCGACTGTATCGATCAAAATATTAAACAGCACGAGACTCAAAAATAAGTCGAGCTTTGCCGCCGCCGCGCGCTCTTGAAACAATTCTTCGGTACGTTCGCGCATAATTCGCTCGTAGGCAGAGCCTCCGTATTGGGATCGCCCAGGGCCTTCGAGCCGACTAGCGGCGATACTAAAAATCACCAGGCTAAAAACCAACGTCAGAACGACGATGATTGCAAAATACGAAGCAGTGAGGCGGCCAACTGTTGAATTCAGGTAGTGTCGCATCGTGTCCATGACTATGCCTCCTCGCTTAGCTTATACCCAAACCCACGTACGGTATGGATAAGCGGCGAACCGAATGGCTTATCGATTTTTGCTCTCAGCATAGTCATGAAAACTTCGACATTGTTTGGCAAAACATCGGCATCAAAGTTCCAAACATGCAAAATTATATTGTTTTTACTCAAAATTCTATCCGGATTTCGCAAAAAATATTCGAGTATAGAAAATTCCTTAACCGAAAGGTTGATTGACTTTCCCGCACGTCGAACTGACTTATTCGCAGGATCCATTTCGAGATCACCGACCTGCAAGACCTCCCCTATTGTTTGCTGCGGACGGCGGAGCAATGCTCGTATGCGAGCGAGTAAAACATTAAATGAAAATGGTTTGGCAAGATAGTCATCTGCGCCTACATCCAGGCCTTTGATGATATCGGCGTCTTGGTCTTTGGCGGTCAGCAAGAGTATAGGGGTATTATTGCCGTCATCTCGCAGTTTGCGGCAAAGCTCATACCCATCCAGGCTCGGCATCATGACATCGCTAACGATGACGTCGTAGACGTCTGCGCTCGCAGAAGCATATCCCTCCTCACCGTCATACGCGATATCGACGGCATAGCCGTCTTGCTCGAGGCCTTCTTTGACTGCCTCTGCAATCCGGCGTTCGTCTTCGATTACCAATATCTTCATCACGTATGCCTTTCTAGCATCTACTTTAGCCCGCCAAGCTGAGATTTAGCTGAAAACTAAAAACTTCGCAAGCGTTTGATTCGATCAGCGGTGCTCGGATGCGTCGCAAACATACTCGCGAGGCCGCGCATAGTAAATAAGTTGACGAACATCAGGTGCGATGTCGATTCCTGATTTGGGCTGGGTTTCATCTTCGCAAGTGCAGGCTTGAACGATTCCAGCTTCGACAAAGCACTGATCAAGTCTTCACCTTGCCCCAACACTTCCCGACTATGTGCATCGGCGCCATATTCTCGGCTTCGAGATACCGCCATCTGGATAAGTATGGCAGCAAACGGCGCCAATATCATTGCGGCGATTGCACCGAATGGATTACCACCATCTTCGTCGTTTCCGCCAAACAGTGCCCCGCCCCAAAACGCCATCTCGGCAAGTATCGAAATTGCGCCACCTATCGTGGCCGCGATTGTCGACACCAGCATATCGTAATTTTTTACGTGTCCTAATTCATGGGCGAGCACTGCACGAAGTTCCGCGTCATTAAGTATTTCGACGATTCCGCTCGTCACGGCGACGACGGCATGCTTCGGCGAGCGGCCAGTTGCAAATGCATTTGGGATTGGGGTATCGACATAGTAAAGCTTCGGCATCGGCATATTGTCACGTGTTACAATTTCACGAACCATAGACTCGATTTGCGGATATTTCTTGGTATCGAGCGGCTTTGCTTTTTGCATCTTCAAAACGATGCTACCACTAAACCAATACATCCCTATGTTCATAACGGCAGCAATCAAAAGAGCGATCATCGCACCCGATCGGCCTGCCAACATATAGCCAGCTGCGATAAACAAGCCTGTCATCAAGCCGAGTAAGAGAGTTGTTTTGAGCAACGATTTTATAATGGCACCTCCATAAAATAGTGTGTTATCAGTATACAAATCTAGCACTCCTTAGTCAAGAGTGCCAGTTTCTGACCCCTGTTACTACTACGACATAAGCAGTATTTCGGCGCAATAGATATTTTGCGACGTGTTGAGAAAAATACTACGGTTTTCTCATCTGTTCTTTTGCGTTTATGGCTATAAAGTGGGTCATTTTGTTGACTTTGCAAGCAAGCGTTAATATGATGGTATTTGTGTTTTTTAAAACCTGGCTATGCCCAGAAGAGACACGTGTGACCGCATCATTGTAAGTAAATATGGTAGGTGCGGGGGTTCTTAAGGAGGAGACAAAATGAGTTTCAAGACCAATTTATTGGCATTTGCTGTCATGGGCACAGTTGCTATCGCAGCCGCACCATCTGCATCGGCAAAAAGCGAAACAACAATAGAAATCAAATCGGGTGACACGCTCACGTCTATCGCAGACGAGCACAAGACTACCTACGTTCGTATCTTTGATGCAAACGAAAATCTTGTCAATCCAGATGTCATCAACGCGGGCGACAAGATTCGCATCCCAGCCGCAGACGAACAGTTGCCAAATCGCTATGGCGATTTCACAGCAACTAGCACAGCGTATGTTGCTTCGGCGACGGCAACAACTGCGAGCAACGCGGCAGGAAGTTACTCTGGAGCACCAAAGCAGAGCTTCGCGCGAGCAAGTTCAGCTGGTAACACGTATTACTGGGGGCAGTGCACCTGGTACGTCAAGGAGCGTCGCGGCGACCTGCCAAACATGCTTGGCAATGGCGGACAGTGGGCAGCAAATGCCGCAGCTCGCGGCTATAGCACGGGCTACACACCAGTTGCCGGCGCAGTTGCCGAACAGCCAGGACATGTTGCGTATGTCGAGTCAGTCAACGCAGACGGTACGATCAATCTCTCTGAGATGAATTATGCCGGCGGCGTCGGAGTCGTGCATCACCGAACAGTTCCTGCAAACGGATTTACCTACATCTACTAGGAGCTATCCTTCAATAAAAATTCCTCGGAGTACGTGCCGAGGACTTTTTATTATCCAATTATCTACGATGCCGCGTAGGATGGGGCGACGGCAGATCATCTATTTCGTCCTTTGCCTCTTCGTCTATGATTGACTTACCCAGTGTGTATATATAGGCGACATCATCTCGGATGATCATGAAACGAGTTGATTCGATGCTCATTTGCGTCGCAACGATCGGTGCCTTAAGCTCTTCTTCCAAATTCAGGATATCATCAAAGCTCTGCACTGGTACGATGTTTTTGCCAAACAAGTCAGCTGGGCGACTCGCTTTGATAATGATTCCGTCGTGATAACGATATATCCGGTCAAGCTCGCGCTGGTACGGTGTCTTAAATATCTGTCTCCGAAAACCATAGACAAGTGCGGCAAGACCAAGAGCAGCGAGTACGATGGCCCCAACCGCCTCGACCTGAGCCCATCGAGCTCGCCCCTGCTGGGCGTCGACTGGCACGATTTGCTTGGTGTCGGTCTTGTCAAACTTTATGACTGGTTGATATATCTGGGTGTTCAGCGGTATGGTCACACTAGAGACGCGACGATCCGCAAATTCCGTGCCTCCGTATTCACCTTTTACGTTCACAGTCAGCGTCACCTCAGCTTCTGTATTTATTGGCAGCGCCAAGCCAGTTCTCAACTGCTCAACCAACGTCCGATATTCACTAAACGGAATCTCAACTTCAGGCTCGATCGAGAATGACGATGCAGCAGTTGTCTCCGTCAGCCGTGGCAAAAGTTCAAACTGTCGCGTCCACACATTCGAGGTCTCTTCTTCGCTACCGTTGATGCCATACACGCCGCGAACTGTCGCAATGACCGTGTAATCATACTCGACAGGCTCAGCGCTGCTTGATTCATACTGATATGAAAATTTTGTTTGCACTTTATCAGTCAGGTCTGACAAATACGCAGTATTGTCAGACTTCGGTCCATTTTCGAAGAAGCTGTTGTCGGAATACATAACGGTATTATTTACAGATTGATTGATCGTGTATTCGTATGCGGAGACCTCAGTTGCTTCAACCGGCTGATTGCGCGTCAGATTGAAAGCCAAAAAGCCAGCTGCGCTGAGGAGTATCAGACCTAGAAATATATATCCGACAGGTCGATGTGTATGTTTCGGATTTTTTATATCAAGCGCCATATACCACCATTATCTCGCTAACGCCCTTAGCCATACAGTCGGGTAGCCGATGTACGGTATCTGAGCTTTTACTATGCCTACAATCTTATTTTCAGCTACAGGCGGATCTCGACTCGGATTATTGTCCCCTTTTGTGATAAATACTCGCCCACCGCTACCATCATCCGCTTGGTCGATAGATTCTACCCGGTGCGTTATCATTTTATCAGTTCCCCTAAATTGTATAACATCGCCCACCTGCACGTCTAGCGGGCTATCGACCGCGTTGACGATCACCATCGACCCACGACCATACAGCGGCATCATACTATCCGACAGGATTACCATCGGTTGATATTTGAAAAATCCCGTCATCAGCAGCACCAGACCTGTAATCAATATCAGAAACATCGCATCGTATGCTCGTCGTAGGTGTGTATAGTGACGACGATGTTCTGCTTGCTTGCCTTGCTGCGATCGATCGATCACCAAATAGATAGCAATCGATAGCAACACCGACGAAATGCCCGTCAGGTACCAGTCGTATTTCGGCACGATGGGTAGCAGTATAGTCACCGCCAAAACCCCGAGTCGATATACTAGCATCGACGGCAACCCCGAGCTTATTGCGAGAAACGTCAGCAGCAGACTCGAGACAAAAAGTGGCACCACATCCGAAACTGCGAGTTTCAATAACTCCTCTGGATTGCCAGCGGCAAAAAGTGCAGGCAAATTTAGTTGCTGTATGGCAAATACTACCGCAGCTAGGACTCCGAACCATGCTGCATTTCGTCGGCCAGCTAACAATATAACCTTATGCCGAGTGTATTCTATAGCCACTACTGCTAGTCCAAACCCGAATATATTGAGCATGATCGCCGATGGTGTCGCGACGAGCGTATTGCGAACATAGGTAGTGGCGAGACCTGAGATAAAGTAGAGTACGAACCATACTGCGATCACTGAGCCGACCATAAACGCCTTGTCACCCTGTCTCCGCACTCTATCCTGTATACCTCCGGCCAGATAGTATGCGAGCCCCGCTATCGCAACAGCACCGA
>Ga0073899_10002168_pt1 | contig 17741 bp, 14 predicted proteins | sample KloWWTmetaKNB5Ph_FD_88975 | JGI IMG/M metagenome (GOLD analysis project Ga0073899, IMG submission 88975) | Active sludge microbial communities from Klosterneuburg, Austria, studying microevolution and ecology of nitrifiers - Klosterneuburg... | ecosystem: Engineered > WWTP > Aerobic digester >...
CTGGAAGCACGACGTGCAGACCATGATCGAAGGCCCCGGCCATGTGCCCATGCACATGATCCAGGCCAACATGACCGAGCAGCTCAAGACCTGCCACGAGGCGCCGTTCTACACCCTGGGCCCCCTGACCATCGACATCGCCCCCGGCTACGACCACATCGCATCGGCCATCGGCGCCGCCATGATCGGCTGGATGGGCACGGCCATGCTGTGCTACGTCACGCCCAAGGAGCACCTGGGCCTGCCCGACCGCGACGACGTGAAGCAGGGCATCATCGCCTACAAGATTGCGGCGCACGCCGCCGACGTCGCCAAGGGCCACCCGGGCGCGCGGGCACGCGATGATGCGCTCAGCCAGGCGCGCTTCGACTTCCGCTGGCAGGACCAGTTCAACCTGGGCCTGGACCCTGAGACCGCGCAGGAATACCACGACGTGACGCTGCCCAAGGACGCGGCCAAGGTGGCGCATTTCTGCAGCATGTGCGGCCCCAAGTTCTGCTCCATGAAGATCACGCAGGAGGTGCGCGAATTCGCCGCCGCCCAGGGCGTGGCCGAAGGTGCGGCCCTGGCCGAGGGCATGGCGCAGAAGGCCCAGGAATTCAACCGCGCGGGCGGCGAGTTCTACATCCCCATCCACAGCGTGGCATCGGACACCACAGCGCGCTAAAGCACAGGGCGCACATCCATCGGAGGGTGGAGGGCGCCGAAGCCGTCACAAGGCCCAGCGCGGCAAGGCGTGGTGGCAGCACCCTCAATAGCTGCGTCCGCCTTTGTACATTGCGTGCTGGCGGCGCGACAGCGGCGCCACCTCGCCCACGCGCGCCATGGCCGCGCCCGCGTGCGCGTGGGTGATGGCCAGGCCCAGCGCATCGGCCGCGTCGGTGCCCGGCAGGCCGGGCAGGGTGAGCAGGCGCCGCACCATCTCCTGCACCTGCGACTTGGCTGCACGGCCATGGCCGACGACGGCCTTTTTCATCTGCAGCGCCGTGTATTCGGCCACGGGCAGGTTGGCGTTGACCAGCGCCGTGAGCGCCGCCCCGCGCGCCTGGCCCAAGAGCAGCGTGGACTGGGGGTTGACGTTGACGAACACGATCTCCACCGCCGCCGCATCGGGCTGGTAGCGCTGGGCCACCTCGCTGATGCCGTCAAACAAGACTTTGAGCCGTCCCGGCAGATCGCCCAGCGCCAGCGCGGTCGTGCGTATCGTGCCGCTGGCCACATAGGCCAGGCGCTGGCCGTCGACGTCCACCACGCCAAAGCCGGTGGTCTGCAGTCCGGGGTCGATACCGAGAATTCGCATTACTATAAAAATAAGAGCTGTTTGCGCTTGCTGGACAAGAGCTACCGCCAAAAAACATCAAAACCCCGTCATTCCGGCGAAAGCCGGAATCCATAGCGCAAACCGCTGGCGCCCGTTTTCGCATGGGCGATGGCCATCATTGTGCTCGGGCGCCGCAGTCACCGCGCCCACCAACGGCACATGCGCCCGACAAGGCGCAAGCTCAACCCCATTCAATCGCCGTCACCGGCCCCAGGTTATGCGCGCCCGCATGCCAGCGCTGGCCGTCGGCATCCATCACAAGCAGCCGCACCGGATGGCGGTAGTGTGCCTGCGCCGCGCCAAGCACCCGCAGCACCGGCGCCAAGCCTTCGCCACCCAAGGCGTTGGCAATGATCAGCGTGGGCCGGCGCGGCCTGAACTGCGCCAGCCGCACCAGCATTGCCGGGCCTTCGATGAGGTAGCCGCAATCCCAGGGCTGGCGCGGGTGGCGTCCTCGCCACCACCACAGCTCATGCCACTTGACGGCGAGTTTGAGCCGCAGGCCCTGGAGGCGGGACTTGGCAGACAGCGCTGCCAGCTCATCGTCGCGGTCCAGCTGGCGCGCAAACGCCGCCACCAGGCGCGCCGCGCCCTCACCGTCGCCGCCCACCAGAACCGCCACCCCCAGGCGCTCGGCCATATCCGGCAAGCGTGACGGCTGCCAGAACGGCACGCGCCCGTCGCCCATTCCGGCCAGGCACCAGGACTGCAAAACCGCCCACACACGCTGCTCGGCCGCGCCCTGCGGCGTGGCCTGCCGCAAGCCCGGCTCGGCGCCAGCGGGTGGGGCCAGCAAGTCGCCGTCGTACCGCGCAATCAGGGTCGGGCCAAGGTGCAGGCCCACCCACAGGCATGGCGGGTACAGCACGGCCGAATAAACCACCGCATACCCCCACGGCCCAGGCAACACGGCCGCCAGCAGTGCGCCCAGCAGCGCGGCGGGCGGCAGGGCCAGGGCGATGCCGGCTGCCCAGTTCTTGAGGTTGCCGTTGTGTTGGCGCTTTTCTTCGTTCTGACTCATCTTTTGGGTTTTGTTCACGATGCCTTATGCGCGTGCTGTGCCCGTGCGCGGCTGCGCAGCCAGGCAGCCGCGGGAGAAGGGCGAATGGTTACTATCAATAATATAGCTGCCAACGGTTGCCGTTAGGGCGCTGGCGTGGTGCCGAGAGAGTGCCAGGACGACCATGGTCATATCACCCATGTGAAATGGCTTCAGTCTGCCACCCACGTTTTCAATACAACAACTCCAATCGAGACGCTAGAATCAAATTAACGTCCCATTGGGAGTGTTTATGACTGATTCTCCCATCCCCATACCCGTCGATCGCGCCATCCGCAAGCTCGGCGGCGATATTTCCCTGGCGCGCCGGCGCCGCCATATCACGCAGGCATCGCTGGCAGAGCGCATGGGCGCATCCCTTTCCACCGTGCGCCGCATGGAAAAGGGCGACGCGCGCATCCCGATTCACTTTTTTGCCCGCGCACTGCATGTCTTCGGCGAAATCCAGGCGCTGGAGCACCTGCTGGACACGCCCAACGATGAAATCGGCCTCACGCTGATGGATGAGCGCCTGCCAAAGCGGGTGCGCAGCAAGTCCGGCAGCCCATCGGGAGCACTGTGATGGCCGTCGCCGCACCCAGCCGCCAGCAGCTTCAGGTCTGCATCGGCAAGGCGGGCCTGCCGCTGGGCACCCTCGTGTACCTGAAGCAGGGCCGGCGCGAGAACTGCGCGTTTGCCTATGACGAGGCCTGGCTGGCCAACCCGGCGCGCCTCAACGTATCGGCCGACTTGCAACTCGTGCCGGGCTACCAGCCGCACAAGGCGGCCTCGGCGCATGACTCGGTGTTCCATGGCGCGATGGCCGACACCGCGCCCGATGCCTGGGGTCGGCGCGTCATCGCCCGTGACCATGCCAAGCGCCGCAAGGACGACCCGCGGCTGCCGGCCCTGACTGAGCTGGACTATCTGCTCGCCGTGGATGACTTCAGCCGCGTCGGCGCGCTGCGCTTGCGTGGTCCGCGTGGGGCCTGGCAGCGCACGGTGCCGGCGGGGCGCCGCAGCACGCCGCCGCTGATCGAGCTGGAGCGCATCTACCATGCAAGCCGGGCCGTCGAACGCGGCCAGGAAACGGCGGAGGACCTGCGCTATCTGCAGGGCAAAGGGACTTCGCTGGGCGGCATGCGGCCCAAGTGCACTCTGGTGGACGAGGATGGCCGGCTGGCCATCGGAAAGTTCCCAAGCGTGGCCGACACGCGCAGCGTGACGCGTGGCGAGGTGCTGGCGTTGAAACTGGCGGCGCTCGCAGGCGTTGATGCCGCAGCGGCGCGCATCGTCGTGCTGGGTGACGTGCCGGTCGCCGTCATCCGCAGGTTCGACCGCGATGCGGTCGATGGCCGCATTCCCTACCAGTCGGCGGCCTCGCTGCTCCAGGCCTCTCGTGAGGAAGATCGCAGTTACACGGAAATCGCCGACGCCATCCGATCCCACGGTCATGCGCCCATTGACGACCTGCGCCAGCTCTGGCGCCGCCTGGTGCTGAACCTGCTGATCACCAACGTGGACGACCACCTGCACAACCATGGGTTTCTGCATGTGGAGCATGGGCTGTGGCGGCTGGCGCCGGCGTTCGACATCAACCCCTTCCCGGACAAGGACAGCGAATCCAAGACCTGGCTGTCCGAGCAGGACGGCCCCATCACCGACGTGCAGATGCTGCTGGCACGGGCGGCGTACTTCGCGCTGGACAAGGATCAGGCGCTGACCGTGTTAGGCGAGGTGCATGCCGCCGTGTCGAACTGGCGCCAGGTTGCGCTGGGCCCGGAGGTGGGATTGCGTGCGGACGAGCTTCATGATTTTGCGCCCGCCTTTGAGCACGAGCAGATGGCGGCAGCTGCGGCGTTGCTCGTGCGGTAGCGCTGGCTATCGGCGCAGGGGGCTGCCGGCTTTGGCTTGGACTCTTGCTGGACAAAGGCCGAGTACCACGGGCCACCGAGGGTGGTCAATTCAGGCATTCACAACGAACACGGATGCGTTACGGATGGCTTGATTTTCTGGCGGCGTCAAGGGAGATTGCGGAACGATCGCAGGTCGCGCAAACTTCACGCAAAGAGACTGGTGGAGCTCCATATGACACTTAAACGACCCAGGCGAACCGACAGTGTGAAAGCGGCACACCGGAATCCCACTTGGTGGTCAACTTGGCTTGAGTTTTGGAAAACATTACCTGCTTTCATGCAAGCCTTGGCCGTTTTAGTTCCGGCTATGACCGCGGCATGGGTTGTGATTGGAAGTGGTGGCCCGACGCCTGCACCTGCACCTGCTCCAACCCCAGCTCCAACCCCAGCTCCAACCCCAGCTCCAACCCCAGCTCCAACCCCAGCTCCAACCCCAGCTCCAGCTCCAGCTCCAGCTCCAGCTCCAGCTCCAGCTCCAGCTCCAGCCCCGACCTCACTCACGACAATGGGGTTTATCGGCGGAAGTGCGTCGGTTGTACAAAAGTCTTTTCCTGCCGGTGAAATGAAAAAGCGCGATGGCGGATTCGAGATGAGAGCTCAGTTGGAGTTTTATGGGTATCCAATGACCGCATGGACTTTCTTCGATGCAGAGCAACAAGCACGTTCCATGGTCGCCATTTTTAAGGTCGAGCAGCGAACCAGGGTAGGCGACTACGAAAACTATGAACAAGGTTATGACGGTGATATCTTTGCCCGTTGCACATCCGCGTTCGCAGGCATACGACATCGGGTGGAAAAATATCTTGGCGACCCAATTGCCCCGGTTCTATCTGCAAAGAAGGTCTCCATGAACCTAAATGAGGTCGGAGAGATGGTGGGGGGTGTCGGAGTGCATTGTGAGTTAGGAAAAACTTGCACGATGGAAGGGTGGAAGGCAACCAGTCGCGCGCAGTTCAATGCTGACTCCGGGCCGGTGGTCGTTTCGATGGATAGTCGGTCAGCCCAGAACTGGGTATCTACGGTTACCGGCAAATCTGACTCGAAGACTGGAGGGCGATGTGAAGTCCGCCTCGAAGGCCATTTCTGAACATACCGACGACCGGTTCCAGTCTTGGGCAGTCATTGACCGCAGCGCAATAGTGACCTTCTCCAGGCCGAATCCGAAACGTCCTTGGTGAAACACCTGCCATATCCTCGCCCGCCCGGCGCCCTTCAAGGCAGTTCCGCACTCCCCATTCTCCCCACAATAGTCCGCGCCCTCCCCGCCAGATACGCTGAATTCGGTGTCTTCTCAAACCGCTTGGGCGCGGGCAGCATGACGGCCAGGCGGGCGGCCTCGGGGGCGGTGAGTTGACGGGCGCTTTTCTTGAAGTAGTGCTGGGCGGCGGCTTCGGCGCCGAAGATGCCGGCGCCCCATTCCACGTTGTTCAAGTAAATCTCCAGGATGCGCTGCTTCGGTAAAAGCCGCTCCAGCGCCAGCGTGAGCACGAATTCCTGCGCCTTGCGCACGTAGTTGCGTTCGCCTGATAGCAGCAGGTTCTTGGCCAGTTGCTGGGTGATGGTGCTGCCGCCGCGGATCTTGGGGGCGCGTTGGGGGCGGGCGGCGGCGCGGTCCTGCAGCCTGGCGGCCTGGGCTTCGGCCTTGGCGTTGCGTTCCCAGGCTTTTTCGATGGCATCCCAGTCCACGCCGTCGTGGTTGACGAAGTTGTCGTCTTCCGAGGCGATCACGGCGCGCTTCAAGTTATCAGAGATTTGTGTGTAGGGCAGCCATTGCTGGCGCCAGCGCAGGGTGCCGCTGTCCTGCAGCTGGCTCCAGGCCTCGGAGCGTTGGAAGGTGGTCGATTCAGGGTCCAGCACGGCCATGGTGGCGATGCGGGCGACGAAGAACAGCTGCAGGGCCACGAGGGCCAGCAGTACCAGGGCGATCCAGCGCAGCGCGCCTCGCATGGTTCTAGGCGCCGGCGGCGATGGCGGCGCGCAGCTCGGCCAGCACCTGGGCCGCGGGCGGGCGCAGGCCGCGCCAGATGTGGAAGGCCTCGGCGGCCTGCTGCACCAGCATTCCTAAGCCGTCGCGCGGCTGGGCGCCGTGGGCTGCGGCCCAGTCCATGAAGCCCTGTGCTGCCGGGCCGTACATCATGTCGTAGGCCAGGCTGCCCGGGCGCAGCACGCTGGCGGGCACCGGGGCGGCGGCGCCTTGCAGGCTGCTGGTGCTGGCGTTGATGATGACATCAAAATCGGCCGATGGCGCTTGTATGTCAAGCGCTAGTAGCTCTGTATTTTGTAGCGTTGCCAGCGCCGCGTGGCTGGCGACCAGGGCCTGGGCGCGTGCGGCGGTGCGGTTGACGATGGCGATGCGCCGCGGGCCTTGGTGCAGCAGGGGGGCCAGCGCGCCCGCGGCTGCGCCGCCTGCGCCGATCAGTAGCACATCGCGTCCGGCCAGGGGCAGGCCGGCGCCTTGCTCTATGTCGGCCACCAGGCCCAGGCCGTCGGTGTTGTCGGCGTGGATGGCGCCGTCCTTAAAGCTCAGGGTGTTGGCCGCGCCGGCCAGCTGCACGCGTTCGCTGCGGGTGTGGGCCAGCTCGGCGGCCTGCAGCTTGAAGGGCACGGTGATGTTGCAGCCGCGTCCGCCCGCTGTGCAGAAGTCGTGCAGCGCCTGGGCAAAGCCGTCCACGGGCACCAGGCGGCGTTCGTAGTGCACGGGCTCGCCGGTCAGCGCGGCAAAGCGGGCGTGTATCCAGGGCGAGCGGCTGTGGGCGATGGGGTTGCCCATGACGCAGTAGAGGTCGGGGGTGGGGGTCATGAGTGGTGGTGGCTCAATTTGCGGCTTTTGTTGAATAGTTCCGCTGACCCTTCGTCATCCCCGCGCAGGCGGGGATCCATGGCTGTGACGAATTGACGGCTTGGGTGGCACTTGGATCCCCGCCTGCGCGGGGATGACGGAGGTTTTTTGGAGGCTGCTGACCGGAGATCGCTGCTGTAGCCATGAGTATTCAGCGCACCGCGGTTTCCAGCGTCTGCTCGCGGGTGAACTTGAAGCGCGAGACGACGGCGATCTGGTCGGCCTTGGCGCGCATGGCGGGGCCGAAGTGGCCGAACGGGCCGGCGGCGCGGGCGATGGCCTCGGCGCGGCGGTCGAGCTGGCGGTTGCCCGAGCCTTGTACGACTTCGGTCTCCAGCACGCGGCCGTCGTGGTTGACGGTGACGATCATGATCAGCTCGCCATAGAGCTTGTGGCCGCCCTGTTCGGGGAAGTTCTGCGTGCCCTTGTCCTCGACCTTGCGGCGCAGCGCGTCGTAGTACACGGCGAATGGCACCTCGTTCGTGGCGGGGCTGATGTAGCGCTTGCGCGGGCGGGCGTTTTCTTCGTTGATGCGGCGTTCGATCTCGGCCAGCAGCTTGACGAGCTGGCGGCGCTTCTCGTCCTGCGCCTGGCTTTGGCTGCTTTCGCTGGGCTTGCGCAGGTCGGGCTGGGGCAGCACGGCCAGTTGCTGGCGCACCTGGGCCAGCAGCTGGGTTTGCTGTTCCAGCATCTGGTCCATCCTGCGCTGCGCCTCTTCCAGGTCGTCGCCTATGGAGGTCAGGGCCGAATAGGGCAGGGGGCTGGTGGCGCGGCCCTTGGCGGCGTCACCCCCGCCGGCCAGGGACGCCTGGGCGATGGCCTGGGCCTTGTCCGGGCGTTCGCTGGTCTTGGCGTTGACGAGAATGACCTCCAGCGGCGTGTCCTCGAACACGCGGTTGAAGCGCTCGGGGTCGACAAAGCGCACGCTCAGCAGCACTGCATGCGCGGCGACGGACAGGGCCAGCGCGATCTGCAGGGTGCTCAGGCGGCGGAGGGAAGCAGCAAGTTTCACGGACGGCGATTATCCCGGCTGGCCGGTGCCGGTCTCGCTGCCTGGGCCATCGGTTTCGTTGATGTCCACGGCAATCGCGATAGGCCCGGCCACGGTGTCGTCTTCGTCCTCGTCCACGGGGCCGTCGTCGCTGGCGTCCAGCGGGTCGTCCAGGCGTGCAATCAGCGTGCCGTTCACGTCCAGCGTGATCTCGTCGATCTGGCCCAGCTTCACGCGCACGCGTGCGCCGCGTGACAGGCCCTGGGCGCCCAGTACAGGCAGCACCAGCGGCAGGCTGTCGGCGCGCACCAGGAAGTCGCCGTGCATGCCGTCCTTGATGACGGTGGCGTCCAGCTCGGTGATGCCGTTCTGCTCCAGGTACTTGAGCGTCCAGAAGCGCTCCATGCCCGCCTGGTAGCCGTTGTAGGCGCCGTAAGTGGCGTCAAAGCTGCTGATGATGGAGAACAGCTCGGCGTCCTTGGGCTTGAAGGGCGCGGCCAGCGCGGCCGTCTTGCCGTGGCGCGCGCAGGCAATGATTTGCCACTGGTTCACCAGGTCCACATAGCGGCGCAGCGGCGACGTGGCCCAGGTGTAGCACTTGACGCCCATGCCCGCGTGCGGCAGCGCCTTGGTACCCATGCGCACCTTGATGCCGGGCGCAAGACTCGCCTGGCTGCGGTAGATGCCGGGCACGCCATGCTCGGCCAGCATCTGGCCCCAGTGGCTGTTGGCGACGATGGCGGCCTCGGCCACGATCAGGTCCAGCGGCGCGCCGCGCTGGCGCGTGGTGATGGTCACGGTCTCGCCGCCCGTGGGCTCGGCCTTGCCGTTGCCTTGGAGTTTGAAGTTGTAGTCCGGCCGGTTGAAGGTCTCGGGCTTGCCGCGCACCTGCTCGCGTCCGGCCTTGAGTTGCTTGGCAAAGCGATGCAAAAAAGATAGCTGTTCGCGCAGTTCCAGCAATGGTTGTGGCGTGTTTTCATGATGAATTTTGGCGTCGGCCAACCATTCCTCGGTGACGATGTGGTCCAGCTGGTCGTGGCGCAGGTTCACGACCACGGGCACGCGCTCCAGGCGCGTTTCGGTGGCGGTGATGGCCAGCGTGGCCTCGTCGATGGTGGCGTACAGCGACACGGCCGGGTTGGCGCGGCCCTCGTCCAGGGTGTAGATCTGCACCACCTCGTCGGGCAGCATGGTGATCTTGTAGCCCGGCATGTAGACCGTGGACAGGCGCGCGCGGCCCAGCTTGTCCAGGTCGCCGCCGGGCTGTATCGCCAGGCCCGGCGCCGCGATATGTATGCCCACGGTGACGACTCCCGTGCCCAGGCCGCGCACCGACAGGGCGTCGTCGATCTCGGTGGTCTGCGAGTCGTCGATGGAGTAGGCCTGCACCTCGGCCAGCGGCAGGTCTTGCGGCGGCTGCGGCGCAGCCAGGGCGGGGAAGCCCGTGCCCTTGGGGAAGTTCTCGAACAGGAAGCGCTTCCAGTGGAACTGGTAGGGCGAGTCGATGGCGCCCGCGGCCTGCAGCAGATCGAGCGGCGCCTTGTGCGCCTGGCGGCTGGCCTCGACCACGGCCTTGTACTCGGGCGCGTTCTTGTCGGGGCGGAACAGGATTTTGTAGAGCTGCTCGCGTATCGGCTGCGGGCAGCTGCCGGCAACCAGCTCGGCGGCCCAAGACTCGATCTGCGCCTGGATCTGCTTTTTCTTCTCGATGCCAGCCAGGGCCTGCTGCAGGATGTCGGCCGGGGCCTTTTTGAAGCGGCCCTTGCCCGCGCGGCGGAAGTAGTGCGGCGCCTCGAACAGCGCCAGCAGCATGCCGGCCTGCTCGGTCACGGGGGCGTTGGCCGAGAAGTAGTCGCGCGCCAGCTCGGCAAAGCCGAATTCGTCCTCGGGCGCGAACTCCCAGGCCAAGGGCAGCTCGATGCCGGCGGCGATGTCGCGCGCCTGCGCCAGCAGCTCGGCCGGGGCGGGTTTGTCGAACTTCAAAAGAATATTGGCGGCCTTGGCCTTGACGCGTTTACCCGAGTCAAGCTCGATCTGCGCCGAGGTGTCGGCTTCGGAGAGGATGCGGCCGGCCAAAAACTTGCCGGCGTCGTCGAACAGTGCATGCATAGGGGGCGATTTTCCCATGCCGGCCGGTGCCGGCCGGGTGTCACTCCCCCTTGGCCTTATTTGCCCACCAGCACCGCCGTGTAGCCGCCCACCAGCACGCCGCCCACGCGCTGGCGCACGCGCACCACCGCCGCCTCGCCGGGTTTCATGTCGGCAATGCCGGCGTGCAGCTGCACCACCAGCGGGTCGCAGCCGCGCTGCACGGTCTCGCGCGGGCGCAGCAGCTGGGCGCGCTGGGCGAGGCCCAGGCCCGCCACGTCCAGCAGCCGCGCGCCGCGCGCCTGCACGGGCAGCAGGCCGGCGACCACGGGCTGGGCCGGCGCGGCAAAGTGGGCGTTGCGCGCGTTGGCGTAGAGCTTGAGCCAGTCCATGGCGTTGGCGTCCTCGGTGACGACCTCGATCTCGGCCTGGCCGGTGTGATCCAGGTAGCCCAGATCCAGCGCCAGGTCCAGCTGCGCGGGCGAGCTGGAGGTGATCACCGCGATGTTGCGCTGCGCCACATGGCGGTCGGCCGCGGCGTTGAATTGGGCGGGCGCCACGGCGTCCATCATGGGCTCGCTCACGCGCACCACCAGGCATTCGTGGCCGTTGTTGACATATTCGGGCACCCAGGTCGTGGGGCAACGCACCATGACATGCGAGCCCAGCGACAGGTAGGCCCCGCCAGGCCCGCGCACTTCCGTCCAGTTGCTGGTGCGCGTGAAGCGGTTGCCCAGATCCACCCAGGTGGCGCCTATCAGGTGGGCGTCGGCGCGCGATATGCCCAGGCTGGGGTTGAACCAGTAGAACTCCACGCGTACGCGGTAGGCGGGCGCCTTGCCCAGGTTCCAGACCTGGGCGTAGAGCGTGTTGGGCGCCCCTGCGCGGGCTACGCCGCCTACGGTGGCGGGCATCAGCGGCGCGGCCGCGGCCTCTACGCTGGGCACGACGAAAATGTCGGGCGATTCCCAGAACACGCCGTTAAAGGGGCGGCCACCGGCATCGCCGGCGCTGCTGCGCACCAGCAGGAAGGGCAGGTACTCGTCCTTGCGCGGGCCGAAGCGCGGGCCGTCGCTCAGCGTGCCGCGCACCTGGTCGCGGAACCACCCCAGGTCGGCCGGCGTGTTGCGCGGCGGGCGGCCCGGGTCTTGGCCAGGGCGCTGGGGCTGCACCTTGACCTTGGGCGGCGGCTGATCCTGCGGCACATCCACGGTGCCGGGGTCGGGGCAGCGCGGCGGGGGCTCGCAGTGGCGGCTGTGGTGCGGGTCGCAGCAGTGGCAGTGCGGGCGTTCGGGTGTGCCGTCGGGCCCCGGGTGGCAGGGCAGGGCGGCGCCGCAGCGGGGGCACCGGGTGGCGCTTGCGTGGTTGGCGTTCGGGGTCATGGCGCTACCTCTACTTGCTTTTTGGCTACTTGATCGGTGGCGGCGGCGGTGCGTCGTCGCAACCCGGGTCTTCCAGGCCAAAGCCCACCCAGTGCAGCTTCAGCGTCGGGATGTGGTTGCGGTCGTAGCTGCCGTCGTCTGCCTGCACCTGAGGCGGCCAGGTGCAGGGCGGCGGGTAGGGGTTGCCCTCGGGGTCGGTGTGCTTGGTGGCGCTGGCGCTGCGGTTCCAGTCCCAGGCCTTGTAGCCATAGCCGCGGTCGCCGTCCAGGTTCCAGTCCACATAGGGCACCTCGGTCTTCTGGTTGGGCTGCGGGCTCTGCCGCGTGTGCAGCCAGATCTGGTAGCAGGAGAAGCTGACTGCGTCGCCCAGGTGGGCGTCGGTGCGCAGCAGGGTGCGCGCGGCCTGGTTCGCATCGTTCGGCGAGGCAGCGGTCTCCAGCTGGTCGCGCACATTGGCGTCGGTGGGCACCGGCTGGAACAGCACCGAGGGCAGCGAGCGCTGGGCGTAGGGCCCCACCGTGGTCTGCGCCAGTTCGGCCGGCTGGGCGGTGGGATAGGCCCAGGGCTGGTGGAATTCGGTGGGCGTGCGCCCGTCGGATTCGGTGGCAAACAGGTGCGGGTAGAGGCGGTCGGCATACGGGGTTTTGCCGGGCGGCGGCAGCGCGCCGGCGGGGAAGAGGTCGCCGATGTCGCCCATCACGGTGCGGAACACCGCGGCGTCGGGCAGGCCTATGGCCACCAGGCCCAGGCTGATCTCGTCGTCCATGGGCAGCATGTAGCCGGTCATCACCAGCGCCGAGCGGAAGGTCTTGAGCAGGTGGTACAGCGGCAGCTCCAGCGCGTAGTACAGGCCCAGGCGTATGGGGTAGGTGAGTATGTCGGCCAGCACCGCCCAGGGCAGCGTGGCCAGGTACAGCGCCACCTCCAGGATGTAGGCCAGGGCGTTGATGATGGACAGCAAAAAGTCCAGCAGGTCGTCGAACCAGTTGGAGTCGCCGCTGTCGCTGCCGGGCGCCGACTCCTGCGGGTCGCTGGGCGTGGGGAACTGCAGGTTGGGGAACAGCTCGGGCGGCGCGGGCGGCTCGTGCGCGAAGCCGTCCACCGTGGTCATCTTCAAAAAGGAGAACAGCAGGCGGTAGGTCTCCTCGATCAGCTCGACGGTGGGCCGGCCGTCTTCGTCGCGCAGGATCTTCGGGTGCACGCCGTTGCTGTAGAACACGTCCTTGATGGCGTCGTGCAGCAGCGTGGCGATGGGCTCGGCCAGCGTCGAATCCAGATCCAGCAGGCGCCGGCGCTCCCAGTTCTCGCGCAGCGTGCTGCCGCCGGGGTAGGCGGGGCGGTTGACCACGCCGGCGTCCGACTCGTCAAACGCTATGTCGTAGTACAGCGCCGACTCGGTCAGCTGCGGGTACTGCGTGCTGGAGCCCGGGCGGTTCGGGTCGCGCAGGTACCAGAAGGCGTCCAGGTGGTTCTCGACCAGGTGGTGGCGCTGCCAATGCAGGCGGAACGGCCCGCCGGCAATGGCGTTCACGAAGGGGTGGCCCGTGACGTCCGCCCCCACATGGGTGATGTAGCCCAGCGCATAGGCCTGGGCGCGGGCGCGCAGATCGGCGTCGTCCATGGCCGTTGCGGCGCGCCACAGCGCACGCCCGAACTGGCCCGTGCGCCGGTAGTGCAGCATGTCTGACCACAGGAAGGCCTGCTCGTCCCAGCCCTTGTTGTGGCCCAGCGAGAAATAGGTGAACAGATCCCAGTTCTGTGTGGCCAGGTCTTCGAGCGCCGTGGTCAGGATGGCGCTCAACTCGCCCGCGACATTGCCCACCACCTCGGACAGGCCGCCCGTGAGGCGGCTGATCTCTTCCTCGGTGTCCTCGGCGATCGGGCCTATGTATTTTTCCCACTTGGTGATGTAGGGGTCTACCGCGTCGTACAGCTTGTAGAGATAGTGGACAAAATTCGCCAGCACGCTCGACAGCGGGATGTTGATGGGGCCGAGCTTGGTATCGCGAAAATCGGGCAGGAAGAAAAACAGGTCGGGGCCAATGGCGCCGAGCGAGGCGAAATTGCTGTGCGTTTGCATGAGCCGCCCGAGCTCTTTGGGGTCGGGGCCCACCCATTCGGGGTTGATGCGCTTGCTGGCCTGCGGCAGGTAACCCTGTGCGGCCAGCTGCTTGGCGACGCCGCGCATGACGCTGACGTGAATCATCGGTCCGGGCATATCAACCTCCATGCATCGCAGCGCGACGCCATGACGAAGTGCACACCAACTTCTCGTGCAGCGATGATCCTCCGGTCGCGGATGCGAAAGTGCCATCAAACATTTCCGGCGGCGCGCCGGTATTGACGTTGGTGGGCGCCTAAGTTGTTGATTGACCGCAGTTATTTGCTGTCTTGCCGAGCGCCGACTTGCAAGCCGCCGATTGCAGATATGCGCTTTGCTTGCAAATTTTCGGGAGGCTTCAGGCCAGGTCGCAAAAGCGCAGCGCTGCTTCCAGATGTGCGGGGAAGTCGCTCAGCGCATGGTCGCCGCCCGGCAGCACCTGCTGCCTGGCCCGGGGGTAACGGGCCACCATCTCGCGCCAGTCCAGCAGCTCGTCGCCCTGGGCGGCGATGAGCAGCTCGGGGCCGGCGGGCGGCAGCTGGCTTACGTCCAGCGCCTTGAGCTCGTCGATGAACTCGGGGCGGAAGAAGAAGCGCTCCTCGGGGTCATGCCAGGTGGTCTGCTCGCCGATGTGGCGCGCCAGGTCGCGCGCCGGGTGGACGGCCGGGTTCAGCATCACGCTGGTGCAGCGCGCCTGGCTTGCCACCCAGCTGGCGTAGTAGCCGCCGAGCGAGGAGCCTATCACCGCCATGCCCTCGCCCTGGGGCCAGGCGGCGATGCCACCCGCCACCAGCGCCATGGCTTCGCGCGGCGAGGGCGGCAGCTGCGGGCACCAGAAAAACAGGCCGGGGTGGTGGCGCGCCACATGTTCGGCCACCAGGCGCGCCTTGGCGGACTGGGGCGAGGAGCGAAAGCCGTGCAGGTAGAGCAGGTGGGTGGCGGACATGGGGGGGATTATCGGGCGCGGGATAATCACGCCCCCATGTCCGCCGCCTTCGACAAACCCTCACTGCCGCAACGCATCTGGCCGCTGTTCGGCGGCTTCGACTGGCCGCTGATACTTTTGCTGCTGGCGCTGTCCTCCATCGGCCTGCTGGCCATGTATTCCTCGGGCTACGACCATGGCACGCGCTTCTACGACCATGGGCGCAACATGCTGCTGGCGGCGGGCATTCTGTTCCTGGTGGCGCAGATACCGCCGCAGCGGCTGATGCTGCTGGCCGCGCCCATGTATGTGCTGGGCGTGGCCCTGCTGGTGGCGGTGGCGCTGTTCGGCATCACCAAGAAGGGGGCGCAGCGCTGGATCAACGTGGGCGTGGTAGTCCAGCCCAGCGAGCTGATGAAGATCGCCATGCCGCTGATGCTGGCCTGGTGGTTCCAGAAGCGCGAGGGCCAGCTGCGCGCGCTGGACTTCGTCGCGGCGGTGGGGCTGCTCTTGATCCCCGTAGCACTGATCATGAAGCAGCCCGACCTGGGCACCGCGCTGCTGGTCATGGCCGCCGGGCTGTCGGTGATCTTCTTCGCCGGCCTGCCCTGGAAGCTGGTGGCGCCGCCCATGCTGCTGGGCGCGATCGCCATCGCCCTGGTGGTCTGGTACGAGCCGCAGCTGTGCGCCGACGGCGTGCGCTGGCCGCTGCTGCACGACTACCAGCAGCAGCGCATCTGCACGCTGCTCGATCCCACGCGCGACCCGCTGGGCAAGGGCTTTCACATCATCCAGGGCATGATCGCCATCGGCTCGGGCGGTGTCTGGGGCAAGGGTTTCATGTCCGGCACGCAGACGCACCTGGAGTTCATCCCCGAGCGCACCACCGACTTCATCTTCGCCGCGTTTTCCGAGGAGTTCGGCCTGGTGGGCAACCTGACGCTGATCACCTGCTACGTGCTGCTGGTGTGGCGCGCCCTGGCCATCGCGGCCCGCGCCAGCACGCTGTTCGGCCGCCTCATGGCCGGTGCCGTGGCCATGATCTTCTTCACCTATGCCTTCGTGAACATGGGCATGGTCAGCGGCATCCTGCCCGTGGTGGGCGTGCCGCTGCCGTTCGTGAGCTACGGCGGCACGGCCATGACCACGCTGGGGCTGGCGCTGGGGGTGCTGATGTCGGTGGCGCGCGCGCAGCACCAGACGGAGCAGGATCCGCCGGAATCCATGCAGGCGCTGTAGGCGCAGCACCTGCCTACAATCGCCGCATGATCTCCCGCGAACCCACCATTGAGCGCCTGGCCCTGGCGCGCGAGCTGCTGCTCACGCCCTTCGGCCTGGATGAAACCCACCTCTCCCGCGCCCTGGCCGAGATACGCGCGCACCGCGTGGATGACGCCGACCTGTACTTCCAGTACACGCGCAGCGAGGGCTGGAGCCTGGAGGAGGGCATCGTCAAAACGGGTTCCTTCTCCATAGACCAGGGCGTGGGCGTGCGTGCCGTGAGCGGCGAGAAGACGGCCTTTGCCTACTCCGACGACATCTCCGAGTCCTCGCTGCTCGATGCCGCCCGCACCGTGCGGTCTATTTCGGCTGCAGCGCAAGGTGGACGTGCGCGGGTAGCTTCTAAAAAAATAGCAAAAAGCCGGTCGCTGTACCCGCATATCGACCCCATCGCCAGCATGGACAGCACGGCCAAGGTGCAGCTGCTGGAGCGCGCCGAGCAGCGCGCCCGCGCCAAGGATTCGCGCGTGGTGCAGGTCATGGCGGGCCTGGCCAGCGAGTACGACGTGGTGCTGGTGGCGCGCGCCGACGGCACCCTGGCGGCCGACGTGCGCCCGCTGGTGCGCCTGTCGATCACCGTCATCGCCGAGCAGGGCGGCCGCCGCGAGGTGGGTTCGGCCGGCGGCGGCGGGCGCTTCGGCCTGGCCTACTTCAGCGACGAGCAGATAGCGCAGTACGTGGATGAGGCCGTCAACGCCGCCCTGGTCAACTTGGAATCACGCCCCGCGCCGGCCGGCGAGATGACCGTGGTGCTCGGCCCTGGCTGGCCCGGCGTGCTGCTGCACGAGGCCGTGGGCCACGGGCTGGAGGGCGACTTCAACCGCAAGGGATCATCGGCGTTCAGCGGCCGCATAGGCCAGCGCGTGGCGGCCAGGGGCGTGACGGTGCTGGACGACGGCACGATTGCCGACCGCCGCGGCTCGCTCAACGTGGACGACGAGGGCCATGCCACGCAGAAGAACGTGCTCATCGAGGATGGCATCTTGAAGGGCTACATCCAGGACGCGATGAACGCACGCCTGATGGGCCAGGCGCCCACCGGCAATGGCCGGCGCGAGAGTTATGCCCACATCCCCATGCCGCGCATGACCAACACCTACATGCTGGCCGGCGACAAGGATCCCAAGGAAATCGTCGCCAGCATCAAGAAGGGCCTGTACGCCACCAACTTCGGCGGCGGGCAGGTGGACATCACCAGCGGCAAGTTCGTGTTCTCGGCCAGCGAGGCCTACTGGGTGGAGGACGGCAAGATCCTCTACCCGGTCAAGGGCGCCACGATAGTCGGCAGCGGCCCCGAGTCGCTCAAGCGGGTGAGCATGATCGGCAACGACATGCGGCTGGACAGCGGCGTGGGCACCTGCGGCAAGGAAGGCCAGAGCGTGCCCGTGGGCGTGGGCCAGCCCACGCTGCGCATCGACGGCATCACCGTGGGCGGCACGGCCTGAAGCTGTGGCGTGTAGCACCATGGCAACGGCTCTCCTATGTTGCACCGCCGCAAATCGTGCTACATTGCCACGCATGCCAGTTCGCAGCGCGTTTTACTTTTACTTTTGGTTCTCTATCCATGGCGGATGAGAGAGGTAGACGCGCACCCTGACTGAGCCCTTCTCCAAAGAACCGCCGAAGCTGAAAAGCCCGGCGGTTTTTTTGTTTTTGCCCCCTGTTCCACCTTCATTCCACCATTCAAGGACGCCCCATGACCGCCACCGTCTCCAGCCCCGATGCCTGGTACCGCTCCGTCGATAAAACCAGCCAGACCGACGACCAACGCATCGAGGACATCACCGTGCTCCCCCCTCCCGAACACCTGATCCGCTTCTTCCCCATCCGCGGAACCGAGGTCGAATCCCTGATTGGC
>Ga0073899_10002170_pt1 | contig 17734 bp, 17 predicted proteins | sample KloWWTmetaKNB5Ph_FD_88975 | JGI IMG/M metagenome (GOLD analysis project Ga0073899, IMG submission 88975) | Active sludge microbial communities from Klosterneuburg, Austria, studying microevolution and ecology of nitrifiers - Klosterneuburg... | ecosystem: Engineered > WWTP > Aerobic digester >...
GACCTCGTCGAGGCGGTTGGGGTCGCGGACCAGCCGGAGGGCGGCGCGGGCGATGCGGAAGGCGGCGAGCGGGTTCTGCATGCACCCATAATGCGAGCTTTTGCTCGCGTTGTCAGCTCGCGTCCACGTGATCGCGGGCGATCATCCCCTCCCCGCTGCAACCTGCCGAGATCATGCGACCCTGACGAGGCATTGCGCCAGGATGACTCATCGCCGTGTGGCGTCGGCGCTCGTGTTTTGCTTGACCTGCCTCCACCCGGCCTGCACGCTCACCGGATGCGAGCAGACACTCGTGTTTCGCCCCGCCCTCCCCCGCCGCGCCGCAAGGCCTCGCGCAAGCAGCCGCAGCAGGCGCGCTCGCGGGCGATGGTCGACACCATCCTCGACGCGGCGGCGCGCGTGCTGCGCAAGCACGGCTACGAGGAGACCTCGACCAACCGGGTCGCCGAGGTGGCCGGGGTCAGCGTCGGCTCGCTGTACCAGTACTTCCCCAACAAGGAGGCGCTCGTGCACGCGCTGCTCGAGCGCCACGACGCGGCGATGTGGTCGGTGTTCACGCACCACGCGACCGCGGCGATCGGCCGGCCGTTCGCGGTCGCGATCCCAGCGGTGATCGACGCGCTGTTCGCCGCGCACCTGGTCGATCCCGAGCTGCACCGCGTGGTGCACCAGCAGATCCCGTGGGTCGGCGCGCTGGCGATCCTGCAGACCACCAACCAGCGCTCGCGCGCCGTGGTCGAGGATCTGCTCCGCGCACGGCCGGATCAGCACCAGCGCTCGGACGACGTGGTCACCGCCGCGCTGGTCGTGGTCGAAGCGGTCGAGGCACTGATCCACGCGTCGATCGAGCTACCGCTGGAGCAAGCCAAGGCGGTGCAGCGGCACACCAGCGAGCTGATCCTGCGGTACCTGGGCAGCCCCCAGGTCGACTGAGCGCGGCGGCCCCCGCAGCTCAGTCCCCTGTCCCACGTGGAATCGACGCCGGTCGTCCCACGCGGAACCGGACGCCGCGTCCCACGTGGAACCGGACGCCGCGTCCCACGTGGAACCGGACGCCGCGTCCCACGTGGAACCGGACGCCGCGTCCCACGTGGAATCGGACGCCGCGTCCCACGTGGAATCTGGGCCCCCACGTCGGCGTCCCCACCAAGTCCCACGTGGAAGCCCCGCCATGTCCCTTGCCTGGAAGCTCCGCGCCCAAACCAGCCGTCAGAACATGTGATTCCTCGACGCGGCGCCGTCAAGCCGGCGCGCCAGACGCCGGCAGGCTCTGGCAAGCGTGTCACATCAGACCGCCGACCCGCTCTACAAGAGCATGTACAGGTCTCTCGTCCCGCTCGTCGCGCTCGTGGCCGTGGCCGCCTGCGGTCAGATCACTCCCCCCATCGCCGACGGGCCGACGGCGCCCGACGCTGGCACTGACGGTACGATCGAGCCGCCGATCGACGCCGCGATCGACGCGCCGCCGGTGCAGCCGGTGACGCTCACGGTGAGCCGCAACGGCGCCGGCACGGTGACGTCGGCGCCAGCGGGCATCGCGTGCGGCGCGACGTGCCAGGCCGACTTCTCGATGGGGACCCAGGTCACGCTGACCGCGGCGGCCGACGCCGGCAGCGTCTTCACCGGCTGGACGGGCGCGTGCACGGGCTCGCAGCCGACCTGCACGCTGACCCTGGCGGCGGCCACGTCGGTGACGGCCGCGTTCGCGCCGGTGATGTTCACGGTGACGACCGCGATCGTCGGCAACGGCACCGGCACGGTGGCGGCGACGCCAGCGGCGCTCGGGCTGTCGTGCCCGTCGGCGTGCAGCGCGACGGTCGCCTACGACACCCCGATCACGCTGACCGCGACGCCGACCGGCGCGTCGCTGTTCGTCGGCTGGAGCGGCGGCGGCTGCAGCGGCACCGGGCCGTGCACGTTCAACGTCCGCGACAACGCGACGATCAACGCGGCGTTCGCGCTCAACTACACGCTGGTGGTCACCCGCACCGGCAACGGCGCCGGCGGCGTGACCTCGACGCCGGCCGGCATCGACTGCGGCGCCGACTGCAGCGAGACCTACAGCGCCAACCAGCAGGTGACGCTGACCGCGGCGCCCGACGCCACGTCGACGTTCGCGGGGTGGAGCGGCGCCTGCACCGGCACCGGCCCGTGCGTGGTGACGATGGACGCGGCCAAGACGGTGGCGGCCGACTTCCGGCTGCGGCAGTACACGCTCACGACCTCGGTGGGCGGCACCGGCGCCGGCACGATCACCTCGAACCCCGTCGGCATCACCTGCGGGGCGACCTGCGCGGCGACCTTCGACCACGGCACGATGGTGGCGCTGACCGCAACCGCCGGCGGCACCTCGGCGTTCTCGGGCTGGACCGGCGCGTGCACCGGCGTCGGCGCCTGCGTGGTGACGATGGACCAGGCCCGCACCGTCGGCGCGACCTTCACGGTGAACCAGGTGGCGCTGTCCGTGAGCAAGACCGGCACCGGCAGCGGCACGGTGACCTCGACGCCGGCCGGCATCGCCTGCGGGGCGACCTGCACCGCCCCGTTCAACGCCGGCACGTCGATCACTCTTGCCGCCACCGCCGACGCCGGCTCGACGTTCGCCGGCTGGAGCGGCGGCGGCTGCAGCGGCCTGGGCGCGTGCGCCGTGACGCTCGCCGCGTCGACCACGGTCACCGCGACCTTCACGCTGAACCGCTACACGCTCACGGTGACGCGCTCGGGCGCCGGCGCCAGCTACGGCACGGTCAGCTCGGCGCCGGCCGGCATCAACTGCGGCACCGACTGCAGCGAGCCCTACGACCACGGCACGACGGTGACGCTGACCGCCAGCGGCGGCGCCGGCGGCACCTTCACCGGCTGGAGCGGCGGCGGCTGCAGCGGCACCGGCGCCTGCACGGTCGCGCTGACGGCGGCGGCCACCGTCGACGCCGCGTTCGCGGTGCGGCAGTACACGATCACCGCGGCGATCGGCGGCGCCGGGCTGGGCACGGTGACCTCGACCCCCACGGGCCTGAACTGCCCGAGCACGTGCGCGCGGCCCTTCGACTACGGCGCCACCGTGACGCTGACCGCGACACCGACCGCGGGTGGCCACGTCTTCACCGGCTGGTCGGGCGCGGGTTGCACCGGCACCGGCACCTGCGTGATCACCGTCGCCGCCGCGGTCACCGCGACGGCCAGCTTCGCGCCGCCGCCCAACATCGCGTTCGTGACGTCGACGGTGCACACCGGCGCGCTCGGCGGCCTGGCTGGCGCCGACGCGATCTGCCAGGCCCGCGCCACCGCGGGCGGCCTCGCGGGCACGTACCGCGCGTGGCTGTCGACCTCGACCGTCAGCGCGTCGACCCGCTTCGGCGCCGCGTCCGGCTGGGTGCGCGTCGACAACAAGCCGTTCGTGAACTCGATCAGCGACCTCGCCGCCGGCCGGATCTTCTACCCGCTGTCGATCAACGAGCGCGGCTCGAGCGAGCTGGGCTCGACGGTGTGGACCGGCACCGCCGCCAACGGCACGCTGGCCGGCACGGCTTGCACCGACTGGACCGACGGCACGTCGACCACGATCTCGGGCGTGATCGGGTTCCCGGAGTACGGGACCTCGGGCTGGACCCAGAACGGCGGCTCGACCTGCAACAACACCCAGCACCTGTACTGCCTGGGCACCAGCTGGACCGCGACCGTCGCGCCACCGGCCGCGCCCACCGCGCGCCGGGCGTTCATCTCGAACGTGGCCTGGATCCCGAGCGGCGGCCTGGCCGGCGCCGACGCGCTGTGCGCGAGCGAGGCCAGCGCGGCTGGCCTGACCGGCACGTTCCGCGCGCTCCTGGCCACCACCGGCGCCTCGGCGGCGTCGCGGTTCTCGACCACCGGCACGCCGTGGGCCCGCGTCGACAACGTGCTGCTGGCACCCACCGCCGCCGGCTTCCTCGGCAGCGCAGCGGCCGGTCCGCCGACCTACTGGGACGCGGCGCTCAACGTCACCGCGGCGGGCGGCTACCGCTTCGATCGCTCCTGGGCCGGCGCCGCGTCGGTGCAGACCGTCGGGACCGGCACCAGCTGCAGCGGCTGGTCGACGGTGGCCAACACCGCGTTCGGCTCGGTCGGCATCTCGGCGTCGACGCGCACGGCGACCGCGTTCGCCAACTACTCGGGGTCGAGCAGCATCACGACCTGCGACAACGCCGCGCACAAGATCATGTGCCTGCAGCAGTGAGCGGATGGGACTAGCCCGGGAAAGGCACGGCCGGGTGGTGCGTGACATGCGGCGGGGCGTCGACTAGGGTGGCGGCGTGTACGCGGTCAAGGAGCTGTTCCTCACGCTGCAAGGCGAAGGCGCCCACGCCGGGCGGGCCGCGGTGTTCGTGCGCTTCACCGGCTGCAACCTGTGGTCGGGGCGCGCGGCGGATCGCGGGCGGGGGACGGGGGGCTGCGCGGCGTGGTGCGACACCGACTTCGTCGGCATCGACGGCGCGGGCGGCGGCAAGTTCGCCACGGCCGACGCGCTGGCCGACGCGGTGATCGCGGCGTGGGCACCGCGGGCGGCGGCGCCGTACGTGGTGTGCACCGGCGGCGAGCCGCTGTTGCAGCTCGACGCGCCGCTGATCGCGGCGCTGCGCGCGCGGGGCGCGACGATCGCGATCGAGACCAACGGCACCCAGCCGGTGCCGGCGGGGATCGACTGGGTGTGCGTCAGCCCCAAGGCCGGCGCGCCGCTGGCCATCACCGGCGGCGACGAGCTGAAGCTGGTCTACCCGCAGCCGGCGGCGCCCGCCGAGCTGTCGCCCGAGCGGCTGCGCGCCCTGCCCTTCACCTACTACTTCTTGCAGCCGCTCGACGGACCCGACCGCGACGCCGCGATCGCCGCGTGCGTCGCCTACTGCCGCGATCACCCGCCGTGGCGGGTGTCGCTGCAGACCCACAAGCTCTTGCGCATCCCGTGATCGATCACGGCGTCGCCGGCGCGCCCAGCGCCTTGAGCGACTTGTCGTAGCCCATCGCGGTCAGGCCGCCGCTGTCGCCGGCCTTGCCCTTCTGCAAGAGCTCGATCAGCTCGGCCTTGAGCTCGGCCGGCGCCTTGTCGGCGACGTCGGCCAGGAAGTTGGCGGCGTCGGACCGATCGTAGACGTCCTTGGACTTGAGCCCGGCGACGAACACGTCGAAGTGCGCGGTGTCGCCGAGCGCGATGGCCTTGGCGGCCAGCCGGTGCCGCGCCATCAGGTCCTTGGTGACGCCGAGCAGCTCGACGATCGTCGGCAGGTCGGCGGCGGTGGCGCTGTCGGTGATCAGGTCGGCGAGGTAGGTCTGGTCGTCCTTGGCCTTGGCCATGTTGGCCTTGACCCACGCGACCGACTCGGCCGGGAACGCGCCCAGGCCGTGGCGCAGCGGGATCTCGCGATCGTCGTCGGTCGACGCCGCGGCCTTGGCGAACTCGGCGATCAGCGCGTCGAACACCGCCTGGCCGCCGCTGGCGCCGGCGGCCTCGTACAGGTCGCCCTGCAGCATGCTGTCGTCCTTGACCGCGTTGGCGGCCTCGATCAGCTTGGCGCCGACGTCGGGCGCCTTCAGCTTGGTCAGCGCCGCCGCGGCGAGCTGCCGGGCGTCGCTGGTGGCGGCGGCGTCGACCGCGAGCGCCAGCAACTCCGGGGCCGCCTTGGCGCCGAAGCCGATCAGCGTGTCGAACGCGGCGCAGTTGAACTCGCTGGAGCACTTGGTGAGCTCGCCGACGGCGGCCTTGGCGGCCTCGGGGCTGTAGGTCGGGGCGGCCGGCGGCGGCGGCGGCGCCGGCGGCGCGGCGACGGCGGGCTCGGTCGGCTTTGGCGCCGGCGCGGGCGCGGGCGGCGCGTCGTCCTTCTTCTTGCCGCAGGCGAGCGTGGCGGTGAGCAGGAGCGAGGTCAGGATCGCGGTGCGCTTCATGATGGGCGACGATGAGCAAGGCCCGCGCCAGGACGCAAGCCTCACGGAACGCAACCGCCGCGCGCGGGTGGGTCGCGCCGGCCCCAGCGGTCGCCGCCCCTGCGGCCACAGCGCCCCACCGCTTGACCGGCCCGCCCGCCCGCGGCCTGATGCGCGCATGAGCGAGCTCATCCTCCGCCAGCCGCCGCGCCGCGCCTGGGGCACGCCGAACATGAGCCCGTTCTGCGGCAAGCTCGAGACGTATCTGCGCGCGACCGAGACGCCGCACCGGATCGAGCCCGCGGACTTTCGGCGAGCGCCCCGGGGCAAGATCCCGTACGTCGAGCTCGACGGCGCGGTGCTCACCGACTCGCAGCTGATCATCGAGGAGCTCGAGCGGCGGGCCGCGGCGCCGCTCGACGCCGGCCTGACCGAGCCCGACCGCGCGCTGGCGCGGGTGGTGCGGCGCACGCTCGAGGAGGGCACGTACTTCCTGTCGGTGCGGATGCGGTGGGTCGAAGACGACGGCTGGCCGGTGGTGCGGGACGAGATGAAGGCGCTGATGCCGGCGCCGCTGCGGCTCGTGCTGCCGCTGATCCGTCGCAAGGTGACGAAGATGGTCCACGCCCAGGGCACCGGTCGGCGCACCCGCGCCGAGGCCAGCCAGCTGATCGCCGACGACTGGGCGGCGATCGCCGCCCTGCTCGGCGATCGTCCCTACCTGCTCGGCGATCGGCCGCGCACCGTCGACTGCACGGTCTACGCGTTCCTCGAGGGCATCCTCGGCTTCCCGGTCGAGAGCACGCACCGCGCCGCGGTCGCGGGCCACGCCAACCTCGTCGCCTACCGCCAGCGCCTGCGCGCGGCGTACTGGAGCGACCTGCCGGCGCTGTGACCCGCGCGCCCCGCCGCTACCCGCTGACCGGCAGCACGTTCAGCCGGCGGATCGGCCGCGCCACCGCCGCCGCCTCGGCGGTCACCACGCCGACGTCGAGCCGGGTCCGCACCACCGCCAGGTGGGTCGTGACGAAGTCGGCGGCGGACGCGACGTCGACGTAGCTGGGCGGCGCGAAGCGCACCAGCGTCGACGCGACGGCGGGCCCGGCGCCGGTGGCGCCGCTGGCCAGATAGCGCGGCCAGTCGTGCCCGAAGCTCACGCTGATCGGCGCCGCCGCCTGCCAGCGCGGCGTGATCAGCCGCTGGTACGCGAACGCCTCGGCGGTCAGCGCTGGCGCGGACGCCGTGAGCGGCGCCAGCGCGGCCGCGGTCTCGACCAGGAACTCGTCGTAGCGATCGAGCGCGATCGCCGCCAGCGCGTCGTCGACCGGCACCGGCGTCGCGGCGGGGTCGGCGCCCGGCGCCGGCAGCACCAGCGGGCCGCTCGCCAGGATCGAGTCGGCGTAGCGATCGAGCGTCGCGCTCAGCGCGGCGTAGACGCTGCCCGGCGGGGCGCTCGCGAGCGCGTCACCCAGCGCCAGCAAGAGCGTGCGGCGCGGCACGCCGCCGGCCTCGACCACGGCGTGCATGACCACGCGCAGGAGGCGCAGGTTGTAGAGCGCGGCGGTGAGGAAGCACAGCCGGTAGGCCTGGCGCCACGCGGCGATCGGCAGGTCGCGGGTCGCGACCACCAGCTCCTGGGTCTCCTCGACGATGGCCTCGACGCCGGTCGAGCTGGGCCAGCGGCAGCGGCGGGTCTCGAGCCCGTGGCGCGCGCGCGACGCCGGCGAGCCCAGCTCGGCGTTGTCGATCAGCCGGCACAAGAACAGCACGAAGTCGTGGCGCGGCCACGGCGGCGTCGCCTCGGCCAAGGTCGTCGCGATCGACGCGTAGGTCTGGCCGGGCAGCCCCAGGATCAGCTCGTTGAACGTCGGGATGCCGCGCGCGCCGCAGATCGCGCGCAGCGCGCTGGCCTCGCCGGTCTGGATGTTGTCGCGCTCGACCGCGGCCAGCACGCCCGCGTCGAAGTCCTGCACCGCGAGGCCGACCCAGGTGCCGATGCCGGCGCCGTGCAGGATGTCGATGGTCTCGAGGTTGCGCGCGTGATCGTTCTTGGTGAGGTAGAAGTAGAAGGTCGCCGGGCGGCCGGTGCGCGCGCGGTGCGCGGCCAGCCCGCGCGCGATGCCGGTGTCGCGCGGGCGGATGCCGAAGTTGGCGTCGGCCAGCATCAGGTGCGACAGGCCGTGCTCGACCACCCACGCCAGCTCGGCCTCGACGCGGGCCAGCGGGAACTCGACCACCTTCTTGGTCAGCGACCAGTCGCAGAACGTGCACGAGAACGGACAGCCGCGGTTGGTCTCGAGCAGCGCCATCGCGATCCGCGCGCGGTGCGACGCCAGCAGCGCGTCGAACGTGCCGTCGAGGAACGGCGAGCCGGTGGCGCCGAGGTCGAGCACCCGCTCGGGCGGCGCGGTGATCACCACCTCGTCGCCCAACCGCAGCGCCAGGCCGGCCTGGTGGCGGGCGTCGCCGCCGCGGAGGCGGGCGCGCAGGAGCTCGCGGAACGCGACCTCGCCCTCGGCGAACACCAGGGCGTCGAGCGCCGGGTGCGCGGCCAGGAACGCGCGGGCCTCGTCAGGGCGGCGCGGCACCGACGGCCCGCCGGCCACCAGCAGCGCGCGCGGGTACGCGGCCCGGGCCGCGGCGGCGACGGCCAGCGCGTAGCGGGCGCTCCACGGGTACAGCGAGAAGCCGAGCACGTCGGGATCGCGGTAGGCCGCGACCGCCTCCGCGATCGGGCGGCGCTCGATCTCGATCGCGAGCTCGCACGCCGGCCCGAGCTCGGCGTCGGCGCGCGCGGTGGCCACCAGCACCCCGGCCGCCAGCGGCAGCACCGGCGTGGTGTCGATGCCCTCGAACTGGCTCACCACCACGCGCATCGCGCGATCATGCCACAGCCCCGACCACGGCCGGCGGTGTACGCTGGGCGCGATGAGCGCGTGGCCTCCGCCGTCCGGCACGCCGACCGAGCAGTTCGCGACCACCGGCGCCGCGGTGCTGGGCCGCGTGCTCGATGACGATCAGCTGGCGACCGCGCGGGCGGCGTTCACCGAGCTCCTGCCCTTCGGCACCACCGGCGGCTACGCGACGATCGTCCACGACGGCTGGCGCCGCGCGCCGGCGCTGGCGGCGCTGGTGCCGACGGTCGGCCGGGCCGCCGCCGCGGCGGTCGGGGTGCCGGCGCTGGTGCTGTTCCACGAGCACCTCCTGTGGAAGCCGCCCGGCGGCGAGGCCATGGCCTGGCACCAGGACTACTCGTACCTGCCGCTCGATCGCCCCGACGGCTGCACGCTGTGGATCGCGCTCGACGACTGCGACGCCACCAACGGCTGCATCTTCTACCAGCTCGCCACCCACACCTCCGGCGAGTACCGCGCCGCGTGGGGCATCTGGGAGGACGACGACCCGCGCGCCGCGCTGCCGCCGCTGCCGCTGGGCGACGGCGACCTCGGCCTGCCGGCCCCGACCGCGGCCGGCCACGCGATCGCCCACCACACGCTGACCTTCCACCGCTCGCCGGCCAACCACACCGACCGCCCGCGCCGCGCCTGGGCGCTGTCGTTCGTCACGCCCGACGCCCGCTGGGCGCCGCGCCACGCGCCGCACCCTCGCAGCGCGGTCGCGCCGCGCGCTGCCGGCGATCCGCTCGAGGCCGATCTGCTGCGCGCCGCCCGCTGACCGACTCTGCTAACCTGTCGCGATGCGCGTCGTCTTCGTCGAGGTCGACACCGAGCGGAGCTGGGCGGTGGCGTCGATCGGCCCGGGCTTCCTGGCCGCGTACCTGCGCGAGCACGGCCACGAGGTCGCGTTCATCCGCGCCACGGTCGAGCTCAGCGACGCCGAGGTGGTGGCCAAGGTCGTGGCGGCGGGGCCGCAGCTCCTGGCGTTCTCGCTGACCACGCGGCAGTGGCTGCGCGGCGCCCACCTGGTGGCGTGCCTGCGCGCCGACCCGGCGCTGGCGGCGGTGCCGGTGGTGGCCGGCGGGCTGCACCCGACCTTCGCGCCCGAGCAGGTGCTGGCGACGCCGGGCTTCGACTACGCCTGCCTGGGCGAGGGCGAGGAGGCGCTGCTCGAGCTGGTCACCGCGCTCGAGGCCGGCAAGCCGACCTGGCGCATCGCCAACATGTGGAAGCGCGATCGGCCGCGGCCGGGGCTGCGCCCGCCGTTCGAGCCGCTCGACCGCCTGCCGTTCGCGGCGCGCGACGTGCTCGACGAGCCGCTCGGCACGGTGCACATGTGCACGCAGCGCGGCTGCCCGTTCCCGTGCACCTACTGCGCGGCGCGCATGTACAACCAGCTCTACGACGAGGCCGGCGCCGGCGAGTACGGGCGGCGGCGCAGCCACGACAACGTGCTGGCCGAGCTGCACGCGCTGCGCGCGGCCGGCCGGCTCGGCTACGTGATCTTCCTCGACGACACCTTCACGATCAACCACGGCTGGGTGCGCGAGTTCTGCCGCCGCTACGGCGAGGAGCTCCACGCGCCGTTCTCGCTGCACGCCCGGGTCGAGACGGTCAACGAGAAGATGCTGCACATGCTGGCCGCGGCGGGCTGCCAGATGATCACGTACGGCGTCGAGAGCGGCAGCGAGCGGGTGCGGCGGGAGATCATGGATCGCCAGGTGACCAACCAGCGGTTCAAGGACGTCTTCCAGTGGACCCGCGACGCCGGCATCTTGCTCACCTGCAACTTCATGCTGGGGCTGCCGGGCGAGACCCGCGACGATCTGCAGCAGACGCTCGACCTCGCCGAGGAGCTGGGCGTCCACGACTTCGGCTACTTCGTGTTCTACCCGTACCCCGGCACCGCGCTGTTCAAGGTGTGCCAGGAGCGCGGCTACCTGCCGGCCGACTACCTCACCCGCCCGGCCAACCACCGGCAGTCGATCCTGACCCTGCCCGGCCTCAGCCAGGACGACATCGGCGAGTACTTCGATCGCTTCACGGCGCTGCGCCGCCGCATGTACCTCGCGCGCACGGGCACGCTGCCGCCCGAGGAGCAGCACGGCGCGTACGATCACGTCGATCGCCTGGCCGCGACCGGGTGAGCGGCGGCGCGGCGGCTACGCCGGGCGCGGGGTGCGCGCCAGCCGCAGCAGGTGCAGCCGGTAGTGCATCGTCGAGCGGGCGTTGAGCGTGAGGTGCCACGGCACGTCGTCGCGCTCCGCGGCGATCGTCAGCCCGGTGTCGATGCCGGCGGCGAGCTCGGCCGACAGCAGGCGGCGCAGCTCGGGCTCGCTGGCGCCGCGATGGTCGCCGCGCTGCGAGTGGCCGCCCAGCCACTGCTCCATCGCCGAGGCGTTGGTGGCCCAGTCGTACGGCGTCGACAAGAGCACCGCGCCGGCGTCGGCCACCACCCGGCCCAGCTCGCCGAGGTGCCCGACCGGCGACGGCACGCAGTCGAGCACGTTGAGCGACAGCGCGCCGGCGAAGCTGGCGTCGGCGAACGGCAGCACGCCGACGTCGCCGCAGACGAACGCGACCCGGTCGCGCGGGAGGTCGTCGCAGGTCGCGCGGCCGGGGTCGAACACCTGGCCGACCCGGCGCCGCGGCCAGGTCGCGACGCCAGTCCGCCGCGCCTGCTCGGCCCGGCGCAGCATCGCCATGTTGAGGTCGACGCCGACAACCAGCTCGGCCCCGGCCGCGGCCAGCTCGAGGCTGCCGCGGCCGACCGAGCAGCCGGCGTCGAGCCACACCCCGGCCGGCGGCGCCGGCAGGGTGGCGGTCGCGGTGGCGACCAGGTCGGCCATCCGCCCCGCGGCCGGCAGCGGATCGAGCTCGGCGCGATCGCCCCAGTGGGCCTGGCCGTAGGTCGACAGATCGTGGCGCTCCTTGTCGAAGCTGCCGCCGCGGCCGAGCGCGTCGCCCAGCATGCCCTCGGTGATCGGCGACAGATCGTGACGGCGCAGCACCGCGTCGCCCTGGTGCTCGGCCCAGCTCGCGATGTTGGCCACCGCGACGACGACCCCGTCGAGGATGGGGTGTTCGCGCATGCACGCCGGGCACACCAGCACGCCCTCGATCAGATCGTCGCCCCACCGGGTGGAGTCGACCTGGATCATCGTGCCCAGCCCGAGGCGCGGCGCGGCGCGGCCGTAGGCGCGGCAGCTCGGGCACACCAGGCCGAGCCGCTCGAGGTGCGAGATCAGCACGCGGTGGTCGTCAGCCGCCGATGATGACGGTCGGCGAGCACGGCGGGATGATCTTGCCGGTCGGGCTGGGGATCGGCGCGACGCACCCGGCCCACTGCACCATGTCGCCCATGCGCGCCGCCGGCAGGCCGCTCATGATCACCGTCGAGCTGCCCTTGGCCACCATGCCGGGGCCGTTGGGCACGCACGGCGGGATCGTGCACACCTTGGTGATCGAGGTGATCGTGGCCGCCTCGAGGTTGTTGATCTTGATCGTCGGCTGGGTCGCGCTGATGAGCGGGTGCGGGATCGGCGGGTGCGGCACCGGCGTCGGCACCGGCGCCGGCGGGTGGATCGGCGCGTGGCAGTGCGGGCTGTCGTGCAGCACGTTGTCGGTCTTGCGCGCGGCGGGTGGCATGGTGTTCCTCGCGGTCGTGGGTGCGGCAGCGGCGCGGCGCCCGCAGCACTGGGTGCGGTGAAGCGCGGAGCGATCGGCAGGTCAATTCAGATAGATCATCTTGCCGTTGATGCGGACCTCGCCGTTGGCGTCGACCCGCACGTCGGCCTCACCGGTCAGCTTGATGTCGCCCTTGGACGTCACGTTGACGCCCTCCTCGGTCTTGACGTTGAACTGCTTGGCCTCGACGTCGACCGACTCGGCGGCCTTGAGCGAGAGCCGCACGCTCTCCATCTGCAGCACCGGCCCCTGCTCGGTCATCTTGATGCGCAGCTCGAGCATGCCCGACGACGCGTGGATCTCGACCAGCTCCTCCGCGCCGCGCCCCGACACCGTCAGGGTCCGCCCGTCGCGCAGGTAGAGCTGGCGGGTCTCGACGCTGTCGGTCGCCTCGGTGGCGACCTCGGCGGTGGCGAGCTCCTGGGTCTCCTTCGGATCGGCCATGTCGGGTGACGCTACCATATCTTACGGATCGGGCGGCCGGGACCTTCCCGGTGGCTGCGGCCGGACCGGCAGCGCCGGGCCGAACTCGTCGAGCGCCAGCGCCTGGCCCCACAGCCGCACCGTCGCGCCGGCCCGCGGCGCGCGTGGCCCCCACGCCGCGACCAACCTGGCCGCGACCACCGCCGGCGCGTGGGCGTCGACGCCGGCCACCCCGAACCACGCCCGGGCTTCGCCCACGATCGCGTGGCCGGTCTCCCCCATGAACGCGCCGAGATCGCTGGCCTGGCGGTGATGGACGATCGCCGCCATCACCTGGGCCGCCAGCGGGGTCCCGACCAGCTCACCGCCGACGCCCGCGATCGCGCCGGCCAGCCGCCAGGCCGCGGCGATCCCCGACGCGGCCGTCGGATCCCATCCGGCGACGCACGCCGCCATCATCGGCGCCAGCGCCACGTCGGCGAGCGCGCGGGCCCAGGTCGCCTCGATCAGCGCGCACGCGCCGTGGTGCATCGACGCGGCGTCGACCGCGGTGCCGGTGCGCGCGGCGGCGACGTCGGCGATCAGCGCCCGGGCGCCAGCGGCGCGCAGCGGATCGGGCCACGCCGCCTGCCGCGCCAGCGCCGCCTCGGCCTCGGCGATCACCGGCGCGGCGCTCAGCCCGACCAGGTGCCCGCCGTCGGTCCAGATCGCCAGCAGCGCCTGCGGGCTGCGGGCGCCCCCGGCCGCGTCGATCATCCGGCGGGCCGCGGCGCGCAGCGCGGCCAGCGCGGGCGCGTCGCCCGGCAGCTCGAGCAGCCCGCGGTACGGCGCGATCACCTCGGCGACCGTGGGCTCGTGGCTGGCCGCCGGCGCCGGCGCGGCGGTGGGGAGCGCGGCCAGGTAGCCCGCGACGCGCGCCTCGATCCGCGCGCCGATCGCCGCGACCGGTTCGACCGCGAGCGGCTCGCCCGGTGTCGTTGGCAGGCGCGGCGCGAGCAGCGCGGCCAGCGCGTCGAGCCCCGCGTCGGTCCACGGCAGCACCGCCCGGTGGCGGGGCGCGCGCACGAGCGCGCCGATCGTCCCCGCGGCCAGCGCCTCGAGCTCACCCAGCGCCTCGACGCTCGCGGCGATCAGCGCCGCCGCCTCGACCTGGCTGCCCGGGCGCGCGTCCCACGCGGCCTGCGTCGCCCCGGCGATGAGGCCGGCGAACGCCGCCTTCGCGCTCGCCGCTCGCGCGTGCCACGGCTGCCCCGCCGTCGAGCCGGCCGTCAGGCACGCGGTCCAGTCGCCGTGATCGCAGGCCGCCAGCGCCGCCTCGAGCTCGACCAGCGCGGCGGTCGCGGTCCACGGATCGTCGCGCTCGATCGCCACCCGCGCGTGGGCCACCAGGCGATCGAGCCAGGCGGCGCGGGCGGTCTCGAACAGGTCGCCCGAGGTGCGGCGATAGGTCGCGCTGTCGGGCGCCGCCGCCGCCAGCGCCTGTTCGCGCGCCAGCGCCGCCAGCTGGCAGCGGTGCAGCCCGGGCTCGGGCGCGGCGGCGGCGACCAGCGCGGCCAGGTAGCGCCGCTGATCGTCGAGCGCGAGATCCACGCCTCATCGTACCGCGGTACACTCGCCACATGGACATCAACCAGGCGACCGACGCGGTCGAGCGGTTCGTCACCTCGTTCAGCGATGCCAGCAAGCGCACCGCGCGCGAGCTCAAGGTGCGGCCGTCGGGCGACGACGCCACACACATCAAGGTGTGGGTCGATCACGGGCCGGGCGTCGACGACGCCACCTGCTCCGCCTGGGCCGAGGCCTGCAAGGCCGCGGTGGCCAAGGTCACCGGCGAGTTCACGGTGGAAGTCCGCGCCGAGTCGCTGTAGCGGTCGCGGCGGTGTGCACGATCGCGATCCTGGTCGACGTGCTGGCCGACGCGCCGGTGGCGATCGCGGCCAACCGCGACGAGTTTCACGCCCGGCCGGCGCGCGCGCCGGTGGCGCTGGCCCCTGGCGTCGTCGGCGGGCGCGACGAGCTGCTCGGCGGCTCGTGGCTGGCGTTCAGCGTCGACGGCCGGTTCGCCGCGGTGACCAACCAGCGCGAGCCGATCGTCGGCCGCGCCCCGCGCTCGCGCGGCGCGTGGGTGACCGGGCTGCTCGCCGCCGGCGATCGCCGGGCGATGGCGGCGTTCGTCGACGCGCTCGACCCGCGCGCGTACGCCAGCGGCAACCTGGTCTACGGCGACGCCAGCGGCGTCGAGGTGGCGTACCTGCGGCGCGACGGCGGCCGCGCCCGCCGCGCGCTGCCGCCCGGGCTCACGGTGCTCGCCAACGATCGGGTCGACGCGCCCGGCCAGCCCAAGCAGGCGCGGCTGCGCGGCCTGCTCGCCGGCGCCCACGACCTGGCCAGCTTCGCCGCGATCGCCCCGACGGCGCTGGCCGATCACGCGGTGCCGGCCGAGCTGCCGCCGCTGGCGCCCGGGCTGCCGGTGCCGCCCGAGGCGTGGGGGCCGCTGCAGGCGGTGTGCGTCCACGCCGGCCCCTACGGCACGCGCAGCGCGACGGTGGCGGCGCTGGTGCCGGGCGGGATCGCCGCGCTGGCGTGGGCCGACGGGCCGCCCTGCACCACCGCGTTCACCGACGCCCGCCCGCGCTTTGCTACCCTCGGCGGATGACCGACGACGAGCTGCGCTGGCGCGAGATCGCGCGGGCCCCGGCCCACGACTACCGCATCTTCCAGAGCCAGCGCATCCGCGCCAGCCACCCGCACACCGGCGCCGAGCGCGAGTTCGTCGGGCTGCACGCGCCCGACTGGGTCAACGTCATCGCGCGCACGGCGGCTGGCGAGGTCGTGCTGATCCGCCAGTACCGCCACGGCACGGCCGCCGTCCACGTCGAGATCCCCGGGGGCATGGTCGATCCCGGCGAGGATCCGCTGATCGCCGCGCAGCGCGAGCTGGCCGAGGAGACCGGCTACCAGGCGGCGCGCTGGCTGCGGCTGGGCGTGGTGTCGCCCAACCCGGCGATCATGGACAACCGGCTGCACATGTACCTGGCCGACGGCGCCGCCCTGGCGGGCCACCCCGAGTTCGACGAGGGCGAGGTGGTGACCACCTTCACCGCGTCGCTGGCCGAGGCCTACGCGATGATCCGGCGGGGCGACATCGACCACGCCCTGGTGGTGGCGGCGTTCGCCCACCTGGCGATCGCGGGCCCCGCCGGCCCTTGATAGCGCACCGACGCGGCGCGTACGATCGGCGGCGATGAGGCTGCGCCTGCCGCTGACCGCGGCTGCCCTGGTGATCGTGTCGGCGCTCGCGGCGCCATCCGCCCATGCCGGCTCGCTGGCGGGCAAGCTCGAGCTGCCGCCCGACGTCGGCGCGCCGCCGGTGTTGCCGCGCGGCTACCTGCCGCGCATCGACAACCCGCTGGCGCCGGTGCGCCCGCTCGACCCGCTGCCCGCGATGGTGGTGGTGCTGGTGCCGGCCAACCCCGAGCTGGCGCCGGCCGGCAAGCCAGCGACGCTGAGCTGGGAGCTGCGCGGCGACTCGTTCGCGCGGCCGGTGGTGGCGGCGCGGCTGGGCGACGCGATCGAGATCAAGAACGCCGGCCGCGCGGCGCCGGTGCTGGTGGCCCACGGCCAGCCGCAGCTCCTGCCCAAGAAGCCGCTCAACCCCACCGATCGCGTCGCGTTCACGCCGACCGCGGCGGGGCTGGTCGACGTCGTCGACGAGTCGACCCCGCACCTGCGCGGCCGGGTGCTGATCGTCGACCGCGCGCTCTACGCGTTGCCCGACGCCGCCGGCAAGTTCGAGTTCGCCGACGTGCCGGCCGGCGACTGGACGGTGCGGGTGTTCTACGCGCCGCGCAACCTCGCCCGCGCCACCGCCGCGCCCACCGCCGCCGGCTGGATCGATCGCACCGACGACAAGGTGACGATCGGCGCCAAGAAGAGCGAGCTCACCATCAAGCTGCCGCCGGCCCTGCCGGTCAAGCCGTAGGCCGAGGAGCCCCGATGTTCTGGTCGAAGATCTGGCTGTTCCTCCTCGCCGCCGCCGCGGCGATCGCGTTCACGATCGCGCTGCTCTTGCCGCGCCCGGCGCAGCGGGCCCGCACCGACGACGATCGCCAGCGGCTGGTGGTCGCGTGCGACGTCGTCAACATCCAGCTCAAGAGCGCGGCCCGGGTGCAGATCGACGTCGCCAGCGCGTTCGCGCGCCAGGCCGAGCTGGTCGCCGCGCTCGATCGCGCCGGCGGCCTCGAGACGATCGACGAGGCCACCTCGAAGGCGGCCCGCGAGCTGGCGGCCCAGACCATCGCCGGCGTCTCGGGCACCCGCCCCGACTTCGCGATCCTGATCGATCGCAAGGGCCGGGTGCTGGCCCGCGCCGGGTCGGCTGGCGTCGACGAGTCGCTCTACGGCGACACGATCGCCGGGCGGTTCCTGGTCGACGACGCGCTGGCCGGCTACCTGCGCGACGACCTGTGGCAGGTCGGCAAGCGGCTGTACCGGGTGGCCGGCTCGCCGGTGATCAAGCGCGATCCGCCGGTGACGTACGTCGGCGCGGTGGTCGTCGGCAACGCGGTGTCCAAGCAGTTCGCCGAGGAGCTGATGAAGCCGCTGGGCGCGACCGTCGGCTTCTACGTCAAGGGCGACCTGGCGATCTCGTCGTCGGCCACCGTGCTCGATCGCGAGGTGCTGACCGAGTACGCCAAGCTGGCCGCCAGCCCGGCCGACCTCGACACCGACTGCAAGTAGAGCCAACCGTTCATCGCCACCTCGGGCAAGCAGCGGCTGTCGGCGGTGGTGGCGCGGCTGCCCGGCGAGGCGCGCTACGACGACGCGTTCTTCGC
>Ga0073899_10002172_pt1 | contig 17729 bp, 14 predicted proteins | sample KloWWTmetaKNB5Ph_FD_88975 | JGI IMG/M metagenome (GOLD analysis project Ga0073899, IMG submission 88975) | Active sludge microbial communities from Klosterneuburg, Austria, studying microevolution and ecology of nitrifiers - Klosterneuburg... | ecosystem: Engineered > WWTP > Aerobic digester >...
ACCCGGTCATCCGCGCCGATCGCCCGGTGCTCGAGGCCTACGCCTACCCGCGCGCGCTGCCGACCACGTTCGTCTACGACCGCCACGGCAAGCTGCTGGTCAAGCACGCCGGCCCGATGAGCGACGCCGACCTCAAGGCGAAGCTCGACCAGGCGCTGGCGGCGAAGTAGCGGTCGCGCCAGGGTCGGCCGGCAGCGTCACGGTGACGGTGGTGCCCTGGTTGGGCGTGCTGGCCAGCGCGATGGCGCCGCCGTGGGCCTCGACCACCCGCCGGGCCAGGCCGAGCCCGAGGCCGACGCCGCCGGTCTTGCGGCTGCGGCTGCGATCGGTGCGGAAGAACGGCGTGAACACCCGCGCGAGGTCATCGGCGTCGATGCCGATGCCGCGATCGCGCACGGTGATCGCGACGCCGCCGTCGGTGGTGGCGCGGGCCTCGAGCGCGATCGCGGTGTCGGGCTCCGAGTACTTGCGCGCGTTGTCGAGCAGGTTGTCGAGCACCCGCAGCATCAAGACCGGATCGATCGCCAGCGTCGGCAGCGGCGCGGCGACCGTGACGTCGAGCCGCCGCTGCGCGTGGGTCGTGCGGAAGCGGGCTGCGGCGCGCTCGGTCAGCTCGGCGAGCGCGGTCGGCTCGCGGCGCAGCGGCGCCCCGGCGGCCAGCCCCTCGGCGTGGGCCAGGTCGAACCGCGCGAGCGTCATCATGTCCTCGATCAGCCGCTCGACCTCGCCGAGATCGACCGCGACCTCGGGCAGCAGCTCCTTGGCCTGGCCGTCGACGCCGTCGGTCATCAGATCGACCGCGACCTGGATGCGGGCCAGCGGGGTCTGCAGCTCGTGTGACACGTTGGCCATCAGCTCGCGCTGGGTCGTCATCAGCAGGGTCACGCGATCGGCCATCTCGTCGAAGGCGCGCCCGACCTCGCCCAGCTCGTCCTTGCGCCCGAGGCCGGCGCGGGCGGACAGCTCGCCACGGCCGAACCGGCGCGCGGCGTCGGCGATCCGCTCCATCGGCTGGCCGACGTGGCGGGCGATCAGCACGACCAGCAGCACCAGCGCAGCCAGCAGCACCGCGAGGCCGGTGAGCAGGCGGCGCAACGGTGGTCGCTGCGCCGCGCAGATCGCGTAGGCCACCACCCGGTCGCCTTCGCGCAGCGGGTGGACGAACGTCAGCGGCGGTCGCGCGTCAGGATCGTCGATCATCCGCGCGGGCAGCGGCGGCTCGACCGACGAGGCGATCAGCCGATGGTCGGCGTCGTACAGCGTGATCGCCAGGCGCGTGCGGGCCAGCTCGTCGAAGTCGGTCCGGAACCGCGCGGGATCGCCACGGTGGGTGTAGAGCTGTTCGCTGGCGTGCCGGGTCAGCGCGCGCAGCTCGGCGCTGGGCAGCGACTCGACGATCATGAACGCGGCGAACAGGCCGCCGATCACGAACACCAGCACCATCGCGCCCAGGTAGCCGGTCAGGCGCAGCCGCCCGGTGCGGGTGGTCACGACTCGTGGTCCTGGGCCAGCATGTACCCGGCGCCGCGCACGGTCTTCAGGTGGCGTGGCGCGCGGGCGTCGTCGCCCAGCTTCTGCCGGAGCTTCGAGATCTGCACGTCGATCGATCGATCGAAGGCCTCCTCGGCCCCGCCCCGGGCCAGATCGAGCAGCTGCTCGCGGCTGAGCACGCGGCCGGCGCGCTCGGCCAGCGCGCGCAGCAGCGCGAACTCGTAGCCGGTGACCTGGACCTCGCGGCCCTCGACCGTGACCCGCAGGCTCGCCGGGTCGAGCGTGATCGCCCCGGCGCGGATGAGCTTGGTGCCGGGGCCGACCTCGCCGCGGGCCCGCCGCACCACCGCGCGGATCCGCGACACCAGCTCGCGCGACGAGAACGGCTTGGTGACGTAGTCGTCGGCGCCGGCGTCGAAGCCGAGCACGCGGTCGGCCTCCTCGCGGCGCGCGGTCACCATGATGATCGGCACGTCCAGGCGCGTGCGCAGCTCGCGGCACACGTCGATGCCGTCGCGGCCGGGCAGCATCAGATCGAGCAGGATGACGTCGTAGCTGTGGTGGGCGGTGTCGGCGAGCGCCTGCAGGCCCGAGGTCACCCACCGCACGACGAAGCCGGTGCCCTCGAGGTAGCGGCTGGTCAGCTTGGCCAGCCGCTCGTCGTCCTCGACCAGGAGGACCTCGATGCGGGGCTCGCTGGCGCTGCCGGTCACGCGCTCACTGTAACCACGGCGACGCCGCGCTCGGGGCGGCTACACACTCCGAAACAATCGCCACACACGCCGCAAAGATCGCGGCCCCACCGTGGCGACATGACGCCCCCGCCCCCCGCCGCGCCGGCCGCCGCCGCGCCGGCCGCCGCCCCCCCGGCGCGGGTGGCCGTGGCGCGCCCGGCGCCGTCGCCGGAGATGATCGCGCAGCTCGGCCTCGGCCGCGGCGCGCGCGCGCGCCGGATCGCGTGGCGCGTCGCCAAGTACCTCGCGCTGGCGCTGGTGGCGCTGGCGGTGGCGCGGCAGATCCAGCGGGCGCGCCAGCCGGCGCCGCCGCCCACCTACGTGACCGCCGAGGTCACCCGCGGCGAGCTGCGCGTCACCGTGGCGGCGACCGGCCGGGTCCAGGCCGCGACCACCGTCGACGTCGGCGCCGAGGTGTCGGGCCGGATCGTCGCGCTCCCGGTCGATGACAACGCCCGGGTCACCCGCGGCCAGGTGCTGGCGGTGATCGACCCCGAGCAGCTCCAGGCGGCGGTGACGCAGCAGCAGGCCCAGGTGGCCGCGGCGCAGGCCTCGGTCCGCCAGGCCCGGGCCACGCTCGACGAGGCGCGCCAGAGCGCGCGGCGTACCACCGAGCTGGCGGGCCAGGCGCTGGCGTCGACCCAGACCGTCGAGAGCAGCGCCGCGGCGGCGGCCCGCGCGGCGGCGGCCTACGACGTCGCGGTGGCCAACGCGCGGCTGGCCGCGGCCGGCCTGACCTCCGCGCGCTCGAAGCTCGACAAGGCGACGATCCGCTCGCCGATCGACGGCATCGTGCTCGACCGCCTGGTCGAGCCGGGCCAGACCGTGACGGCGGGGTTCGCCACGCCGGTCCTGTTCACGATCGCCGAGGACCTGGCGCGGATGACGCTCAAGGTCGACATCGACGAGGCCGACGTGGGCCGGGTCCGCGACGGCAACCCGGCGACGTTCACCGTCGACGCCTACCTCGGTCGCGCCTTCCCATCGAAGGTCGTGCGGCTGAGCAACCAGCCGACGATCTCGCAGAGCGTGGTGACCTACGAGGCCCAGCTCGAGGTCGACAACCACGAGCTGTTGCTGCGGCCGGGCATGACCGCGACCGCGACCATCACCACCGACGTGCGGCCCGACGTCGTGCTGGTGCCCGACGCGGCGCTGCGCTTCACGCCGCCTGGCGCCACCGCGCCGCCGATCGCCGCCGGCGCCGGGCGGGTGTGGTTGGCGCCGGTCCGCGGCGCCGATGGCGCGCTGGGCAAGCCGGCCGCGGTGGTGGTCGAGCTGGGCGCCAGCGACGGCACCCGCACCGAGGTCAAGGGCGGCGGCCTGGCGCCAGGCGCCGCGGTGCTGGTCGACACCAAGGCGGGCACGTGACCACGCTGCTCGAGCTGATCGACGTGACCCGCCGCTACGGCAAGGGCGACGCCGAGGTGTTCGCGCTGGCGGGCGCGACGCTGGACATCGCGCAGGGCGAGTTCGTCGCCGTCATGGGGCCCAGCGGCTCGGGCAAGTCGACCTGCCTGAACGTGCTGGGTGGCCTGGATCGCCCGACCACCGGCAGCTACTTCTTCCGCGGCGTCGACGTCGGCGCGCTCGATCGCGATCAGCTGGCGCGGTTCCGCCGCCACTACCTCGGCTTCGTGTTCCAGGGCTACAACCTGCTGGCGCGCACCTCGGCGCTGGAGAACGTCGAGCTGCCGCTGGTGTACCGCGGCATCGGCCGCCGCGAGCGACGACGGCGGGCGCTGGGGGCGCTGGCCGAGGTCGGCCTGGCCGACCGCGCCGGCCACACCCCGGCCGAGCTCTCCGGCGGCCAGCAGCAGCGGGTCGCGATCGCCCGCGCCATCGTCACCGATCCGGCGCTGCTCCTCGCCGACGAGCCGACCGGCAACCTCGACACCGTCCGCAAGGACGAGATCATGCAGCTCCTGGTCGGGCTCAACCGCGACCGCGGCATCACGATCGTGATGGTCACCCACGAGCCCGAGATGGCCGCGTACACCACCCGCGCGATCCACTTCCGCGACGGCGTGGTCGAGCGCGACCTGCGGAGGGCGGCGTGATGATCATCGGCAGCACGCTGGTGATGGCGGTGCGCGAGGTCCGGCGCAACACGATGCGCTCGATCCTCACCGGGCTCGGCATCGTGATCGGCGTCGCCGCGGTGATCTTGATGGTGACCATCGGCGACAGCGCGTCGCGCAAGGTGACGATCGACATCGGCAAGCTCGGCTCGAACCTGTTGATCGTGATGCCCGGCAGCGAGCGCCGCGGGCCGATCGCCGCGACCGCGCCGCCGCTGACCTCGGCCGACGCGGCCGCGATCGCCGCCGCGGCGTCGGCGGTCGGGCAGGTGGCGCCGGCCGCCAGCAAGAGCGTGCTGGCGGTGGTCGGCAACCACAACCACAACACCCTGGCCACCGGCTCGACCAACGCCTACTTCGGCGTGCGGAGCTACGCGATCGCGCGCGGCCGGGCCTTCACCGACGCCGAGCTGCAGGCCGGCGCGCTGGCCTGCGTGATCGGCGAGACCGTGCGGCGCGAGCTGTTCCGCAACCAGGACCCGCTGGGCGCCACGCTGCGGGTCGACCGCCTCTCGTGCACCGTCGTCGGCGTGCTGGTGTCGAAGGGCTCGGCCACGCTCGGCGGCGATCAGGACGATCTGATCGTCATGCCGCTGCTCGCGGTGCAGCGGCGCCTGACCGGCTCCACCGATCTCGGCGCGGTGTTCGTCAGCGCGATCGACGAGCGCTCGACCACGCGGGCCAAGACCCAGATCGAGCAGCTGCTGCGGCAGCGGCGCCGGATCCAGCCCGGCCAGGCCGACGACTTCATGGTGCAGGACATGAAGGAGATCACCAAGACGCTCGGCACGGTCACCGGGATCCTGACCGCGCTGCTGGCCGCGATCGCCGCGGTCAGCCTGCTGGTCGGCGGCATCGGGATCATGAACATCATGCTGGTGTCGGTGACCGAGCGGACCCGCGAGATCGGGATCCGGCTGTCGATCGGCGCGCTGGGCCGCGAGGTGCTGTTCCAGTTCCTGGTCGAGGCGGTGGTGCTGTCGACGCTGGGCGGGCTGATCGGCCTGGTGGCTGGGCTGGTGGGCTCGGCGCTCCTGTGCAGCGCGCTCGGCCTGCCGTTCGCGATCGTGCCGTGGGTGGTGGTGCTGGCGGTGGCGTTCTCGGTCGCCGTCGGCGTCGGCTTCGGCTACTTCCCCGCGCGGCGGGCGGCCGCGCTCGACCCCATCGAGGCGTTGCGCCATGAGTGAGCGTCGCTGGTCCGTCGTCTCGCTGGCGATCGCGCTGGCCGTCGCCGCGCCACGCCCCGCGGCCGCCGAGCCGGTCACGCTCGACGACGCGATCGCGCGCGCGCTGGCGGCGCACCCGAGCCTGGCCGGCGCGCGGGCCCGGGTCGACGCGGCGGCCACCGAGATCGCGCTGGTCGACGTCGAGGCGCGCCCGACGGTGGCCGCCACCGCGAGCTACAGCGTCGGCGCGCGGGCCGGGATCGCGCTGACCGACCCCGCCCAGGCCCTGGCCGGCAACGTCACCGCGAGCTGGCGCATCTGGGACTTCGGCCTCCGCGCGGCCCGGCGCCGGGCCGCCGCGGCGACGGTCGCGGCCCGCGAGGTGGCCTTCACCCAGGCCGAGCGCGCGGTGCTGCAGCAGGTCGAGCAGGCCTACGTCGAGGTGCTCGGCGCCGAGGCCCGGCTGCAGATCCGGCGCGCCGCGAGCGTCGCCGAGCGCCGCCACCTCGACGAGGCGCGCCGCCTGGTGGTGGCCGGCAGCAAGACCTCGATCGACGTCGCCCAGGCCGACGCCCGGGTCGCGAGCGCCCGGGTCGCCGAGGTCCGCGCCGACAACGCGCGGGCCCAGGCCATCGCCGCCCTGGCGCAGGCGATCGCCGGTGACCTGCCGGCCGACGCGACGTTCACCACCCCGTGGCCGGCGCCGCTCGTCGACGAGGACGCCGCGCTCGAGGGGCTGGTCGCCGAGGCGGTCCGCGCCGATCCCGAGCTGGCGCGGCTGAACGCCGAGCGCGTCGCCAGCGCACAGGCCCGCGAGGCGACGCGCCTCGCCACCCGCCCGACCCTGGCCGCGACCGCGAGCGCCGGCGTCGACGCCCTCGGCACGTACGGGGTCCCGCCCGACGACCGCCGCGTCGCGGGCGCCTGGAGCGCCGGCGTGACGTTGTCGTGGCAGCTCTACGACGGCGGCGCGCGCCGGGCGCGGCTGCGCGCGGCCGACGCCACCCTGCGGGCGGCCGACGCCGAGCTCGCGGACCGGCTGCTCGGGTTGCGGGCGCAGCTGAGCGCGGCGCGCCTCGACATCGCCGCCGCCAAGGCCCAGCAGGGCGCCGCCGCGGCCAGCGTCGCCGCCGCCCGCGAGCAGCTCCGCCAGGCCGAGGCGCGCTCCGCCGCCGGGCTCGGGACCTCGGCCGAGCTGACCGACGCTCAGGACGCGCTGACCCAGGCCCTGGGCGACGCGGCCGACGCCGACTACCAGCTCGCCGCCGCCCGCACCATACTGCGCTACCGGCTCGGCCGGCTCGTAACCCACCCCGGCCATCGAGAGTCCAACCCGTGATGCTACGTCGTCTGTTCGTCACCTTGCCGCTGGCCACGCTGAGCGTGCTCGGCGCCGCGGTCCGGCCGAGCGCCGCGCAGGCCCCCGCACCCCCGCCCGCCGCGCCGACCTCGGCCACCGCGCTCGGCGTGGTCCATGATCGCACCGGCGGGCCGATCGCCGGGGCCACCGTGCGCACCGATCCCGGCGGCGTGACCGCCACCACCGACGCCGCGGGTCAGTTCGCGATCGCGGTGGCGCCCGGCGACGTGCTCGTCATCGACGCGCCCGGGTTCGAGGCGGCGCTGGTCGCGATCGAGGGCGACGGCGCGATCGACGTCGAGCTGGTGCCGCTGGCCACGGTCGGCGAGGTCATCGAGCTGACCGACACCAAGCCCAAGGAGGTCGCCGGCGCGGTCAGCCTGACCCGCGAGGAGCTGGCGACGTTGCCCGGCACCGGCGGCGATCTGCTGGCGTCGCTCGACGCGCTGCCCGGCGTGACCGACCCGTCGGGGTTCGGCGGCGGCGGCAACCAGGGCGTGATCATCCGCGGCTCGGCCCCCGAGGACTCGCGCATCCTCCTCGACGGCTTCGACATCCCGCAGCTCTACCACTTCCTCAACCGCTCGATCATCCCGACCCGCGCGGTGGCCGGCCTCGACTACCTGCCCGGCGGCTTCGACGTGAAGTACGGCCGCGCGTCGTCGGGCATCGTCAGCGTCACGTCGCGCGGCGGCGGTGACAAGGTGGAGGGCGTCAGCGAGGTGTCGGTGATCGACGCCAGCGTGCTCGGGTCGAGCCCGATCGGCGACGACGGCAAGCTGCTGGTGTCGTTCCGCCGCTCGTACATCGACGCGTACCTGCCGGCGCTGTTGCCGCCCGAGGTCGGGCTGGTCACCGCGCCGCGCTACTACGACGGCATCATCCGCGCCGACTGGGACGTGTCCGATCGGCTGCGCGGCGCGCTGACCGTCGTCGGCAGCGACGACCTGACCGAGCTGGTCGCCACCGACGACCAGACCGCCGAGGAGTTCAAGTTCCGCGCCGACACCAAGTTCATCCGCGCGATCGCCGCCGGCTACTGGCGCGGCGATCACGGCCTGACCATCGACGCCGGCCTGTCGACGCTGGCCCAGGGCGTGTCGTTCGAGTTCAGCGACCAGTTCCTGAAGGTCACCCAGCTGTCGGTGGCCGGGCGCGCCGAGGTCAGCAAGCGCTACCCGACGCTGGCCGGCCTGACCGACGTCGTCGTGCGCGGCGGCGCCGAGTTCGATCCGCGCCGCGCCACGATCGAGCTGAGCCTGAACCAGGGCCGCGACGAGGGCGAGGCCGACACCGGCATGGACGGCCCGCTGCAGACCTTCGACGACACGGTCTGGCTGACCGACCTCGCCGCGTGGAGCGCCATCGAGGCCAGCCTGGCGCCGACGCTGCGGTTCTCGGCCGGCGTCCGCGTCGACGCGTTCGTGCGCAACGGCGCCTACCCGGTGCAGCCGCGCGGCGAGCTGACCGCCCGCCCCGACGCGCGCACCAAGCTGCGCCTGGCCGCCGGCCGCTACACGCGCCCCGCCGAGTTCCAGGGCGAGCTGCTGACGCCGGCGCTCGAGCCCGAGAGCGCGACCCAGCTGACGCTCGGCGGCGAGCGCACGATCGGCCGCCACGGCAACGTGCAGCTGACGGTCTACGACACCGAGCGCACCGACATGATCACCCGCGACCCGATGGGCCAGCTGCGCAACCAGGGCCGCGGGCGCAGCTACGGCGTCGACCTGCTCGGCAGCTACCGCACCGAGCGCTGGTTCGGCTGGCTGTCGTACTCGCTGTCGCGCTCGACCCGGCGCGACACCGCGACCGCCGTCGAGCGGCTGTTCGACTACGACCAGACCCACGATCTGGTGGCCGCGGTGTCGTACAAGACGCGCTCGAAGCGCTGGCAGTTCGGCGGCAAGTGGACCTACACCTCGGGCCAGCCGACCACGCCGGTGCTGGGCGCGTTCTACGACAGCGACCAGGATCTGTTCCTGCCGATCAACGGCGAGGTCAACTCCGAGCGGCTGCCGTCGCACCACCAGCTCGATCTGCGCGTCGATCACTTCTGGCGCTTCGAGGACTGGACGCTGTCGGCGTTCCTCGACGTGAGCAACGCGTACCTCAACGCCAAGGTCGAGCAGTACCAGTACAACTTCGACTACTCGCAGCGGGCCGAGATCGCCGGGCTGCCCATCGTGCCGTCGATCGGCCTGCGGGGAGAGCTGTGATGCGGACCGCGATCCTGGTGGTGCTGGCCGCGGCGCTGGCCGGCTGCAACGACCTCAGCCAGCGCTGGGAGCTGGACCACGCGCGGGTGCTGGCGGTGCGGCTGTCGGCGCCGGGCCTGGCGCCGGGTGGGGTCGCCACGGTCGACGCGCTGGTGGTCGACGACGCCGGCGCGCCGACGGTGGTCGCGCCGCGGCTGGTCGGGCTGGCGGACCCCGCCGACGCCGCGGTGGTGACCGTCGCGCCGGGCGGCGGCGGCTGGACCGTGACCGCCGGTGACGCCGCCGCGATCGCCGCGGCCCGCGCCGCCGCCGGGCTGACCGACGACCAGCCGCTGGCGATCACGCTGGGGACGATCGTGACCATCGCCGGCGTCGATCACGTCGCGACCAAGCAGGTGCGGCTGGGCGAGGCGCTGGTCAACCCGCCGACGCCGGTCATCCACGTCGACGGCGTGGCCGCGACCGACACCCCCGCGCCGGTGGCGTTCGACCGCGACGTCGCGCTGACCCTGGGCGGCGTGACGCCGGCCGACGAGCTGGCGTTCGACTGGCTGACCTCGACCGGCGCGCTGACCCACAGCGAGACCGCCGCGGCGACGCTGACCCTGGCCCCCGACGACGCGCCGACCGGCCACGTCGTCGCGATCGTGCGCTCCGACGGCGGCGGCGCCGCGTGGGCGACCGCGGCGATCGCCGCGCCGTAGCCGGCCGGCGTCAGCGCGCGAGCTGGGCCAGCAGCGCGGCGCGGGCCGCGGCGTCGAGCGAGCGATCGAGGGCGGCGCACAGCAGCTCCTCCTCGTCGTCGTGGGCGCCCAGCGCGGCGTGCAGCGCCGCCTTGGCCTGCAGCGCGTGGCCCTGATCGTGGGCGGCGGCGGCGGCCGACAGCGCGGCCACCAGCTCGGCGATCTCCGCGTGCTGGGCGTGCATCGTCGCCAGCACGTCGAGGTCGGCCACCGGCGAGCTGGCGAACGCCGGGAACAGGTGGGCCTCCTCGACGTGGGCGTGCTGGCGCAGCGCCGCGGCCAGCGCGGCCGCGGCGTCGGCGGCCATCGCCAGCCGGCCGGCGTCGAGGTGCATCGCCGTCGTGGCCAGCCGGGCGTCGATCGCCTCGTGCTGCTCGCTCATCCGCTCGGCGATGGTCGCGTCCATGCCCATCGAGTCTACAACACTGCTAGGCTGCCCACCGCGATGAGTCGCTTCGCCGAGCGTGTCCGGTCGCTGCCGCGCCTGGGGCTCGGGGTGTCCACCGAGTACGGCGCCGGCGACGCGCCGGGCGCGCTCGATGTGGCGGCGCTGCGCGCGGCCCACCCGGCCTACGCGGGCTTCCTCGAGCTCGGGGTCGAGGTGGCCAAGGGCCTCGACGCCCACGCCGCGCGCTGGGTCGCCGCCGGCCTGCCGACCACCTACCACTTCCTCGACGTCAACCTCGACGAGCCCGACGACCTCGACCCGACGTGGCTGGCCGCGCTGACCCGCCTGGCGCGCGGCGCCGGCGCGGCCTGGCTGTGCGGCGACGCCGGCTGGTGGCACTTCGGCGCCCGCGATCGCAACCACATGCTGCTGTTGCCGCCGGTGCTCACCGCCAGCGCGGCCGACGCGCTGGCCGACGGCATCGTCGCGCTGCGCGAGGCCACCGGCTTCGAGGTGCTGCCCGAGACGCCGCCCGGGCAGGTGTTCGTCGGCGACCTCGACCTGATGCCGTTCTTCGCCCGGGTCTGCGAGCGCGCCGACACCGGGCTCTTGCTCGACTGCGCGCACCTGGCGATCTACCAGCGCGTGATGGGCCGCGCGCCGACCGACGGGCTCGACGCCTTCCCGCTCGACCGCGTCGTCGAGCTGCACGTCGCCGGCGGCACCGAGGGCGAGGTCGACGGCTACCGGTTCGTCGAGGACGATCACGTGCCGCGGCTCTTGCCCGCGACCTGGGACATCTACCGCCACGTCGCCGCGCGCGCGCCCAACCTCAAGGCGGTGGTGTTCGAGTGCGAGCGCAACCCGCTGGCCGCGTGCGTCGCGCCGTTCGCGCAGGTCGCCGAGGTGTGGCGGTGAGCGCGGCCGGCGTGCAGCGCGTCGTCGTGCGCATGCTGTTCGATCCGCGGTTCCGCGACGCGGTCTACGCCGATCCCGCGGCGGCGCTGGCCGCCACCGATCTGACCGCCGAGGAGCGCGGCTGGGTGGTGCGCCCCGACCGGCGCGCCTACGCCACCGACGTCACGCGGCACGCGCGGGCGCTGCTCGCGCTGGCCGAGGAGCTGCCCGCGGCCACCGCGTGGGCCCGCGCCGCCGGTCGCGATCCGGCCGAGTTCTTCGCCAGCCCGGCGTGGCACGGCTGCGTCGAGGCGCGCGGCGTGATGACGCTGGCCTACGCCGGGTGGCTCGCCGAGGGCGCCGACGCCGCGCAGGCGACGCTGGTCGCGCTCGAGGCCGCGGTGGCCCGCGGGCGGCGCGGGCTGGGCGGGCCGCGCGGCGCCGCCGGCACCGTCGCGCTGGCGCCGGGCGCGGCGCTGGTGACCACCACCGAGGGCGCGCTGGCGTGGTGGGACGCGGTGCGCGGCGCCGCCGCCGCCAGGACGCCGCTGCCGGCGCCGGTCGACGGCCCGCCGTGCGTCGTGCTGATCTCGGTCGCCGCCGACGGCGCCAGCACCGCCGAGGTGCTGGCCGAGGGCCTGGCGGGGCTGCTGACGGCGGCGCAGGCGCCGCAGCCGCGGGCCGCGCTCGAGGCGGCCGGGCGGGCGCTCGGCCTCGACGCCGCCGACGCCACCGAGATCGTCGACGAGTTGCTCGCGAGCGACGTGTTGATCGCGCGCTGATGAGGCAAGATCGCGGCGTGCAGCCGTTCCTCGAAGGCATCCGCGTGCTCGACCTGTCGCGCCTGCTCCCGGGCCCGTTTCTCACGATGGTGCTGGCCGATCTCGGCGCCGACGTCGTGAAGATCGAGGACCCGAAGGTCGGCGACTACCTGCGGGTGTTCCCGCCGACCAAGGGCGGCGTCGCCGGGCGCTACCTCGCGGTCAACCGCGGCAAGCGCTCGCTGGCCCTCGATCTCAAGCAGCCGGCGCACCACGCCGCGCTCCTGCAGATGGTCGAGCGCGCCGACGTCGTCGTCGAGAGCTTCCGCCCCGGCGTGATGGCCAAGCTCGGGCTCGGCTACGACGTGCTGGCCGCGCGCAACCCCAAGCTCGTCGTCTGCTCGATCAGCGGCTACGGCGCGACCGGCCCCTACGCGCACAAGGCCGGCCACGATCTCAACTACGTCGGGCTGGCCGGCGTGCTGGCGATGGGCGCCGAGGCCCCCGGCCACGGCCCGGCGATGCCCGGCGTGCAGATCGCCGATCTCGCCGGCGGCGCGCTGTGGAGCGCCACCGGCATCCTGGCCGCGCTGCTCGGCCGCGAGCGCACCGGCCGGGGCGCGCACCTCGACATCTCGATGACCGAGGGCGCGCTGGCGCTGCTCGCCGCCGAGCTGGGCAACCTCGACTGCGGCGCGCGGCCGACCCGCGGCGCCGAGACGCTCAACGGCGGCGTCGCCTGCTACGGCGTCTACCGCACCGCCGACGACCGCTACCTGTCGGTCGGCGCGCTGGAGCCCAAGTTCTACGTGGCGTTCTGCGCCGCCATCGGCCGCAAGCCCGACGTCAGCGAGCTGGTGGCGCCGCCGGCGCGGCAGGCCCAGATCCGCGCCGAGATCGCCGCCGTGCTCGCCACCCGCACCCGCGACGAATGGCTCGGCGTGCTGGCGGCCCACGACTGCTGCTGCGAGCCGGTGCTCGAGCTCGACGAGCTGGCCGCGCACCCGCTGCACGTCGCCCGGGAGGTGTTCTTCACCCTCGACGGCGGCGCGCTCGGTCCGATCGCCCAGGTCCGCACGCCGCTGGGCACCCCGGCCGCGCCGCGGCTGCCGCCCACGCTGGGCGCCCACAGCCGCGAGGTGCTGGCCGAGTACGGGCTGCCCGCCGATCAGATCGCCGCGGTGTGCGGATGAGCGACGCCCGCGCGTGACCGCCGGCGCGCCCGGTCGTATGGTCCGCGCATGATCGACCACGTCAGCATCTACGTGACCGACCCCGAGGCAGCCTCGGCGCTGTACGCCGCGGCGCTGGCCCCGCTGGGCTACGAGATCCTCATGAAGTTCCCCGGCGCCGTCGGCCTGGGCGAGAAGGGCAAGCCCGACCTGTGGCTGATCAAGGGCGACCCGTCGGCGCAGAAGCAGCACGTCGCGCTCCGTGCCGCCAGCCGCAGCGTGGTCCGCGCGTTCTACGACGCGGCGCTGGCCGCGGGTGCGAAAGACAACGGCGCCCCCGGCGTGCGGCCGATGTACCACCCGCACTATTTCGGGGCGTTCGTGCTCGACGCCGACGGCCACAACCTCGAGACGGTCTGCCACGATCCGTATCTCGAGTAGGTCGGTCGCCCGCGGACTGGCGAGCGCGCGCCGACCGAAGGTAGAATTTCGGGGATGCCGCCGGGGTCGCGTCCAGTCACGCTGTCGGTCGGCGCGATCGCGGAGTTCCTGTCGTCGACCGCGCTGTTCCGGCAGGTCGACCGCGCGCTGATCGACAAGGTCGCGCCGCACCTGCCGGCCGCCGAGCACGACGCCGGCGCGACGATCGTCCGCGCCGGCAGCCCCGACGCCGGGATCGGCGTGCTGGTCGCGGGCCGGGCCGCGGTGCGCCAGGTCAACGCGTCGACCGGCGCCGCCGCCGTGCTCGAGGAGCTGCGCGTCGGCGACTTCTTCGGGGAGGTCGCGGCGCTGCTGGGCACCGCGCAGTCCCACGAGATCCACGCCGTCGAGGCGTGCACCACCTTGACCATCGGCAAGGAGGTGATGGCCCAGCTCCTGGGCAAGGTCGCGCCGTTCGCCCACGCGCTGGCCCGGCGGACCGCGATGCGCTCGGTGCAGGCGTCGGTGGCGGCGCTGCGCGGCGGCCACGGCACCTCGCCGCCGCCGGTGGCGACCGCCACGCCGGTCGTGGCCGCGGCCCCCGCGCCCGCCGACGACGGCAGCCCGCGCATGGTCCGGGTCTCGGCCTACGAGATCAACGACAAGCTCCTGCAGGTCATCCCGGCCCGCACCATCGCGATGCAGCGGCTGTTGCCGCTCGAGCTGCGCGGCAAGGCGCTGACCGTCGGCATGGTCGACCCGTGGAACGGCCCGGCCCAGAACGAGCTGCGCCGGCTGCTGACCACCGTCGACCTGCAGTTCGTCGCGATCTCGGCCGACGACTTCAACGAGGCCTTCGTCCGGCTGCGCATCGATCCCGCGGTGTCGAACCGCCAGCTCGCGCCGGTGACCACGCCCGAGAGCCTGCAGTACGAGATCAACGTCGACGAGGCGCCGACCAAGCAGGTCAACGTCATCGGCGACGAGGTGGTGCAGCTGGCCAACCGGCTGATCTGCGCGGCGATCGATCGCCAGGCGTCCGACGTCCACATCGAGGGCGAGCCGACCGGGGTCAAGGTGCGGTTCCGGGTCGGCGGCGCGCTGCAGGACTGGGAGACGCTGGTGGCGCAGTCGTTCGCCAAGGGCCTGGTGGCGCGGCTCAAGGTGCTGGCCGGCCTCGACATCACCGAGCGACGGCTGCCCCAGGACGGCCGCATCGGGCTGCGGGTCGGGCGGCGCGAGATCGACCTGCGGGTCGCGACGATGCCGACCCTGCGCGGCGAGAAGGTCGTGCTGCGGCTGTTCGAGGCCGCCAACATGCTGCGGCCGCTGGAGTCGATCTTCGTCGAGCCCAAGACGCTGGCCATCGTGCGCGCCGCGCTCGATCGGCCGTACGGCGCGATCGTCGTCGCCGGCCCCACCGGCTCGGGCAAGAGCTCGACCTTGTACGCCTGCCTCAACGAGCGCAAGAAGTCGCGCCCCGACACCAACACCGTCACCGTCGAGGATCCCATCGAGTACCGGCTGGGCGGGGCGACCCAGGTCCAGGTCAACCACGCGGTCGACCTCGGCTTCGCGCGGATCCTGCGCGGCATGCTGCGCCAGGATCCCGACGTGATCATGGTCGGCGAGGTGCGCGACGGCGACACCGCGCAGCTCGCGCTCGAGGCGGCGATGACCGGGCACCTGCTGCTCACCTCGATGCACGCCAACACCGCGATCGCCGCGCTGCAGCGGCTCGAGAACCTCGGCTGCCCGCGGCCGCTGATCGCGCAGTCGCTGGCGCTGGTGCTGGTGCAGCGGCTGGCGCGCAAGCTGTGCCCGCGCTGCGTCAAGACCGAGGTGCCGCCGCCGCTCTTGCTCGACAGCCTGGCGGCGCGCGGCCTGGCCGACAAAGCCGCGCCGGTGCCGATGCCGCGCGCGGTCGGCTGCGGCGAGTGCAACGGCACCGGCTGGAGCGGCCGGGTCGCGGTGCTCGAGGCGTTCGAGCTGAAGGACAACGCCCGCAACATGCTCATGGCCGGCAGCTCGCTGGGCGACATCGAGAAGCAGGCGGTCGACGCCGGCGCGCTCTTGCCGTTCCGCCGCTACGCCGGCGTGCTGATGGCGCGCAACCTGATCGCGCCCAGCGAGGCGCTCCTGGTGGTGACCTGATGGACGCGCTGACCTCGCCCGGCGGGCTGGCCGCGGTCGGCGTCGTGCTGGCGCTGCTGGTCGGCGTGCTGGTGCTGAGCCGGCGCGGCGGCGGCACCGCGGCCCGCGACGCGCTGGTCAAGCGCGGGCGCCACGGCGAGGCCGCGCGGATGGCCGCCGACGCCGGCGACTTCGCGGTGGCGTTCGACCTGTACCTGCGGGCGCAGGAGCCCGAGAACGCGGCGGCGATTGCGGTCAAGCGCGGCGACCTGCGCCAGGCCGCCGAGCTGTACGAGCGCGCGGCCAACTGGGAGCGCGCGGCTCACTTCTACCAGCGCGCCGGCATGGGGCCCAAGGCCGACGACCTGCGCGCCGCGCACCTGGCGCCGGCGGCCGCGCCGCGCGCCCGCGGCGCGAGCGACCCGCCGCGCTCGCGGGCCCACGAGCTCGAGGCGCGCTACCGCCAGGCGGCCAGCGCCGGCGCGACCACCGACGCCGCGAAGGTCGAGCTGCAGCGCCAGGCCCGCGACGCCGCCGACGCGCTGCTGGCCGAGGGTGAGCTGGCCCGGGCCGCCGAGATCTACGCCGACGCCGGCCTCGAGGACGAGGCCGTGCACCTGTACGTCAACGTCCTGGGCCAGCCCGGGCGCGCCGCGCCGCTGGTGGCCCGGCGCGGCAACCACCAGCGCGCCGCCGAGCTGTACGAGCTGGCCGGCGAGCTCGAGCGCGCCGCGGTGGCGTGGGTCGACGTCGCCAAGGCCTCGCCCCGGCCCGACAGCTTCCTCGAACGCATCGGCGAGCTGTCGCCCAAGGTCGCGCTCGGCTACGTCGAGCAGGAGCTGGGCGGGCGGCCGCTGTCGAAGGCCACCGCCGAGTGGCACTACCAGCGCGCCAAGCTGACCGCCGCCGGCGGCGACGCCGCGCGCGCGCAGGAGTACTTCGAGCAGCTGCAGGCGATCGTCGGGCCGTACCGCGACGTCGAGGAGCGGCTGCGCGGCCTGGCGCTGCCAGCGCCGGCGCCGGCGCCGCGGCCCAAGACCCTGCAGGGCCCGGGCTCGAACCTCGATCCGACGCAGATCGAGCTGTTGGCCTCGCAGGTGGCCGAGGCCGCCGCGCAGCAGCTCAAGCGCCGGGTCGAGCTGTCGGCGCTGCCCGAGGCCGGCGCGTCGCCGTCGCACGTCGTGCGCACCGAGCTCCGCGTGATCGGCCTCGAGCAGGCGCCGCTGGTGGCCGGGCTGCTCGACGACAGCGCCGTGCTGGCGGCGCGCCACGGCGTCGCCCTCGACGCGCTCAAGCGGTTCACCGGCGGGCGACCCTGCGACCTCGGCAACATCGAGGTCTACTACCGGCTCGGCCTGTACTACCTGGCCCACGGCAACTACGACGACGCGCTGGCGGCGTTCGACGCGGTCGAGGACACCTCGCCGGCCTACCGCGACGCGTGGAAGCGCGCCGAGGAGATCCGCGCGTGGAAGAAGGCGCTGGGCAAGGTCACGCGCCTGGCCGAGAGCGACGCGGCCCCGGGCCGCGAGCGCTACCAGCTGCGCGGCGAGCTGGGCCGCGGCGGCATGGCGGTGGTGTACCGCGCCTACGACACCGCGCTCGAGCGCGACGTCGCGCTGAAGTTCCTGTCCGAGGAGCTGTCGACCCAGCCCGGCATCCGCGAGCTGTTCCAGCGCGAGGCGCGCGCCGTCGCCGCGCTCAACCACCCCAACATCGTCACCGTGCACGACACCGGCTACCTCCAGGGCCGCGCCTTCTTGTGCATGGAGTTCATCGAGGGCCAGTCGGTCGAGGCGCTGATGACCAAGGGCCCGGGCCTGACGATCATCGAGTGCGTGCGCATCGCCAAGCAGGTGCTCGACGCGCTGGCCTACGCCCACGGCAAGCAGATCATCCACCGCGACATCAAGCCGGCCAACATGATGCGCACCGAGGAGGGGCTGGTGAAGCTGATGGACTTCGGCCTGGCCAAGTCGCTGGCCGAGGGCAAGAAGCAGTCGGTGATCGCTGGCACCCCCGCGTACATGCCGCCCGAGCAGCTGGCCGGCGGCGACATCGATCACCGCTGCGATCTGTTCTCGGTGGCGGTCAGCCTGTACGAGATGCTGACTGGGCGGCTGCCGTTCGAGGGCTTCGAGCGCATGACCGCGCCGCCGGCGGTCAG
>Ga0073899_10002173_pt1 | contig 17729 bp, 17 predicted proteins | sample KloWWTmetaKNB5Ph_FD_88975 | JGI IMG/M metagenome (GOLD analysis project Ga0073899, IMG submission 88975) | Active sludge microbial communities from Klosterneuburg, Austria, studying microevolution and ecology of nitrifiers - Klosterneuburg... | ecosystem: Engineered > WWTP > Aerobic digester >...
AACCCAGTTTCGTAGGTTCTGTAGGCCCCGATCGGGTGTGTGGGCAGGAAATTTCGCGCCCCTACAGGCTCGCGCAGGCCGCGGGTGATGCTGCCCATGCCGAACCGTGGAACGATGGCGCTATCGCCAGATTTCAGGCCCGCACGAGGCATATCCGCCGCCTCGGATTCGCTGCGCAGGACGCCGACGACCTGGCCGAGCGGCTGCACCTGCGCGACGTGCACGCCGACTATCGGCACCTGTGCGTTGAGTGTCGGCACTACCGGCCGCACCGCTGCGGCAACCATCGCACGGCGGCACTGACGGCGGCCGACGTGGGGCGTGATCTGGCGACGATGTTTCAGCACTGTCCAGGCTTCTCCGAGGTGCTCTGATGACGACCCACAAGAGTTTGACCGAGGCGGCGATGCTCAAGCGCCGTGAAGCGCGATACGAACGCGACTTCAAGACCGGCGCACCCCTGGCGCCGATGTTCGAACGGCAGGCAGCGGAACTGCTCAAGCTGGAGAGGCCGCCGGATGTCGGTCCCGGCGGCGAGGTTGTCAACGAGCAGGTCGCCGGCCTCGGGCAGCGGCGCTGGAACATCCGGGAGACCCTGCGGGCAGGCGCCGACCGGATCGCCGAGGATGCTTCGTTGCGCAGGACCGACCTATTGATGCAGCCGAGCTTCAACGCCGTGGCAATGGGGATCGACGCGGCGGAAGCCATCGGCGCGGGCAATTCCCTGGAGAAGATGCTTGCGCACCAGATGGCCCTAGCGCACGAGGGAACCATGCGGCTGATGGATCAAGCGCTGAGCTTCGAAGCACGTCAGGACTCCGTGGAATCTTGCAGGCTTGCGAATACGGCGGCGCGGCTGATGGGTGTCTTTCAGGACGGACTGCTGACCTTGCAGCGGCTCCGCTCCGGCGGCAACCAGACGGTCACGGTGCAGCATGTCAACGTGCAGGCCGGTGCCCAGGCTGTCATCGGCAACGTCGGCACCGGGGGGCGCAAACGCGGGGGGCGGAGTGGAAAAGCCGGGTAATGCCATGCACTTGGCGCCGCGCTGCGGGGCGCATGCGCGCACGACGGGCCAGCCGTGCCGCTCACCGGCGATGAAGAATGGTCGTCGCTGTCGGATGCACGGCGGCAAGGCGGGGCGCCCGCCAACACATGGGCGTTACACGCGGGAAGCGATAGAGCGGCAGCGGGAGATGCGGGAGTTGATCCGCATGCTGAGCGAGCTTGTCGGCCGCTGAGCGTGGGCCAACACGGGAACTGGTCTACAGCGTCAGGTCGCGAGCGCCGGCCTGCGTCTGCGGGTGGCCGCCACGCCAGCAAGGGCAGCGCCGACGAGCGCGAGGGTGGTGGGCTCAGGGATAGCCGCCGCGGCCGGAAACTGTATCGAGTTGACTTGGTAGCGTTCTCCAGAGTCGTTATCTTGGGCGAGCAGGAGCGCAAGGCCAGAAGAGCGCGTCAACGTGTTTGCGAACGTCCAAAATTCGTCGACGCCGAGGTATCGGACTCGCGCAGTGGCGCCCGTGTCGTGCAGCGTGAAGTCCAGACGAACCGCCAGAGAGTCGCCGATTTCCGGAAATCCGGTGCCCTTTTCCCAGAGGAAGATGGCTCGCCCATCCGAGTACGAACCGCCGTCTACAGCAGACTCCGCGACGACTTGCCCGCCGTTGTCGTCGCCTAAGACGAACCCCACGACGTTGGTGCCGTCGCTGAGGGCGAAGTACGGATCCCAATCCGTGACGCCACCAGCGCAGAAGCCATTGCAAGGCAGACGAGTGACGTTCCAGACCGCACTGATGGCGATGTCACCCGACGGGGGTAACGTGGCGCTCGGATTCACCTGATACCGAACGAGATTCAGATCGGGCGGGCCGTGCGACGTACCCCATTCGAAGATCAGTGAAGTCCCATCCAGCTTTGGCTGGGTGCTCGGGAAGCTTGCCTCCGCCGCTGTGAGCAAGTCGGCGCCGGTAATCGTCAACGGGGCCGCGGATGCAGGCACAGCGACCAGCAGGACCAATGCCAGAACAGGCAAGGTCGCGTGTGTTGTGATCATTCGTGTACCCCGGGAGTCGCGGCGACAATCGCTGCAGTTTGCCTCTAGGTCGCTTCCTTGTCCTTCCCTGAATGCAGGGGGTGGGGTGTCCTGGATCAATTGGAGCGCAGTCGGCGAGGCAACGGCTGCGGCCGGAGGATGCTCGCTGAGACTAGGTAGGTGCCACGGAGGAAGACCGGGATCGACTCGGCAGAGTGCGATGAAGTGGACGCGCGTGGCCGGCCAGCCCGCGGCCAGCAGCGCAGCATCCAGTGCCGGCATCAATTGCCGCAGCCGGCCTGAGTCTGCGCGTGGCCGCTATGCCAAAGAGCGCGGCGCCGACGAGTGCGAGGGTGGTCGGTTCGGGAGCAGCACCACCAGCGACCACCCCGTTCAATACGACGGCAATGTTGTCGATAGCCCATGTTTCGTCGGTCGGCGCAGTTCCAAAGAAGTCTCCCTGCCATCCCGCGCCGTCAGCGAACCATTCCACAGTCAGCGTGCTACTGGTGTGTGTGATCCCCAAGAAAGCCGGCTCAAGGCCCATGTCGAAGCCGATGTCGTTCTGTTCGACACCAGCATCGAAACGGTTGCCCCATGCGATCAGGACACCGGGAGCGGGGTTAGTGTACGTGCCGACCGAGAGGTCTTCGTGGTCGATTGTCTCGCGGAAGACGTGGATGCCGTCCACCTTGACGTTGAAGTAGTCCGGCTGATTGACTCCCGAGCCAACGTCAGATCCGTCCCATGAATCGATGATTGCCAATAGAAATCTGAGGTCAATGCTGGTGTGCACTGGCAAGCCGGCGAGCGTGAGCACCGTCGGCGAGCCCGCCGTGCCAGTTGGGTTGCCGCCGGTGATGTTGCGCAAGAAACTGCCACTGAACACGTTTGCTCCGTTGCCAGCGCCACTGAAGCCTTGAACGGACTCTGTCGTCGTGACGCCGGAGATTTCAGCCGGGGCGCCGACGTTGAAGTCAGTACTGAAAGCCGTGATTGAAGCTGCTTGCGCCTTAGGCAGAACGGTGACAAGAGCGGTCACAAGTAGCCTTGCCGAGAGCGCCGCCAGCGCCTTGAGTCGTTGCGTCACTTCCCACCTCCCGCGTCGCGGTGCGCCCGGCTAGATTCAGCCATCCTTGGCTGAGACTGCTCGCACTAAGCTCCTCGACCTTGCGCTGGCGCAATGAGAGCGCACTACATCACCCCCGATTCAGGGGGTGTCTCTCGGAGCGTCTGGGCGGCACCCCCCGAAAAGGCCGCCCCCAAGGGGGCGCTTGTGCCGCTGCTGAACGAGTCGCGCCATGTTGCCCGCCGGCATGGTGGCGGAGGGATGGAATCCGAACTCCGACCGTCGCAATCAAGCGCAAATTTTTAGGCGGGTGCTATGTGGGGTAGAGACAAATGCCAGTCGTATCTCATAGGTGAATTGGCGGAGGCTGTGAGATTCGAACTCACGGGCCCTTGCGGGCCGGCAGTTTTCAAGACTGCTGGGTTAAACCACTCCCCCAAGCCTCCAGGAACCCGTTCCCCGAAGCGGGAATGCGCGGATTCTGCCAGTCACGGCCTCTTGCGGCTACCGAGGCCCGCGATGCCGCGGTCTTTCAAGTCCCACGCCTCGACCCGCCCGGCCTCACCCTGCGCAAGGCGGCATCGTGCCGTCGCGCGGCGGTCCTGCCCGCATTCGCTCATGTCCAAGCGCCCGGCCGCTGTGCCTGCTCGCAGCGCACCTGCACCACGTCACGCCGGCCGCCGTCCACGCGCACCGCCGTCAAAGCACCACCCCAGACGCAGCCGGTGTCGATGGCCAGCAGGTCCGGCCGTTCGATCAGGCCCAGTGTGCTCCAGTGGCCGAAGGCCATGGGCTGCCCTTGGGTACGCCGCCCGGGTACGTCGAACCACGGCCGGTGGTCCGGCGGCGCGCCCGCCGCACCTTCCTTGGACTTGAAGTCCAGCGTGCCGTCGTCGGTGCAGAAGCGGATGCGCGTGAGCACGTTGATGACGAAGCGCCAACGGTCGGCGCCGCCGAGCGTGTCGTCCCAGCGGTTGGGATCGTTGCCGTACATCACGCGCAGGAAGGCGCCCAGGTCCGGTCCCGAAAGCAGCGCTACCACCTCCGCGGCCAGCGCCAGCGTCTGTGCCGTGTCCCATTGCGGCACCACGCCGGCGTGCACGCACAGCCAGCCGCACTCCAGGTGCGCCAGGCGGCAGTGCGCCAGCCATTCCAGCCACGCGGCGAGGTCGGGCGAGGCGAGCACGTCGCCGAAGGTGTCGCCGCGATACACTCCGCGCACGCCGTGCGCGACGGCCAGCAGGTGCAGGTCGTGGTTGCCCAGCAGGCAGGTCGCGGCGTCGCCGAAGGCGGCCACGCGGCGCAGCACGGCCAGCGAGGCCGGGCCGCGGTTGACCAGGTCGCCCACCAGCACCAGCCTGTCGCGCGAAGGCGAGAAGCCGATCTCGGCCAGCAGCCGCTCCAGCGCGTCGGCGCAACCCTGCACGTCGCCCACCAGATAGTTCATCGGGCCATTGTGCCGGCCTGCGCTGGGTACGGGTCCACCCCGAGGAAGGGCTCTGATACGCTCTGCCCCCTGCGCACTGCGCCCGGCACGCGCCTGCCGGGTCTCTGATGGATACAGCGTTGCTGGTTTTTCTGATCCTGCTCAACGGCGCCTTCGCGATGGCCGAGATGGGCCTCACGGCGGCCCGCAAGGCCCGGCTGCAAGTGATGGTGGAATCGGGCCAGGGCGGTGCCGACGCGGCAATGGCCTTGCACGACGACCCCACGCGTTGGCTGTCCACGGTGCAGATCGGCATCACCTCGATCGGGCTGCTCAACGGCATCGTCGGCGAGGCGGCGTTCGCAAAGCCGTTGGCGGCCTGGCTGGTCGAGCGCTTCGGCGTCGGCGCACCGGCGGCCAATATCGCGTCCACCGCCGGTGTCATCGTACTGATCACGTACTTCACCATCATCTTCGGCGAACTGGTGCCCAAGCGCATCGGCCAGATGTACCCCGAGCCCGTGGCGCGGCTGGCGGCGCGGCCGATGATGTGGCTTTCCACGGCGACCAAGCCCTTCGTGGTGCTGCTGTCGGCGTCCACGCATGCCGTGTTGGGCCTGCTCGGGCTGGGCGGCAAGTCGCCGGGGGCCAGCGTCACCGAGGAAGAGATCGCGGCACAGCTCGAAGAGGGGCGCGAAGCCGGGGTCATCGAGGCGCAGGAGCACCAGATGGTGCGCAACGTCTTCCGGCTCGACGACCGCCAGATCGGCTCCATGATGATCCCGCGCGCCGAGATCGAGTGGCTCGACGTGGCCGAGCCGCTGGAAGCGCAGCTCGAGCTCATCGCCGCCAGCAGCCACAGTCGGTTTCCGGTGTGCCGTGGCTCGCTCGACGACGTCCAGGGCGTGCTCGTCGTGGCCAGCCTGCTGCAGCCGCTGGCGCGCGGCGAACGGCCGAGCATCGCCGACCACATGCAGCCGCCGGTGTTCGTGCCGGAAACGTTGAACGGCATGGAATTGCTGGAGCAGTTCCGCCGCATCGATACCGACCTCGTCTTCGTGGTCGACGAATATGGCGCCGTGCAGGGCGTGATCACCGAACGCGACCTGCTGGAGGCGATCACCGGCGAGTTCACGGCACTCAGCGACGAGGATGCCTGGGCCGTCTCACGTCCCGACGGCGGCTGGCTGCTCGACGGGCTGATTCCGGTGCCCGAGCTCAAGGATCGGCTCGACCTGAAGGAACTGCCCGAGGAAGACCGTGGCCGCTACAACACTTTGGCTGGCATGATCATGCTTCTGCTCGGGCGGCTGCCGCGCACTGCTGATACCGTGGTGTGGGAGGACTGGCGCTTCGAGGTCGTCGACCTGGACGGCAAGCGTGTCGACAAGGTGCTGGCCACCCGCACCGAACAACCTGGAGAGAAACCTTGATCAATCAGAACCTGCACCGGCAACCCACCGCACTCGACAGCGCCAAGCATCGGCAACTCAGGCTGAAGTTGCCCGTCACCGACTGGTCGGTGGCCGGCCGGCTCAACGCCATCTTCGTGGCGGCTGCGGAGTTCAGTGAAGTCTGCCGCGAATTTCCGATCGTCTTCGTGCGCGCCGGCAAGGAACCCGACGGCAGCGACCAGATCGCCCCCATCGCCGTGCTGGGGCTGACGCAGAACCAGAATCTCTTTCTGGACGGCAGCCGCTGGCGCGCCCAGTACATGCCGGCGGTGCTGCGCCACTACCCCTTCTGCATCGCACGCGTGGACGACAAGCGCTTTGCCATCTGCGTCGACATGGCCTACGCGGGCGCCGGCAACGAGACCGGTGCACCGGTTTTCGAGGCCGACGGTCAGCCCGCGGCGCTGCTGAAGAGCATGCAGCCGCTGATGGAGTCGCTGGAAACCGAGGTGCAGCGCACCCGGTTGGTGGGCAAGCGGCTGCTCGAACTGGATGTGCTGCGCGAGATGCGCTTCGACGCGACGCTGCCCGACGGCAGCAAGCATTCGGTCGACGGCTTCCTGACCGTGGACGACAAGAAGATGTCCGAATTGCCCGATGCCGTGATCGCCGAATTGCACCGCAACGGCATGCTCGGTCTGGTGCACCTGCACTGGGTTTCGCTGGGCAACATGCGTCGGCTGGTGCAATGGCATGCCGAACGTGCCACGGCCGTGCCGGCTGCCGCGCCCGCAGCCGTGACGGCCTGATGCGACGCTTCCGGCCGGAAGACCTTGGCCGACACTGAACCCTTTCCATGACCGTTCAACTCGCCAGATCCGGGCGCGGCAGCGTGCCCATCCACGCCACCGACATCGAACAGTTCGCGGCGCACACCGCTGCACTCGAGCCGGCCGCGCGCCGCTGGCTGCAGACCAGCGGCTTCAATGGTGCGCCCGATACCTTCGCCCTGCTGCCGGCGCCCGACGGCAACGTGGACGCGGTGTGGGCGGGCGTACACGCGGCGGCTCACCCCTGGGCGCTGGCCGCGCTGCCCAAAGCCTTACCGTCCGGGCGCTACCATCTGGGGGCTGCCGGACTGGCGCTGGACGTCACGGCAGCCGCTTTCTCGTGGGAGCTGGGCAGCTACGGTTTCGATCTCTACAAGTCGGCCAAGCGCGCGCCGGCGCGCTTGGTCCTGGCGCCGGGTGCGGCGGCACAACGCGGCCTGCTGATGGCCACGGCCATCGCGTCGGCACGCGACCTGGTCAATACCCCGGCCGAGCACATGGGCCCGGCCGAGCTGGCCCAGGCAGTGAAGCTGGTGGCGCGCCAGCACGGTGCCACGTTCACGCAGATCGTCGGCGACAAGCTGCTGGCGGCCGGCTTTCCCGCCATCCACGCCGTGGGCCGCGCGGCCGCACGCGCACCGCGGCTGATCGAACTGAACTGGGGCCGGCCCAAGGACCCGAAACTCGTGATCGTGGGCAAGGGCGTGTGCTTCGACAGCGGCGGCCTCGACATCAAGGGCGCGGACGGCATGCGGCTGATGAAGAAGGACATGGGCGGCGCGGCCAACGCCCTGGGCCTGGCGCAGATGATCATGGCGCTGGGCCTGCCGGTGCGGCTGCAGTTGCTGATCCCGGCCGTGGAAAACGCCATCGCCGGCAACGCCTACCGTCCGGGCGACGTCTTCAAGACGCGAGCGGGCCTGCACATCGAGATCGGCAATACCGACGCCGAGGGCCGCGTCGTGCTGTGCGACGCGCTGTCCTACGGTGCCGAGGGCCGGCCGGCGCTGATGATCGACCTGGCCACGCTCACCGGTGCCGCGCGCGTGGCGCTGGGCGCGCAGCTGCCGGCGCTGTTCTGCCGCCGCATGGAACTGGCGCGTGCGCTGGTGGACCGCGGTCTGGCGCTGCACGACCCGCTGTGGCACCTGCCGCTGTGGAAGGGCTACCACGCCGGCATCGAAAGCGAGATCGCCGATCTGGTAAATACCGGGCGCAATGCGTTGGCCGGCGCCATCAACGCGGCACTGTTCCTGGAGGATTTCGTACCGGCCGACCTGGACTGGCTGCACATCGACCTCTTCGCCTGGAACGACACGGCGCGGCCGGGCCGGCCGGTGGGCGGCGAGGGGCAGACCCTGCGCACCTTGCTGGATCACATCGAGAGGCGCTTCGTGCCCCCTGGCAGCCCGGCCTGAAGCGGCTTGCCCAGCGGTGGCTCGGCGGGCGCTTCGGATCGGGCTTGATCAGCGCCCGCGGCATCTCCTAGAATTCGCCGACCGATCGGTCGAGGAATGCCGCCAGCCCGGCACGCATCGCTGTGCATCGGGGCTGGCTGGAGGGACTTTCCTGTGACCGATGCGGTATCGACCGAAGCCATGGTCCTGGTTTCCGACCGGGGCGTCGTGCGCACCCTCACGCTGAACCGACCGGCCACGCTGAACAGTTTCACGGCAGCCATGCACGAGCAACTGCTGCCGGCGCTGGACGCCGCCGCCGCGGATGCGGCGGTTCGCGCAGTGGTCCTCACCGGCGCCGGCCGCGGCTTCTGCGCCGGGCAGGACCTGCGCGACCCCGCCATGGCGGCCGGCGTCGACGTGGGTGGGGTCATCGAACGCTTCTACCGCCCGCTGGCCACCCGTGTGCGCTCGATGCCGGTGCCGGTGATCGCCGCCGTCAACGGCGTCGCGGCCGGCGCCGGCGCGAATCTGGCGCTGTGCTGCGACCTCGTGGTGGCGGCGCGCAGCGCCAGCTTCATCCAGGCCTTCAGCAAGATCGGTCTCGTGCCCGACTGCGGCGGCACCTGGCTGCTGCCGCGACTGGTCGGGCGTGCCCGCGCGCTGGGCCTGGCGATGACGGGCGACAAGCTGCCGGCCGAGGACGCCGAACGCATCGGGCTGATCTGGCAATGCGTGGACGACGTGCTGCTGGTGGCCACCGTTGCCGCGCTGGCCGACCGGTTGGCCGCCATGCCCAGCCGGGCACTGGCCGAAACGCGCCGCGCGCTGGACGCCGCCATGCCGATGGACCTCGGCGACGCGCTGGCACTGGAGGCTGCGGCCCAGCGCCGACTAGGCGCCGCGCACGACTTCGCCGAGGGTGTGGCGGCCTTCTTCGCCAAGCGGCCCGCGGTGTTCAGGGACCGCTGAGCATGTCGCCGCACGTCCACCCGGCCGACGCCGCCGAGGCCCAGCGCGTGGCCGAGGCCACGCGCGACGCGATGTGGCCGGACGACCGTGCCTCGAAGCTGCTCGGCATGCAGGTCGTGGCCGTGGGCCCAGGCACGGCCACGGTGACCATGACCGTGCGCGAGGACATGCTCAACGGCCACGACATCTGCCACGGCGGCCTGGTCACCACCTTGGCCGATACGGCCTTCGCCTACGCCTGCAATGCCTACAACGAGGTGACGGTGGCCGCCGGTTTCGACGTCAACCTGGTTGCCGCCGCGCGCCTGGGCGACGTGCTCACGGCGCGCGCCACCGAACTGGCCAAGGCGGGCCGCACGGGCGTCTACGACATCCGGGTCGACAACCAGCAGGGTGCGCCCGTGATGGCCTTCCGCGGACGCAGCTACACGATGAAGGGCAAACCCCTCGTCGAAGGCCTGCCCATGGGCAAGATCGTCAAGCACAAGCACAAGGAGACATGACGATGCCGGTGAAAAGGCCCGCACAGGGCGACCTGGAGCCCATCGAGACCGCCAGCCGCGACGAATTGCAGGCCCTGCAGCTGCAGCGCCTGCAGTGGAGCCTGCAGCACGCCTACGAGCACGTGGCGCATTACCGACAGGCCTTCGACGCGAAGGGCGTGCACCCGTCGGACTGCAAGTCGCTGGCCGACCTGGCGAGATTTCCGTTCACCGCCAAGGCCGACCTGCGTGCACATTACCCTTTCGGGATGTTCGCCGTGCCGCGCCAGCAGGTGGTGCGCATCCATGCCTCTTCGGGCACCACCGGCAAACCCACGGTGGTGGGCTATACGCAGGGCGACATTCACCGCTGGGCCGACCTGGCCGCGCGCTCCATCCGCGCCAGCGGCGGCCGCGCCGGCGACATCGTCCACGTCGCCTACGGCTATGGCCTGTTCACCGGCGGTCTGGGTGCGCACTACGGCGCTGAACGGCTGGGCTGCACGGTGGTGCCGATGAGCGGCGGCCAGACCGAGAAACAGGTGCAGCTGATCGAGGACTTCCGGCCCGACATCATCATGGTCACGCCCAGCTACATGCAGGTGATCGTGGAGGAGTTCCGGCGTCAGGGCAAGGACCCGCGGCAGATGTCGGTCAGCGTTGGCATCTTCGGCGCCGAACCCTGGACCGAGGCGATGCGGCGCGATATCGAGCTCAGTGCCGATATCGACGCGGTGGACATCTACGGCCTGAGCGAGGTCATGGGCCCGGGTGTCGCCAACGAGTGCATCGAAACCAAGGACGGGCCGGTGATCTGGGAAGACCACTTCTACCCGGAGATCATCGACCCCGACACCGGTGCCGTGCTGCCCGACGGCGAGGAAGGCGAGCTCGTCTTCACCACGCTGACCAAGGAAGCGCTGCCCGTCATCCGCTACCGCACGCGCGACCTCACGCGGCTGCTGCCGCCCACCGCGCGAAGCATGCGCCGCATGGGCAAGATCGTGGGCCGCAGCGACGACATGCTCATCATCCGCGGCGTGAATCTGTTCCCCACGCAGGTGGAGGAGATGGTGCTGCAGCACGGCCAGCTCTCGGGCCAGTATCAACTGGTCGTCACGCGCGAGGGGCTGCTCGACGAAGTGGAAGTACGTTGCGAACTGGCGCCCGAGCACCGCCAGGTCGACCGCGACGCCGTGGCGCACGAACTGCAGCACCGTATCAAGTCGCTCATCGGCGTGAGCGCAAGGGTCGACGTGGGGCTGCCGGAGTCGATCGAGCGCACGCTGGTGGGCAAGGCGCGGCGCGTCGTCGACAAGCGGCCGAAGTAAGAGACCGAAGTGGGTGACAGAAGCAAGTCAGCGAAGCATTCGACCGAAGCAAGGGGACAGCATGTACACGCAGGCGATGGACACCGGACCGAAGGAAGAGCGCAAGGCTGTGCGCTCGGCCGAGGAGGCGCAGCTTGAAGAGCGTTTCGAGGCGCGCATCGACGAGGGCGCCTTCATCGAGGCCAAGGACTGGATGCCCGAGCATTACCGCAAGACGCTGGTGCGGCAGATCAGCCAGCATGCACACTCCGAGATCGTGGGCATGCTGCCCGAAGGCAACTGGGTCACGCGCGCGCCCACGCTGAAGCGCAAGGCGATCCTGCTGGCCAAGATCCAGGACGAGGGCGGCCACGGGCTGTACCTCTACGCCGCCGCCGAAACCCTGGGCACCAGCCGCGACCAGATGATAGCCGCGCTGCACGGCGGCCGCGCCAAATACAGCAGTATCTTCAACTACCCCACGCTCAGCTGGGCCGACATCGGCGTGATCGGCTGGCTGGTCGACGGTGCGGCGATCATGAACCAGGTGCCGCTCACGCGTTGCAGCTACGCGCCCTATGCACGCGCCATGGTACGCATCTGCCGCGAGGAGAGCTTCCACCAGCGCCAGGGTTTCGACGCCCTGCTGGTCATGATGCGCGACGGCACCGACGCCCAGCGCGAGATGGTGCAGGACGCCGTGAACCGCTGGTGGTGGCCCAGTCTCATGATGTTCGGCCCGCCCGACGGCGAAAGCACGCACAGCACGCAGAGCATGCGCTGGGGCATCAAGCGCATCAGCAACGACGATTTGCGGCAGAAATTCGTCGACGCCACGGTGGAGCAGGCCAAGGTGCTGGGCGTGACCATGCCCGACCCGCTGCTGAAGTGGAACGCGGAGCGCGGCCACCACGACTTCGGGCCCATTGCCTGGGACGAGTTCTGGCAGGTCGTGGGCGGCCACGGCCCGTGCAACAAGGAGCGGCTGGCCGCGCGCGTGAAGGCCTGGGAAGACGGCGCCTGGGTGCGCGAGGCGGCCATGGCGCACGCACGCAAGCAGGCCCTGAAGGAGCAGGCGGCATGAACGACACCGCCTCGACCCCCGCCAGCACCGCCCAGGAATGGCCGCTGTGGGAAATCTTCGTGCGCCCCAAGGCCGGCCTGGACCACAAGCACTGCGGCAGCCTGCACGCGCCCGACGCGAAGATGGCGGTGCAACTGGCGCGCGAGGTCTACACGCGGCGTCAGGAGGGTACCAGCGTGTGGGTCGTGAAGAGCAGCGACATCACCGCCAGCGATCCGGGCGACAAGGGCATGCTGTTCGACCCGATGGAAGACAAGGTGTACCGCCACCCCACCTTCTACGAGTTGCCCGACTCGGTCAACCACATGTAGGCCGGTGATGACCGCCGTTGCCACGTCGATCCGCGTGCACCTCGTGCCGCCCGTGCAGTACGTGCTGCGCATCGCCGACACCTGCTTGATCCACGCCCAGCGCCTGGTCGAATGGTGCGGCCACGGGCCGGTGCTGGAAGAGGACATAGCACTCACCAACATGGCGCTGGACCTGGTGGGCCAGGCGCGCGCGCTGCTCAGCCACGCCGGCCGGCTGGAAGGGCAGGGTTTCGACGAGGACCAGCTCGCCTTCCTGCGCGACGAACGCCAGGTCTTCAACCTCACGCTGGTGGAGCAGCCGCTGCGCCGTTCCAGCGCCCACGCCCCAGGCGGCGACTTCGCCGACACCGTCCTGCGCAACTTCCTGCTCGCCACCTGGCTGAAAGGGCTGTGGACGCGGATGGCGGCCTCCAGCGAAGCCGACCTGGCCGCCATTGCCGGCAAGGCGGTGAAGGAGGCGCGCTACCACCAGCAGCACGCCGGCGACTGGGTGGTGAGGCTGGGCGACGGCACCGACGAATCGGCCGCGCGTCTGCGCGCCGCGCTGGAACGCGCCTGGCCTTATACGCACGAGATGTTCAAGCGCGACGCGGTGGACACGGTGGCCGAAGCGGCTGGCCTGGGCCCCGCACGCGACGCGCTGCAGGCAGATTGGCTGCGCGAGGTGGCAGCCGTCTTCGGCGAGGCCGGACTCGAAGTGCCAGCCGAGACCCCCTTCATGAGCACCGGCACGCAGGGCCGGCACAGCGAACACATGGGTTTCATCCTGGCCGAGATGCAATCGCTGCAACGCCAGTTTCCCGGAGGTCGTTGGTGACCATCGCAACGACCGCCCCGAGCCGCATCGACGCCGCCTGGACCGCACTCGACGCCGTGCCCGACCCCGAGGTGCCGGTGCTTTCGGTGCGCGACCTCGGCATCGTGCGCGAGGTGCTGGAACACGGCGACGGCCCGATCGAGGTCGTGCTCACGCCCACCTACAGCGGCTGCCCGGCCACCGAGGTCATCGCCGAGAGCGTGCGCGAAGCGGTCGTTGCGGCCGGGTTGGGTCCGGTGAAGGTGACGCAGCGACTGGCGCCCGCGTGGACCACCGACTGGATCAGCCCCGAGGGCCGCGCCAAGCTGCTGGCCTACGGCATCGCACCCCCCAGCGGCAGCGCTGCCGTGGCAGGTGACCGCAAGGTGCGCATCCGTCCGCCCGGCGTGGCCTGCCCGCGCTGCGGCAGCGCCGATACCGAACGTCTCTCGGCCTTCGGCTCCACGGCCTGCAAGGCGCTGCACCGCTGCCTGGCCTGCCGCGAACCCTTCGAATATTTCAAACCCATCTGAGCGCGATATGAGCGGCCTGCATTTCCACCCCCTGCGCGTCGCCGCGGTGCGGCCCGACGGCGACGACGCGCGCGTCGTCACCTTCGACGTGCCCGCCGACCAGGCCGCCAGCTTTCGCTTCGAACCCGGCCAGTACCTCACGCTGCGTGCCATCGTCGGCGGTGCCGAATTGCGGCGTTCTTACTCCATTTGCGCCGCACCCGGCGAGGCCTTGCGCGTGGGCGTGCGCCAGGTGCCGGGCGGTGCCTTTTCGAGCTGGCTGCAGCAGACCCTGCGTCCCGGTGACCTGCTCGACGTGATGGAGCCGCAAGGCCGCTTTGGCGCCGCACTCGGGCGCCGGCCGCGCCATGTGCTGGCTGTGGCCGGAGGCAGCGGCATCACGCCGATCCTGTCGATCCTGAAGAGCCTGCTGGCCCGCGACCCCAAGGCCCAGGCCACGCTGCTCTACGGCAACCGCAGCGCCGCGTCGACCATGTTCAAGGAGGAACTGGAAGACTTGAAGAACCGCCACCTGACGCGGTTGTCGCTGCACCCCGTCTTTTCGCGCGAGGTCGTCGACTCGCCGCTCAACGCCGGCCGGCTGGACGCGGCCAAGGTGGCCAGCTTCCTGCGGCTGGCCGGCCCGGTGGACGAAGCCTTCGTCTGCGGCCCGCATGCCATGAACGACGAGGTCGAGGCGGCGCTGCTGGCCGCGGGCGTGCCGCCTGAGCGGCTCCATGTCGAACGCTTCGGCATCCCGCCCACCGCCGCCGATGCCACGCTGCACGCGCCGAAGGAAGGCGACGCGACGACGGCCCGCATCAGCATCGTGCGCGACGGCCTCACCCGCGAGGTGGCCTTCCAGCCCAGCGACGAGAGCATCCTGGCCGCTGCCGCCCGCGCCGGGCTGGACGTGCCCTATTCCTGCCGCTCGGGCGTGTGCGCCACCTGCCGCGCCAAGCTGCTGGAAGGGCGCGTACGCATGGACCGCAATTTCGCGCTCGAGCAAGCCGACCTGGACGCCGGCTTCGTGCTCACCTGCCAGGCCCACCCGCTGACCGATCGCGTGGTGGTCTCCTTCGACGAACGCTGAAGCCCACGGCCCCATGGCCCGCCCGCGCTCCACCGGCTACGCGGGCCAGCTCGAGCAGATCCTGGCCGCCGCGGCGCGGCACTTCGCCACCCGCGGCTACACCGCCACCACCATGAACGATGTGGCCGCCGCCTGCGGCGTGAGCAAGGCCACGCTGTACCACTACGTACGTGACAAGCAGGACCTGCTGGCGCACATCACCGCCGGGCACGTGGCGCGGCTCGAGGCGCTGGTGCTGGAGGTGGCGGCGCGGCCGATGGCCCCCGAGGCCCGGCTGCGCCAACTCATCCACCGCTTCATGCAGGCGTATGCCGGCGCGCAGGACGAGCACCGCGTGCTCACCGAAGACGTGAAATTCCTGCACACAGACGAGCGCGAGCGCGTGCTCGAGGCTCAGCGCCGCGTTGTCGCCGCAGTGGCCGACGCCGTGGCCGCGCTGCGCCCCGACCTGGGCACGGCGCAGCTGCACAAGCCGCTGGCGCTGCTGCTCTTCGGCATGATCAACTGGACCTTCACCTGGCTGCGTGCAGGCGGGACGCTGAGCCACGGGACGCTGGCACCGGTGGTGGAGGCGCTGTTCTTCGGCGGCCTGCCCGCGGTGGTGGCACCAGCGCCCAGCCCTCGGTCGCCTGGTCGGCCGCATGGTTCAGGACGCGCACCGGCGCCAGGCCCTGCGCCGTGGCCTGCGCCAGTAAGGCCTCGACGCCGGCCTCGCCCAGGCTGAAGGCGAAATGCTGCCAGCGCCGCTGCACACGTTCGTGCAGCCAGGCGTCTTCCAGCGCGCGGCGCACGGCGCGCGTGTCCGGCCCGGCTTCCAGCACGCGCGGTGCGATGGCGCCGACGAACAGGTTGAAGTCGTGGCGCAGCGTGTGCTCGGGCAGCAACGCGGCCATGGCGCGCGTGCGCGTGCTCCAGCCCGAAGCGGCGAAGAGCAGCGTCACCAGCGCCTGCAGGCCTTGCACGGCATTGAGCAGGCGCACGCGGTTGGGTGGCAGTACGGCCAGCGGCAGTTGGGCGGCTTCGTGAAAGGGCAGCGGCGTGGCGTAGGAGCGCAGCGCCGCCAGCCGCCACCAGACCGCCGCGTCCAGACCGGACTCGGTTTCGCCGCCGACTTCGGCGCGCCGCGCGCGTTGCACGGCCTCGGCCACGTTCACGCCGCCGCGCGCCAGCGCGGCCTGCCGGCTGATGACCGCCAGGTTGCCCGCGGCATAGGCTGCTTCGGGGTTGAGCCGTTCGACCTGCGCGGCGGCCGGATCGGACGCTGCCCCGCCCAGCGGCAGGCGCAACACCGGGCAGTCAGGGCTTTGGATCTGCGCCAGGTAGTTCGGCGTCACCTGCTGCGCCTCGAAGGCGATGTCGTGGCGCCAGGCCAGCAGCCGCAACTGCAGCCACAGTCGCGTCGCGCGCTGCGTGGCCAGCACGCGCTGGCCGAACACGGCACGGCCGGCCATCCAGCCCTGGCATACCGGGGTGCCGGCGTGCAGCAGTTCGGCGGGTGGCACGAGGCCGTGGTGGGCATGGTCCCAGCCGATGTCGAAGCCGGTGCGGTCGGCGGCTTGCGCGGGCGGGGTGTCGAGTTCGAGGGTGGCCTGGGTCATCGTCGTCTCCAAGAAAGCCGCCGGCCCCTTGCCCGCGGTGTGGAGACAGTGTCGGACCCAGGTGGCTCAATACGTGAGCTAGTCCGGGATTGCCTTCGCGCCGGCTGCAAAGCGCGCCGGGGCCGTGACGCGGCGCAATGCCGCGGCCAGCAGCAGGCCGCAGAGCAGGCCCACGACGTCGGCCACCAGGTCGTCCCAGTCGCCATGCCGGTTCGGCAATTGCGCCTGCACGATCTCGATGAAGCCGCCGTACAGCAGCAAGCCCGAGGCGGTGGCCATCGTGCGGCGCCATCCCGGCGCATGCGCGAACGACGCCACGGTGCCCAGCACCAGGAAAGCCAGGAGGTGGTTGACCTTGTCCCAGCCCGGCAAGTTGGGCGTGGGAGACGCCGGCCCGAAGGCGAGCCAACTGATGATCGCGAGCAGCAGCACGAGCAGGACGAGCCAGGCCGGGCGCGATCGGGGGTCGTGCAGGATTGACGAGATCAAGGGGCGAGCAGGTGCCACGGTTGGACGGGATTGTGCCCGTCGCAGGCCGACGCCCGTGCCTGCAGTGTTAACATCGCTGGCTGTTTTCGGAACCGTCGGTGGTGACCCGCCGATATTTCCTCGCCGGTGTAGCTCAGTTGGTAGAGCAGCGCATTCGTAATGCGAAGGTCGGGAGTTCGACTCTTCTCACCGGCACCAAGCAAAAGCGGGGGTTGGTGGCACGGTGCCCACCGTCCCCTTCACTTTTTTTGATCGGCGCTCCCTACGATGTAGGCCTCATGTCGCCGCGGATACCGGGTTTCGGCCCGGGCATCCCGTCCGCGCGGCGACGAACCCCGGCCGGCGGATCGCATCGCCGGCGCATGGTTCGACCCTGCGCCCTGAAGGATGCTCGGCGTTACAGGTAGTACAGCAGCAGATAACCCAGCAGCAGGATCAGGACCGCCAGCCCCATGCGCCCGGTGGGCCAAGTCTTGGCCAGGCGGCTGTCCAGGCCGTGTGTGCGCTCCACGGTGGCCTGGGCGGCCTGCACCGTGGCCTTGACCGTGGTGCCGGCGGCGTGGCGCGTGGCGCTCAGCAGCGGCGTGAAGGCGCGCAGCAGTCCCGGCAGCAGGCGCCGCCAGACCCAGTCGGTGTCCAGCGTGATCGTCAGCGTGCGCTTCAGGTAGGGCAGCATGACGAAGAAAGCCAGCCCCGAGAACAGCAGCAACTGCGTCTGCGTCAGCACGTGGGCCCAGGTGTAGGGCTCGTACTTCACCTCGTAGGGCAGCAGCGCGTAAAGCGGCTCGGCCCAGACGCCGAGCGCGATACACAGGAAGGCGAAGAAGACCATCGCCCAGCGCATCGAGGCCGGCGGTTCGGCCGGGCGCAGGCCGGAATCCTTCTGGAAGAAGACGAACCACGGGAATTTGATGCCGGCGTGCAGGAAGAC
>Ga0073899_10002174_pt1 | contig 17717 bp, 12 predicted proteins | sample KloWWTmetaKNB5Ph_FD_88975 | JGI IMG/M metagenome (GOLD analysis project Ga0073899, IMG submission 88975) | Active sludge microbial communities from Klosterneuburg, Austria, studying microevolution and ecology of nitrifiers - Klosterneuburg... | ecosystem: Engineered > WWTP > Aerobic digester >...
GCAGTGTTAATCGCGGGCTGCAAAGCCTGTTTCGCATGAATCGCGCGACGCGCTGGCAAACGCTCGTTCGCCTGCGCATCCCGAGCGCGTTGCCGTACTTCTTTGGGGGTCTACGCATCTCTTCAGGCCTCGCACTGATCGGTGCAGTAGTTGCCGAATTCGTCGCGGGGACAGGCGGGACGGGCACGGGGCTCGCGTATCAGATTCTGCAGGCGGGTTACCAGTTGAACATTCCACGGATGTTCGCCGCACTGACGCTCATCACGCTGACGGGCGTTCTGCTCTTCGCGTTGATGGGCGCGTTATCGAAATGGGCACTCGGCCACTGGCACGAGAGCGAACTCAGTCCGCATTGACGGCATTGAGATAGCCGCGACACTGCGCGCTGCCGCAGCGGCATGGTATCAGCGGCGTGTCGCCATGTACCTTGTAGTCCAGCAGCAATTCGTCTCCCGCAGCGATATCGCGCAGGCTCACAAAGAAGACGCGACCATCGCGAACGTCAGGTGCCACGTTGGGCGTGCAGCTGTGATTGATGAACTCGGCGCCACTACCGCCGACCGCACCATCAAGCAACTGGCCCGGATTGATCCAGAACAGATAGAGATGCGGCCGCACACGCCGCCGCGCGCCTTCACGATAGGAAATGCGCTCGCCGGTGTACTCGATCACACGTTCGCCAGCGGCAATGTGTTCGGTCGTGAAGATGCCAAAACGATGGATATGCGAGGCGCGGCTCTCGAGCGCAAAGCGCGTTGTGTTGTGTGCAATTTGCGGCACTGCATTTGGTCCACCGGGCAAAAGCACTTCCCGCACGAAGGCCGGCGCGTCGGCGAGGTGATACGGCAGCTGTGCAACCGGGTCCGTTGTCGCCGGGTAGGACACATGTACCACCCCGGACTTCGCACTCGGGGTGGCGGGACCTAAGCCGCCGTCCTTGTGGCCCATCGGTGGCAACGACTGATTCGGGTAAGGGTCGTAACTTGCCAGCGCATGAAACGTCGGGCCACTCGGGTCCACGCTACCATCTTGTGCACAGCCGTTGCCACCGTGGAAATTGCGGATCGCGGTTTCGGTCTTTGGACCGTACTGCCCGTCAATGACGAGCTCAGGTGACGAGCCACCGCGTGACACAGGCACACAATTAAGCAGGTACTGCACCGTGCACACATCGTTCGCGGCGTTGAGACCGTCAGCCCCGACCGATCCCGCGATTTGCTTGGGCATACCTGTTTCCTTCGCCGATGACCTCGGGTTACCGATATGGACGTAATCTGCTGTCCTGCTGTACCGCCGTGACGCTCATCACGCTGGCGGGTGTTTTACTCTTCGCGTTGATAAGCGCGTTATCGCAGCGGGCACTCGGCAACTGGCACGAGAGCGAAACAGGCAATCACTCCCCCTTTAGCGCGCCGCGCATCGTTCAACGCAACTTCGCCATCGCCTCCCGACACTTTGCGGCTTCTGCGCGCAGCCGCGCCGGCCTGTCTGCTTCGTACACATCAAAGTCACCAAGGTTGTTCTCGATCAATGACGCCGCAAGCTCAAATCCGTCAATAGCTTTGCCGTAGAGCAGTTTTCGCTGTGCGGCGTGCGTTGCCGAATCATCGGCAACGGCCATATCAACCCGCGCCTGCACGCCGCCGCCCAGTATCCACGCGGCGCGCAGCATCGATATCTGTGTAGCGGGATCGCCAATCTCCTTGAGCACAACGGCACCATGATCGAGCCATGATTGCGCGGATTTTGTGTCGTGCATGGACACTGCGATGTCTGCCTGAACAACATCGACCGCGTAGAGAAGTGCACGCACCATCCGTTCGCCCGGATTGGCCGCAGCTTGCTGCTCCTGCAACTCTCGCGCCTTGGCCGCGTCGGCCGCAGCTTCGGCGTAGCGCTTCACGTCATTGCGGTACACCGAGCGCCCTAGATACCCGAGCGCGAGGACCTGGTCGTAGCGCGCCTTGTCAGGATAAGCACGCATGAGCTGCTCAAAGCGGTCGATCATCCGGTTGAAGAAAATTTCGGCCTCAGCACGCTCTCCCGCAACCCGGCTGTTGTTGAGCATCACCGCCAGCTGAAAATAGGTCTGCCCCAGCTGCACACTCACGAGTTCCTTGTTCAAACCCGCTTCGCCACTGGCCAGCAGAGCCTCCATCCGCGAGCGCGCCTCACGCAGCATGGGCAGGCAGGTCTCGCGCGGGCATACCGAGCGGTCCAGCGAGCCGGCGTCCATCAAGTTGATGGCGATCAGCACTTTGAGTTTCGGCGGAAGATTTCCGCGTAACTCTAACTCCTTCGCGAGCGCGGCCGCTGCGTGAAGTTTGTCGCGAGCGAGCGCGTAGTTATCACCGGCGGTCAGCGTTCCGGCGTAACTTGATGCGTGACTCACCACTTCAGAGACGATATCGGCGTCTGCGGGCGCCAGCTGATGCGCGCGTTTCAGAAGTGCCTCCGCAGACTCATGATTCTGCAGCACCTCGGGCATCGGGATATCACCAAAATCGCCCTGCGCCGTGGCAAGCAACGCATAACCACGACCAATTTCTGCGAGGAATTTCGGATCGTCGCCGGCATCCTTGCGCAGCGCTTCAAACTGGGCGACGGTCTTCGCCATGAGTTGTCGTCGCAGTGGCTGCGTGCCGTTGATACCGCGAAGCTCATTCATCACGGTGTCGATAGTTTCGGCGGAAAACTTGCGCGCGATTGCGAAATGCCGCTGAGCGCGTTCCCGCTCTGCCTCCGCTTTCGCCTGTGCTTGCCAGGCAAGATTGGCTTGATGCACAGTCGCGAAGATGCCAGCAATCAACCCTGCCGCGGCGAGTAGCGCAAAGGCAACGGCCCATCGATTGCGCGTGACGAATTTGGTCGCGCGATAGGCAAATGTGTCCTGACGCGCGGACACGGGGAGATCGGCGAGGTAGCGCCGGATGTCCTCGGACATTTGCTCGGCGGACGCGTAACGTCGTGTCGCATCTTTGCGCAGTGCCATGAGCACAATATTGTCTAGATCGCCGCGCAGGCCACGTTGCAGGCGCTTGACAGAAATCGCATCAGGCGTTTCCGCGGTGTCTGGCGTTCCCGTACGCTCAACGTCGGTCCGCCCGACTACGGTGCTAGGCCGCTCGGGATCAGTTTCGCAAATTTCCTTCGCCAGCGCGAGCGGCTGCGTGCGCTTGGATTTGTAGGGGCTTTGGCCTGTGAGCAGTTCGTAGAGCACGACGCCGAGCGCATAGATGTCACTCGCAGTCGTCACGATTTCGCCTTTCACCTGTTCCGGACTCGCGTACGCAGGCGTCAGAGCGTGCACGGTGGCGGCAGGCACGCTCGCTTGCGGCGACGACTCGAGCACTTTGGCGATGCCAAAATCAAGCAGTTTGACGTCGCCCGAATGTGTCACGAAGATGTTGTTCGGCTTCAGGTCGCGATGCACCACGAGGCGCTGGTGCGCGAAATGCACGGCCGCGCACACCGCGCGAAAAAGCTCCAGCCGCGCGTGTACATCCAGTTTTTGATCCTTCGCGTGCCGGGTAATCGATTCACCATCGACGTACTCCATCACCAGATACGGCAAGCCTTCGTCCGTCGTGCCGCCGTCGATGAGTCGCGCGATGTTGGGGTGCTCAAGCGTCGCGAGAATCTGCCGCTCGATGCGGAAGCGCTCGGCCACCTGCGCGGCGTCCACGTCATTGCGCAAGAGCTTGATGGCCACCTCTTTCTGGTAGCTGTCATCCGCGCGCACGGCCTTGTACACGACACCCATGCCACCGCGCGCGATCTCCTCCGTGATGCGATATGCGCCGAAGCGCTTGCCAATCTGGCTCGGCATCTGATTGAGCGCCTGATCAATGCGTCGATTCAGGTTGGCCGCGTCAGGATGAAGCGTGATCGTGTCGAGACTGGCAGGTTCGTCGAGAAAACCTTCAGTACGTTCAGCCGTTGCAATCAGTTCCATAGCTTCTTGCTGAAGCGCATCGTCGCCGGCGCACAGTTCGCGCAACTTCGCCTCGCGCTTGCCGGACGGCAGATCCAGACAATCATTGACGATTTGGGTAAGCCGCTGCCAGCGTTCGGAATTCATCGACGTATTCATGCTGCAATTGCGGAAAAACTAGCGCAACGGATCATGGTGGGTTCACGCAACGCAGTGTGATCGTGCTGCACCATCAACTGGCCCCAGTCTCCAGTTCCCGTTTCAGGAACAACCGCGCCATCGTCCACTCACGTTTGACCGTCGCGGTTGAAATGCCCATCACGTCAGCGGTTTCTTCGATGGACAGTCCGCCGAAGAAACGCAGATCAACCACCTGCGCCTGCCGCTCGGACAGTTCACGCAAACGACCCAGTGCATCTTCGAGCGCCATAAAGTCCATTTCGACTTTTACGCTCTCCGTGGTTGCGCCACCGTCAAGATAGAGATGCCGCGCGCAATGCTCGTGATAGTTGACGGCAGTCTGATCGAGGCTCGTGAACGCGACATCACCGCCGCGCTTCTCGGCGTTCCTTGCGCGCGCGTGGTCCACGAGCACGTGGCGCATGACTTGCGACGCGAGGCGGAAAAAATGCGCGCGGCTTTCCCACTTCACGTCGTGTTGCTCGCTCAGGCGCAGGAAGGCCTCGTTGACCAGTGCGGTGCTTTGCAGTGTGTGATCTGCGCGTTCATTGCGGAAATGATTGCGTGCGACGCGCCGAAGCTCTTCGTAGATTTGTGGCGTCAGATGCTCAACCGCCTGCCGGTCGCCCGCTGCGTAGCGCACGAAGAGTGTCGTGAGTTCGGCAGAGGGCATTGAATCTTCGGGGGGCGGCTGGTTCATTTCGTTACCGGAAAGGTGATGTCACGAATGAAGACGGAAAACCTGCGCTACCGGTGTCATCGCGCGGCCGGAGGGCCCTTAGTGCACCTACGCGCAGTGAGCCAGTTTGAATGCCTTTGCGCAATTGCCTGCAGGAGAAACGTCCGAGTCGGCGCGTTTGTGTTGGTGTTCCCCGCAGCGCTTGCCGAACACATCAACCCGGATTCATACCGTAGCTGATCAAGGCATTAGACCAGAAATACCTGCAAATACTGGCTTGCGTCGCGCTGATGCCTGTGCGTTGCGGACAATTTTCTGTGGATACAGCCTCACGCTGAAAGCCTTATTTAATAGGGGTTTTAATGGCATTTGGCGTAAAGTCGACTTTAGATGTTAATGACGATCTAGCCCCCATTCTTTGGCCGTTGCAGTAAAAAGCTGAAGCGTTTGAGGACGTTTTACTTTCCCTGTAAACTACCAGTCATGAACACGCATTTCGCTCCCCGCACCGCCACCCGCCTTGGGCTGGCCGGGATCAGTGTTGTCGTTCATCAGGGCGCGTTCAGCCGCTCCTCCCGCTCCCGCTAGACGGGACCTCTCTTTTCCCCGTCTTAGTTGGCGCATGGCTTGCGCATTGGCGCAGCCGTGTTCGCCCCGTTCTCTGTACTCAATTTTTACAAGTGACTCATCATGTTTGACATCAATTTACTGCGCAACGACCTTGCCGCCACGGCCGAACGGATGAAAGCGCGCAACACCGTTATCGATGTCGCTGCATTTGAGGCGCTGGAAGCCGAGCGCAAGGCGCTACAAATCCAGACGCAAGACTTGCAGCAGCAACGCAACACACTCAGCAAGGCTGTCGGTCAGGCCAAGGCTGCGAAGGACGAAGCAAAGGCGCAGGCGCTGCTCGCCGAAGTCGCAGCAGTGCCGGAGAAAGTGAAGGCCAACGAAGCGGCACTCGCGGCGATTCAGGACAAGGTCAACGCGCTGCTCATGACGATGCCGAACCTGCCGCAGGCATCGGTTCCCCTCGGCAAGGACAGCGACGAAAACGTCGAGCAGCGGCGATGGGGAACTCCGCGCGCGTTCGACTTCGAGGTGAAAGATCACGTCGCACTCGGCGAAGCGCTGACCACGACGGCCGGACCGCAACTGGATTTTGAAGCGGGCGTGAAGCTCTCGGGCGCACGCTTCACGGTCATGAAAGGCCAGCTCGCACGCATGCACCGCGCGCTTTCGCAATTCATGCTCGACACGCATGTCAACGAGCATGGATTTACGGAATGTTATGTGCCCTACATCGTGAACGCGGAGACGATGACGGGCACGGGACAACTGCCTAAGTTTGAAGAGGATTTGTTCAAGGTACCCATGCCGACGGAAGAAGGTGGCGAGATCAAAAATCGCTATCTGATCCCGACGTCGGAAGTGTCGTTGACGAACTTCGTGCGCGATACACTGGTCGACGCGAGCGTACTTCCCTTGCGCCTCACCGCGCACACGCCGTGCTTCCGCTCGGAGGCGGGCAGCTACGGGCGCGACACGCGCGGCATGATTCGCCAGCATCAGTTTGACAAGGTGGAGATGGTCTACATCACGAAACCCGAAGAGTCGAACGCCATGCTCGAAGAGATGACCGGCAACGCGGAAAAAATCCTGCAGAAGCTCGGCCTGCCGTATCGCGTGATGCTGCTATGTACCGGCGACATGGGCTTCGGTGCGACGAAGACGTACGACCTCGAAGTGTGGCTTCCTGCGCAGAACACCTATCGCGAAATTTCGAGCTGTTCGAACTGCGAAGCGTTTCAGGCGCGACGCATGGGCGCGCGCTTCAAGAACGCCGCAGGCAAGAACGAGCCGGTGCACACGTTGAATGGCTCAGGCCTCGCCGTCGGCCGCACGCTGGTCGCGATTCTGGAGAACTACCAGAATGCCGACGGCTCGATCACGGTGCCGGAAGTGCTGCGGCCTTACATGGGCGGGCTCTCTGTGATTCGATAGCGTTCCTACATTAAGCCTCGCGTCACGTAACAAGCTGTTACACCGACGCTCCGGTTTGACCGTTTCAGCGCTACAGTTCATCCTATAACACCGGGGTGAACTGATGCGCGAGCAAAGCAACAACCTGATCAAAGGCGAACTGGAACGGCTGCTCGACAGCGATTTTCTCCGGCGTTCGCCGAGCCATCTTCGCCTGTTGCGTTATCTGGTCGAACGACGGCTGGCCAACGACGACGGTGCGTTGCGCGAGATGTCGATCGGCATCGAGGTGTTTCACCGCAACCCGGCGACCTACGACCCGAAAAACGATCCCATCGTCCGCGTGAACGTGAGTCGGCTGCGCGAGCGGCTGGTCAAGCACTACGCGATGTTCGAAGCGCCGCCGCAGGTTCGCATTGACTTGCCGAAGGGGCGCTATGTCCCGGAGTTCGTCGAGCTTGGTGCGAAGCAACTTACCGCGCCGCGCCTGCTGGTGTTGCCGTTCGTCAGCGAAAGCCGTGATGATGCGCTGGCGACCTTGCTGTTTGAATCCACGATTGGTGAACTGCAATCGGTGCTGCAGTTGCTGGTGCTCGGGTCGCGTTCGGCACGTGCGGTGGCGGATGACGAGCCGCTTGATTCTGCGCGTCGCGTGAATGCACAGGCGGTGCTGTCGTCGCGTATCGTGCGCGTGGGTGCGGACACGCACGTGCACACGATGCTGCTGTCCGCGCCCTATGGCCACATGATGGCGAGCAGGCGTTACTCTCGGGTCGTAGATGAGTCGGACGCTGACTTTGTAGATCGGCTGAGTCGGCAGATTCGCGAGGACTGTCTGCATTCGCAGGCGGATTTGCTGCCCGGCGAATACGTTACGACACCACAGCGAAAAGGTTTCTCGGGTGTGCCGCATGAAGCGTCCGACGCGTTTGTGAATTCGCGGCGGGCGGGTGCGCTCGGCACGGCCGAGGGCCATCTGCAGGCGCGCAACCTGCTCGAATCCGCCATCGCGCTCGCGCCCGATTTTGCGATGGCGCATGCGTCACTCGCTGCGACGATGGGCAATCTTTCGATGTATGAACAGGTCACGCCGGAACAAGCGTGGCGTATCGGTAGCACGGCCTCACGGCGCGCGCTGGAAATCGATCCACTGGAACCGAGCGCGTATCTGAATCTTGCGGCCGACAAAATTTATTACGAGTACGATTTTCCGGCGGCGCGCGCGCTGCTGCTCACAGCACGACAACTCGCGCCGCGACATCCCGGCGTGCACATGCTGATGGGTACCGCGGCGTCGTACTGTGGCGAACTCGCGCGTGCGCTTGACCACCTTGACGCCGCGCAGGAGGTCGATCCGCTGTTCCCGGCGATTCGGGCCAACCGTGGTGTTGCGTATTACTTCGCGGGGCAGTTTGACGAGGCAAATCGAGTGTTTCTTGAATTGCTGACCGAGTATCCGCAGCGCACATCGACGCGCGTTTCGCTTGCCAATTCTCTAGCGCTGTGCGGTGCGTATGCGGCGGCGCGTGGCGAGCTGAGGGCTGTCATTGAGCACGATCCCGACGACTCCGGCGCGCGGCTGTCGCTTGCCGTCGTGACCGCGCGCGAGGGCGACAAGCGGCAGGCACGAAAGATTGTGAATGCGGTGCGCGCGAGCAGCGACATTGAGAAAACGAATCCGTCGGCGCTCGCGGGCGCGTACGCACAACTCGGCGAACTGGAAGACGCGATGAACTGGCTGACTCGGGCGGCGGACGCGCATGAGGGCGGCTTTGCCGAGGTGCAGGTCGATCCGCTGCTGTTGCCGCTGGTTGGCATTGAGGCGTTTCACTCGCTGCTGGCTCGCTTCGGGCTCACTTCGCGGCAGGTGGCGGCGCACTGAAACCGTACTTTTCGAAAGTAAGCTTTTTCGCTAAAGCCTTATTGAATAGGGGCTCGACGGCCATAATTCTATAAGTCGACTTTGAACAAAAGGCAATGTGAGCCCCTATAAAATAAGGGTTATGCTTAAAAGCTGTATATCACTTTTAGCATGCTGGCAGTTTGTTCGCGGCGCACGCGAATGCGCCGCTAACATCGTCCTCATTGCGGACTAACTTTCCGCCTGAAGGATTTACCGATGATGCGCATTACCGAACTCAAGCTCCCGCTTAATCACGTCGAAGAGGAGTTGCCCGCCGCGATCATCGCCCGGCTCGCGATCAAGCCCGACGATCTCATCAAATTCACCGTCTTCCGGCGTGGCTACGACTCGCGCAAGAAGGCAGACATCCAGCTCGTCTACACGATTGACGTTGAGGTTTCGCCTTCGCACGAGGTGTACCTGCTCAAAAAATTCCGCAAGGACGTGCACATCGGCGCAACGCCGGATACGTCGTACAAATTTGTCGCAAAGCCGGGCGCGTTTGCCAATGCGCCGCACAGACCCGTCGTCATTGGTTTTGGGCCCTGCGGCATGCTGGCTGCGCTGGTCCTTGCGCAGATGGGACTGAAGCCGATCATTCTGGAGCGCGGCAAAGTGGTGCGCGAACGCACGAAAGACACGTGGGGCTTCTGGCGCGAGCGAAAGCTCAACACCGAGTCGAACGTGCAGTTCGGCGAAGGCGGCGCGGGGACGTTCTCCGACGGCAAGTTGTGGACGCAGGTGAAGGACCCGAAGCACTACGGTCGCAAAGTGCTCGAAGAATTCGTGAAAGCCGGTGCGCCGGACGAAATTCTCTATGTCAGCAAGCCGCACATCGGCACCTTCCGCCTAGTGAAAATGGTCGAACACATGCGGGCGACCATTGAATCGCTCGGCGGGGAATTTCGTTTCCAGAGTCGGGTGGTCGATTTCGATATTGAAGCGGGCACAGGCCCGGACGGACGCAACCAGATGCGCGCTGTGGTGCTAGACAATGGCGATCGCATCCGCACTGATCACGTGATCCTTGCTATCGGTCACAGCGCGCGCGACACTTTCCAGACGCTGTTTGATCGCGGTGTGTACATCGAGCCGAAGCCTTTTTCCATCGGCTTCCGCATCGAGCATCCGCAGGGCCTGATAGACCGTGCGCGCTTCGGCCCGAGCGCAGGCAATCCGATTCTTGGCGCGGCGGATTACAAGCTTGTGCATCACGCGAGCAACGGCCGTTCGGTTTACAGTTTCTGCATGTGTCCCGGCGGCACGGTCGTCGCGGCGACGTCGGAAGAGGGGCGAGTGGTCACCAACGGCATGAGTCAGTATTCACGCAACGAACGCAATGCGAATGCCGGTATCGTCGTCGGCATCACGCCGGACGACTATCCCGGCCACACGCTGGCCGGCATTGATTTTCAGCGGCAATGGGAAAGTCGCGCGTACGAACTGGGCGGCAGCGATTACAGCGCGCCGGTGCAGCTGGTGGGCGATTTCGTGGCCGGGAGGCCGTCAACGGCGTTTGGCACAGTGGAACCGAGCTTCACGCCGGGCGTGCGTCTAACCGATCTGGCGACCGCCTTGCCCGACTATGCGATCACCGCCATGCGCGAGGCACTGCCCGAGTTCGACAAGACGATTCCCGGCTTTTTCATGGCCGACGCCCTGCTGACGGCGGTCGAGACGCGCACCAGCTCGCCGATCCGCATCAAGCGGCGCGACGATGACCTGCAAAGCCTCAACACGACGGGGCTGTTCCCGGCTGGAGAAGGCGCAGGCTATGCCGGTGGCATCATGTCTGCCGGGATTGACGGAATTCGCGTAGCAGAGGCTCTGGCGCTCTCGATGAAGGTCTCGTAGCGAGCTGTTACTCACCGCCCGGTGCCTCGCGTTTTGCGGATTTGGTTGCACCAAAATGGGGCTGAACGTTCTTCTGAGTTAACTTAGGCTACTCAGAATATGCTGATGTCATCGATATTCTCGAAAAACTGACACAATAGCGGCACAAGATAGTCCGCTTTCACGTTTAGTCGAGATTCCCGATGCCCAAGCCCAGTCCTGCACTGCCCTTCAACGCGCTTATCGTTAACGGATTGGCCTGCCTTTCGGGCCGATCAGTTCTAAAGGTCTGGGCGCGACAGAGACGGTTGCTGCGCTGCACAATGATCACCAATTCAACGCGCTAGCGCGTTGAATTGCCGTTGAGCGGACAGCGAAATGCCCGAACTCATCCTTGAGGTCGCCGCACTGGACTACGTGTTTCCGGCGCCAGCCTGCCGCTGCGTCATGGGCGCGGATGGCGGGACGCTGGGCCGTGACGAGCGCAATACGCTCGTGTTGCCGGACCGCTTCCGTCGGGTGTCTCGCCTGCACGCCGAAATCACCTTTGTTCGCGGCGTGCCGATACTGAGCAACCGCAGCAGCACACTGGTCATCAATGTCGGCGAGCAGGAGGTTGAGCCCGGGCAGAGCGCCATCGTGCAGGATGACGATCTCATCGAGGTTGGCCCGTACCTGTTGAGCGCTCGCATTCACGACGAACGTCGTTCGCCGGTGCCCGCGCCCGTCATCATCCCGGAGACCGCCACGCATGCCGTGACCAGCGATGAATTGCTGCAGGCGTTTGTTGACGGCGCCGGGATGTCGCAGAAAGCCTTCAAGTCGGGATTCACCGTCGAGAGCGCAGAGATGATCGGCGGCATGCTGCGGCACGCGGTGCAGGGCGCGATGGACTTGCTGGCGGCAAGAACGATTACCCAGCGCGAAATCCGCGTCAGCACGGCGCTCATTTCCGAGCAGTCGAATAACCCGCTGCATTTCCTGCCCAACGCCGAGGCCGCGCTCGTTCAGTTGTTGACAGGACATCTGCCGGGGTTCATGCACGGCACGTACGCGATGCCCGACGCGTTCGCGGACCTGCTCGCACACGAGGCAGGCGTGATGGCGGGCATGCGGGCAGCGCTCGCCGACATGCTGGTGCGCCTCGATCCACGACAATCGGACGAGACGCTACGCAGAGTGCAGGACTCGGGCGTACAGGTCGCCGCCAGTGTCGAGAAGGCCCGCTGGTGGGACTCACAGAACGAGCGTTACTCGCGTGTGGTCGTCGACGCTGAGGACAATTTCCAGCAGGCTTGGGGTGGTGTTTTTGCTGATGCGTATTCGCGCGTAGCCGAGCACATCAGGATGCAGGCCACCAGCCACCCTTACCCAGCGCCGGGCTATGTGCCGGAGTACAACACGGTGAACGTCACGACGGTGGCATCGCCTTCAGTCGCCGCAATTCGGTCGGAAGCATGCCTCGAGTCATAGAGGCCCACACCCCGCTCGCGCCGGATGCCCTGCTGTTTCTCGACATGCATGGCTCTGAAGCGTTGTCGACGCTGTTTGATTTCCGGGTCACGCTGGTGTCGAAGCAGATTGGCATTTCACCCAAGGCACTTCTCGGCAAAGACATCACGCTGTCGATCGAGACCGAGAAAGGCGGGCCGAGACGCCACGTGAGTGGCCTCTGCACACGCTTCGCAATGAATGGTCGCAGAGGCGAGTATCACCTGTACGAAGCACGACTTCAGCCGTGGCTTTGGTTGGCCTCGCGCCGGTCCGACAGCAAGATATTCCAGCAGCAAAAAGTACCGGATATCGTGGAATCGGTGCTCGGCAAGTATGGCTTCCCGATCAAACGCAAGCTCACGGGCAACTATCGTGTGTGGGACTACTGTGTCCAGTATCACGAGACTGACCTGAACTTCGTCTCCCGCATCATGGAGCACGAAGGCATGTATTACTACTTCGAGCACAGCGCGGGCATGCACACGCTCGTGCTGTGTGACGGGATCGGCTCACACGTGCCGTTGCCAGGGCGCTCAACGGTCAAATACTTTGGTGTTGATGCTGCCGCCGTTGCCGACGAGGAACACTTCTACGCGTGGCGACCAAGAGAGGAGCTCGATTCCGGCGAATACCTCAGCAGTGACTATGATTTCAAGCGTCCCAAAGCGGACCTCGATACGAAGAACAAGCAACCCGCTGGACATACCTTTGATGCGTGGGAGCGCTATCAGTGGCCCGGTGGCTATACCGAACTGGCCGACGGCGAAAACTACGCACGCGCCCGCATGGAAGCGTTGCAGGCGGAGCAGGTACGCGCGACCGGTGAGGGGACGCTAAGGACGCTGGCTCCGGGTTATCTGGTGACGTTGGCGAGATGTCCGATCAGCGACCAGAACAAGGAGCACCTGATCGTCGGTATCAACTATTTCTTCAAGGACAATCCGTACGATTCCACGGCCACGGAAACCAAAGGCGTCGAGTGGAATTATTCAGTGCTGACACAGCCTTCGAGTCAACCGTATCGTCCGCAAAAACTAACGCAAAAGCCGCGCAGTCAGGGTCCGCAGGTGGCCGTTGTCGTTGGACCGGCTGACGAAGAAATCTACACCGATGAATATGGCCGCGTGAAAGTTCAGTTCCCGTGGGATCGTTACGGCCAGAACGACGAGCACTCATCATGCTGGATGCGTGTGTCGCATCCGTGGGCGGGGTCGAATTACGGCGCAATTTATTTGCCGCGCATCGGACAGGAAGTCATCGTCGATCACATCGACGGTGACCCGGACTACCCGATCATCACGGGGCGCGTGTACAACGCCGATCAAATGCCTCCGTGGGCGCTGCCCGAGAACAAGACGCAATCCGGCATCCTGACCCGAAGCAGCAAGGGCGGGGCCGCCGGTGCGGGCATGAAGGCGCACGCGGGCGACGCCAATGCGCTTCGCTTTGAGGACAAGAAGGGCGAAGAGCAGCTCTGGCTTCACGCGCAGAAAGATCAGCTGACCGAAGTCGAAAACGACGAGACGAAATGGGTTGGTCGTGATCGCAGGAAGACCATTGATCGCGATGAGTTGAACCACATTCAGCGTGACCGCACGGAGACAGTCGATCGCAACGAGACGATTACCGTGCACGGTCAGCGCGATGAAGAGGTCGACAAGAACGAGACGATCGTTATTCACCAGAACCGCTCGCGGACGGTCGATCTCAACGAAACCGTCAGCATCGGCAAGACTCGCAACAAGACCATCGGCAATAACGAGGTCGACAAGATTGGCAAAAGCTGGTCGGTCAACGTCGGTAAATTCAAGACCGAAACCATTGGCATGGCCTACATGCAAAACGTCGGACTGGGCCGCATGGAAAACGTAGGCGCGGCCTACAACCTCAACGTTGGCGCGATCATGGCGACTGTCGTTGGCTTGAGCCAGTTTGAAAAGATCGGGCAGAGCAAATCAGTCTCGGTTGGCAAGACATTCAAACTGGAAGCAGGCGATTCGATTGAGCTTGTCGTCGGCCAGAGTGTTCTTGTGATGAAGAAGGATGGCACGGTGACCCTCAACGGCAAGGACGTTGACATCGTTGGCAGCAAACACATCCAGCTCGACTCCAAACGCATAGACCTGAATTAGTTGCATCGCGCATGAACGGTCCAGACAATCTGTTGCCCAGCCCGATTGAGGCAGCTCCTGTACCGGAGGTGAGAAACCATACGCGTTACCCGAGCCAGTATTTCCAGATGATAGATGTGGCTGACGACATCTTTCACGTGATGGTTACGCGCATTACCTATGACCTGAGCGACATCGATGACGATGGCTATCCCATTGAGACCGAGGATCAGGGGGGGCTCTGCGAAGCGGATGAGCACTACGGAGAGCCCAATGCCAGCAGTGTCGTTCAGGAGAGCGACTACGCGCCGTTCAAACCGAAATGTGATGTGCTCTTTGCGAATACCAGCGCCTGGGTGCCGTGCGCCGCGAACGGCAAACGCCGGGCGCTCGCGCGCTTTCCGGCCGGTGTGCGCATCGACTTTGCTGACGGTACACACTGGCAAAAGCTGTTGACGGTTGCAGGCCCAAGAATCCTCAGCAAGAGCCGAATCGGGGGGCTTGGTCTTAGCGAACCGGAGCCGACGACCAGCGTTGCCATTCGCTACGAGCAGGCATTTGGCGGCAGTTGCCAATGGTGGAAAGGCTGGCCGCAGCCGGCCGATGCGGATCAACGACTGGAAATTGATGTGCACGAGGCGCATAACCCGATAGGTTGCGGCTACGTCGATCCAGCGTGGCAAAAGAAGACCCGAACTACTGACTTCCCGGCACCACAAATTGAAGTGTTCGAGCAGCCCTTCACGATTGCTCACGCGGAGAAAGCCTCTGCAGAAAGCGGTGCGACGAGCGCGCAGGCTGCCTACCCAGTGGTCGGGCTCGGTGCAATTGGTCGCTGGTGGCAGCCGCGACGAAGCAAAGCAGGTAGCTTTGATGAGGTGTGGAGAGCCACGCGCTGGCCGCGACTTCCCGGTGACTTCGATTTTGCCTACTGGAACGCGGCTCCGGAAGATCAGCAGTTTGATTACTTTCAGGGGGAAGAGCAGTTCACGCTGGTCAACCTGCACGAGAAGCATGGTGAATTGCGGTTCCGATTGCCGAAACCTGCGATCAAGCTGCTGCTGCATCTTGAAGCCGGTGTGCCGGTGTTCAAGCCACTCAGCATCGATACGATTGTGATTGACATGGAGGCGCTCACGCTCAGCGTTGTGCAACGGGCGCTGATCGGGGCCGCCAGCGGTACAGCGGTGATCGAACTGGGCGTCTGGAACATCGAGGCGGCGCGCGCCAAGAATGCGGCGGTGCTCGATGAACGCGCCACCGCGTACGAGGACGGCTAGCAGCAATGGGCAGCGAATCCGCCACCGCAAAAGACAAGCAGTTTCGCCTGGTGTTCATCGCGCCGGACATCTGTTTCACGCCGAAGAAGCCGGGCTATCCGATCCCGTATCCCATCACTCACAAGATGGATCAGAGCGAACAGTGTTCGCCGAACGTCTACTTTCGCGGCAAGGCGGCGTACCTGCACAACGAGAGTTACGTCGACAACGTGAAGGGCGACGAGCCGGGCAAAGGCAAGGGCATCATCAGCCAGACGCACGTCAAGATCAGCCACAACATCGGCAAGAGCCAGAGTGTGTTTGTCAACGGCAAGTCCATCGTGCGTACGGCCGACATGATGTGGATGAACTGGAAGAAGCCCTAGCGCTGTGGCTGAAACACGCAAAGGACAGGTCAAGCCGAATAATCAGCCCAAGCCGGGCCCGATGGCCAACACCCAGGGGCTTGTCGTTCCCGAGACCAGCCCGAACTTCTCGGGCGCGAACAACAGCGCACCCACGCCGAAACCGGAGACTCCGAAAGAAGAGGGCTGGTGGAAGCGCTGGGGCAGTGATGTCACGCACGGCGTTCTTGATGTCGTCGGGTTGGTGCCCGTGCTCGGTGAAGTCGCGAACGGCGCGGGTGCGCTCATTTATCTGGCAGAGGGCGATCCGGTCAGCGCGGCGTTTGATGCCGCCGCCATGTGGCCTGCTGGTGGACAGGCGGCGACGGGTGGGAAGTACGCCGCCAAGGCTGCAACCAAAGTAGCGAAAGAAGCCGCAGAGGCCGCAGAAAAGAAACTCGCGAAAGAAGCGGCTGAGGCTGCGGAGAAAAAAGCTGTCAAGGAAGCCGAGGAAAAGGCGGCGAAGAAGAAGGCCGAAGAAGGCGGCAACGTCAAAGGCAAGAAGAAACTCAAGTGTGGCGAGTACGGAAAATACGGCGATCTGAAAAAGAAAACGGGCGACAACAAGTTTGACCGGGATCACATTCCAAGCAAGGAGGCGCTGAAGCAACGAGCAGCAGAGCTTAAAGGCGACCGATTGACGCCGAAAGAAGCTGCCGCGATTGATAAGGCCGGCGACGCCATCGCCATTCCCAAGCAAGCCCATATTGATGCCAGCCCTACCTACGGTCAGTCAAAAAGCGCCGCCGCAAAAGACGCAAAGAATCTGGCTGAGTCTGCACGTCGCGACGTCGAAGCGATGTTGAAGGAAATTGATCAGTACGATGCTGACGGAAATTGCAAAAAGGCGTACCAAAAGGCTGCATCCAAAGTCATGCGAATGAGTAACAAGGACTTTGACAAAATGCTGGCAGACACTCTTAGGAGCATCAATAAATGAAATTCGACGGTCAAGACCTGATTGATCTGCTGGGCAAAGCGCAAAGCGATGCTGGCGTGCAGAAATTGCTTCGCGACTGCGATCTGCAGAACACAAAAATCAGGATCAAGCGCGGTGAATCGGATGTGGCTATCGAGTCCGAGAAGCACGGGATTGCACTGAATTTTGCGGAAGCCGATGATTCGCCCGCTGTTCCCGAGGGAACACTGGCGCTGGTGACTATTCACGCGATGGCTCCGGGCATTCAGGGCCACACCGGATTTGCGGGAGAGTTGCCGCATGGACTCTCCTTCGACATGACCAAGCCGCAGGTAACGAAGTTGCTTGGAGCGCCGGTTTGGTCAAGCCCCGTATTGCCCAATCATCGATGGGTTTTCGGTGCGTACCGAATGCTGGTGTGTTTCAAAGACGATGTCCCGTCGGCGACGATCTCCAGCGTGGTGGTCGCGTTGACCACATGATCGCAATTTGTTCACCCAAGTTATCGGAGAGTGCGGTGACTGGTGCAATGTCAGGGCAAAGTCTCAGCGCAAGCCTTGTTGCGAGATCTGAAAATGGCAACTGACAGCGACCCGTTGATGATGTCGACGCCCCCTATCCTTTCGCTGCTTGGGGAAGCCGCGAGAAGTGACGCGATGGAGCAAAGCTTCGCGTTGCTGAACACGCTTAAGCGACCGAGCATTGAGTCTGATGAGGCCGGTGACGATGTGCCGCGCTACGACTGGGTGCTGGTTCGTCGGAAGGGCATCGAACTTGGGTTTGTTGACCGTGCGTATTTTGAAGCCGAAGCTGAGTACAACTGGGGCGACAACGAAAACCTCATGCTGAACCAGCTGACGTTTTTCAACGCCAGCGCGCGGGACGACGTGCAGGGCTGGCAGGACACCCTGCCTTATGGTCTTGAATTCGCCGATACACGCCTGACAGTTACCAGCAAACTCGCTGCGTACGAGGCGAAACACCGGTCGGGAACACGAGAGTGCTGGGATGTCGGACA
>Ga0073899_10002175_pt1 | contig 17717 bp, 13 predicted proteins | sample KloWWTmetaKNB5Ph_FD_88975 | JGI IMG/M metagenome (GOLD analysis project Ga0073899, IMG submission 88975) | Active sludge microbial communities from Klosterneuburg, Austria, studying microevolution and ecology of nitrifiers - Klosterneuburg... | ecosystem: Engineered > WWTP > Aerobic digester >...
GGAGGATTCGGTGTCGCGGATGTGGCCGGTGCCGTTGCAGCGCGGGCAGGTGATGTGCGAGCCCTCGCTCAGCGCCGGGCGCAGGCGCTGGCGGCTGAGTTCGAGCAGGCCGAACTTGGAAATCGAGCTGAACTGCACCCGGGCGCGGTCGAAGCGCAGCGCGTCGCGCAGGCGCTGCTCCACCTCGCGGCGGTTCTTGCTCTCCTCCATGTCGATGAAGTCGACCACGATCAGGCCACCCAGGTCGCGCAGGCGGCACTGGCGGGCGATCTCGTCGGCGGCCTCGAGGTTGGTGCGGGTGGCGGTTTCCTCGATGTCACCGCCCCGGGTGGCACGCGCTGAGTTCACGTCCACCGCGACCAGCGCCTCGGTGTGGTCGATCACGATCGCGCCGCCCGAGGGCAGGTTCACCGTGCGGCTGAAAGCCGTCTCGATCTGGTGCTCGATCTGGAAGCGGCTGAACAGCGCCGCGTCATCGCGGTAGCGCTTCACGCGATTGGCCGTCTCCGGCATCACGTGGTTCATGAACTGCTTGGCCTGCTCGTAGATGTCGTCCGTGTCGATCAGGATCTCGCCGATGTCGGCGGTGAAGTAATCCCGGATCGCACGGATGACCAGCGACGATTCCTGATAGATCAGGAAGGCGCCCTTGCCCGCCCTGGACGCCTCGTCGATGGCCGTCCACAGCTTGAGCATGTAGTTCAAGTCCCACTGCAGCTCGGGCGCCGTGCGGCCGATGCCGGCGGTGCGGGCGATCAGGCTCATGCCCTTGGGGTATTCGAGCTGGTCGAGGTTCTCCTTGAGCTCCTCGCGCTGCTCACCCTCGATGCGCCGGCTCACGCCGCCGCCGCGCGGGTTGTTGGGCATGAGCACCAGGTAGCGCCCGGCCAGGCTGACGAAGGTGGTCAGCGCCGCGCCCTTGTTGCCGCGCTCTTCCTTCTCGACCTGGACCAGCAGTTCCTGGCCGTTGGAGATGACGTCGGAGATCTTGGCGTCACGGACGCTGACGCCCTCCTTGAAATACTGGCGCGAGATTTCCTTGAACGGCAAGAAGCCGTGGCGATCCTCGCCGTAGTCGACGAAACAGGCTTCCAGCGAGGGCTCGACGCGCGTGACGACGGCCTTGTAGATATTGCCCTTGCGTTGCTCGCGGCCCTCGATCTCGGTTTCGAAATCGAGCAGTTTCTGGCCGTCGACGATCGCCAGGCGCCTTTCCTCGGGCTGCGTGGCGTTGATCAGCATGCGCTTCATGCGGTCTCCTGTTGCGCCGTGGCAGCCTGTGGCCACACACGACGCTCATGCACAACGTCACCACCGGGTCAAAACCCGGCGGCAACCGGACGTCGATGCACGAACTCAGCACAACAGCACCGTGAAGGAATCGCCCTGGACTGCGGTCGGTGCAGGCGTGGCGGCTCGATGCCGCCCGCCCTCAGACCGGCAGCGTTGGCGCGTGCGCCGGCTTGCGAGGCGCCGCTGCCAGCCCCAAGGCCATCCCGTGATGCCGGCCGACCGACCGGCAGGGCACTGTGCCGCGCATCCAGCGCGACAACGGCGCGCAGCAGGCGGGCCGAGGCGCCGACGGCTCAACGCGCCAACCGGCTCCGCCGGGCTTCACCCGGGGGAGGAGGCAGGCGAGCGCGGGGGCACTCGTGGGGAGGATGGACATGGGCATGCAACGACGCGTCCCTTGCCGGACGCAGGCCACAGCCTCGGCGCCGCCGCCGCCGCCCGATCCCCTTGGATCGGCAGCAACGATGGGCCCCGGCTGCAGCCGGAAACCTTGTGATGAAGTCCTGTCAGCGTGAGTTCTTGCGCCTGGCCCACCCATCCGCCGGCTCACCTTGGGAGGCGGCACCATGGGCAGCACCCGACGCTGCATCACCGATGGAATCGCCCTGCGCACCTCAGGCGCGGCCGGCCGATTCCCCACTCCCCGCTGCGGTGCCCGGTAAACTCTGACAAATCAAACACTTACAGCGTGAACGTGGTGCGAAAGATTATAGGGGTATCGGCAGGCAGGACTCCGGGCAGAAAAGCCGGTGATTCCCCCGTCCCGCGCAAGCCCCGCCCGGGGGGGAATCCCCGATCCACGGCGCTGATCATCACCCCGGGCCGGCCGGCAGCGCCCACGCCTTCGCGTACCCGGCCGGCCACGGCGCCCGCCGCACCACCCGCCGGCGCTGGTGCCGCCGCGGTGCGGCACCTGGTCGTCGACGAGGGCAGCGCGGGGCAGCGGCTGGACAACTTCCTGCTGCGCGAGCTGAAGGGTGCGCCCAAGACGCTCGTCTACCGCATCATCCGCAGCGGCGAGGTACGGGTAAACAAGGGCCGCGCCGCCGCCGACACCCGCGTGGAAGCCGGCGACGAGGTGCGCGTGCCGCCGCTGCGCCTGACCGAGCGTGACCCCACCGAGGCCGCGGCAGTGCCGGCGCGCGAGTTCCCGGTGCTCTTCGAGGACGAGCACCTGCTGGCCATCGACAAGCCCGCCGGCGTGGCGGTGCACGGCGGGTCGGGGGTCAGCTTTGGCGTCATCGAGCAGTTGCGCCGGGCGCGGCCCGAGGCTCGCTTTCTGGAACTGGTGCACCGGCTCGACCGCGAGACCTCCGGCATCCTGCTGATCGCCAAGAAGCGCAGCGCACTGACCACGCTGCAGGACCAGTTCCGCCAGCGCGAGACGGGCAAGACCTACGCCGCGCTGGTGATCGGCGCCTGGCCGGCCGCGCTCAAGGTGATCGACGTGGCGCTGCACAAGTACCTGGACGCCGAGGGCGAACGCCGCGTGAAGGCGGTCCCGGCCGACCACCCCGACGGCCGGCGCTCGATCAGCCTGGTGCGGGTGGTGCAGGCCCTGCCGGGCTACACCCTGCTGGACGTGACCATCAAGACCGGCCGCACCCACCAGATCCGCGTGCACCTGCAGCAGGCCGGCCACCCCATCGTCGGCGACGACAAGTACGGCGACTTCGCCGTCAACAAGGCGCTCGCGCGCGGCACGGCGGTGTCGGGCTGCCGCTTCGAGCACATGTTCCTGCACGCGCGCCGGCTGGCGTTCGACCATCCAGCCAGTGGGGAACGCATTGAGCTGGAAGCGCCGCTGCCACCGGAGTGCGCGACACTCCTGTCCCGCCTGTCCCCAGCACCCCTCCTGCCGACCACCGCCCCGGTGGCAGCGGCCAGCACCCCATGAGTTCCGCCCCGTCCACCCCCTGGCAGCACCGCCGCTTCGACCTGATCGTCTTCGACTGGGACGGCACGCTGTTCGACTCCACCGCGCTGATCGTGCGCTGCATCCAGGCCGCCTGCCGCGACCTGGGCGTGCAGGTGCCGAGCAACGAGGCCGCCGCCTACGTGATCGGCCTGGGCCTGCACGATGCGCTGCAGCACGCCGTGCCCGGCCTGTCGCCCGACCGTTACCCCGAGCTCGGACGGCGCTACCGCCACCACTACTTCCGCGAGCAGCACGAGCTGACGCTCTTCGAGGGCATCCCGGCGCTGTTGCAGGCACTGCGCGAGCGCCAGCACCTCCTCGCGGTGGCCACCGGCAAGAGCCGCCAGGGGTTGAACGAGGCGCTGCAGCACTCCGCCCTGCACGGCCTGTTCGATGCCACCCGCACCGCCGACGAGACGCTGTCCAAGCCGCACCCGCAGATGCTGATGGAGTTGATGGCCGAGCTGGGTGTGGACACCGAACGCACGCTGATGATCGGCGACACCACCCACGACCTGCAACTGGCCGCCAACGCCGGGACCGCCAGCGTCGCTGTCGCCTACGGCGCCCACGAGCCAGCCCGGTTGACCGGCCACGAGCCGTTGCACGTGGCCCACAGCGTCGGCGAACTGCGCCAGTGGCTGCTGAACCACGCCTGAACCCCCGATGAGCGACTCCTCCGCCCTCGACGCGAACGCCCCCGCGGTGCCGCTGTGCGCCTCGACCGACCTGGCCGAGGCCGGAGATGCCCACGTCTTCGACCTGACCGAGTACGGCCAACCCGTGCGTGGCTTCGTGCTGCGCTTCGAGGGCCGCGTGGTGGGCTACCTGAACCGCTGCGCCCACGTCCCCGCCGAGATGGACTGGCAGCCCGGCAAGTTCCTGGACGACAGCGGCCGCTGGATCCTGTGCTCGATCCACGGTGCGGCCTACGACCCGGCCAACGGCCATTGCGTGGCGGGCCCCTGCGCCGGGCGCTCCCTCAAGCCACTGCAGGTCACAGAGCGCGACGGCCAGGTTCACTGGTACCCTGACGCTCACCTGCGCCCTACCTTCGAAGACTGACCCGTCCGACGGTCGCGCGCCCTCTGCCGCGCGCCGATGCCCCATGCAACCCGACGAACCGACCCCCTCCGATCTCCCCCCCTACACCCCGGCCGCGGCAGCCGCTGCGACCGCTCCCGTGGTGACCGCCGCCGCCCCGTCGCCCGCCCCGCCCCCTGCCGGCGGGCGCAGCGCCGTCGACGGCCTGCTGGAGCAGTTCGCCCGCGAGTACCTGCGTGACCGCCGCAACGACCGGCGCTGGAAGCGCTTCTTCCGCGTGGGATGGTTCCTGCTGGTGCTGGTGGTGGCCTGGGCCCTGCTGAACCAGAACCAGCACAGCAGCGCGCCCAGCGGACCGCACACCGCCCTGGTGGAGCTGCGCGGCGAGATTGCCGCGGACACCGAGGCCAGCGCCGAGTTCCTGCTCTCGGGCATCAAGGGCGCCTTCGAGGACCAGGGCGCCCTGGCCGTGGTGATCCGCATCAACTCGCCTGGCGGCAGCCCGGTGCAGGCCGGCATCCTCAACGACGAGATCCGCCGCCTGAAGGTCAAGCACGGCAAGAAGGTCTACGCGGTGGTCGAGGAGACCTGCGCATCGGGCGCCTACTACGTGGCGGCTGCAGCCGATGCCATCTACGTCGACAAGGCCTCGATCGTCGGTTCAATCGGCGTGCTGATGGACAACTTCGGCTTCACCGGCACGATGGAGAAGTTCGGCGTCGAGCGGCGCCTCATCACCGCCGGCGACAACAAGGGCATGCTCGACCCCTTCTCGCCGTTGAGCGACAAGCACCGCGCCCTGACCCAGGCGATGATCGACCAGATCCACCGCCAGTTCATCGATGTGGTCCGGCAGGGCCGCGGCAAGCGGCTGAAGGAAACGCCCGAGACCTTCTCCGGCCTGTTCTGGAACGGCGAGGAAGCCATCAAGCTCGGCCTGGCCGACGGCCTGGGCAACCTGGACCATGTGGCCCGCGAGATCATCAAGGCCGAAGAGGTGATCGACTACACGCCCAAGGAGAACGTCGCCGAGCGGCTGGCCAAGCGCTTCGGCGCCTCGGTGGGCATGGGCGCCGCTCGCGTGCTGCGAGACAGCCTGCCGACACTGCGCTGATCGGCCCCTCCGGCAACGCAAAGCCCGCCAATCGGCGGGCTTTGTTCATTCCGACGCCGCAGCAGCGGTCAGGCAGGAACCGAGGGCAGCCCAGACAGCGCCTGCGCCAGCTCGCCCTCGTCGTAGGTCAGGTCCTGCAGCTTGCCGGCAAAGTAGTCGGTGTAGGCCATCATGTCGAAGTGGCCGTGGCCGCTGAGGTTGAAGAGGATGGTCTCGGCCTTGCCTTCGCGCCTGCAGCGCAGCGCCTCCTCGATCGCGCCCTTCACGGCATGGTTCGACTCCGGCGCCGGCACGATGCCCTCGGCCCGCGCAAAGGTCACCCCGGCCTCGAAGCAGCCGGTCTGGTGGTAGGCCACCGCCTCGATCAGCCCCAGCTCCTTGACGTGCGACACCAGTGGCGCCATGCCGTGGTAGCGCAGGCCGCCAGCATGGAAGCCCGGCGGCGTGAAGGTGCTGCCCAGCGTGTGCATCTTGGTCAGCGGCGTCAGGTGTGCCGTGTCGCCGAAGTCGTAGGCGTACTGGCCGCGCGTCAGGCTCGGGCAGGCCGCCGGCTCGACCGCCACGAGGCGGCGCTTCTTGGCATTCGCCCCCCCGCGCAGCTGCAGGCCGATGAAGGGGAAGGCGATGCCGGCGAAGTTGCTGCCGCCGCCGGTACAGCCGATCACCACGTCCGGGTCGTCACCGGCCATCTCCATCTGCAGGATCGCCTCCTCGCCAATGATGGTCTGGTGCAGCAGCACATGGTTGAGCACCGAGCCGAGCGCGTACTTGGTGTCGTCGCGCTGGGCAGCCAGTTCGACCGCCTCGGAGATCGCGATGCCCAGGCTGCCCGGGTGGTCGGGCCGCTGGGCCAGGATGGCGCGGCCGGCCTGCGTCAGCGGCGAGGGTGATGGCACGCAGGTGGCGCCATAGGTTTCCATCAGCGCACGGCGGTAGGGCTTCTGGTCGTAGGACACCCGCACCTGGAAGACCTGCACCTCGATGCCGAAGAGCGAACCGGCAAAGGCCAGCGACGAGCCCCACTGGCCCGCGCCGGTCTCGGTGGTCAGCTTGCGGATGCCCGCCTCGACGTTGTAGAAGGCCTGCGGAATCGCGGTGTTGGGCTTGTGCGAACCCGCCGGGCTGACGCCCTCGTACTTGTAATAGATCTTGGCCGGCGTGCCGAGCGCCTTCTCCAGCGCGCGGGCGCGGAACAGCGGGGACGGGCGCCATTGGCGGAACACCTGGCGCACCGGCTCGGGGATCTCGATGTGCCGCTCGGTGGAGACCTCCTGCATGATCAGCGACATCGGGAACAGCGGCGACAGATCATCCGGCCCCACCGGCTGCATCGTGCCGGGGTGCAACACCGCCGGCGCAGGCACCGGCAGGTCGGCCGCCAGGTTGTACCAGTCCTTGGGCATCTGGTCCTCGGACAGCAGGTACTTGATCGTGTCGCTCATGAAGTCTCCAGCAGGGGTGGTTTGAGATCGACCGCGGAAGGTCACAGGCAGTGTAGGTCGGCCACATCGGCCGTTCGACCAGCGAAACCCGGGAGGCCGCGTTCCCCTGATGGTGGTCAACCTGCAAGCGCCAAGCACTCGACCCAGGCCAATACACCGGCCCGCCCAATAGTTGTCTTAATGCAACAACCCGACCAAACGCTCGACAACAACGCTTTCCAAGCTATACTTCTGGGCTCTTGGCGCTTTAGCTCAGTCGGTTAGAGCGATGGAATCATAATCCACAGGTCCGCGGTTCGAGTCCGTGAAGCGCCACCAAATATTGCAGACGGCCTGAGGTTCACTCCTCAGGCCGTTTTGCTTGGTCCTCCTTGAAACGCAGCCCCTGGATCCACACCATGCCCCGCTGTGTCTTGAACCTTCCCCGCCGGTGGCAGTTCGCCGGCCTGCTGCTTGCTGGACTGTGCAGCGTCAGCACCCTGTGCCTGGCACAGGAACGGGTGCAACGCCCCTTCCCAGCCCAGGCCCTGCGCGGCACGCTGAAGGTGGTGGACGCGCCTGACGTGCTGCTCAACGGCAGTGTCGCCCGGCTCGCCCCGGGGGCACGCATCCGCGGCACGAACAACCTGCTGGTCATGAGCGCAGCCATCGCCGGCCAGGCGCTGGGGGTGCATTACACGCGCGACTTCGACGGCCTGATCAAGGACGTCTGGATCCTGCGCGCCGACGAGGCCGCGCGCTTCTGGCCGCGCAGCGCCACCGAAGCCGCGACCTACACCTTCGATCCGGCCGGGCAGACCTGGACGCGCTGACGCGGCGCCCGCGCCCGCGCTCAACCGCCCCCCCCGACCTCCGCCAGCGCCGCAAGGCGCGGCCCTCCTCGCCTTGTGCAGGACCTCCCGATGAGCACGCCCACCGCCACCACACCCGACAACAGCACCGAGCCGGCCCCCGGCAAGAAGGTCTACATCCGCACCTTCGGCTGCCAGATGAACGAGTACGACTCGGACAAGATGTCCGACGTCATGGCCGCCACGCGCGGCTACACGCCCACCGACAACCCCGAAGAGGCCGACCTGATCCTCTTCAACACCTGCTCGGTGCGCGAGAAGGCCCAGGAGAAGGTGTTCAGCGACCTCGGCCGCGTCAAGCACCTGAAGAAGAAGGGTGTACTCATCGGCGTGGGCGGCTGCGTGGCCAGCCAGGAGGGTGCCGCCATCATCGAGCGCGCGCCCTACGTTGATGTGGTGTTCGGCCCGCAGACCCTGCACCGCCTGCCGCAGTTGCTGGAGCGCCGCCAGACGCTGGGCCGCCCGCAGGTGGACATCAGCTTCCCGGAGATCGAGAAGTTCGACCACCTGCCGCCCGCGCGCGTCGAGGGTGCCTCGGCCTTCGTCTCGGTGATGGAGGGCTGCAGCAAGTACTGCTCCTACTGCGTGGTGCCCTACACCCGCGGCGACGAGTTCAGCCGTCCCTTCGAGGAGGTACTGACCGAGGTGGCCGGGCTGGCCGACCAGGGCGTCAAGGAGATCACGCTGCTGGGGCAGAACGTCAATGCCTACCGCGGGGCGATGGGCGACACGAATGAAATCGCCGACTTCGCCACCCTGCTGGAGTACGTCGCCGAGATCCCCGGCATCGAGCGCATCCGCTACACCACCAGCCACCCCAACGAGTTCACCCAGCGGCTGATCGACGTCTACGCCAAGGTCCCGCAGTTGGTCAGCCACCTGCACCTGCCCGTGCAGCACGGCAGCGACCGCATCCTGATGGCGATGAAGCGCGGCTACACCGCGCTCGAATACAAGAGCACGATCCGCAAGCTGCGCGCGGTGCGCCCGGAGATCAGCCTGTCGAGCGACTTCATCGTCGGCTTCCCGGGCGAGACCCAGGCCGACTTCGACAAGATGATGAAGCTGATCGAGGACGTGGGCTTCGACGCCAGTTTCAGCTTCGTCTTCAGCCCGCGCCCCGGCACGCCGGCCGCCGCGCTGCATGACGACACGCCGCAGGAGCTCAAGCTGCGGCGCCTGCAGCAACTGCAGGCCCTGGTAGAGCAGAACGTGCGGCGCATCAGCGAATCACGCGTCGGCACGGTGCAACGAATCCTCGTCGAAGGACCGAGCCGCAAGGACCCGAACGAGCTGATGGGCCGCACCGAGTGCAACCGCATCGTCAACTTCACGGCCGGGCCGAACCCGGCACGGCTGGTGGGGCAGATGATCGACGTGACGATCACCTCCGCCCTGCCGCACTCGCTGCGCGGCGAGCTGGTGCTGCGCGGCTGAGGCCGCCCCGTCGCGTCGGTTCAGAGCTTCCAGAGCAGCTCGATGCCGTAGCCGAGTGCCGACTGCTCGTGCCGCGGCAGCTCCAGCGCGGTGGTCCCGGAGGTCTGGGACTGTGCGCTGCGCCGCAGCGTGCTCCAGCGCCCCCACAGGCCGACGTGCATGCCAGGGTGCACCGCCAGGCTGTAGCGCCCCTCCAGCGACAGGTCGTAGCCACGGGTGCCGTCGAAGGTCACCCCGGGGTGATTGGTGTTCTCCACCTTGCGGATCATCGGCACGCTGACCAGCGCGCGCGCGCTGTAGTGGCTCGAACGGCCCTTCACCCCGCCCGACTCCACCCCCAGCCCGAGGCTGAGCAGCACCTCCGTGGAGGTTTCCTCCACGGTCGTGGACTGCGGCAGCGTCACCGCGTTGTCCGCACCGACCTCGAACGAGTGGCGGCGGAACGATTGCGTGCGCACCGACGGCCCGCCGACCACGAACCCTTGGTCGTTCACCCGGTACAGCCCGTGCAGGCGGGTATCGGAATGACTGAAGCTGGCCTGGTTGGTCTGCAGCACCCGGTCGGTGAGGGTGATGCCATTGAAGGAGGCCCCGGTGGCGGTCCAGGTTTCCCGGGCGGTGTCCGGGAAGTAGGTGACCTCGCTGCTGAGCGAAAACAGCAGGCCGGGATGGACCGCGTAGAGCGCCCCGGTGGCCAGCATCGGGCTCGAAGTGCGCACCTTGCTCTGCACCGGCAGCGAACGCGGGAACTCCCGGTAGGTGTGGTCCATCCGGGCCAGGCCGAGCAGGTAGGAATAGCCGAGGTCGGCGGCCTCAGCAGCGGCGGATGGAGTCTGGGCCAGGGCCTGCGCCGGCACCATGGCCAGACTGCAGGCCGCCAGGGCGGCCGCGAACGTCAGGCGCGGCGCACGGGAAGGAGAAAGAAGCTGCATGGCGGTCTTTCGTCACTGCGGCCGTTGTACAGACAACAGGAACAGCTGGTTGACGGTGGTGGTGGTGCTGGTGTTGGGCAGGTACACCGGGCTGATGCCCATGCCGCGCATCGTCAGGCTGTAGAACTCGCGCACGTTCCTGGTGCTTCCATCGGACTGGGTGACGCCAGTGGCCGCCAACCGGTGGACATAGCCGTTGCGGGCCTGGTTGATTTCCAGCGTCTGCGGGTAGGTCAACACGGGGGTGACGTTCCAGGCCGTGCGGGTCCAGCGGCCGGTGCTGCCGTCCGTGTTGAGCACGGTGTTGCCCGTCTGGTAGGCCGGCGTGACCGACTGATTGGCGGTGGTCAGCTCGTAGTTCCAGTGACTCGTCGCCGCACCCACCGTGGGCAGCGTGAGTGTGCGCACCTTGGTGGCCAGGATGAACTCGCCGCTGGCGTTCAGCGAGACCATCATCAGGTCGCCATTGCCCGCACGGTAGAAGAAGCTGCGGTCACGCCAGGGATCGGTGATGTCGGCACCGATCAGGTCGAACCCACCCGCGCTGTTGGCGCTGAAGTTCGGCAGCCCCGTCGTCTGCCCGGTACAGGAAGCCTCGGCGGCGCCGATTGGCTGGTCGAAGCAGCGTGCGCTGGTGATGGCTCCGTCCGTCGCAAGCACGAAGGTACCTGCGTCCACATCGTGGAGCGTGCCGCCGTTGGGCATCCAGCCGATGGTGTTCCACGTGCCGGCCAGATCTGCCCGCGCATGGGACTGCTCGGGGAAGGCCATCGCCAGCCGGTACACCGGGGTGCCCGTGCTGTTGTTCGACGCACGCGCCACGGCGACGCCGGCAGGCGAGATGGCGATATCCACACCGTCCGGGTTGGTGAAGTGGCAGTTGTCCCCACTGACCGGGGTCCACACTTCGGTGCTGCCGTCGTCCGCCCAGGTGGCAGTGAGCGTGGCCGCATCAAAGGTCATGGTGTTGATTTCAGTGACCGTGTCGTTCGCACCGGTGGTGGTGGACGGCTGGAACATCACCACCCGGTACGTCGTGCTGCGCAGCGCATCACAGGTGGCCGCCTTCGGCTTGAGCAGCAGGTCAGCCGGCAGCGAGGGGGTGGAACTCGATGCGGTGGCGGTGCTGCTGCCCGCCGCGCTGGTGGCCGCCGCGGTGGTTGCCACGGTATCGGCCAATCCGGTCAAGGTCGTTCCCGTGCTGGTCAGCGTGCCATTCAGGTTGCCAAGCGCCACGGCGTAGTTGGTACCGGAGCCGGCGAAACTCAGGGATCCGGAGATGAGATCGGACACCCCGCCCGTGCCCACCCCGGCGGTGACCAACGTCTCCAGCACGGAGGCCTGGGCCGCCTGAACCTTGCTGGTGGTGACCAGGCCGGTGAGCTGCGCGGTCGTGACGGTGTCCATGAAGCTGGCCGGATCCGCGCCGGTCAGCTGCGCCACCAACAGCTCGGTCAGCGGCGAGATGTTCACCGTCACCGTCTTGTCCGTTCCCGAACCGGGCGCCACGGAGTGCATCACCAGCGAGCTGCCGTTGGCCTTGAGCACGCAGGGCAGTGCAGCATCCCGGAGCGCCACGGTGTAAGCCCCGGTGGTCGCATCGGTGGTGGCGGTGCCCGCGCCGGCGGCGCACTTGATGGCCACGCTCGTCGACGGCATGACGGCGTTGTACGAGGCCACGACCCCCGTCAGCGTCACGGTACCGGTGGTGATGGTGCCGCCACCGTTGTCGGGGGACGAGGAATCGCCACCGCCGCAGGCGATCAGCAGCCCGGCGCTGGCAAGCGCCAGGGTCAAGAGACGCATCTTCATGGGTGTTTGCTCCATAGAGGGATCCAGTACCGAGTGGGGCAGCCGGCGTTGCCTGCGGCCACCTCGACGCACAACCGGTAGCGTCGCGCACCCGGGCCGCGCGCCGCTTCGGCCAAACGGATGAAGCCGCGGTGTTCGGGCGTGCATGCGTCACGCGCAATGGGGTCCGTCGCCCACCTGCTCGCCATGGCGGCCCCGCGCCTGCGCGGGGCACCGTCGGCCGTTCGGTCGATGTGAGGTCGGCCCGGGCTCGCCTAGGATCCGGGCCATGACACGATCCGTGCGGGGGCACTTCGCCAAAGCGGGCACAGCGTTGCGCTGGGTGGCAGCGGCGCTGCTGGCCTGGCTGCTCGGCCCGGGCAGCGCCATCGCAGGCCCCATCACCTTGACACAGGCCGAGTTCCGCAGCACGCCGGAAGCAGCTTGGCAGGACGTGGCCCTGCCCGACACCTGGGCCGCCCGTGGCCTGTCTCCCGGCGTCGGTCGCTACCGCCTGGCGCTGCACCTGACCGTGGCGCCGACCGAGGTGTGGGCGCTGCGCGGCGAACGCATCAGCACCGATCACGAGCTGTGGGTCAACGGGGTGCACCTGCACGGCGAGCTGGGCCGGCAAGACGGACTGCGGCGCCCGGTGCCGACACTCGTGACCATCCCGCCCCACCTGCTGCGCGAGGGGCGCAACCTGATCGAGCTCGGGCTGCACACCGGCCCCCGGGCCGGCCTGTCGCCGATCGACATCGGCCCGGAAGCCGAACTCACCGCCGGCCATGCCTGGAACCACCAGCGCCACGTGTCCCTGCCGCAACTGCTCAACGCCGCGGGCGCCGGTGTTGCCCTGTTCATGGTGGCGCTGTGGACCATGCGGCGCAGCGAGGCGGCGCTGGGCAGCTTCGGCGCGCTGGCCCTGCTGGCCAGCGTGCGCAACCTGAGCTACTTCCCGCTGGGGTCGGCCATGGCGCTGCCGCATGGGGAATCGTTGTTCTTCCTGGCCCAGGTCGCCTCCGTCCAACTGCTCGGCACCTTCGCGCAGGGCTTCTCAGGCCGGCGGCTCGACAAATACCGCCGCACCCTGCGAGCCAGCACCTTGCTGCTCAGCGTGGCAGCGCTCGTGGCGGGTGCAACCGCGCAGACGCACCTGCTGCGCACCGTTGCCTACCCCTGGCTGCTGCTGCTGGCGCTCCCGGCGCTGTACCTGATCGCCGTCCGGCGGCAGCTGCGCAACCACGGGACGGCTGATCGCCTGCTGCCGCTGACCCTCGGCCTCGTGCTGCTCGCCGGTGCGCATGACTACGCCTACCAGCAGGGCCACACCTCGATCATGGACACCTACTGGCTGCCCTTTGCCGTGCCCGTGGCCATCGCGGCGTTCTCCCTGCTGCTGATGCGCCGCCTGGTGACGGCGATGCAGCGCGGTGAACGCATGAACCTGACCCTGGAACGGCGGGTGATCGAGCGCACCCGCGAGCTGCAGGCGGCCAACGCGGCCAAGACGCGCTTTCTCGCGGCGGCCAGCCACGACCTGCGCCAGCCGATGGCCACCATCGGGCTGCTCACGGGCCTGCTGCGCGAGCAACCCCTGGCAGGTGGGGTGCGCCGGCTGGTCGAACGCCTGGAGGACGCCAGCCGGGCCATGGACAGCCTGCTGCGGCGCCTGCTGGACCTCTCCCGCCTGGAGTCCGGAACGGTGCAGGCCCGCCGGCAGCCGGTGGCGCTGCAGGCGCTGTTCGACACCGTGGCCAGCCACTGCGACGAGTTGGCCGCGCACAAGGGACTGCGCCTGACCATGCACCCCACCGATGCCGTGGTGGACAGCGACCCGGTGCTGCTGGAGCAGGTGCTGGGCAACCTCGTGGGCAACGCCGTGCGCTGCACCACGCACGGCGGCGTGCTGGTCGGCGTGCGCCGCGCGGGCCCGGACCGGGTGCGCCTGCAGGTCTGGGACAGCGGCCCTGGCATCCCGCAGGACGCCCGCGCAGCCGTGTTCGAGGAGTTCGTGCAGCTCGATGCAACCGGCCGGGTCGGCGGCGCACAGGCCGAGCCCGCACGCCACGGCCACTCACGCGGGGTGGGGCTGGGCCTGTCCATCGTGAAGCGCAGCCTGGCGCTGCTCGACGCCCCACTGCAACTGCGTTCAGAGCCCGGCCGTGGCAGCTGCTTCAGCATCGTGCTGCCGCGGACAAGGCCGGTGCCGGCCGCCGCCGTCAGCGCCACCTGGCCGACGGCGAGCCCCCGATCTCCGTCGATCACCATGCCGTCCACCAGGACGACGACGGAACCGGCCGACCCGCCGCGCCCCCTGGCGGGCCTGCGGGTCTGGCACTTGGAAGACCACGTTGCCGCGCGCGAGGCGCTGCAACTGAGGCTGGAGAGCTGGGGGGCCCAGGTGCAGGGCTTTGCCGATGTCGGAAGCTGGCGCGCGGCCATCGCACGCGGCATCCCGGCCGACCTGGCCCTGCTGCTGTGCGACCGCGGCCTGCCCGACGGGGATGGGCTCGACGCCGTGCGCAGCGTCCACGACCTGCGCCCCGACCTGCCCGCCCTGATCTTGACCGGCGACACCGCGCCGACCGATTTCCAGGCGCTCGCCCACAGTGGCATCCCGGTCCTGCACAAGCCCTTCAGCGCCGAAGAGCTGCACGATGCCCTGGCCCACGTGCTGGGCCGGCGAGCCACGGCGCCCGTCTGAGCGCCATCGCCCGAGCGGCACCATGGGGTGCGGCGCCCTCCCCCGGGCGGGTTCTCAGCCCGCCCGCCACCCCAGTCGGGCAGCCGCCACCATCGCCTGCGTGCGCGAATTCACGTCCAACTTGCGGAAGATCGCCTGCAGGTGGGTCTTGACCGTGGACTCGGACAGCGCCAGCTCACGGCAGATCAGCTTGTTGGACTTGCCGTTGAGCAACAGGCGAATCACATCGGCCTGACGCCCGGAGAAGCCGTCGGGCACCTCCTGGCGGCCCGGCGTACCGACGGGATCGCGCCCATCGGCTGGCACGAGCGCCCCGCCCGGGAAGCAAGGCTGGCCACGCAACGCGCCCTCCACGGCGAAGTGCAGCGCCTGCACATCCGCCGTCTTGAACACGTAGCCTGCGGCACCGCGCGCGCGGGCGGCGTCGACCTGCTCGCCGCATTCGTCACCAGACAGGATCAGCAGCGGCACGCCGGGGCAGGCCGCGCGCAGGCGCTCCAGCGTGATCTGGCCCCGGCTGTCCTTGAGCGTCAGGTCGAGCAGCACCAGATCGACCTGGGCGCCGCTGGCCAGGAGCTTCAGCGCGTTGTGCAGCGAACCGGCTTCCAGGAAGGACCAGCGCGCGTACCGCTGGCGCAGCAGCAGCGCCAGGCTCTGGCGGAACACGACGTGGTCATCGACCAGGAGGACGGTCCGGGCGGCAAGTGAGGCGTTCATGTAGGCGCGGCTTATCGGAAACACCATCATCATTGACGCGCCCATACCAACGGGCCCCTCGTCGCCGGCAGGCCGACGGGAATCGTCCACACAAGCGCCCGGCGTCTGGATCGGGTGTCGACAAGTGACGACAGACCGTCGCCCGGATCAGCAGGACAGGCCGTCCCGGCGTCACCCGCCATGGCGCTGGCCAAGGCCCTGCAACGGCTCACCGGGCGGCCATTGGGTAGAGTCTCGCGCCATGCCTGTCCCCCTCGCACCACCCGGCCTGACCCTCCTCGAACGCGGCTGGCTGTCCTCCAACAACATCCTCCTGCACGACGATACCGACCCGGCTGCGCCGGCCGTGCTGGTCGACAGCGGCCACTGCACCCACGCGGCGCAGACGCTGGCGCTGGTGGCCCATGCACTGGGCGACCGGCCGCTGGGGCGCATCCTCAACACGCACCTGCACTCGGATCACTGCGGCGGCAACGCCGCGCTGCAGCGGGCCCATCGGGCCCCGGGTTCGCGCAGGCCGGTGCCCGTATCGGTGCCACCCGGCCAGGCCGATGCGGTGCGGCGCTGGGACGAGCAGGTGCTGAGCTACGCCCCCACCGGCCAGCGCTGCGAGCGCTACGAGCTCGACGGCGTGCTGCCGGCGGGCGTCGAGCTGGAGGTGGCCGGGCAGCGCTGGGATGTGCTCGCCGCCCCCGGCCATGACCCGGACGCGGTGATGCTGTTCCGCGCCGCCGACGGCGTGCTGATCGCCGGTGACGCGCTGTGGGAGAACGGCTTCGGGGTGGTGTTCCCGGAGCTGGATGGCATCGACGCCTTCGACGAGGTGGCCCAGACGCTGGCCCTGATCGAGCGCCTGCCGGTGCGCTGGGTGATCCCGGGGCACGGCGCCCCCTTTGGCGACATCCCCGAGGCGCTGGCCCGCGCCCGCACGCGGCTGGCCGGCCACCAGGCCGACCCGCGCAAGCACGCCCGCCACGCCGCCAAGGTGCTGCTGAAGTACCACCTGATGGAAGAGCGCGAGCAGCCCTGGGACGAGGTGCTGGTCTGGGCCGCATCGACCCCGCTGCTGGCCAGCTGCCAGGCCCGCGCCGGCGTGGCCGGCCCGCTGCGGGACTTCACCACGCGGCTGCTGGAGGACCTGGTGGCCGCGGGTGCGCTGGGCCGGGACGGTGCGGTCCTGCGCGACGCCTGACCGCCGCATCGCCAGCGCAGATGGCCGAGCGCGCGATCAGCCGCGTCGCCCGGGCCCGAAGCCGCGCCACCACAGCCCGGCGGTGCAGGCCAGCAGCATCAGCCCGTAGGTGGCCATGCGGCCGTCGCGTCCCTGGATCAGCAGGCCGAGCACGAGGGCGACCAGGTTCATCACCGCCGCAGCCTGGAACAGCGCCAGCCAGCGCACCCCCGCCAGCTCCCGCCGCCACAGCCCCTTGCTCAGCGCCGCGGCGATCGCGGCCAGTCCCAGGGCCGGCAGCAGGAAGTTGAACAGGTGATTGAGTGCGTCGAAAAATCCCATGTGCCCCGCTTGGTGTTGTTGCGACCCGCCCGCGGATCGCCGCCATGGAAAATGATCCTGATCAAGACACCTCTTCGGCGTCGCGGATCGCCGGCCGGCCCCACGGCGTGGAATCTTACAATCGGGCGATGAGCGTTTTTGCCCTCAGCCTGAACCACCACACCGCGCCGGTCGACCTGCGCGGCCGGTTCGCGTTCACGCTCGATCAGCTCTCGCCTGCGCTGCGAGGCCTGCAGGAAGGCCTGCAACGCGCCCAGCCCGAGGTGGCGCTGCTGTCCACCTGCAACCGCACTGAGCTGTACGTGGCGGCCGACCCGGGCCGCTCGCGCCACTTGGTGCGCCCGACGCTGGAGTGGCTGGCCACGCATGGCGGCGTCAGCGCCGACGACCTGACGCGCCACACCCATGTGCTGGAGCAGGGTGCCGCCGCGCGCCACGCCTTCCGCGTTGCGTCGGGCCTGGACTCGATGGTGCTGGGCGAGCCGCAGATCCTCGGCCAGATGAAGCAGGCGGTGCGCGAGGCCGATGCGGCCGGCACGCTGGGCACCACGCTGCACCAGCTGTTCCAGCGCAGCTTCTCGGTCGCCAAGGAGGTGCGCACCTCCACCGAGATCGGCTCGCACTCCATCAGCATGGCCGCCGCGGCGGTGCGGCTGGCGGCCCAGTTGTTCGAGGACCTGCGCAAGATCCGCGTGCTCTTCGTCGGTGCGGGCGAGATGATCGAGCTGGCGACCACCCACTTCGCGGCCAAGGCACCCAAGCACATCGCGATTGCCAACCGCACGCTGGAGCGCGGCGAGAAGCTGGCCTCGCACTTCGGCGCCGAGGCGATGCGCCTGGCCGACCTGCCCAGCCGGCTGCACGAGTTCGACGCGGTGATCTCCTGCACGGCGTCCACCCTGCCGCTGATCGGCCTGGGCGCGGTCGAGCGGGCGCTGAAGGCGCGCCGTCGCCGCCC
>Ga0073899_10002176_pt1 | contig 17712 bp, 15 predicted proteins | sample KloWWTmetaKNB5Ph_FD_88975 | JGI IMG/M metagenome (GOLD analysis project Ga0073899, IMG submission 88975) | Active sludge microbial communities from Klosterneuburg, Austria, studying microevolution and ecology of nitrifiers - Klosterneuburg... | ecosystem: Engineered > WWTP > Aerobic digester >...
GAACTCCTTGCTCTCGTCGGCGCCGACCACCGCAACCAGCGTGCCTTCGGCCGGCGCGGGCAGGCGCGCAGGGCTCAGGCGCGCGGCGGCTGCGCGCGTCAGGCGCAGGTCGCCCGCGATGAAAGGCGCATGGCGCAGCGGCTCGAGGTCGAACACGCCCGAGATGGCGAGCGCGCGCCGCACGAGCCGCGGCGGCAGGTCGGACGCGACGCGGGGCCAGTCGCAGTTCAACAGCATCGCCGCGAACTGGCCGCCGACCGAATGCCCGGCGACGACGATGCGCCGCGCATCGCCGCCCCAACGCGCCGCATTGCGGTACACCCAGGCGAGCGCGGCCACCATCTGCAGCACGATGTGCTCGACGCTCACCGCAGGACACAGCGCATAGTTCGGAATCACGACCATCGCCCCCGCCTGCAGGAAGGCCGGCGCGACGAACGACTGGTCGCGCTTGTCGAGCGCGCGCCAGTAGCCGCCGTGGATGAACACGAGCACCGGCGCACCGCTGCGCGAAGTCGGCGGGAACACGTCGAGCGTCTCGCCCGCGCCGCGGCCGTAGGCGATGTCGAGTTCACAGTCGGCCGAGTCGCGCACCAGCGCCGAAGCGCGCGCCCAGCGTTTGAGGATCTGCACGTGCTCCGGGACGCGCGCCCGATTGTCGTACTGGGCGTCGAGCCAGGCGGGGCTCGGCAACTTCGTGCGTGCGTGGGGCGTGGACATGGCCCGAGCATGCGCCAGGAAGGGCGCTGCCGGCTTTGCTAGAATGCGAGCCTCTTTCGTGGGGGGGTAGCTCAGCTGGGAGAGCGTCGCGTTCGCAATGCGAAGGTCGGGAGTTCGATCCTCCTCCTCTCCACCACGACAAATCGAAGGCCCCGCAGTCACCGCTGCGGGGCCTTTCCGCTTTCGGCGCACTGCGCGATCGATCACACTGCACGCCTTGCCCGTGTCCACTGCACGCCTTGCCCGTGTCGCGCGCGCAACCGATGCGATCTTCGCCTTCCGATCCACCACCGACCTGCCGCCGCAGCCGCTGCGGCCTCGGCGTCGAGTTGCACGGCCACGGCGCGCTGCGGCGTCTCGACTGCGGCGATGTCGCGATCAACCTGTTCGTCGGCAGCGCGCTCGAAGGCGGGCCGGCCAACGTCCATCTGCGCCTGCAGTCGGGCACCGTCTGGGACAGCTCGCCGTTGCTCGGGCCGCGCGGCCCGACGACCTGGCGCCGTGACGCCGGCGACGGCGCCCTCGTCGGCCGCGGCAGGTGGCGCGGCCTCGCCTACGACATCGCGCTGCGGCTGGCCGACGGCGCGACGGTGTGGTTCTGGCACGTGCGGCTGCGCAACGAGAACGCGGCGACCGCCGTCGTCGACCTGATCCACGCCCAGGACCTCGCGCTGGCGCCGTGGGCGGCCGTGCGCCTCAACGAGTACTACGTCAGCCAGTACATCGACCACGCGCCGCTGCAGCACGCCGAGCACGGCATCGTCGTCGCATCGCGCCAGAACCAGGCCGCGTCCGGGCGCCACCCGTGGTGCCTGATCGGATCGCTGCGCCGCGGCGTGTCGTTCGCGACCGATGCGCTGCAGTTGCACGGCCTCGCCGGCCGGGCCGGCGCGCCGTTGCCCGGCCTCGCCCGCGGCCTGCCCGGCGAGCGGCTGCAGCACGAACATTCGATGGTGGCGATCCAGGACGCGCCGCTGCGGCTCGAACCGGGGCAGAGCGCGGCGCTCGGCTTCTTCGGCTGGTTCGTTGCCGACCATGCGGCGGCGACGTCGGCGGCCGACCTCGCCGGTGTCGAGCAGGTGCTCGCGCTGCCCGAAGCGCGTCCGCCCGATTTCGACGCCGGCGAACCCGCGACCACGCCGACCGCTGCCTCGCTGTTCGCGAGCGCACCCTTGCTCGTTGCGCGCGACGCCGAGCCGGGCGAGCTCGACGCGTGGTTCGGCACCGACGCGCGCCGCCACGTCGAGACCGATGCGCAGGGCCGCCTGCTGTCGTTCTTCCACGGTGCCGACCGCCACGTCGTGCTGCGTGCCAAGGAGCTCGCCGTGCTGCGCCCGCACGGCCACCTGCTGCGCAGCGGCCGCCACCTGACGCCCGACGAGACCGCGCTCACATCGACGGCGTGGATGGCCGGCTGCTTCCATTCGCTGCTGACGCAGGGCCACGTCGCGATCAACCGGCTGCTGTCGACGGTGCGCGGCTATCTGGGTCTTTCGCGTTCGCAGGGCCTTCGCGTCTTCGCCGAGATCGAGGGCCAATGGCAGTTGCTCGACGTTCCGTCGGCTTTCGAGATGACGCCCGACGCCTGCCGCTGGATCTACCGGCACGCCGGCGGCACGATCGAAGTGTTCAGCCGCGCGCACGCCGACCCGCGCGCGATGAGCCTCGAGATCGCCGTCACCGAAGGCGCACCGCTGCGCCTGCTGCTCGCCCACCACATCGCGCTCGACGGCGACGACGGCCTCACGCAGGGCGCGGCGCGCTGGTCGCGCGACGGCGCCGCGATCGAGCTGCGGCCGCCGCGCGGCAGCGCGCTCGCCAAGCGCTTCCCGCGCGGGTCGTTTCGCATCGAGCCGCTGGCCGGCAGCGCGATCGAGCGCGTCGGCGGCGACGAGCTGCTGTTCCCCGAGGGCCGCTCGCGCGGCGAGACGATGCTCGTCGTCGTCGCCGCGCCGACGCGGCGCTTCGCGCTGCGCATCGAAGGCCGCCTCGTCGACGACAGCGTCGACCGCCCGGCCGCCGACGCACTCGCGCCGACGCTGGCGCCTGCTCTGCGTGTCACCGCGCCGCCTTCGAGCCCGTTGGCCGAACCGCTGGCGCGGCTGGCCGAAATCGTGCCCTGGTTCGCGCACGACGCCTTCGTCCACTACCTGTCGCCGCGCGGCCTCGAGCAGTTTTCCGGCGGAGGCTGGGGCACGCGCGACGTGTGCCAGGGCCCGGTCGAGCTGCTGCTCGCGCTCGATCGCCCCGAGCCGATCCGCGACCTGCTGCTGCGCGTGATGCGCGCGCAGGACCGCAGCGGCGACTGGCCGCAGTGGTTCACGTTCTTCGAGCGCGAGCGCGCGATCCGCGCCGGCGACTCGCACGGCGACATCGTGTTCTGGCCGCTGCTCGCGCTGGCGCAGTACCTGCTCGCGACCGGCGACGCCAGCGTGCTCGACGAACCGCTGCCCTATCACCAGCGGCGCCTCACGCCGCGCAGCGCGCGCCCGACGCTGTGGCAGCACGCGCGGCGCGCGCTGGCGCTGATCGGCCGCCGCACGATCGCCGGCACCGCGCTCGCCGCCTATGGCCACGGCGACTGGAACGACGCGCTGCAGCCGGCCGACCCGGCGATGCGCGAGCACATGTGCAGCGCCTGGACCGTCACGCTGCACCACCACATGCTCGTGACGCTGGCGCGCGCGCTGCGCTCGATCGGCCGCGAGCGCGACGCGGCCCGCCTCGCCGCACAGGCCGATGCCGTGCGGCGCGACTTCCAGCGCCTGCTCGTCGTCGACGGCGTGCTCGCGGGCTATGCGCTGTTCGACGGCGGCGACGTGCGCCACCTGCTGCATCCGCGCGACGCGGCGACCGGCGTGCGCTACAGCGCGCTCGCGATGATCCACGCCATTGCCGAAGACCTGTTCACGCCGGCGCAGGCGCGCGAGCACCTGCAGCTCATCGAGCGCCACCTGCTCGGCCCCGACGGCCTGCGCCTGTTCGATCGCCCGCTCGACTACCGCGGCGGCGTGCAGCGCCATTTCCAGCGCGCCGAGACGGCGACCTTCTTCGGCCGCGAGATCGGCCTGATGTACATGCACGCGCACCTGCGCTGGGCGCAGGCGCTGGCGCACGTCGGCAACGCCGCAGGCTTCTTCCGCGCGCTGTGCCAGGCCGACCCGATCGGCATCGCGAACGTCGTGCCGGGCGCGACGCTGCGGCAGGCCAACTGCTACTACTCCAGCTCCGACGCCGCGTTCCGCGATCGCGCGCAGGCCAGCGCCGAATACGGCCGCGCCGCCGACGGCACGATCGCGCTCGACGGCGGCTGGCGCGTCTACTCGAGCGGCGCCGGCATCGCGCTCGGCCTGATCGTGCGGCGCCTGCTCGGGCTCGACTGCGAAGCCGCTGCACTCGTCCTCGACCCCGTGCTGCCGCCGGCGCTCGACGGCCTGCGCGTCGAAGCGACGCTGTGGCAGCGCCCCGTCGTCGTCACCTACCGCGTGCGCGGCGCCGGCTGCGGCGTCACGGCGGTCGAGGCCGGCGCCGAAAGGCCGGCCTTCACGCACGACGCCAACCCGCATCGCGCCGGCGCAGCGCGCCTGCCGAAGGATGCGCTGCTGGCGGCGCTCGAGCGCAGCGGCGGCACGATGACGGTAGTCGTCGGCCGGCCCGACGCCGCGTGACTGTCGGCCGCGATCGACGCACGCGCCGCGACCTCGGCTACGCTGCGCCCTGAAGACCGTCCGGAGACCGCATGTCCGCCACGCCACCGACCACCGTCGACCACGCAGCCACGCTTGCCGCCTGGCAGGCACGCGACGCCGAACTGCGCCGCGCCATGCGCGAATGCGGCGTCGCCGCGCCATCGCAACTCGTGGGCCGCAGCGGCCTCGAGCTGTTCGAGGCCATGTTCGCCGGCGAAGTGCCCTACCCGCCGATCTCGCAGACGCTGAACTTCCTGCTTGTCGAGGCGGCCCACGGGCGCGCCGTGTTCCAGGGCCGGCCGCTGTTCGCGCACTACAACCCGCTCGGCTCGGTGCATGGCGGCTGGATCGCGACGCTGCTCGACTCGGCTGTCGCCTGCGCCGTGCACGCGACGCTGCCCGCGGGCAGGGCCTACACGACCGTGGAGCTGAAGGTGAACTACACGCGCGCGCTGACCGACCGCGTGCCGCTGGTGCGCGCGATCGGCCAGGTCATCAACGTCGGCGGGCGCATCGCGACGTCCGAGGGACGCCTCGTCGGCCCCGATGGCAAACTCTATGCTCACGCCACCACGACCTGCCTGATCTTCGATCCGGCCCCCGCACAATGAGACTGCTCCACACGATGCTGCGCGTCGGCGACCTGCAGCGCTCGATCGACTTCTACACCCGCGTGATGGGCATGAAGCTGCTGCGCATGACGGAGCGCCCCGAGCAGAAGTACTCGCTGGCCTTCGTCGGCTACGGCACGAACCCCGAGCACGCCGAGCTCGAGCTGACCTGGAACCACGGCGTCGAACGCTACGAGATGGGCACGGCCTACGGCCACATCGCGCTGCAGGTGCCCGACGCGCGCGCCGCCTGCGAGGCAATCCGCGCCGCCGGCGGCAACGTGACGCGCGAGGCCGGCCCGGTGCAGGGCGGCAGCACGGTGATCGCCTTCGTCACCGACCCCGACGGCTACAAGATCGAGCTGATCGAACGCGCCGACGGCGGGCGACCCTAGGCCCGCAACGCGCTCGCCTCGCGCGCCAGCCGCGTGATGCGCACCCAGTCGCCCGCCGCGACGGCGTCGGCCGGCGTCAGCCACGAGCCGCCGCACACGCGCACGTTGGGAAGCGCGAGGAATTCGGGCGCCGTCTGCACCGTGACGCCGCCGGTCGGGCAGAACGCCACGTCGGGAAACGGGCCCACCAGCGCCTTCAACAGCGCGACGCCGCCGACAGCGGTGGCCGGAAAGAGCTTGAGGAAATCGTGGCCGTCGGCCGTCGCTTCGAGCACCTCGCTCGCCGTCGCGACGCCGGGCAGCAGCGGCAGGCCGATGTCGCGGCACGCCGCGCCGATCGCGCGCGTGTAGCCCGGGCTGACGGCGAAACGGCTGCCGGCGCGCAGCGCCGCCTGTGCGTCCGCCGCCGAGCGCACCGTGCCGGCGCCGACGATGGCGTGGGGCACGGCCCGCGCAATCGCCTCGATGCATTGCAGCGCCACCGGCGTGCGCAGCGTCACTTCGAGCACGCGCACGCCGCCGGTCACCAGCGCCTCGGCCAGCGGCACGGCATGTTCGACGCGCTCGAGCACGATGACGGGAATGACGGGGCCGTGGTCGGCGAGTGCCAGCGTGTTCATCGTCGATGCCGGGAATAGGTCAGAGCCAGGTGCAGGCGCCCTGCTCGGCCGGCAGTACGTTGCGCCGCAGGCCGGCGAACAGCTCGCGGCCGAGGTCGTGAGCATTCGTCTCGAGCGCCTGCGGCGAGATCGCGGCCGGCGCGCGCGCCGCCCATTCGGCCTCGGGCACGAGAGCCTGCAGCACGCCGGCGCGCGCATCGACGCGGATGCGGTCGCCGTTGCGCACCCGCGCCAGCGCGCCGCCGTCGAGCGCCTCGGGGCAGACGTGGATGGCAGCCGGCACCTTGCCCGACGCACCGCTCATGCGCCCGTCGGTGACGAGCGCGACCTGGTAGCCCTTGTCCTGCAGCACGCCCAGCGGCGGCGTGAGCTTGTGCAGCTCGGGCATGCCGTTGGCACGCGGCCCCTGGAAGCGCACGACCGCGACGAAGTCGCGCTCGAGCGCGCCGGCGCGGAACGCCTGCAGCAGCGCCTCCTGGCTGTCGAAGACGATTGCCTGCGCGTCGATGACGTGGCGCGACTCGGGCACGGCCGAAACCTTGATGACGGCGCGCCCCAGGTTGCCGGCGAGCAGCCGCAAGCCGCCACTCGGGCTGAACGGCGACGCCGCCGGCCGCAGCACGGCGGCGTCGCCGCTGGCCGCGGCCAGCGCATGCCAGCGCAGGCGCTCGCCGTCGAGCTGCGGCGCCGTCGCGTAAGCGTCGAAGCCGCCTTCGGCCACCGTGGCGACGTCGGCATGCAGCAAGCCGGCGGCAGTCAGCTCGCGCAGCACGAAGCCAGGCCCGCCGGCGGCCTGGAACTGGTTCACGTCGGCCGCGCCGTTCGGATAGACGCGCGCGAGCAGCGGCACGACGGCCGACAGCTCGGAGAAGTCGGTCCAGTCGATCACGATGCCGGCGGCGCGCGCCACCGCCACCCAATGGATCAGGTGGTTCGTCGAGCCGCCGGTCGCCAGCAGCGCGACCATCGCGTTGACGATCGCGCGTTCGTCGACGAGGCGGCCGATCGGCAGGAAGCGGCCGCCCCCGGCGGACCGGTCGGCGGGGCGCGCGATCGCGAGCGCCGTGCGCACCGCCTCGCGCGTCAGCGCCTCGCGCAGCTCGGCGTGCGGATGCACGAAGGCGGCGCCGGGCACGTGCAGGCCCATCGCCTCGAGCAGCATCTGGTTGCTGTTGGCCGTGCCGTAGAAGGTGCACGTGCCCGGGCCGTGGTAGGCGGCCGACTCGGCCTGCAGCAGCTCGTCGCGGCCGACGCGGCCCTGCGCGAACTGTTCGCGCACCTTGGCCTTGGCGCTGTTCGACAGGCCGCTGGACATCGGCCCCGCCGGCACGAAGACGCACGGCAGGTGGCCGAAGTGCAGCGCGCCGATCAGGAGGCCCGGCACGATCTTGTCGCACACGCCGAGCAGCAGCGCGGCGTCGAACACGTCGTGCGTCAGTGCGATCGCCGTCGCCATCGCGATCGTGTCGCGCGAGAACAGGCTCAGCTCCATGCCGGGCAGGCCCTGCGTGACGCCGTCGCACATCGCCGGCACGCCGCCGGCGACCTGCGCCGTGGCGCCCTGGCGGTGCGCCTCGTCGCGGATCAGCGCCGGGTAGGGCTCGTAGGGTTGGTGCGCCGAGAGCATGTCGTTGTAGGCCGTGACGATGCCCAGGTGCGGCGCGCGCTCGACGACGACGCGCAGCTTGTCGCCGGCCGGCAGTGCGGCGAATGCATGCGCCACGTTGGCGCAACCCATGTGGTCGGCGCCGCGCGGGCGGTCGGCCATGCGCGCGACGCGTTCGAGGTAGGCGCGGCGCGGCGGCGCGCTGCGCTCGCGGATGCGTGCGGTGACGTCGGCGACGGCAGTCAGCATGCGGTGCGGAAACTCCGAGGGTCGAACGCCGATTGTCGTCGCGACACGGCGTGCCGCGTCGCGCGCAGGGTCACTGCAGCAGCACTTCGACGCGGCGGCCCTCGCGCGGGTTGGCGCTGTCGGCCGCGGCGGGGCGCGCGACGACCAGCCGCGTCGGCGCGACGCCGTTGGCCTCCAGCGCGTGGCGCACGGCCTGCGCCCGCTCTTCGGCGAGCGCCGCGTTGCCGGCTTCGTCGCGGCCGGCCTCGTAGTAGCCGACGATCCGCAGCGCCGCATCGCCGGCACGAGCCGCATCGGCGATGCGTTCGAGCAGTTCCGCCGCATGCGCCGGCAGCGCCGCTCCGGCGTCGAAATAGATGCGCTCGACGGCATCGGGCGTCGCGACCAGTGCCGCGGCCTCCGAAGCCGCCTCGGCCGCGGGCGGCGGCGCCGCAGGGCGCAGCAGGGCGACGCCGGCGCCGAGCGCCGCAAGCGCAAGCGCAAGCGCCACGACGACGACTGCGCGCCTGCGCCCGGCCGCTGCTGGTGTGTCTCCCTGATCCGACATCGCGCCGCCGTTCTCCCGTGACACGTCGATTCATTCTAGAGTGCCGCATCGTGGATGCGGACGATCGATCGCTGCCGCGCGACCCGCAGGCGCTGCTCGCGCAGGCGCGGGCGCGCTGGGGCGGTCGCGGCGACCTCTGGGTGTTCGGCTATGCCTCGCTGATCTGGCGGCCCGAGTTCGAGGCCGCCGAGCAGCGCCCCGCCGTCGTGCACGGCTGGCACCGCGCGCTGCGCATGCGATCGCGCGTCAACCGCGGCACGCCGCACTGCCCAGGCCTGGTGTTCGCGCTGGTGCGCGGCGGCTCGTGCCGCGGCATCGTCTACCGCGTGCCGCGCGAGCGCGTCGACGCAGAACTCGTGCGGCTGTGGGAGCGAGAGATGCCGACCGGCGTCTACGACCCGCGCTGGCTGCCGTGCCGCACACCGCACGGCGGCGTGCACGCGCTGGCCTTCACGCTCGACCGGCTGAGCCCGAGCTACACCGGCGTGCTCGGCGACGACGAGCTGCTCGCCATCCTGCGCGACGCCTGCGGGCGCTACGGCACGACGCTCGGCTACCTGCTCGAGACGGCGCGCTGCCTGCGCGAGCGCGGCATCCGCGACCATGAGGTCGAGCGCCTGGTCGCGCTGGCGCGCCGCCATGCGCTGCACGGCGCGCCGTCACCCTGAAGCGCGGGCGGCGTCAGGCGCCGGGCGGCGCCGGATGCATGACGGGCGCGGCCTGCAGCGCACGCGCCGCGCGCAGGTCGGCGTCGGTATCGATGTCGACGAGCACGCCTGGATCGCCCACCTCGACGCCGTACGCCGGATAGCGCGCCACGAGGCGGCGCGCGCCTTCGTCGCCGTTGAGCAGCACCAGCTCGGAATACAGCTCGGCGGCGAAGCCGACCGGATGGCCGCGCCGGCCGCGGTACTGCGCATAGGCGACGGGGTGGTGCTCGATCTCGCGTGCGACGGCCAGGAGCGTCGATGTCTGCACCAGCGGCATGTCGGCGGGCAGGATCAGCCAGCCCCTCGCGTCGGGACGCGCAGCAACGCCGGCGGCGATCGACGCGCCCATGCCGGGCGCGCGCGCGGCGCCTTCGCCGCCGGCCGCACCGACGGCAGGCACGACGACGACGTCGCGCGCCGCGAGGACGCGGCGCGCCTCGTCGGCCATCGTCTCCGTCGTCACGACGACGACGGGCAACCGGCTCGTCAGGGCATGACGCAGCGTCGCGCCGAGCACGCTCGAAGCGCCGAAAGCCTGGCCGAGCTTGTGCACCGGGCCGCCGAACCGGCTGCCCTGCCCTGCCGCCAGCACGACGACGACAGGCTGCGAGGTCATCGCGCACCTCGCGCGGCCCGAACTCCCTTCACGACATTGGTCCTCTTGTGCGCCGTTGCGCCCGGAATGCCCAAGGATGGAAGCCCGGCTGCGCTGCAGGTAGTGGGGCCTTCACTTAAGGCATTCCCCGTAGCGCAGCGCCGCACCGGGGCAGTTCCTATACTCGGCGCATGACCGATCTGGCAGCACTGCGCAAGAGCTACGAGCGCGCCGAACTCGACGAAGCGGCGAGCGACGCCGATCCGATGCGCCAGTTCCAGCTCTGGCTGCAGCAGGCGATCGACGCGCAACTGCCCGAGCCGACCGCGATGACGCTGGCGACGGTGGGCGCCGACGGCCGGCCCTCGACGCGCGTCGTGCTGGTCAAGGGCTGCGACGAGCGCGGCCTCGTCTGGTACAGCAACTACCGCAGCCGCAAGGGGCGCGAGCTCGAAGTGCAGCACTGCGCCGCGCTGCAGTTCCACTGGGTCGAGCTCGAGCGCGTGGTGCGCATCGAGGGCACGGTCGACAAGATCAGTGCCGAGGAGTCCGACGCCTATTTCGCGTCGCGGCCGCTCGATTCGCGAATCGGCGCCTGGGCCTCGCCGCAGAGCGAAGTGATCGCGTCGCGCGCCGTGCTCGTCGCCCATGCGGCGAAATACGGCGCGCAGTTCCTGCTGCACCCGCCGCGGCCGCCGCACTGGGGCGGCTACCGCCTCGCGCCCGACCGCTGGGAGTTCTGGCAAGGCCGGCCGTCGCGGCTGCACGACCGGCTGCGCTACCGGCGCGACGGCGCGCAGTGGGTGCGCGAGCGGCTCGCACCCTGAGGTCGCGGTCGCCCCCCCGCTCATCAGAAGTTCACCTGCAGGCCGGCCAGGAGGCCGCGGCCGGGCAGCGGCGACAAGGCGCGCACGCCGGCGATCGTTGCAGCGTTGTAGGCCAGCGCATTGCCGACGTTGGTCAGCCGGGCGAACAGCAGCGCATCGCTGTCGCCGAACTGCACGCGCCGACTGGCCGACAGGTTGAGCAGCGTGTACCTGCCGGTGGGCGTGTCATCGGCCGGCACGCGCGACTGGCGCGCAGCGTGCACGACTTCCGCGCGCGCCTTCCAGTCGCCCTCCGCCAGCGTGGCCCCGAGCGTGACACGCAGCGGCGCGATGCGCGGCAATGGCTCGCCGCTGGCACGGTTGACGGCGCGCAGCCAGTCGAGCTTGCTGTCCAGATCGATCGCGCGCGGCCCCTGGAGCACGCACCACTGACCCTCCAGTTCGGCGCCGTGCAGTCGCGCCGGTACGCCGCGGTAGGCGTAAACGGGAAAGCTCTCGCCGCCGTCGACCACGTCGGGCTCGCCGCTGCGCAGCAGCGCCACGTAGTTTGCGAAGCGGCTGGACCAGGCGCCCAGCCTGACGCGCTGGCGGCCCGTCTTCCACTGCACGGCGAGGTCGGCATTGGCGCCCTTCTCCTTGGCCAAGGCGGTGTCGCCGCGCTCGAACGCCGCAGTGGCGACATGCACGCCGTTGGCGAAGAGCTCGTAGTAGGTCGGCGCCCGCTCGGTGTAGGCCAAGCTGCCGCTGACCTGCCACTGCGGCGAGAGGTCGTGGACCACGCCCACGGAAGCGCTGCCAGCGGCGAAGCTGCGCGACTGCGTCGCGCCGAAGCGCGGATCGGGCGCGCCCGGCGCATCGCCGTCGGACGCGATGCGAGTGCGCTCTGCGCGGGCGCCCACACTCAACTGCGTCGCGCCGAACGTGATTTCCTCGAGGATGAACAGCGCCGCCTGTCGCGTGCGCGCGCCCGGCACGAAGGCTTCGGCGCCAAGCGCCGACGCGCGCGCTCCTTCGGCCTGCACGCCGACGACGCCGCGCAGGCGCGCCGCCGTCATGTCGAATGGCCGGTGTTCGGCTTCGACGCGCAACTCGCTGCCACGGTTGCCGAAGACGGTGCCGACCGCACCCGTGCCTTCGACCTCCTCGTGCTGGTAGTCGGTGTGCTGCAGCCGGGCGCGCAGCGTGCGCAGCGGTCCGCCGAGATGGCGCACCTCGCCGGCCAGCGCGAGCTTGTCGCGCCGCATGCGGATCGTCACGTCGTCCTCGGCCACGACGCCGTAGCGGTTGCGGTAGCTGTCGAGCGCGGCGCCCAGGTAGCCGTGGTCCCACACCATCGAGCCGCCGAGGGCGCCGCCCTCGGCGCGGCTGGCGGAGTTGACGACGCGGTTGCGCCGTTCGCTGCCGCCGCCATCGGCGGGGCGCTCGTACCAGGGCACGCGCAGCTCGTCGGTGCGCCGTGCGAAAGCGTCGGCGTGCAGCGCGATGCCGCTGCCGCCGGCTTCCACCAGCGCCGCCGCGCCGCGCTCGCCCGACGCGCCGCCGCCGCGCAGTTCCGCGCTGCCGGTCGGCCGCGTCACGGCGCCACGCGGGATGCGGTTGTCGATCGCGTTAACCACGCCGCCGACGGCGCCGCCGCCATAGAGCAGCGCCGCCGGCCCGCGCAGCACCTCGATGCGCTCGACGACGAGCGGGTCGATCGGCACGGCATGGTCATAGCTCAGGCCGGAAGCATCGACGGATGCGCCGGCATTGCTGAGCACGCGGATGCGGTCACCGTCCTGGCCGCGGATGACGGGCCGGTTGGCGTTGGGCCCGAAGTATGTCGACGACACGCCGGGCAGGCCATCGAGCGTTTCGCCCAGCGTGCTGCCCCGGCGCAGCACCAGGCCTTCGCCGGCCAGCGTTGACGAGGGTTGCGCGACTTCGGAAGCACCCAGCGGATTGCCGGTGACGACCACCGTCGGCAGCGCACCTTGCGCGCGCGCCGCGTTGCAGGCAAGGCCAAGGAGACCGGCGACGCACGCGAGCGCGCGCCCGCCGGCGAGGCGGGAATAGATCACGGAGGAATCTCCAGGCCCGCGAGGGGCCGTCGATGAGCACACGGGCGCGCGGTGTACCGCGCGCAGTCATGGAACGCGCGAGTTCAGGCGTGCGCCGGGGGGGCGCGGGCGAGGAAGGGCGCCGGTGCGGCGGCATGCGCCTGCGCGGCGCCGATCGGCGGCGAGGCTTCGCCGCGCACGACGGCGACGAGCACGGGAATGGCCGACGGCAGCGCCTGTGCGTGCGTCAGTTGGTCGTAGAGATGGCAGGCGGGGGTGTGCTCGCCGTGCGCGCCGAACAGACGCTCGATGCCTGCACGCACCTCGGATGGCACCACAACAGGCACGTCGCCCGCAGCCATCGGCTGAGCCGCAATCGCCGGCGCGACATGCGGAGCGTGCACGACGCCGTGCAGCAGGCCGACGCCTTGTGACCACAGCAGCGCGAGCGCGAGCAGCGCAGCCCAGCGGGCGGAAGCCGCTCGGGCGCGGCGCGCGAAGCTCACGGCCGCTTCCTCCGGGCGGCGAAGGTGCGGCGGAATTTCTCGACCTTGGGCGCGACGACCCAGGAGCAGTAGCCCTGCTCGGGGTGGCGCTCGAAGTAGCGCTGGTGGTAGTCCTCGGCGCGCGTGTAGGCGCGTTCGGGCTCGACCTCGGTGACGACCTTGCCGCGCACCGCGCCGCCTGTAGCCAGCTCGGCGAGCACTTCGCGCGCGATGCGCTCCTGCTCCTCGCCGTGCGTATAGATGCCCGAGCGGTATTGCGTGCCGACATCGCTGCCCTGGCGATTCAGCGTCGTCGGGTCGTGGATCACGAAGAAGATCTCGAGCAGCTCGCGGAACGTGATGCGTCTCGGGTCGAACGTGACGCGCACGACTTCGGCATGACCCGTCGTGCCGCTGCACACCTGCTGATAGCTCGGGTTCGGCTGGTGACCGTTGGAGTAGCCCGATTCGACGCCGAGCACGCCGTCGACCTCGAGGAACACGGCCTCGAGGCACCAGAAACAACCGCCGCCGAGCGTGGCGACTTCGACGTCGACGGGATCGGTCATGGCATGCCGGCGTACAGGGAACGAGGCCGCATTGTCGGCGATTGCGCGCCGGCGTGCGCCGCCGCCCGCGACGACGTCGCGCACAATGCGCGCCCATGAACAACGCGCTCGCGGACCTCGGCCTGGCTTCGTGGAAGCCTCTGCTCACCGCCCTCGCGCTGCCGCCGGTCCCGCTGCTGGCGCTGCTGCTCGTCGCGGCTGCGCTGCTGTGGGTGCGGCGAGCCTCCGGCTGGCTGTTGTTCGCGCTCGCGACGGCGGGCTTGTGGCTCACGGCGTGCGCAGGTTTCGGCGAAGCGCTCGAGGCGGCGCTGCTCGACCGGCAGTCGGCATTGCAGGAAGCGCAAGTGCAGGTGTTCCAGCAGTCCGCGCGGGCGCGTCGCGATGTGGCGATCGTCGTGCTCGGCGCAGGCCGCGAGGCGCGCGCACCCGAATACGCCGCCGCCAACCTGGCGCGCGAATCGCTCGAGCGGCTGCGCTACGGCGCGTGGCTGGCGCGCCGCACCGGCGCGCCGCTGGCGTTCTCGGGCGGTGTCGGCTGGGCTCAGCGCGGCGGGCCGTCGGAAGCCGAAGTCGCGCTGCGCATCGCGCGCGAGGAACTCGGCCGGCCGCTGTCGTGGGCCGAAGGCGAATCGCGCGACACGCGCGAGAACGCGGCGCGCACGATCGCGCTGCTGCGCGAGGCCGGCATCGCCGAACTCGTCGTCGTGACGCACGGCTGGCACATGCCGCGCGCACTGCGCGCATTCCGCGCAGCGGCCGGTGGACGCGTGCGGCTGGTGCCGGCGCCGATGGGGCTGGCACCGCGCGTCGAGAATCCCGTCCTGCGCTGGTTGCCTACGTCCGAAGGGCATGCCCAAGTGCGCCACGTGCTGCGCGAGACGCTCGGCCTGCTGTTCGGCCAATGAAAACCCCTCCGCGCCTTGCGACGGGGAGGGGTCAGTGGCTATGCCACGTGGGGCTCCGGAGCGAAGGGCCCGGGGCTCCTGGCGCGCAGCGACTGCGCCATGGGTTTACCTGCATGCAGGTGACATCACCTTAGTCCAGCGGGGACGGAAGTTCAAGGGCTGCGCGCTCAGCGGCCGGCCATCACGGCGTCGAACAGCGCCGTGACCCGGCGCTCGACCTCACCGTCGATCGCGATCGGGCGCCCCCATTCACGACTTGTTTCGCCCGGCCACTTGTTCGTCGCGTCGATTCCCATCTTGCCGCCGAGACCGCTCACCGGCGAAGCGAAGTCGAGATAGTCGATCGGCGTGTTCTCGACCAGCGTCGTGTCGCGAACGGGGTCGACGCGCGTCGTGATCGCCCACACGACGTCTGGCCAGTGCCGGATGTCTACATCGTCGTCGGTGACGACGATGAACTTGGTGTACATGAACTGACGCAGGAAGCTCCACAGCCCGAACATCACGCGCTTGGCGTGGCCCGGGTAGCTCTTTCTGATCGAGATCAGCGCCATGCGATAGCTGCAGCCCTCGGGCGGCAGGTAGAAGTCGGTGATCTCGGGAAACTGCTTCTGCAGGATCGGCACGAAGACTTCGTTGAGCGCGACGCCGAGGATGGCCGGCTCGTCGGGCGGCTTGCCGGTGTAGGTCGAGTGGTAGATCGGCCGATCGCGGTGCGTCAGGCGCTCGATCTCGAACACCGGGAACCATTCCTGCTCGTTGTAGTACCCCGTGTGATCGCCGAACGGACCTTCGAGCGCATGCAAGTAGCCCCGCAGCTCGCGCAACGGCACGCCGTGTTCGCTGACGCCGGTGTAGCCGTGCGCGGCGGTCGGGATGCGGCCTTCGAGCACGAATTCCGCGTTCGCCGGTGCCTGCAGCTTCGTCGGCCCCTCGCCGACCGACGTGTCGACGACTTCGGTGCGGCTGCCGCGCAGCAGGCCGGCGAACTGGTATTCCGACAGCGTGTCGGGCACCGGCGTCACGGCGCCGAGGATCGTCGCCGGGTCGGCACCGAGCGCGACGGCGATCGGGAACGGCTCGCCCGGGTGCGCCAGCGCGAAGTCACGGAAGTCGAGCGCGCCGCCGCGGTGCGCGAGCCAGCGCATGATGACCTGGCGCGGCCCGATCACCTGCTGCCGATAGATGCCCAGGTTCTGCCGGCTGCGCGGGCGCGCTACATTCTGCGGGCCGCGCGTGATCACGAGGCCCCACGTGATCAGCGGCCCGGCGTCGCCCGGCCAGCAAGTTTGCACCGGCAGCGTCGCGAGGTCTATCTCCACGCCTTCGCGCACGACCTGCTGGCACGGGGCACGCCGCACAGTGGCAGGCTTCATGTCCCACACGGCTCGCGCCATGCGCAGCAGCTTGCCGGTGTCGGCGAGGCCCTTCGGCGGCTCGGGCTCCTTCAGGTTGGCGAGCAGTTGGCCCACATCGCGCAGTTCGGCCGGATCGTCGGCCCCCATGCCGAGCGCGACGCGGCGCGGCGTGCCGAACAGGTTGGCCAGCACGGGGATCGACGGCTCGGCCTTGTAACCGGTTGTTGCCGTCAGCAGCAGCGCCGGCCCGCCCGCCAGCAGCACGCGGTGACTGAGCACTGTCGCTTCGAGCCGCACCGACACTGGCTCGGCAATGCGGCGCAGTTCGCCGATGCGCTCCAAGGCCTCGATGAACTCCCGCAAGTCCCGATACTTCATTCGAATCTGTAATAGAACAAGAAGTCTAAATTCTTGACCGGTTATGACGCGGCTTCCTAGAATCGGCAACAGTTCTCGACCCTAGGGGTAACCCGTGGTGCTTTCGGAATGCCTGCCGGCTCCAGCCTTCTGCTCTCGGGCGCTCGGGCCGGTGATTATCGCGTCGTGCGGTGCCTGCACCCGACGCCCTGCCTGAAGAGAGGTTCGACATGACCGTCATCGCCAGAGCCCTCGCCGCGGGCCGCGCCATCGGCAGTTCGACCTCGGTGTTCCTGCGCGACGTCGGTCATGGCCTGCTCGAAGTCAGCCACAACGCGCTCGCGCTGGTCGGCCTGATCGTGATGGCGGCCCTGATCTTCGCGCTCGGGCGCGCTGAAGTGCGCGACAGCCTCGAGCAGCACGCCTTCGGCTGGCTGCAGGCGCGCAAGGAAGCGCGCACGCCGGTCGATGCGTCGATCCTCGCCGGGCTGACCGAACTCGACGCCGTGGCGCGTGCCACCGCGGCGAACCCGAAGGATCTGACGCACCAGCAGGCCAGCGTCGCGCAGTGGATCTCGCGCCGCTACCGCGTTGCGCCCGAGCCGATCAGCCGCCTCGTCAAGGAGGCCTGGATGCTCGGCAGCCGCGCCGGGCTGGAGCCGACGCTGATCCTCGCCATCATGGCGGTCGAGTCGAGCTTCAATCCGTTTGCTCAAAGCTCCGTCGGCGCGCAGGGCCTGATGCAGGTGATGACGAAAGTGCACGACGACAAGTACGAGCAGTTCGGCGGCTCGTACGCGGCGTTCGATCCGGTGACCAATCTGCGCGTCGGCGTGCAGGTGCTGCGCGAGTGCATCGCGCGCGCCGGCAGCCTCGAAGCCGGGCTGCGCTTCTACGTCGGCGCTGCCAACCTGGCCGACGATGGAGGCTATGCCCGCAAGGTGATGGCCGAGCACGATTACCTGCGGCAGGTCGCCGCCGGCAAGCCGGTGTCGACGGTGGCCGCCTTGCCGGCGACCTGGCAACCGGCGCCGCTGCCGGTCGCCGACGCGTCGTCGCTCAAGGACGATTTCGCCGACGGCGCAGCGCCGGCCGAAGAGCAACTCGCGGTGCGCTGACGCGGCAGCCCGCGGTACACTGGGCTCCCGCGCGACTGGCGATGCAGGGCCCTCGGGGCCCGAGGTGGCGTACCACCGGGAAGCGCGGACGGTCGTTCGACCGCTTCCGCCGTTCGCCTGGGCACCTTTCGCGACACCCGCCTCGATGCGCGTGGATGCCGCCGAGAGGCCACCCTGTCCTGGAACACACGCCATGTTTGACCGCAGCCAATCGACCGTCGCCAACGTCGACCCCGAGATCTGGTCCGCCATCCAGCACGAGAACCGCCGCCAGGAAGAGCACATCGAGCTGATCGCCAGCGAGAACTACGC
>Ga0073899_10002177_pt1 | contig 17710 bp, 13 predicted proteins | sample KloWWTmetaKNB5Ph_FD_88975 | JGI IMG/M metagenome (GOLD analysis project Ga0073899, IMG submission 88975) | Active sludge microbial communities from Klosterneuburg, Austria, studying microevolution and ecology of nitrifiers - Klosterneuburg... | ecosystem: Engineered > WWTP > Aerobic digester >...
GGCCGCGCTGGCCGCGCTGACCGGCGTTGCCGCGCAGCCGGCGCAGTCGCTGCACTACCGCCGCCAGCAGTACATCGTCGCCTTCGACAACCCGCTCTTTCAACTGGCGCAGCAGGCGGGTCTGCTCCAAGGGACGCTGCATGAGAACGGCGCGCTCCTGACCGAAGCCAGCCTGCTGCGGCTGGGCGACACTGCGATTTTCTTCATGCCGGGCGAGGTGCTGCCACGGCTGGGGCTGGCATACAAGGCGATGCTGCGCGCGGCCGGTGCACGCCACGCCGTGCTGGTTGGCCTCGCCAACGACGAGCTTGGCTACATCCTGCCCGCCGACGATTTTATCTATCCGGAGGATCCTTTCGAGCCGGGCGCGCACTATGAGGAAAGCATGTCCACCGGCATCGATGCCGGACCGGCCCTGACCAGCGCGCTCGACGCGCTGCTGGAGGGCGAACCAATGGCACGCGGATGACGCGGATCGGGCGGATTTTCGCTGATCTGATCCGCGTCATCCGCGTTCTATTTTTATCCGGCTGAGTCGCTATCTTTATTCAAACAACGAGGGAGTCATTTGATGAGCGCAAAGTTGGCAATTCTGGGCGGCGAAAAAGCTGTCCAGATGACGTATCCCGCATGGCCGGTGCATGACGAGCGTGAGGTCGAGGCCGTCGCCGCGGTGATCCGCTCCGGCAACTGGGGCGGCTATCCCTATCCCGGCCCGCGCACGCGCGCCTTTCTGGAGCAGTTCCTGGCATTTCAGGGCGGTCAGCACGCGATTATGGCGGCCAACGGCACGGTGACGATGGAGATCGCGCTGCGCGCGGCGGGCGTGGGCTGGGGCGACGAGGTGATCGTGCCGGCCTACACCTTCCAGGCCACCGCGGCCGCGCCGATGGCCGCCGGCGCTATTCCCGTGATCGTCGATATCGACCCGCAGAACTACTGCCTCGACCCCAAGGCAGTGGAAGCGGCGATCACACCGCGCACGCGCGCGATCATCCCGGTGCACGTCGGCTCGCTGATGGCGGACATGGACGCACTCATGGAGATAGCGGAGCGGCACAATCTGGTGGTGGTCGAGGATTGCGCGCACGTGCACGGCATGCAGTGGCAAGGCCAGGGCGCCGGCACGCTCGGCCACTTTGGCTCCTTCAGTCTGCAATCCTCCAAGATTCTGACCGCGGGCGAAGGCGGCGTGCTGATCTGCAAGACCAAGGAACTGGCCGACGCCGCGGCCAGCATCGTCAACTGCGGCCGCCCGCCGGGGGAGGGTGGAGCGGTCACGGTGCTGGGCGCCAACTTCCGCAGCAGCGAGCTGCACGCGGCGCTGGCCGGCGTCCAGCTCGAACGGCTGCCCGCGCAGACTGCGACGCGCGAGGCGGCGGTCAGCTACATGGACGAGGCGCTGAGCGAGATTCCCGGCGTGCGCGTGCTGCGCCCCGACCCGCGTATCACGCGGCGCTCGGTCTTCCAGTACATCTTTGCCATCGACCCGGCGATGTGGGGCGTGGATCATCGTGCAGTCTGCGCCGCGCTCGACGCCGAAGGGCTGGACGCCGGAACCGGCTATCCGCCGATGCACCGCTACGAGCTTTTCCAGCCGCTGCGCTCGCGGCTGCCCGTGCCCGCCGCGCACCCGGAGCGTTTTGATTTTGCACAGATGGAACTGCCCGTCGCCACCCACGCGTACGAGCAGGAAGCGGTCTGGCTGGGCGAGGAAGTTTTCCGGGCCGGCAAGGAAGGGGTCGATCAGGCGGTCGTTGCGATCCGCAAAGTCTACGAGCAGCGCGATGCGCTGGCGGAGGCGGCGCGCAACAGGATGAAAGGGTGACGGGGAGCGCTGCTGGCGGAAGAACCAGGCGACGGCTTCGGTGCGGTTGATTGCAGCGAAGGGATATTGCACCGGGCCGTCGTGCATGTCGAGCAGCCGTGTATGTCGAGCAGCCGTGTATGTCGAGCAGGCTGCGCGCCGGTTCCTTTTTGGCCATCAAAAGGAGCTGATGCGAGGCCAGTTTGCGCTTGGTTGGGGATCCGGTTCGCCTGAAATAGGTGTTCCTGCTGTGTCACGGCATCGGCCTTGCGCGTATGCGTGCAAGTTAGTACACTCCGTGGCATCAGAACACCGTTGTCCATTCAAGTTTTAATTCAATCAGCGTACTTGCAGGAGGAAAGCGCCCCATGAGCAATGCCATGGAAACCATCTCTGCCAGCAAAGAGATTTATCAACCGTCCGCAGAAGTTGTCGCCAACGCCACTTTTCCCGATTATCTGAAAATGCGCCAGCAAGCCGTTGAAGACCCCGTTTCTTTCTGGGATGCGCAGGCCAAAGAAGTGATCGACTGGTACGAACCCTACACGACGGTGCTTGACACGAGCAAAGCACCCTTCTTCCGATGGTTTGTGGGCGGCAAGACCAATATCGCCTACAACGCGTTGGATCGTCACACCAAAAGCTGGCGCAAGAATAAGCTGGCGCTGCTGTGGGAAGGCGAGAATGGCGAACAGCGCACCTACAGCTACTTCAAGCTGTGGAAGGAAGTCAATCGTTTCGCCAACGTTCTCAAAAGTATGGGCGTCAAGCGCGGCGACACCGTCACGATCTACATGGGCCGTGTGCCCGAACTCCCTATCGCCATGCTCGCCACCGCCAAGATCGGCGCGATCCACAGCGTCGTCTATGGCGGCTTTTCAGAGAAGGCGCTGGCCGACCGCGTTACCGACGCGCGCAGCAAAGTAGTGGTCACCTGCGACGGGGCGTGGCTGCGCGGCAAGACGGTCAACCTCAAGGACATCACCGATGAGGCCGTCAACCGCAGTCCCATCGTGCAGAAAGTGATTGTCTACAAGCGCACGGGGCAGGATGTGCATATGTCGGCCGGTCGCGATTTCTGGTGGCACGAACTGATGGCGCTGCCCATCGCCAGCCCCTATTGCGAGACCGAACAGATGGACGCCGAAGACCCGCTCTTCATCCTCTATACGTCGGGCACCACCGGCAAGCCCAAGGGACTTCTCCACACCTGCGGCGGCTATCAGGTGCATATCGCCTCCACGTTGAAGTATGTCTTTGACGTCAAAGAAGAGGATCGCTACTGGTGCGCCGCCGACCCGGGCTGGATCACCGGCCACAGCTATATTGTTTACGCGCCGCTGATCCTGGGCATGACCAGCTTCATGTACGAAGGCGCGCCCGGCTATCCGCTTCCCGACCGCTGGTGGCAGTTGATCGAGAAGTACAACATCACGATCCTTTACACCGCGCCGACTGCGATTCGCAGCTTCATGCGCTTTGGCGAGGAGTGGGCCGCACGCCACGACCTCAGCAGCCTGCGTATACTCGGTTCGGTCGGCGAGCCGATCAACCCGGAAGCATGGCGCTGGTACCATAAGTATATCGGTCGCGAACGCTGCCCGGTCATGGACACCTGGTGGCAGACCGAGACGGGCGGCTTCATGATCACGCCGACGCCAGTTATCCCACTCAAACCTGGCAGCGGCACACTTCCCTTTGCGGGCATCCAGGTCGATGTCGTGCGCGAGGATGGCGCCTCGGCCGATGCCAACGAAGATGGCTATCTGGTCGTCAAGCATCCCTGGCCAGGCATGGCGCGCACGATCTGGGGCGACCCAGACCGCTACCGCATGACGTACTGGTCGGATTTCTCCAACCAGGGCTGGTACTTCACCGGCGACAGCGCACGCCGCGACGAAGATGGCTACTTCTGGATCATCGGCCGCATGGACGATGTGATCAAGGTGTCGGGCTACCGGCTGGGCACGGCAGAGATAGAGAGCGCGTTGGTGTCGCATCCCATTGTGGCCGAAGCGGCCGTGATCGGCGTGCCCGACGAGTTGAAGGGCCATGTGATCCATGCCTTCTGTATTCTCAACAGCGGGGTGGACGGCTCCGATGCACTGGTGCGCGAACTGAAGGAGCATGTGCGCAACGAGGTTGGCCCGATCGCCATTCCGGCTGTCATCGAGTTTGTGCCGACCCTGCCCAAAACGCGCAGCGGCAAGATCATGCGCCGACTGCTCAAGGCGCAGGTCATGGGCCAGCCGGTGGGTGATACGAGCACATTAGAAGGATAATTATTTGAAGGATGAATGGTGAAGTAAGGCGTTCGCTTCCCTTACTTCACCATTCATCCTTCAATTTGACTTCCCAAAATGAATAAACCAATTTGCCGAGCGCCTTGCTACGCTGCAAACCGACCGGAGCGAAGCCATCCACCAGGAGCGCGCCGACCTGGCCGAAGAGCGCACGCTGCTCACCATTCTCCTGCACGTCACAGCTTGGAAGAGCATGCCCAACGGCTGAGTGTACAGGCGCCAGGCAGACACACCGCCCGCGGAGACGCCATCGTGACCGGCGAGCTCTTCCTGCGGATGATTGCACCGCTTGAAGAGCGAGGCATTTACACACTGCAACAAGCGCGTAAAGCTGCGCAGCAGACATATCTTGCGCGTTTAGCCTATTAAGACCGCAAAAAGGATAACGCAATGCCAGCAAAAATCCTGGTAGCCGACGACGATGTCATGTTACAGCGGCTGATCAGCAATACGCTTAAACTGGAACATCACGAAATCATCCAGGCCGCAAATGGACAGCAAGCGCTTGAAATGATCCGCGCAGAAAGCCCTGACCTGATCATCCTGGATGTCATGATGCCCATCATCAATGGGTTTGATGTGTGCATAGCGCTGCGCAAAGATGCGGCGACGGCAACACTGCCGGTGATTATGCTCAGTGGCCTTGGCCAGGTGCAGGAAAAAATCATGGGATTGAAGGCGGGCGCCGATGAGTACCTGACCAAGCCCATCGACCCACGCGAGTTGTTGACACGTGTTGAGATGCTTTTGGAGCGCCATCGAATATTGCGCCAAAACACGGCCGCCAAAAGCGGGCGCGTCTACAGCGTAATCGGGGCCAAGGGAGGGGTAGGCGCCACCGCATTGGCGATCAACCTGGCCGCACAAATTGCGCAGTCAGGCAAGGAGGTCATTTTACTGGAATTTCGTCCCGATTTCGGCACGATTTCAGTTCAACTCAACCTTAAACCAGACGCTTCCCTGGCAAACTTACGGGATCTGGAGGCGGTAGCCATCACCGAGCAGGCGGTCGTGCGCCTACTGCTCGCTACGCCGTTTGGCGTCCGCGTCCTGTGCGGGCCACAAAAAGCCACCGAGTTCGGGCCTTTCACCGCCGCCCATGGTGGAGCTATTCTGGCGCGATTGAATGCGTTGGCGGACTACATCATTATCGACCTGCCCCCTGCCGCAGATGAAGCTACGGAAGCCATCATCAAGAGCAGCGATCAGGTGCTCGTCGTTGTAGAGCCAGAAATCTCATGTGTGGCCGCCGCCGTGCAACGTCTATCTCAAATTGGCGCCTATGGCAACGCACTAACCGTGCACGTGGTTGCCATCAACCGACAAGGCGTCTTGCAACTCTCGCTGCGTGAAATTGAGGGGCGGCTAGGCAGAACGCTCACCGCGCTGCTTCCTCCTGCCACCGAAGTGCTGAGCGCCGCCGTTCAATATGGTTTGCCGATCATTGCCTTCCAGCCCAACCACATTTTTGTCGAACAGGTTCAAGAAGTTATCGAAAAAATTCAAGCGGTAAGAGTGACGCCGCTCCGTGTGTAACGCTCCCTCTATAACAGCGACGGCACAGAACCTGAATCGCCACAAAACATGGACTTGTTACGCTGCTGCATACGACCTCACTTTGTTTTCGGATAGCAATCTAGACTATAGACAGGAGTACACCAATGACCCAAACGACGCCGGCCGGCGTGAAAATCGTTGGCCCTCTCTCGCCTGCGGCGCTCGAAGTTCTCACGCCCGATGCGCTTGCGTTTGTGGCGGCGCTACATCGTCAGTTCAACCCGCGTCGCGTCGAATTGCTTGCCGCGCGCACAGAGCGGCAGAAGCGCTTCGACGCAGGCGAACTTCCTGGTTTTCTGCCCGAAACCGCAGCGATCCGGAGCGCAGAATGGCAGGTGGCGCCGGCGCCGGCCGATCTGAACGATCGACGCGTCGAGATCACTGGGCCTACTGAACGCAAGATGATGATCAACGCGCTCAACTCCGGCGCCAAGGTTTTCATGGCCGATTTCGAAGACGCGCTTTCGCCGACTTGGGAAAATGTGATCCAGGGACAGATCAATTGCAGTGACGCCGTGCGCGGTGTGATTGCCTTTGAGAACCCCGACGGCAAACGCTACACGCTCAATGAAACCGTTGCCACCCTGCTGATCCGTCCCCGTGGCTGGCACTTAGTTGAAAAGCATGTCTTGGTGGATGGCGAACCCATTTCAGGCAGCCTTTTCGATTTTGGGTTATACATGTTCCGCAACGCGCAGGAACTGCTTGACCGTGGCAGCGGCCCCTACTTCTATCTTCCTAAGCTGGAAAGCCATCTGGAAGCGCGCCTGTGGAACGAGGTCTTTGTTGCGGCGCAAGATGCGCTGAATATCCCACGCGGCTCCATCCGCGCCACGGTGCTCATCGAGACGATCCTTGGCGCGCTGGAGATGGAAGAGATCCTGTACGAAATTCGCGACCACGCGGCCGGGCTGAACGCGGGGCGCTGGGACTATATCTTCAGCGTCATCAAGAAATTCGCCAAGAACGAGCAGCAGATTTTGCCCGACCGCGCGCAGGTGACCATGACGGCGCCCTTTATGCGCGCCTACACCGAACGCCTGGTGCGCACCTGCCACAAACGCGGCGCCCACGCCATCGGAGGTATGGCAGCCTTTATCCCCAACCGCCGCGACCCAGAAGTCACCGAGAACGCGCTGCGCAAAGTGCATGAAGACAAGCTGCGCGAGTTTGGCGACGGCTGCGATGGCACCTGGGTCGCGCATCCCGACCTGGTGCCGCCTGTGTTGGAAATAGCAAACGACTATTTGGGCAAGCAGCCAAATCAGAAGGAGCGTATGCGTGAGGATGTGCACGTAGCCGATAGCGAAATCACGAACATCGAGGCGCCCGGCGGCGCCATTACAGAGGCTGGGCTGCGTCTCAACATCAGTGTGGCGCTGCAGTACATGAACGCCTGGCTGCTTGGCAACGGCGCCGCGGCCATCAACAACCTGATGGAGGACGCGGCCACCGCCGAGATCTCCCGCTCGCAGATCTGGCAGTGGCTTCATCACAGCGCCGCGCTCGACGACGGTCGCGCCGTAACCCGCGAACTGTACGTTCGGATGCGTGATGAAGAACTCACCAAGCTGGGCGGCGCCACAGCCGAGCGCTACGCAGACGCCGCCGAAATTCTGGACAAGCTCTGCCTGAGCGATAGCTTTATCGAATTCTTGACGTTGATTGCGTACGACTATCTGGATTGACGCATTTGCTCCAGGTGACAGTCGCCGTCAGAGGTGACTGTCACCTGGGATAGCATGTGCTACTGGCTGATGCGCCAGTCATGCTCGAAGACGCTATACAACCGCATGTAAATCTCCTGCTGCTCAACCATCAACACCACTTCGCGATTAAGTTTGTGGCTGGTCTCACCGCCATTCAAGCTACCCACCGCGGCCCAATGTCGATCGCCAATCCGCACAAGCACCAATTTGGCGTGGATGCCGCCGGCCGAAGGATTGCCGATGCGAGCGTCGAGATCCAGCCCTTCGCCAGCAGCAATGGCGCGCACATAGTCCACCGTCGCCTGGTTGCTGCGCAGCTCGTTTGGGTCATCGAAATAGCCGTCAAGCAGCAGGCGGACGCGCGCGCCACGCCGCGCCGCGTCGATAGCTGCCTCCAGTCGTGGATTCGGGTCGGCAATAGGATTGCTCGACGTTTCGCCATAGTACTTATCCTCGTACATCTGCATCAACGCGATCTCGTCACCTGGGCCAGCCGCGGCAAGCAAGGCCTGGATGCCAACATCAGGACGCGCTGCATTTTCCGGCGCACTGATCACCGCGTACTCGGCGTTCCCAACTGCCTGGATCAACGCACCAAATGGCGCTTCAGCCACGTTGTAAATAGTGGGCGCGGGCAAGACAAAATCAACGGACGGTGCGCCATATTTGGCATCAGTGGCTTCATAGCGGTGCATGTCGTAAAAAATCGCCGGCTGCCAGTCGGCCACAAAAAGGTTGCGCAATGTCGCCACCACCTCGGCAGCATCGGTGAAAAGATAAAAACCGCGGCGACCACCCACCGGCAGGGAGCTTGGCTCCGGCATGGCATCGAAGGTCAGATTCTCCGTACCCACAAAGACGCTGCGTCCATCGACGATGCCATATTTGGCGTGCGTGAAGCGGAAACGCCGTTTAGTTCCGCGCGGGGCGTCGTCGATGACGGCCAGATATCGCACCTCACCACCGGCCTCGGCAATGCGCGTGACGCACCATTTCTGTTGCTGGGAGATGCCGCCCGGCGGTGCACCGTCCAATAGCAGCCGCACCTGCACGCCACGTCGGGCCGCATCCGCCACCAATAATGCCAATGAAGGATGCTCGAAGGTATAGAGGCTCAGGTCAAGCGAATGCACCGCCCCGCTCAACAGAGTGGACATTGGCGTGTACAATCCTTCTGGGCCGACCGCCACTGACCAGGCGCCTGATGCAACGCCGGTGCGCGGCCACAGACCGTCGGCTCGATCCCACCCGCCCCAGCCCGGCTGCCGAATGCGCCGTCCCCACAGGCGATCACCCAGATCGCCAGCCCAGTCTTGCGCCGTATCACTGTCGAGTGGCAACCCGCTGCATGGGTCGAGCTTGCGTTGCCAGACTTGACCGGCGCTTGTCGCCAACCCCCGTGTATATAACGCGGCCGGCGCGCCCTGCCAGCCGGTTGGCTGCAGCGTCGTCTCACCGTAGAGGAGCACATCGACCGCAGTCTGGTCGGCATCGAGTAACGAGATCGCACCGCCCGTATTAACCAGCGTCAACGCGCCTGTCAAGTGTAGCGCCTCTTCATCCACGGTGATCCAGCCACAACCCGCCTCCAGGCCAAACGAATGACGAAAGCTGTCCGTGTTAGCCGTGCACCAGATGCGAGCGCCGGGCGCCAGCGTCAGCGTCGTCGTCAGCGGGAATGTCGCTTGTTTTGTCCCTGCACGCAGCGACCACCCGGCAAGCGGTTGCGCGCCTAAGCCGGTGTTCCACAACAGAATGGCTTCGTCCGGTTCATAGCTGAGCGAGCTATCGATGTAAGCCGCCGCGATCAGAATTTTAGGAGGCGGCATACCGAATATTGTCGGCAAGTAGACCGAAGCTGCTGGAGGAGCAGGTAAGTCTCCTTGTGCAATTGCGGATGGCGCGAGAGTGATTACAGCCCCACAAAGCACCAGGAAGAGCAAACAGGGCATGAGTGACGTTAGCCAACGTCGGCAGTGTGAAGGCATGAGAACCTCCCAGGGTACATATCAAGGATTTGGATCCATAGCTTACCTGACGCTTCGTGGCCAAAGATCGGTCGATTGTTTAGTTTGTGTCCTGTCAGCAGCATGAGAGTTGCGAGGGATGAGTTGAAAGGAGGAAAGTGTGGAGAATAGATTGGGGCGCGCTTAAAAACAGCAAAACAAAGCCCTGAAACCGTTGTGGCTTCAGGGCTTGATGTTTCACGTGAAACATGCTTGTTGAGTCATGCGCTTTACAGATAATCGCGCAATTTGCGGCTGCGGCTCGGATGACGCAACCGGCTCAATGCCTGCGCCTCGATCTGGCGGATGCGCTCGCGCGTCACGCCGAACTTCTTGCCGACCTCTTCCAGCGTGTAGCAGTACCCATCAACCAACCCAAAGCGCAGTTGCAAAATGCGCACCTCACGCGGGGTGAGGCTCTGGAAAATTTCGTCGATCACCTCGCGCAGAAGTTGCTGGCCCGCGGCGTCGCCCGGCGCATCAGCATCCTCATCTTCAATAAAGTCGCCAAGATAGCTGTCTTCTTCCTCGCCCACCGGCATTTCCAGACTAAGCGGGCGCTGGCTGACGCGCATGATATGTTCGACCTTGCGCGCTGATACACCGAGTTCTTCAGCGATCTCTTCCGTCGTCGGGTCGCGCCCTAGTTCTTGCACCAACTGGCGGCTCGTGCGCGTCAGGCGGTTAATTTGCTCGTACATGTGCACAGGCACGCGAATCGTGCGCCCCTGGTCAGCAATCGCCCGCGTGACCGCCTGGCGGATCCACCAGGTGGCGTAGGTGCTGAATTTGTAGCCGCGTCGATAGTCAAACTTCTTGACCGCGCGGATCAAACCGATGTTCCCTTCTTGGATCAGATCCAGAAATGGGACGCCGCGCCCGACATACTTTTTGGCGACGCTCACCACCAGGCGGCTGTTCGCCTTGATGAGATGCTCCTGCGCGGCCTGTCCGTCGCGCACGTACCACAACAGCCGCTCGCGCTCTTCCCAATCTTCCATGCCTTCGGACAATTTCTTGCGCGAGTCACGACCGCGCTCCATGCGCTTGGCAAGATCGACTTCTTCTTCCGCGGTGAGCAGCGGCACGCGGCCGATCTCCTTCAGGTAGAGGCTGATCGAATCGTCGATCTCGATCTGGCTCAGATCGAAATCTTCCTCTTCGATTTCAACTGCTTCCAGCTCGGCATCACTGATATCACCAAGCCCATCGTGCTCTTCCTCGCGCGCCTGCCCGACTTCGATGCCCTGCTCAAAGAGCGCCGCAAAGATATCCTCAAGCTGCTCCATCGAGCTTTCCGCTTCGGGCATCACTTTTAACACATCGTCATACGAGACGTAGCCTTGCGTCCGTCCAAGCGCCAGCAGCGATTCTAAAGCGGCCTCAGGGCTGAGAGCAGTGGGCGTTTCCACCTCACTGGGCGCCTCAAGTCCTTCGGCATCAACTTCTGTTTCAAGCTCCTGTTCCATGCCAGCGTCAAGTTCTCCCTCAAAATCGGCGCTGAGTTCGCCCTCAAACGAAGAACGCATGGGTTTTTGCTTTGCCATGAGTAATCTCCTTACTCAAATACCCAATTAAGCACATGCTATCCAAATAGCATGAACCACAATTGAAAACTAATCTATAATGATTGCTACAAAATATACACTGCAAGCGAGATCTATGGATCGACCACGATCACAACAGATCGGAGCCTCAACATAACAGAGCTTTCAGAGGGCTTCCTTCAAATCCCATACGCCCTGACGCTGTGCAAATGCACTGTTACACTCAACGCACGCTACGCGATCTTCGGCGCATTGCTTTAACGGCTCTGCACCACAAACTGGACAGCGCAGAAGTTGTGCAATTGACTCACGCCCGGGTTCGATCAAAATCCGCGAGCCCGCTGCCGGTGCGTCAACCTTCAAAAAAACGCTTGGCGCCAGAGGAAACGTTCCCCCCGGCGCAAATAACCAGCTATCGACGCCAGCCAGCAACTCTGCATCGATACGCTCCTTGAGCGCGCCCAGGCGAAAATTCGATACAGCGTAACGTTGCTTCACCCGCAACCCAGCCGCCTGCATCTGCTTTTCCATCCACGCTGGGTGGAAATCGTAGTTCAGCCGCACGAATTCGATCGGTTCATGATTGAGCGGCGACCAAGATTGGCGGCCTAGCGCCCACCGCGCCAGCGCTTTCAAATTGCGCTTGTTCGCAAACTCGATCACACCGACGCTATGGCGGTGCAGTGCGCGGCGCAATTGCTGCAGTGCAGCAGGTACATCCGCCAGGTGATGCATCACACGCACCATCACCAGCGAGTCTAGAATGCCGCTTGCCAGCGGCAACGAATAAAGATTGCCTGCCACAAAAACGAAGCGACCATCACTTGCCCGCTCGCGCGCCGCGTCTTGAAGCAGACTGCGGCTGTAATCGAATAATACGATCTGCTCGTACCCCTTATACAGATCAGCCAAACGTCCGAAGCCAGCGCCAATCTCAGCGATGCGCCCCCCATTGGCAGGCAACATGCGCTCGATCGCGATGCGCTCGGCAGCATCTTCGTACTGACGCCCTTGGCCAACCCAAAAATCAGCCCGGTATTGGCTACCTTCATAGTCAATCACCGGGATGTCTACGCTCTTTTGCGGCTGGACAGAACCTGTCACAAATCCCGTCCTGTTGATATGCGTTCGCTGTGCACTTGGATTATATTTCACATTGTTTCACGTGAAACATATCGATCAGCGTCTGCTAGGGAACCCTATTAAAAAAAGAGTGGGAGTTGATTTCTCCCACTTTGCACAATCAATGATGAGGATTATAGCAGGGTTACCAGACAGATTCAATACCCAAATTAAGATAATTTCACACAATGATTTGCAAAAGCACAATCAATGCTGCTGAGATAAATACCAGGTAATTGTGCTTAATACCAGAATCATACCGACTACCTGCAAAGGCGATGTCAATTGTTCATCCAGCAACAACATCCCCGCGCTAAGCGTCGCCACTAACCGCCAGCCCATCAAACTGCTGACCATGGGCGCACCCAGTCGGCGGATGGCAGCAATCTGCAAACCATTTGCAACCACTCATTCTATGGTATCATGGGGGTTCCAATTCAGCTAGGCGCCATGGATCCGGCGGATGCTCCGGACAAATCTGGACGATTTTCGCGTAAAATCCGCGAGCATTCGCCATATCCGTGGTTTGTTTTTTTACTGTGGCTGTTCAATTGCACGGATTCTGGAAGGTGGCCGTCCGCGAGCCGAGAGTCGAGATAAACGAGGAGAAATATGACGAAGCTTTACAATGATCCGGCTGATTTCCGCGCCGAGTTGATTGAAGGATTTGTTGCTGCCTATAGCCGGCTGGTCAAGCGGGTGCCCAACGCGTCGGGTGTGATGGCGGTCGATGCGCCGCAGCCGGGCAAGGTGGCGCTCGTCATTGGCGGCGGCTCTGGGCACTACCCGGCCTTTTGTGGCTATGTCGGCCCTGGGCTGGCAACCGCGGCCGTGATGGGCAATATTTTTTCTGCGCCTTCGGCGGAGCAGGTCTATCGCGTCACGCAGGCCGTGACGGGTGAGGCAGGCGTCCTCTATTGCTACGGCAACTACAGCGGCGATGTGCTCAACTTCGACATGGCCGAGCTGCGCTGCCAGGATGAAGGCATCGATGCGCGCACGGTGTGCGTGACCGACGATGTTGCTTCAGCGCCGCGCGGCCAGGAGGACGAACGCCGCGGCATTGCCGGCGACTTCTTTGTCTTCAAGATCGCCGGAGCCAGTGCGGCGCGGGGGGAACGCCTCGACGAGGTCGAACGATTGGCGCGCAAGGCCAATCAGCGCACCCGCTCTTTCGGCGTGGCCTTTGCCGGTTGCACGCTGCCAGGACAAACCGCTCCTCTCTTCACGGTGGCGCCGGGCAAAATGGAACTGGGGCTGGGCGTCCACGGCGAGCCCGGCGTCCAGTCCAGCCACATGCGGCCAGCGCGCGAAGTCGCGGATCTACTGCTTGCAACACTCCTCAGCGACGCGCCTGCCGGGGGCGGTGCGTCAGTTGCCGTGCTGCTCAATGGGTTGGGTTCGACCCATTACGAAGAACTGTTTGTACTTTACAAAGATATTCATCGACGTTTGTTGGCGGAAGGGCTGCAACCAACTCAGCCGATTGTCGCTGAAATGGTCACCTCGCTCGACATGGCCGGCTGCTCGCTGACGCTCTGCTGGCTCGACGATGAGTTGACGCCGCTGCTCAATGCCCCGTGCGCATCGGCGGCCTACACCAATGCCTGAGGTGGAAATGAAAGATGCAGAGAAGGACGCCGAGCGCGTCGTGCGTCGCTGGCTGACGTACGCACTGGAGAGCATGGTCGCCCATGAGCAGGAACTTGGCCTGTTGGATGCCGCGGCGGGCGACGGCGACCACGGCGCCACGATGGTGCGCGGGTTGCGCGCCGCGCACGCTGCCGCCAAAGCAGCAAATGGAAGCGCTGGCGATTTGCTGGTGGTGGCAGGCGCGGCCTTTGCCGATGCGGGCGGAGGCGCATCCGGGGCATTGCTGGGCGCGCTGATCACGACAGTTGGACGCGGCTTGGGCGATGGCCCGTATGATCTGACCACCACCACGACGGCATTGCAGGCCGGCTTGGCGACCATCACGCGGCTGGGCAAGGCGCACCCTGGTGACAAAACCCTCATCGACGCGCTACAGCCCTTTGTCGATGCGTTGACCGCCCAACCCGCGGATCAACCGCTTATCGTGGCATGGCGCGCGGCGTTGCCCGCGGCGGTGGCTGGCGTCGCTGCTACGCAAACCATGGTCGCCAAGCGCGGGCGGGCGGCCAAATTGGGCGAGCGCAGCCAGGGCCATCCTGACCCTGGCGCCGTCTCCCTCACCTATTTGTTGCAGGCGATGAGCGCGGTCTGGGACGAAAATTATCCGTCGTGAACTGTGCCCTTTAGACGCGACATAACGCCCAGAAGAACAGAGTTAGCTGTAAACAAATGCCAGACGAAAGTTTGTCTGGCATTTGCTATTGTAGAAACTGCCGCGACAGGTCAGTCAACCGATGGCGCGTTGACGTGCGATCAACGCGCCATCATCGGCAAAAAATATAGACTGAACGTGAAAAGAAAACGATGTGCAGCCAAGACGCCACTACCATCGAATCACACTGCACCGGCTTTCATTACTTGTCGATTCTTTCAAGGAGGCATTCACATGGCAGAACTCATCAGGGTCTCCAGCCAATCACGTTCAACTGCGGTTGCAGGCGCAATTGCCGGCATCATGCGTGAACAAGGCTATGTCGAGATGCAGGCGATTGGCGCCAGCGCGCTCAATCAGGCGATTAAGGCAGTGACCATCGCGCGCGGGTATCTGCGTGACGACGGCTTCGATCTGATGATCGTGCCGGAGTTCACGGAGGTCGAAATCGAAGGGGCTGAACGCACCGCCATCCGCATGGCGATCTGCAAGCGTGCTATGGCAGCAGGTGGGGCGGTGGCGGCGACTGTCGCGTGCTGATGGTGCGCCATACACGACTGTTTTGTTTCCACATCGCGCCAGGTTTTGGCTACATCCCCAGCAGTGGCCGAGGAAGGTTGGTTGAGCAGCGCTGCGCCTGACCAGTGCTGGGGAGATGCGGCAAACTCTTGCGACGCGCTATTCATCCATTTTCATGACTTGCCTTTACAATCCACCAAGAAGTTTTCAAACTTTCCTAAGGATGTCCATAAGCGCCGTTTTTTGCCGATAGGAATCTATGTGCTCGCTACGTAGTTATTTTCAACTTGACCCAAGTGTGATTTTCCTCAACCACGGTTCGTTTGGGGCCACGCCGCTGCCAGTCTTCGAAGTTTACCAGGAGTGGCAGCGGCAGTTGGAGCGCCAGCCCGTGCGCTTTTTCAGTCGTGAGGCGACGCCTGCCCTGCGCGAAGCGCGTGCAGCGCTGGCGCGCTATGTCAATGTGCGCCCCGAAGAACTTGTCTTTGTCCACAACGCCACATTTGGCGTCAACGTGGTGGCCCGTTCTCTCGACCTGCAGCCGGGCGATGAAGTGCTGACCAGCAACCATGAATACGGCGCGTGCAGTAATGCCTGGGAACTGGCCTGCACCAAGCGCGGGGCGCGTTATGTGCGCCAGCCCATCACCCTGCCCGTCAGCGATGACGCCGCCATTCTCGAAGAATTCTGGCAAGGGGTGACCGCCCAAACACGCGTGATCTATCTGAGCCACATCACCTCGCCGACGGCCTTGACGCTGCCGATTGCCGCAATCTGTGCGCGAGCGCGTCGCGCGGGCATCCTCACCGTCATCGACGGCGCGCACGCTCCCGGCCAGATCGACCTGGACCTCGCCAGCCTGGGCGCTGACGCCTACACCGGCAATCTCCACAAGTGGCTCTGCGCGCCCAAAGGGGCAGGATTTCTCTGGGTGCAGCCGCACCTCCAGCCGCGCATCGAGCCGTTGGTCACAAGTTGGGGCTTTGGCCCGGAACGCGGTCATTTTGAAGAAAACGATTTTATCAGCGCGCTGCAGTGGCAGGGCACCGATGACCTCTCGGCCTTTCTCAGCGTGCCGGCTGCGATCGATTTCCAGGCGGAGCATCACTGGCCGGCCGTGCGCCGCCATTGCCATGCCCTGCTCAGCGCCAGCATGGCGCGACTGGCCGCGCTCACGGGTATGGCGGCGGTCTATCCGGCTCAGTCAGGCTATTATCACCAGATGGCGATTGTCCCCATCCCGTTGCAGCCGGATCTGGCGGTGTTGAAGGAGCGCTTGTATGACGAATTTGCCATCGAGATTCCGTGCATCAACTGGCAAGGACGCCACTTTGTGCGTATTTCGGTGCAGGGATACAACAGCGAAGAAGATCTGCGGCGGTTGGAGGAGGCCATAGGTGCGCTGCTCGGAGCGGCGACATAACGCTACGGTTAGACGAACACGCCGTGCTTGTACAGGGTAGCAACTCATCCAGCGTTCGGGGCGCCAGGTGTGTTTGCGGAAAGCCAGGCGCTGTTTGGCAGACGCCTGGCGGAATGCTGGTTGAATAGAAGCGGCTCAGGTGGTTGACGCACCTGAGCCGCTTCTATTCAAGGTGAAATTCTTTACGCTAGCGCTGCAAGAAGACATTCTCGCCGGTATCTCCGCGCCTCGAGCGCCGTCAAGATTGGGCGAGGTTGCCGACAGCTTTTTAGAGCGGCCAATCGCGCAGAATCCGCTCGGTTTCTTCAGAATGGCCGCTTTCGTCGCGCACCATGTCCTCCAGTTGCACCTGGAGCCCCTTTTCGCCAAGTTCCTCGGCCTCAGTTGCGCGCTGCGTGTAATCGGCAGTGGCACGGCGTTCAGCGCTCAATATGGCTTCCAGCATTTCGCGATTGCTGTGTGCGGCGGGCACCGGGCGCGGGGTGGTGGTCGGTTCGCCGCCCAGGGCAACGATCTTGTTCGCCAGGAACTGCGCATGCAATTGTTCATCCGCCACTTCGACCAGGAAGAATTGCGTCAGTTGCGGGCGGTAGGGGCCAGTTGCCTTGGCGGCATACGTCAGATACTGGATGATGGCGCCAAATTCTCCCGCCAGGTCTTCGTTCAGATGGTCGATCAAGGTTTGCTTGTTCATGAGTGTTTCTCCATTTTTTTGAGTTGTTTCAAACCGATTGCAGTTTCATCTCCACTACACCAATCCCCAAGAGGATTGTAGCGGCAAGGATTGACAACCCGCCGATCAATACCAACAGAGGTGGCAGTCCAAGATAGATTTCGCTCAGGATTCCAATTGGCATCAATAAGCCGGCAAGCGCCAATCCGGAAATCCACCTTGCCTAAATTGTTTTGACGGGTAATTTCACCAGCAAAAAGCCAAAGACGATATTGAGAAAAGAAAACAGGTTGCCATGCACATGCGCAAGTCGGGCTTCAAAGTGAGGGCTGACATTATAGGCGGCGATCCAGGCTTCTCGGTCGGGAGCAAAGTCGCGTAAGTAAATCAGAATGAATCCGTAGACCATAAAAGCGGCCATTACCCAAAGGCCAATGCCAATATTCCACTTACCTGCTGCAGATTTGTCGTTCATGACGATCTATCCTCGACTGCTCTAGATGAATCCTCGTTCAACAACCTCAGCTTATCACCTAGTTGACTTTTCGTCATCGACTTTTGTCGGATTTGCTCGCAACCCATTAAAACTGCGCGGACGGCATACTGGGCAAGCCTACGTATTGTTGTACACTTATCCATTATGGTCAATTCCTGTATCCCTTCAACTGGCCTACTGTTTAGGGCATAGATCAATATACCCAGTTTTCTTTCTGGTATAATAAGGTCAGCGTCGTCGATA
>Ga0073899_10002178_pt1 | contig 17708 bp, 16 predicted proteins | sample KloWWTmetaKNB5Ph_FD_88975 | JGI IMG/M metagenome (GOLD analysis project Ga0073899, IMG submission 88975) | Active sludge microbial communities from Klosterneuburg, Austria, studying microevolution and ecology of nitrifiers - Klosterneuburg... | ecosystem: Engineered > WWTP > Aerobic digester >...
GATCAGGGCGCGCGCCTTGCGCCAATCACGCTCGACGGTGCGCGTGTCGACGTCGAGCGCCTTCGCCGCATCCTCGACCGACAAGCCGGCGAAGAAGCGCAGCTCGACCACCTGCACCAGCCGCGGATGGGTCGCACCGAGCGCGGTCAGGGCCTGGTCCATCGCCAGCAACTCCAGGCATTCGTCGTCGGCGACCAGTTCCTGCTCCGGCAACTCCACGCGCTGCGCGCCGCCGCCGCGCTTGCTGCGCATGCGATGTCTTGCACGGTCGATCAGGATGCTGCGCATGGCGCGCGCAGCGTACGCGAAAAAGTGGCCGCGATCGCGCCAGGCGAGATCGGCGTCGCCGAACAGCGACAGGTAGGCGTCGTGCACCAGCGCCGTGGTTGCGAGCGAGGGCGAGTCGGACTCGCGCCCGAGCTGCCGGCGCGCGAGTTCCTTGAGCCGCGCGTAGATCAGCGGCAGCAGGCGATTGGCGGCCTCGGCGTCGCCGGCACCTGCGCGCCCGAGCAGGCCGGTGATGTCCGACCCGGGCGCCGCAGCGTCGTGCTCGCCCTTACTCGAACCCATCGCCGAACAGTCCCGACGAGCCCCACACCGGGCGCTCGCTGGTGACGCTGATCGGCTGCACGGTTTCGCGCAGCGGCGTCGCGGCGCCACCGTTGATCGCAATGCTGCCGCCGCTCGAACTCATGCCCTTCATCAGCACGATGCTGGCATTGCCGCGCGTCGGATGGTTGAGCGTGATGGTCCAGCTGGCGCCGTTGTCGACCAGGTTGGCAGTGAGCGCGGCCTCGCCGGCGTCATAGCCGGTGACGAGGTTCAGGAAGTAGGCGTCGGTGCTGCCGGACTGGTCGAGCTCGACACGATACTGGCCGGCCTCCTCGTCACCGGGGCGGTCTTCGTTGAGGACGCGGTAGCTTGGGCTCGTCGGCAACAAGGTGATCAACTCCGAGGTCTGGGTGCCGAGTGCGGCCGCAACGCGATTTGTACTCGCTGTCGGCAGCGTCTCGAAGTGCATGACGAAGGTACGTCGCACCAGGTTGGCGGCGACATGCGGGCCATCGAGCAGCCAGCCGCCGCCGTTGTACCAGGGCAGCAGCGAGTCGGCGGAACCGCGCGTGCGGTCGAGGATCAGCAGCGTCTGCAACGGCCGGATGAACAGGAATTCGCGCCAGGCCTTGTCGGCGTAGGGCCAGTCGACGCGGCTGTCGGGCATGTTGCGGTAGGCATCCGAGTAGTCGACCGCGACGTAGCCGAACTGCGGCTCGTGCTGCAGGCGCTTGACCACAGGCAGGCCGCGCGGCTGCTCGCCGCGGTCGCCGCCTTCCGGAATCACGTGCGGGCCGCGCCCGACCCAGCGCCCGGTGTTCCAGCCCTCGAACAGCAGCGTGTTGTGCGCGAGCGGGTGCTCGGTGTCGACGTTGCCGTTGCCCTGGAAACCGGCGATCTGGTCGGAATAGCCGGCGGTCTCCCGCGTCAGGAAGCGGCCCTTGCGCCACATCTGGAAGCTGCCGGCATCGTAGTGACGATGCTCGGTGCCGCCCGGCGTACCAAGCTGCAGATGCACCTGGGTGGCGTTGGCGTCGTGCGCCGAACGCAGATCGAACACCTGCGCACCGGGCGCGTAGTAGTCGAGTGGCAGATCGGCGAAGTCGGCCGCCGAACCGGTGCCGCCGAGCGCATCGAACAACCAGCTCCGGCCCGCGTTCGTGGTCGCGAGCCAGGCGCGGGCGTGGCGCGCGTTGCCGCTGGCCGCGTCGCGTGCGCCGAAGTAGCGGGCGAAGTCGCCGAGATAGTTGCGCGCGTTGATCACGCCACCGCCGTGCAGGTTCTCGTCGTCGTTGAACGGAAACAACAGGTGACCGCCAGTGAAGCCAGTGTTGAGCGTGGTCGCACCGGGTGTGGTGCCGTACAGCGTCGCGTAGATCGCCTCGCGATAGTAAGGCGAGAGCGCAAAGGCGTCGTAGCCGAAGTCGCCGGCACTCGCGAACGCGATGATCGGGTAGGACAAGCTGACCACGCCATAGTCGCCGCCCTCGGGGAACACGCCGCCGCGGCCGAAGTCCTGGTACCAGGACGGGAACCAGGTGCCGTACCGCGTATCCAGGGACTGGTTGATGAACTCCTGGGCACGCGCGTTCTCGTGGAAGCTGGCGATGCCCCACATCAGCAGATTGCGCGTGCGCCCGGTGAAGTAGTTGTTGGCTTCCGAACCCTGGTTCGCGAAATCGTCGTTGATTTCCAGGTCCATGTAGCCGTTCCAGCGCGCCACCAGGGTGCTGATTTCGGCCGGCGTGAAACGGGCGTGGCACCAGTCGTAGATCAGCAGCAGTTCTTCGCCCTGCTGGCGCAACGCGTCGCGGCGGCTGCCATTGTTCTCGACCAGCCAGGCGACCAGATAGTCGGCGGCGAGATCGCAGTCACCGACATTGCCGGTGAGCACGCCGCGCAGGGCGCGCTCATACTGGATGTCGCCACCGGCCGGGGTGAACGGATTCGTGGCGAAACGCGCCTGCGCCTGCGCCAGCCGCGCGCCATTGCCGAACCACAGCTGCGGGTGGCCGGTCGGGATGGTCAGGTTGGCCGACTGGCAGGCGGTGGCGAGTCCGAACAGGATCAGGGTCAGCAGGGTTTTCATGGCGCTCCTCGGGTCATCCTTCCCTTAGCGTCAAAACCTGGACGCAGCCGACATGCCACACGAAAGATTGCAGAAGCCGAGGTGGATCAACGCGCTGGGCGGTTCCGCTGCCACTTCCTGCCCTGCCCGGTCAGACGATACCGCTGCGAGCGGCTGCTGGGCTTGTCGGCGATGCACATCTCGATCCAGCCACCGGCCAGGGCGGGCACGAGATAGCGCTCGCGGAACGACTTGCGATCCTGCAAGCCCAGATCTGCCTGCAAGGCTTCTCGACTCAAGGCGCCGTGCAGTGCGAGCAGCAAGCGCTCGACCTGGGGGGTTACTTGGGGGGCATCCTGGGGGGTCGCCTCGACCACTGCACCCAGAATCATGTCGAGCATGAACGCGACGAAAGGCGCGGCGTCGGCCTGGCGCGTGCTTTCGCCGATTGCGCGGTAGTAGGCATCCTGATGTTCGTGCACCAGGCTCTCGACCGGGATTTCCGTGAACGCGGGCTTCCATCCGCCCAGAATCAGCGTCTGCCAGAGCCTTCCCATACGCCCGTTGCCGTCACTGAAGGGGTGGATGAACTCGAACTCGTAGTGGAAGATCGCGCTCGCGATCAGCGGGTGGGCATCGGTGCGCGCCAGCCATCGCAACAGATCCTTCATCAGCTGCGGCACGCGATCCGCTTGCGGCGCCATGTGCAGGAGCTTGCTTCCGGCCATCACCCCCACGCCCTGGCGACGCCATGTCCCGGCGTCGTCAGCGAGGCCGCTCATCAGGATGCGATGCGCTTCCAGCAAGTCCGCCTCGCGCGTCGGGCGCCAGCGCCCGAGCTGTTCATAGGCCATGAGTGCATTGCGCACTTCCTGAATCTCGCGCGGGGGTGCCGCGACCCGCTTGCCTTGGAGGATGGCGGTGATCTGCAGCTCGCTCAGCGTGTTGCCTTCGATCGCCAAGGAGCCGTGGATGGTGCGGATGCGATTGTCGCGGCGCAAACGCAGGTCGCGACCGGCCTCCGCTCGAGCCGACAATTTCCCCACCGCCTCGGCGACGCGCGCTACCTGGCTCACGATGCCGGGTCCGAGCGTGCATGGCGGAGAGTATGCGCGTTTCATGACCCACTCACGGCGCGCGCACGACCAGACGCGTCGCGATGTGGGCGTCGGGGCCGCGCAGTTCGACCTTGACCTCAGCGCCTTCGGGCAGTGCGCGCTGCGGACGGAACATCATCAGGTGCAGGCCGCCGGGCTTCAGCTCGACGCGACCCTGCGCGGGCACGCGCAGCTCGGGCACGCGGCGCATGCGCATGGTGCCGGCGTCGTCGATCATCTCGTGGATCTCGATCGCGCCGAAATCGGCGCTGTCGGCGGTGGTGAGCACGACTTCGGCGTCGCCGCGGTTCTCGATCACCAGATATCCGGCGCGCACCTTCGCCACCGGCGGGGCGGCGCGGATCCAGCCATCGCGCGCCGCGAGCGCGGCGTCGCCAGCCTGCACCGCAGTCATTGCCACCAACAGCAGCCAGAGCATCGCGCGCATCGTCATCGTCATCGGACCACGGGAAAGGGGCGGCTATGATACGCGCCCGTCCCGCCTGCTTCGGTGAACCGCATGCTCGAACGCATCGAACACGACCGCATCCTCGAACTGCGCCTGGCGCGTCCGCCGGTCAACGCGCTGTCGCCGGCGCTGGTCGCGCAGTTGCGCCCGGCGCTGGCCGACGCGGCCGGCCAGGGCTTTCGCGCGGTGGTGCTCACGGGCCAGCCGAAGATGTTCTCCGGTGGGCTCGACGTGATCGAACTGCTGCAACTCGACCACGCCGGCATGATCGCGTTCTGGGACGACTTCTTCGGACTGATGGCCGCAATCGCGCGCTCACCCGTCCCGACCGTCGCCGCCATCACCGGACACTCGCCCGCGGGCGGCGCGGTGCTGTCGATCTTCTGCGACTACCGCGTGATGGCGCGCTCGCCGGACCCGGAAAAACCCTTCCGCATCGGCTTGAACGAGGTGCAGGTCGGGCTGATGGTGCCGGAGGTGATCCAGCTCGCGCTGCGCCGCCTGGTCGGCGCACACCGCGCCGAGCGACTGATGGTCGCGGGCGCGATGCTCGACAGCGACGAGGCGCTGCACATCGGTTTGGTCGACGAGGTCGTGGCCGTCGATGACGTGCTGGCGCGCGCGCTCGCCTGGTGTCGCCAGCACCTCGCCCTGCCACCGCTGGCGATGTCCAACACGCGCCGCTTCGCACGCTCCGACCTCGCCGAACTGATGGGCGATGCGCGACGCTTCCCGTCCAGCGACTTCGCCGCGCTCTGGTTCGGCGAGGAGACCCAGGGCGTGCTGCGCGCCCTGGTCGAGAAGTTGAAGTCGAAAGGCTGACCGGGCCTCAGCGCGCGGGCCGTGCGGCTTCGAGCGCCGCGGCGGCGCGCGCCCGCACCCAGACCTCGACGCGCCGGTTCTTGCCACGCCCGAACTCGCTGAGGTTGCTGGCGACCGGGGAAGCGTCGGCCATGCCGCGGATGCGTCGCACCGGAACCCCGGCGCGATTCAGCATCTGTGCGATGTAGTCGGCACGATCGTTCGACAGCATGATGGCGTCGATCGGGCTGGCTTCCTTGGCGTCCGAGAATCCGATCAGCGCGACTTCGACACCACGCATCGCCTCGCCGTCGAGAAACTCCGCCAGCCGCTGCAGGTCGCGCAAGGCCTTGCCATCGAGATAGGTGAGGCCGGTGTCGAAGCGGAAGTTCACGGAAACCCGCTGCGCGCCCTCGGTCAGGGCCAGGTACTCCGACGGCATGTCCGCGCGCGGCGTTTCGCGCACCGCAGTCAGCTGTTGACCGACAAAGCCGACGCGCTCGGCGATGCGCTGGCCGACCTCGCCCTGGGCAAACTCGACGAAGGCGCGCACGCGCTCGGACTGCAGTTCCGCTGCGTAGAGATAGAGCCGACGCGACAGTGCGTAGTCCTCGGTCGCGACCTCCAGCCGCCGCGGCTCCAGCGCACGCGTACCGGTGTCGGAAATCGCCAAGGCGCGGGTGCCGGCGATCGAGTCGAGACCGACGAAGCCGATCGCGTCAGGATCGGCGGCAACCGCCGCGACCAGTTCATCCGAAGATTCGTAGCGCTTCGCCGTGGCCGCAAGCGGCGCCCCTGCCAGCACCAACGCGCGAAAGGTGTCGAAGGTTCCGGAGCGATCGTCGCGGGCGTGCAGGGCGACCTTTCCTGGTTCGCGGCCAAGCGCCGTCCAATCGTGCGCCTCTCCGCTGAACAGACGCCGCACATCGGCGATTGCGAGCGCTCGCAGACTGCTGCGCGGATGCACGATCACGGCGACGCCATCGAGCGCGATCACGTGCTCCTGGCGCGGATGGTCGAGGCGCCCCCATGCCGAGGCGCGCTGCAACTCCTCTGCGGTCACCGCGCGCGATGCCATCCACAGGTCGGCGCGCCCATCGAGCAAAGCCTGCAAACCGGTGCCGGTGCCATGCGCGGCGATCTCGATCACGCTCCGCTCGCGCCCGCGAACGATGCCGATGCGCAGCTCGTCGAGCCGCTCGGCGCGCCGCGACTCGACTCGCCAGCCGTCGGCTTCGGCAAAGGCCACCGCCAGCTCCGGCGCCAGTCGTTGCCCCACGGTGTTGGAACCATGCAGCCGCAGCCATGCGTCCGCGCTGGAACCCGGAGATTCGGCACGCACGAAACAGGAACAGGCAAAGGCGAGCACCGCGAACCACATGCGCAAACGGAGCATGGACAGATCCTGAAGGAGAGGCCGCGATCTTGCGACATCGCCTTGACGATTGCGTGCGATACGTGCGGCGTTGCTGCGACAGTCGTGTGTCGGAACGGTTACGCGTCGCCGTTCGCGGCCGCGCGGCTGCGGTCGCTGATCCAGCCGCTCCAGGACGGCGGGAACAGGCGCGAGCCGGTCAACCCGGCGTGTTCCATCGCCAGCAGGTTGTGGCAGGCGGTGACGCCGGAGCCGCACATGTGCACGACGCGCCCGGCGTCCACCGGGCCAATCAGGCGCTGCCACTCGGCGCGCAGTGCCGCGGACGACTTGAAGCGGCCGTCGGCACCGAGGTTCTCGGCGAACGGCCGGTTGATCGCGCCGGGGACATGTCCTGCGACCGGATCGAGCGGTTCCACCTCGCCTCGGAATCGCGGCGTCGCGCGCGCATCGACCAGGCGCCAGGCCGCATCACCACGCAGCGACTCGATCGCAGCGAATTCCACCATCGCGTCGCCGGCGAACGCGGCATCGACCGACGTTGCGGGCCGCGAAGGGATCTCCGCCGTCAGCGGCGCCTCTGCCGCACGCCAGGCCGCGAATCCGCCATCAAGCACGCGCACAGCGCGATGCCCGATCGTGCGTAGCATCCACCACAGCCGCGCCGCGAAGGCGCCGCTGTCGGCGTCGTACACCACCCAGCACTGTTCCGGTTCGTAACCAACCGATGCCAGCCAGCGGGCGAACGTGTCCGCTTCCGGCAGTGGATGACGACCGAGTCCGCGGCGTGCGTGATCCGAGAGATCACGGTCAAGGTGCGCGTAGATCGCGCCGGGCACGTGGGCAGTGGCGTAGGCCGCCGCTCCGCTGCCGGTGTCGGCCAGATCGAAGCGCGCATCGGCAACGCGCAGCAAGGGATCGTGCAGGCGCGCACGCAGTTCATCGACGGACATCAGTACATTGCTCATCGGCATCGCTCCAGTCGCTCGCGCAGGTTGATTAGCATGGAAGCGGTCGCACCCCAGATGCGGCGGCCGCCAAATTCGAATTCGTGGATCTCGCGGCGCAGCCCGCGATAGTCGATGTACTGCACGCGCTGCGCGCTATGGTCCAGGAACAGGGACAGCGGCGCCTCGAAGGCCTCGGCCACTTCGGCTGGATTCAGCAGCAGCTCGAACCCGGGGCGCACCATCGCCACCACTGGCAGCACCCGAAATGCCGAGATGGTCTCGAATGGGTCGAGATAGCCCAGTGGCTCGACGTGGTGGGCGGCGAGCCCGATCTCCTCGTCCGCCTCGCGCAAGGCCGCGGCAATCGCGTCGCGATCACCTGGGTCGATGCGTCCGCCGGGAAAACTGACCTGGCCGGCGTGCGTCGCCAGGGTCTCGGTGCGCCGCGTCAGCAAGATCGTCGGCTCCTCGCGATCGACGATACCGACCAGCACCGCAGCCGCGGCGAAGCGCGTACCCGCGGGCAGCACGTCGGCCAATTGCGCGCGGTTCCAGCCCTCGCCAGGCGGCGGCCGATCGAGCGCATGCAGCGCAGCGCGCAGCGCGGCGGGCGCGAAGGGCTCAGTCATGATGCGCTCCGCGTCGTGGCAACTGGTCTCGGTCGGGCGCAGGCATTTGGGTGCATCGCGGGTTGCGGGTGCCAGAAACGCGCGAGGCCGGATGCATGCTGCAACCGGCCCCGCGAATCCACTGTGCTGGCGCCTTACTTGACGTCGACCAGCTTGATCTCGAACACCAGCGCTTCATTCGGGCCGATCGGGCCCTGACCGCGCATGCCATAGGCCTGCTCCGGCGGCAGGAAGATCTGCCAATGGTCGCCGACCTTCATCATCGGCAGGATCTCCTGCCAGCCCTTGAGCACCGCGTCGGCCTTGAACTTGGCCGGGACGCCGCGCGCGAACGAACTGTCGAACTCGAGACCGCTGGTCAGCGAACCGCGGTAGTGCACGGTGACTTCGCTGTTCTTGAGCGGACGCTTGCCGTTGCCTTCTTCGATGACGCGGTACTGGATCAGCGAAGGCAAGGTGATGATGCCTTTCTTGACCTTGTTCTCGGCCATGAACTTGTCGGACTTGGCCTTGTTCTCCGCGGCCAGCTTCTCATACTGCGCCTTGGCCTCGGCCATCAGCTTCTCGCGCATCTTTTCGAGCGCGGCACGCATCTGTTCCGGCGGCACCGTCGGCTGACGCTTGGCGACGCCGTCCTGGATGCCGCGGATGACGGTAGCGACGTCGACTTCCATCTTCTTGTTGACGAAATCGGAACCGATCTCGAAACCGATCGCATAGCTCAACTTGCCCTTGTCGCTGGTGGTGTCCTGCGCGGCCAGCGGGCCGATCGCAAGAGCCGCCAACAATGCGGCGCCAAAGCGGATGCTCATTCGTGATTCTCCGGGTTGTGATCGATGTGCCGGACCGATGACCGGTGCGGCCGAAAGCCGGCATTCTAGCGGCTCGGGCGACACCGTGCCACGCCGGTACGGAACCGCGGTTGAACCGGATCGGCGCCCAAAGTTCCCGGCGCCGCCGTACACTGCGCGCCCTTTCCGGAGCCAGACCATGCCCTACGCCAATCTGCTGATCGAAACCGCCGGCGGCATCCGCGGCATCACCATCCATCGACCGGACAAGCTCAACGCGCTGAATCGCGAAACCGTGAGCGAGCTGCGCAGCGCCTTCGACCAGGCCGCGACCGACCCGCGCGTGCGCGTGATCGTGCTCTCCGGCAGCGGCCCCAAGGCCTTCGTCGCCGGCGCCGACATCTCCGAACTCGCGAAACTGTCGCCGGTCGAAGCGCTGGAGTTCTCGCGCTACGGCCAGGAACTGATGCTGCGCATCGAGCGATTCGGCAAGCCGGTGATCGCCAAGATCCAGGGCTTCGCGCTCGGCGGCGGCATGGAACTGGCGATGGCTTGCCACCTGCGCATCGCTTCCGACGCGGCGAAGATCGGCCAGCCCGAGATCAATCTCGGCATTCTTCCCGGCTTCGGCGGCACGCAACGCCTGCTGCGCCTCGCCGGCCGCTCCGCGGCGCTGGAGCTGTGCCTGCTCGGCCACCACATCGGCGCCCAGCGCGCTTACGAACTCGGTGCACTGACTCGCGTGGTCGCGGCCGACCAGCTTGACGCCGAAGTGCAGAAGCTCGCCGAGCAGCTCGCCGCCTCGGCGCCGCAAGCGCTGCGTGGCGTGCTCGACGCGGTGCTGATCGGCGGCGAAACCCACATCGAAGCCGGCCTCGACTACGAGTCGCAAGCCTTCGCCATCTGCGCCGCCACCGCCGACATGAAGGAAGGCACCAGCGCCTTCCTCGAAAAACGCAAACCGGTGTTCCGCGGGCAATAGCATCGAGCGCCACGGTCGCGACGTAGGAGCGACCCCGGTCGCGACCGATGACGCGGTCACATGCGGTGGTCGAGCACACGTTGCATCGCGACCAACGCCAATCGTGAACATCGGGTGCATCGCGTCGCCGGTCGCGACCGGGGTCGCTCCTACGTCGCAGGATGGGATTGCAACGCAGTGGCGAGCCCTGGAAGCGTTGTCAGTCGAAGCTGTTCTTGAACAGTGCGTCAGCCTGGAAGTTCACGGTCAGGTTGAAGTCGCCGTTGTCGGCGTAGCCGGTCGGGGCGACCATGACCACGTATTGCTGGCCGGCAACGATGCCGGTCGCATAGGTGTTGCGTGATCCGGCCGCGGGCACCGACACTGAGTTCAGCACCGAACCGCTGGCGTCGTGCAAGCGCAGCTGACCGGCGAACTGCGGATTGCTCAGGGTTGCGTACATCAAGCCGGAGAACGGCGCGGTGTAGCTCACGTATTCGATCGAGCCGATCAACCCGAGAGTGCCGGTGGGAAAGGGCAGGCCAAAGTCATCGCCGTTTCCATTCAAGGATCCGGTGCGGTTGTTCAGCACCTGCTCGGGCCCGTCGATCTGCAGCGTGTAGTCGGCGGCGCCACCGCTGAAGTCGGCTTCGGACAAGACCGCTGCGGTGTTCGGAATTCCGCCGAGCGCGGCGAAGACCAGCTGCGCGTCATCGCCGACACCACCGTCGTAGGCAAGCGCGAGCGGGTCATCGAAAGCCTGCAGGAAAACCGCTGCCATCGGGTCCATCGTGCCGTGGCTTTCGACCACGCGTACGGTGGTGTTGCCGGAGGTCTTGAAGCTGAACTCGATGCGGTCCACATCGGTGATCCCGAACAGATCCTGCGGGAAATCGACATCACCATGCTGATCCGGATAGAGCGTGTACTCCTCGTTGCCCGGCCCCATCGCCAGCACCGTTGCACCGAGCGCGTGGATGCGTCCCCAGCCGAAGGTGATGTCGTGCCCGGCCGTGCCGAGATCGATTGCCGACATGCGCATCGCACGGTGCATGTCGTAACGAGTCAGCGAACCAGCACCGCCGGCCATTTCCAGCATCAACGAACCCACAGCGGCAGCGTTCGGCGTCGCCGCCGAGGTGCCGGAGAAGTTGGGGAATGCATCCGCATCGTCGCCGGTGTCGCTGCCGAAGAACGAGTTGTTGACGCGATCAATCGACAGGAAATCGGGCTTCTCGTAGGTGAACGGCCCAACCGGATTCCCGGCCGTATTGAAGAAGCGCCGGAACGGACCGCGCCCGCTGTACATCTCGGCCACGTCGCGGTTGCTGAAGGGCGCCGCGCCGATGGCGATCGAGTTCGGCGTGCCGGCGTGCGGCGTCAGCGTGCCGCCACCGCCGTTGTACTCGTCCATCGTCACCTGCCAGGCACCGTTGGCAAAGAACTGGTACTTGAAGGTGAGGCCGGCGGCGGCGGCCCCGCCGATGCGCTTGACCGCCATGTTCAGGACCAGCGGAGCGCCGGTGTTGTTGGTGATGGTGACGCTCTCGATCGGATCGCCACCGATGTTGTTCACGGTCGAGTTCGTGATCAGCGTATTGACCGCCGCGTTCCACACTTCAAGGCTCAGATCGGTCGTTGCGCCGCCCACCGGCTGCGACCACTGCAGGACCACGCTGACCGACACCGGGTTGGCCGCGGTCCCGCTCGGCATGGTGATCTGCTGTACCGAATCGAGGCCCGAAAACTGATGCCAGTTGTCGCCATTGCCATCGGAGAAGACCGACTCGTAACTGAGGTTGGCGTAATTGTGGTTCAACGCGAAATAGAGGCCGCCATTGGTGACGTAGGTGTCCACCGCCTGTGCGACCACGCCGTCCTGGTAGTAGGGCTCGGCGAAGTAGACGTAGTCATCGTTGATGATGTCCATCGTCGCCCCGAGCGTCGTGATGTTGGCGGCGAAGTTGGCCTGACCACCGGTGGCGGTGGCGAAGGCCAGTTGCGTGGTTCCTGGTGCAATGTCGTGGATCAGTTCCATCATCGCGCGGCCTTCGTCGGTGGGACTACCGCCGACCATGTCCGCCACCACGTTCACGCGACCACCCGCAGGCAAGTCGCCCGAACCCTGCGATGTCGCGACGCCGCCGCCGATGCGGTTGGCGGAGTCCGACAGCGTGCCGATACGCAGTCCACCACCGTCGGCGACCGGAAACACGCGGCGCACGGCCTCCACTTCCAACGCCTGCTCGGCCTGATTGCCGACCGAACCTTGCGCCTTGGCGCCCGGAGGAAGCGTCGCCTTTCCGGTCATCCCACCAGCCGCATGCACCGCGGCGACGCCGGGCAGCATCGCCAGGTCAATAAGCCGCCCCGCCGGCACCAGCGCCGAAACCACGTGAAAGGCTGGGGCATCGGCCGCGGCGAGGATTTCGACACCAGCCAGCCCGGCGAGACCATTCATGGCCCGCCCGACGTCGGCAACCACGGTCAGGTCGACCACGACCTTGTCGCGTTGCACCTGGAACAGATCGCCGTAGCTGCTGCCATCGACCAGGCGAAAGCGAGCGGGATCGGCGGCATCCACCTTTCCATCGAGCGCGGCGGCAGCCAGTTCCTGCAACGCATCGGGCAGACGCCGCGCCGCAAGCCGTTGCGCCGCATCAAGATCGGATCGGGTCTCCCACTGCGGGCGACCAGGCAGCACCTGTACCGGCGGCAGCGTGCCGGTCTCCACGGGACCGATCCCGGTTCCGGGCCGATCGGCCGCCACCACGGAGGCCGATGCGAACCATCCAAGCGAAAGCAGGAAGACGCGCGAGTACATGACAACCTCCGGCAGGGCGCGCCCCGACGCAGGCGCCACCCGCCAGACCCTACGCCGCGCGCACGGCGCCGGCTTGACTTGAATCAACCAAAGAACACGGCCGCGAACTTGTTGCCGTCGAGGTCGCGGAAGTAGGCGGCGTAGAAGCCCTCGCTGCGCTGGCCGGGCGCGCCTTCGTCGCTGCCACCAAGTTCGAGTGCTTTGGCGTGCAGCCGATTCACCTGTTCCTTGCTGCTGGCGTGCAGAGCGACCATGGTGCCGTTGCCGATCGTGGCCGGCTGGCCGTTGAACGGCTTGATCACGCCAATGCCGGGGCTGTGCTCGCCGCTCGACCAGGCGACGCCGGTCTCGCCTTCCCAGACGTGCTTGGCATTGAACTCGGCGAACAGCGCTTCGAAGAACGCGACTGCGCGCGGCAGATCATTGGTTCCGACCAGGGTGTAGGCGATCATGGTGCGCTCCTTGTTGGGGGGAGCGCCGTTGTCGTCCTCCGTGCTTCGCACGTCAAGTGCAGAAACGCCCGATTTCACTCCGTCTCGACAAACTCGTGCAGCAACGTGCTCAACCGCCGCGCCGGGTCGCTGCGATAGCGCACGTCGGAGACGAACCAGCGGAAGCCCACGCGCTGCAGCTCAACGCCATCGATCCACACGATCGCGCGATTGCGGTGCGCCTTGGAATAGCGTTCGTCGATGTGGATCACGGTCACCTCGATGCGGGCTCGATCACCGTCGATCTTCGGCTCGGCCAGCGCAACCTCGTGCGCACCCTCGACCGCATCGACCCACAGATCGCCTTCGAGCATGCGCGGCTTTTCATCCTCCACCGCTTGGGCGGCATAGACGGCTGCGGCGGCTTCGGCGCGATCAAGCTGCGCGATCAGCTCCGGCGTCAGGAACATCTCCAGATCGCGTCGTTCCGCCTTGGTCGCAAGCCCGCCGCCTGGATGCGCCAGCGCCCAGCGATACATGCCGGCGGCGGCATTGCGCACCTGTTCCGACTCGGAAGGAAGCGGCGTCAGCGACGCCGCGTCGTGCAGCGGCCAGAGACAGGCCGCTGCCACGAGCAACCCACCCAACACGCGGATCGGGGTGCGCATGGCCTCAGTCCGCGGCTTTGGCCGCTGCCGCGGCTTCGGCCGCATCCACGGCGGCGGCGGCCTCGCGACCGTCACCGGAGCAGGAGCCGGTGTCCGCTGCGGGCGCCGCCGCTTGATCGGCTTCCAGCGCCATCTCCGCGTCGGTCTTGCGCTCCGCTTCCCAACGTTCCATCGAATCGGCGGCGGCGGCGTTGATCCATGCGTTGTTCCAGTAGCGCATGCGCGAATCGTGCACCAGATCGACGCCGAACACGCGCGCCTCGATGTGCAGCGTGGCGAGGTCGCCCTGCGCCTCGCGTTCGCTGAAACGCACGCTGCCGAGGATCTGGTCGGCATCGACCTCGTACGCCGCCAGCACCTGCTTCACCGTGCGCAACAGCGCATCGCCATGCACCACCGCGTCCTCGAAGGACAGCAACTGCACGTCCTCGAAACGCTTCGCTCCGGTCTGCCGCACCAGTCTCGACACCGCATTGAGCGCGCTGCGCAGGCGACCGCCATCGGCAAAGTCGACCCGCCCGATCCAGTCCTGCACCGCGTACATCAGCCGCGTCATCTGCTGCACTTCATCGACGCCCATGTTCTGGTCGCTGGCGATCCCGGTCAGCATCGCGCCGAAGCCGAGGTTGAACTCCATCGCCCGCTTCGATGCCGTCTCGGCAATCAGCGGCTGCCACTCCGCGATCAACTGCTCCACGCCCTCGTCGGTCTGCAGCTTGCGCCAGACCATCTCCGCCTCGTCTTCCGCCGCATCGAGGGCCGCCGGCTCGGTCGTGGCGGCTTCGGTCGTGCCCGCCTTCGCCGCCGCTGCGCGACGTTCCGCAGCGGACTCGTCCCACCGCTTCGCGATCTGGGCGATGTCCTTGTCGTTCTCCATGGCTTCGAGCAGCGCCGCGAAATCGTTTTCCTTGAGCGCCAGCAGCAACGCGTCAGGCTGATCGGTCACCCGCGTCGGCGGCAGGGATGCCTGCTGCGCCAAGCCGGGCCCGAGCTTTGCGCCGCCCGCCGTCCCTGCGGTCACATCCGCCGCCGTCACCACGAACGCCGCCAAAGCCAACACCAATCCGCTGCCGATCCGTTTCATCACTCTCTCCTTTTGAGAAACATCGTGAACGCGCAACTGATGCTAACGGGGTCCGGCCGCAAAACCTGTCCCTGAAGTCACGCCGATCGGGCGCAGCGGGGGCGGATTATGGGCGGCGCGGCGGAACATGGGCTGGAGCCGCACGACGCGAAGCTTGCCGTCCGTCGCGCACCATCGCGATAATGACCGAATGTAACGGCACCGCATGGGCGCCGCCGGCCCCACCCTCCGCGAGGAATTCCCGCATGTTCTGGAAACGCCCCGCCGCCGCGCTCGCAGCGGCCTCCTTGATGATGTCCGCTGCCGTCACCGCCGAGCCACCCGCGCTCGAGACTCTCCTCAAGCGCCCGCTGTTCGAGCAGATGGGCATTTCCCCGGACGGCAAGTACCTCGCCGCGACCGTGCCGATGGGCGACGACCGCACCATCCTCGCAGTGCTCGACCGCAACACCCTCAAGGTCACGGCGACCGTGCAACTGCGCGAAAACGAACACGTGTCCAGCTTCGTCTGGGCCAATGACGAACGCCTGCTGGTGATGCCCTCGAAGAAACTCGGGCTGATGGACCGCCCCTCGGACACCGGCGAGATCTACGCGGTAAATGTCGATGGCAGCGACGCCCGCATTCTGTTCGGCTACCGCGCCACGGTCAGCAGCGCGGCCAAGGTCAAGGGCTCCGTGCAGGAATGGGCCGGCGCTGCGGTCCTGCACCGCTTGCCCGCCGAGAAGAACGAAGTCTTGATCGCGGTGTACCCGTGGCGCGATGCGGAAACCGCCCTGCCGGAAGTGCGTCGCCTGAATGTGTATACAGGTCGGTCCGTCACGGTCACGCGCGCACCGATGCCGCGTTCGCAGTTCATGGCGGATGGCGACGGCAATGTCCGTCTCAACATTGCGTTGCGCGTCGACCACACTGAGGTCATCCATGTGCGCGCAGCAAAGGGCGGCGAGTGGACGCCGCTGCACGACGAGCGTAGCGCGGGTTATTCCCTGATCCCGCTCGCATTCGAGGCGGACGGCAACAACGTGCTTGCCCGCCGTGAGCACGCCAAAGGAGCCGATTCGCTGGTGCGCTGGAACATCGAAGACAACACCCAGAAGGAAATCGCTCCTTCCGGTGTGGCCGATCCGGAGGAAGTCCTGATGGACGCGGCAGAACGCTCGCCCTATGCGTGGATCAGTTATCCGGACCGGCCGCAGGTGACCTTCCTCGATCCCGCATCTCGCGAGGCCAAGCTGCTGAAGGCGCTGAACGAGGCCTTCCCCGGGCAGTACGTGGTGCCGACCAGCTTCACCCGCGACGGCAAACTCGGCCTGGTAGCCGTGGTCAGCGACCGCAATCCGGGCGAGTTCTACCTGATCGACACCGAAACCATGAAGGCGCGCTACCTGGCTTCCTCGCGCCAGTGGCTCGACCCGAAACAGATGGGCGAGGCGCGCCCCGTGGTCATTCCGGCCCGCGACGGCACCACCCTGCATGGTTATCTGATCCTGCCCGCAGGCCAGACGCCGAAGCAGTTACCACTGGTGGTCAATCCGCACGGCGGCCCGCATAACGCCCGCGACCAATGGGAGTTCGACGAGGAAGCCCAGTTGATCGCCAGCCGCGGCTACGCCGTGCTCAAGGTCAACTTCCGTGGCTCGGACGGGTACGGCACTCAGTTCAAGCTTGCCGGTCAACACGAATGGGCTGGACTCATGCAGGACGATCTGGCCGACGCCGTGCGTTGGACCATTTCGGAAGGCTATGCCGACAAGAACCGCGTCTGCATCTACGGCGCGAGCTACGGTGGCTACGCGGCGCTGATGAACTCGGCGCGCTATCCCGAGCTGTATCGCTGCACGGTCGGCTACGTCGGCGTCTACGACTTGCCGCTGATGCACAAGGACGGCGACATTGCCGAGACCATGTTCGGCCGAGAGGAGTTGGAATTGGCGATCGGCAAGGAAGGTCTGGAAGATGCCTCACCCCTGCACCACGCAAGCAAGATCACCATGCCGGTCATGCTGATCCACGGCGGCGAAGACTTCCGCGTGCCGCAGAAGCACGCCGACCGCATGCGCGAAGCGTTGACCAAGGCCGGCAACCCACCGGAATGGCTGGTCAAGCGCAGCGAGGGCCACGGCTTCTACGTCACCGAGAACCGCATCGAGCTCTACACCAAGCTGCTCGCCTTCTTCGACCGCCACATCGGCGAAAACGCGAAACCCGCGCAAGCAGCCAAGCCCGCGCAATAAGCAGCCACGAACTGGCCGACCCGCATGCTGGTGCGGGTCGACTGGAGCGCGTTGTTGCTCGCCACGATCAGCCCCAGCAGTCGCTTGATCCATGGCCTGCGGCGAGGCGCTGGCTCGCCGTAGGACGGCTGATCGATCGATGCGAGACCGCGCTTCTCCCGCTGCACCGAGACACGCATGGGTCGTGGACTATGCCCGCGATTCGATCCAGCACAGCTTCGCATCCAGGACGGCCTCCGAGTTCTCCAGCGGGAATTCGCAGCCGTCGAACATCGCGACGCGCCGGGCGCAGTCGATCTGCACTGAGAGATCCACCGGGCGATGATGGCCGGGGTACTTGCGCAGCTGCCATTGAACGATGTCGTCGCTGGTCCAGGTGGCGCTGTCGAGTGACCAGTGCACATCGCGGAACGCGAAGATCGTCGCGCCGCTGGCGGCATCGACCAGGCACGGGGACTCGATCCACAGCGACATCCGCGCCTCCCATGCAGCAGTCCGCACGACCCAGCGGCCATTGGGCGCCACGAGCGATCTGTCCTCCGTCATGTCGGGCGTTCGACGAGACAATCCGAAAGGGACATCACAGCATCGGCAGCTTCAGACCCTGCTCCTTCGCGCATTGCTGCGCGATCTCGTAGCCGGCATCCGCGTGGCGCATGACGCCGGTGCCGGGGTCGTTCCAGAGGACGCGGGCGAGGCGGCGGTCGGCAGCTTCGGAGCCATCGCAGACGATTACGACGCCGCTGTGCTGCGAATAGCCCATGCCGACGC
>Ga0073899_10002179_pt1 | contig 17702 bp, 16 predicted proteins | sample KloWWTmetaKNB5Ph_FD_88975 | JGI IMG/M metagenome (GOLD analysis project Ga0073899, IMG submission 88975) | Active sludge microbial communities from Klosterneuburg, Austria, studying microevolution and ecology of nitrifiers - Klosterneuburg... | ecosystem: Engineered > WWTP > Aerobic digester >...
CACCAGTTCCACCTCGGCCTTGGGCTCGCGCCAGGCCGAGAGGTCGAGGGTGGGGGCCATCTCGGCCGTGCTGCGGGCGTACAGCCAGCCCCAGCTCGGCGCCGCGATGCCCTGCGCCGCCCAGCTGGCCGGCCAGGTGTGGCCGATCTTGCGGCCCACCGCGTGCGCTCCTTCGGCCAGGCGGCGGGCGTGGTTGTGCTCGGCCACGGCGTAGGCCTGCGCAAGCGACAGACCCTCGGGCACGGCCACGGTGCTGCCCCGCAGGCGGGCCAGCCAGAGTGCGTCGGCGATGGTGTTCACAGCGGGTAACCCCGGCTTGGCACCACGGCGCGCATCGCGAAGGCGGTGCGCACGCGCGCCACATGCGGGAAGGCGGCCAGCTGCTGGCGGTGCAGGCGCTCGTAGTCGGCCATGTCGGCCACGGCCACGCGCAGCAGGTAGTCGAAGTCGCCGCTCATCAGATGGCATTCCAACACCTGCGCACAGGCGGCCACGGCACGCTCGAAGGCGTCGAGCGCCGCGTGCCCCTGATTGGACAGCGTGACCTCGACGAACACCGTGCTGCCCCGGCCGATGGCCGCGCCATTGAGGCGGGCCGCATAGCCCTCGATCACCCCGCTGCCCTCCAGGCGCTGCAGGCGGCGCAGGCAGGCCGAGGGACTGAGCGCCACGGCCTCCGCCAGCTGGGCGTTGGAAAGCCGCCCGTCGCTTTGCAGCAGGCGCAAGATTTCGCGGTCAATACGGTCCAGATCAGCGGTCATGGCGCGCAGTTTCGCGTGGTTTCCGCAGGAAGTTGCAAGAAACGCGGGTTTGCCCAGGCCGGCTTGGCAGCCTTCTGCACGCCCTCAAGGCCGAGCATGACGGCCTTTCATTGCATCCGCATCGGCAAGGAGTTCCCCATGCACATCGGCGTCCCCAAGGAAATCAAGAACCACGAGTACCGCGTCGGCCTGACCCCCGGCGGGGTGCGCGAGCTGGTGCACCACGGCCATCGGGTCAGCGTGCAGACGCAGGCCGGTGCCGGCATCGGCTGTACCGACGCCGACTACCAGGCCGCCGGGGCGCAGGTCCTGCCCGACGCTGCGGCGGTGTTCGCTGCCGCCGAGATGGTGGTCAAGGTGAAGGAACCTCAACCCCAGGAATGCGCGATGTTGCGCGAGGGGCAGATCCTCTTCACCTACCTGCACCTGGCGCCGGACCCAGTGCAGGCCGACGGCCTCTTGAAGAGCGGCTGCACCGCCATCGCCTACGAAACCATCAGCGACGCGCGCGGCGGCCTGCCGCTGCTCGCGCCGATGAGCGAGGTGGCCGGGCGCATGGCCATCCAGGTGGGCGCGGTGGCGCTGCAGAAGGCAAATGGGACCACTTCGGGCGGCCTGGGGGTGCTGCTCGGCGGCGTGCCCGGCGTGCCGCCGGCGCGCGTGGTGGTGATCGGCGGTGGCGTGGTGGGTACGCACGCGGCGCGCATGGCCATGGGCCTGGGCGCCGAGGTGCTGGTGCTGGACCGCAGCCTGCCGCGCCTGCGCGAGCTCGACGAGGTGTTCGGCGGCCGCCTGCACACCGGCTACGCCAGCCTGGATGCGACCGAGGCGGCGGTGCTCGGCGCCGATCTGGTGGTGGGCGCGGTGCTGGTGCCGGGCGCCTCGGCGCCCAAGCTGATCCGCCGCGAGCAGCTCTCGCGCATGAAGCCAGGCAGCGTCATCGTCGACGTGGCCATCGACCAGGGCGGCTGCTTCGAGACCAGCCGCGCCACCACGCACGCCGAGCCCACCTATGTGGTGGATGGGGTGGTGCACTACTGCGTGGCCAATATGCCCGGCGCCGTGCCGCGCACCAGCACCTACGCGCTGACCAACGCCACCTTGCCCTTCGTGCTGGCGCTGGCCGACAAGGGCTGGAAGGCGGCCTGCGCGGCCGACCCGCATCTGGCGCGCGGACTGACCGTGCACGCCGGCGCCATCACCCACGAGGCGGTGGCGCGCGACCTCGGCAAGCCCTACGCCAGCCCGAGTTCGCTGCTGTCCTGAACCGGGGTAATTCCGCAGCAGCACCTGGGGCGCGACCTTCACACAATCGGCCGCGCCCCGGCCTCCGGCCTGGGCAAGGAGTCTGAACTTGGAAATCTTCTTTCAGCAGGTCATCAACGGCCTGGTGCTGGGCAGCATGTATGCCTTGGTGGCCCTGGGCTACACGATGGTCTACGGCATCATCAACCTGATCAACTTCGCGCACGGCGAGATCCTGATGGTGGGCGCGCTCACCAGTTGGACGGTGGTCACGGTGTTGGCCGCCAGCGGCATGCCGGGCTGGCTGCTGATGCTGCTGGCCTTGCTCTGTGCGGCCGTGATCTGCTCGGCGCTCAACTTCGCCATCGAGAAGGTCGCCTACCGGCCGCTGCGCAACGCGCCGCGGCTGGCGCCGCTCATCACCGCCATGGGCATGAGCCTGCTGCTGCAGACCCTGGCCATGGTGGTGTGGAAGCCCAACCCCAAGCCCTTCCCCTCGCTGCTGCCGCAGGAGCCCATCAACCTCGGCGGGCCGGTCATCTCGGTCACGCAGCTCGTCATCCTCGGCGCCACCGCCATCATGCTGGCGCTGCTGATGTACGTGGTGAACTACACCAAGCTGGGCCGTGCGATGCGTGCCACCGCCGAGAACCCCAAGGTGGCGGCGCTGATGGGCGTCAAGCCCGACCGCGTGATCTCCGCCACCTTCGTCATCGGCGCCGTGCTGGCCGCCCTGGCCGGCCTGATGTGGGCCGCCAACTACGGCACCGCGCAGCACACCATGGGCTTCCTGCCCGGGCTGAAGGCTTTCACCGCGGCGGTGATGGGCGGCATCGGCAACCTGGCCGGCGCGGTGGTCGGCGGCATCCTGCTCGGCCTCTTGGAGGCGATCGGCGCCGGGTATCTGGGCGAGCTGACCGGCGGCGTGCTGGGCAGCCACTACGCCGACATCTTTGCCTTCGTGGCGCTGATCCTCGTGCTGACCTTGCGGCCCTCGGGCCTGCTGGGCGAGCGTGTGGCGGACCGGGCCTGAGGGAGACGCCATGTTCAACAAGATGAATCCGGCGCAGAAGCTGATCGCCTTCCTGGTCTGCGCGGCACTCGCGCTGGTGCTGCCGCTGTTCCTGCAGCAGTACGGCAACGGACCGGTGCGCATCGTCGACATCGCGCTGCTCTACGTGCTGCTGGCGCTCGGGCTGAACATCGTGGTGGGCTACGCCGGCCTGCTCGATCTCGGCTACGTGGCCTTCTACGCGGTCGGCGCCTACATGTTCGCGCTGCTGGCCAGCCCGCACCTGACGCAGAACTTCGAGGGTTTCGCCGCGGCCTTCCCCGACGGACTGCACACCCCCTTGTGGCTGATCATCCCGCTCGGTGCCGGCCTGGCGGCGATCGCTGGCGTGCTGCTCGGCACGCCGGTGCTGAAGCTGCGCGGCGACTACCTGGCCATCGTCACGCTGGGCTTCGGCGAGATCATCCGCGTGTTCATGCTCAACCTCGAGCACCCGGTCAACATCACCAACGGGCCGCGCGGTATCGCCGCCATCGACCCCATCACGGTGTTCGGCGTGCCGCTGTCGCAGAAGCAGGAGCTGTTCGGCTTGCAGATCTCCGGCGTGTCGATGTACTACTACCTGTTCCTGCTGCTGGTGGTGATCAGCGTGGTGATCTGTCATCGGCTCGAGAACTCACGCATCGGCCGCGCCTGGATGGCGATCCGCGAGGACGAGATTGCCGCCAAGGCCATGGGCATCAACACGCGCAACATGAAGCTGCTGGCCTTCGGCATGGGTGCCACCTTCGGCGGCGTGGCCGGCGCCATGTTCGCCGGCTTCCAGGGCTTCATCAGCCCCGAGTCCTTCGCGCTGCAGGAGTCGATCATGATCGTCGCCATGGTGGTGCTGGGCGGCATGGGTCACCTGCCCGGCGTGGTGCTGGGTGCGCTGCTGCTGGCGGCCCTGCCCGAGGTGCTGCGCTATGTGGCGGGTGATCTGCAGAACCTGACCGACGGGCGGCTCGATGCCTCGATCCTGCGCCAGCTGCTGATCGCGCTGGCGATGATCATCATCATGCTGCTGCGACCGCGCGGCCTGTGGCCCTCGCCCGAGCATGGCAAGGCGGCGCCCGCCAAGGAGGTGGCATGAACAGCCCCCACGCTGCGGTGCTTCGCATCCTCGCTGCCCCCCAAGGGGGCTGTGCTCCGCTCGGGAGCGGCCCTTCGCTGGAGCAGGTATGAACAGCCCCCACGCTGCGGTGCTTCGCATCCTCGCTGCCCCCCAAGGGGGCTGTGCTCCGCTCGGGAGCGGCCCTTCGCTGGAGCAGATATGAACAGCCCCCACGCTGCGGTGCTTCGCATCCTCGCTGCCCCCCAAGGGGGCTGTGCTCCGCTCGGGAGCGGCCCTTCGCTGGAGCACGTATGAGCACGGTTCTCAAGGTTCAAGGCGCGTCCAAGCGCTTCGGCGGCCTGCAGGCGCTCAGCGAGGTTGGCATCACCATCGAGAAGGGCCAGGTCTACGGACTGATCGGCCCCAACGGTGCCGGCAAGACGACCTTCTTCAACGTCATCACCGGGCTCTACACGCCCGACGGCGGCAGCTTCGAGCTCGGCGGCCAGCCCTACCGGCCGCAGTCGGTGCACCTGGTGGCCAAGGCCGGCATCGCGCGCACCTTCCAGAACATCCGCCTGTTCCCCGAGATGACGGCGCTCGAGAACGTCATGGTGGGTCGCCATGTGCGCACGCACAGCGGCCTGCTCGGCGCGGTGTTCCGCACGCCGGGCTTCAAGGCCGAGGAGAAGGAGATCGAGGCCCGCGCCCGCGAACTGCTCGACTACGTGGGCATCGGCCGCCACGCCGACTTCCGCGCCCGTACGCTGAGCTACGGCGACCAGCGCCGGCTCGAAATCGCCCGCGCCTTGGCCACCGACCCGCATCTGATCGCGCTCGACGAACCGGCCGCCGGCATGAACCAGACCGAGAAGGTGACGCTGCGCGAACTGATCGACCGCATCCGCAAGGACGGTCGCACCATCCTGCTCATCGAGCACGACGTCAAGCTGGTGATGGGCCTGTGCGACCGCGTCACGGTGCTCGACTACGGCAAGCAGATCACCGAAGGCACGCCGGCCGAGGTGCAGCGCAGCGAGAAAGTCATCGAAGCCTATCTGGGCGCCGGACACAAGGCACATTGACCATGGCAGACGTACTTCTGGAAGTCAGCGGCCTGAAGGTCGCCTACGGCGGCATCCAGGCCGTCAAGGGCGTCAGTTTCGAGGTGCGCGAGGGGGAACTGGTCAGCCTGATCGGTGCCAACGGCGCGGGCAAGACCACCACCCTGAAGGCCGTCACCGGCCTGCAGCCGGTCAAGGAGGGCGAGATTCGCTTCCTGGGCCGGTCCATCAAGGGGCAGGGCGCCTGGAACCTCGCCAAGCAGGGGCTGGTGATGGTGCCCGAGGGTCGCGGCACCTTCACGCGCATGACCATCACCGAGAACCTGCAGATGGGCGCCTATGTGCGCAAGGACGACGCCGCCATCGCGCAGGACATCGAGATGGTGTTCGGCATCTTCCCGCGCCTCAAGGAGCGCAAGGACCAATTGGCCGGCACCATGAGCGGCGGCGAGCAGCAGATGCTGGCCATGGGCCGCGCGCTGATGGCGCGCCCCAAGGTGCTGCTGCTTGACGAACCGTCGATGGGCCTGTCGCCCATCATGGTCGACAAGATCTTCGAGGTGGTGCACGACATCCACGGCAAGGGCGTCACCGTGCTGCTGGTCGAGCAGAACGCCAGCCGCGCGCTGGCGCTGGCCAACCGCGGCTACGTGATGGAGTCGGGTGCCGTGACCATGAGCGGCCCGGGGCATCAGCTGCTGGCCGACCCCAAGGTGCGGGCGGCCTACCTGGGCGAGTAAGCTGGCGCCATGCCCGCCACCCTGTACCGCAAGACGGCCGCCGGCCAGGCCGAGGTCGGCAGCAAGGCCCACGCCCTGCCACCGCGCGTTCGCAGCCTGCTCATCATGGTGGACGGCAAGCGCAGCCTGAGTGACTTGCGCGCCATGCTGGGGCCGGCGGTCGATGAATCGATTGCGCTGCTCCAGCGCGAAGGCCTGGTGGAGGCGCTGGCCTCCGCGGTCCCGCAACCGGTTCCGGCCCCGGCCGCTGCGGTGGTCGTCGACCTGGACCGCCTGCGCCGCGAAGCCGCGCATGCCGTGACCGACGCGCTGGGGCCGATGGCCGACGCGGTGGCCTTGCGCATCGAACGCGCCAAGGACGCCGATCAGCTGCGCTCGGCGCTGAGGCTGGCCGCCGAGGCGATCGACAACATCGGCCCGCACGCGCGCGCCGAGGCCTTCCGGTCGCGTTTCCTGAACTTCTGACCGGTCTTTCCCCGGCTTTTCCGGCTCAAGTCCGGGCGCTCGCGTTTTGACAATGCGACGGCGTCCCCGTCCATGGTGGACAGGGCGCCCTTCGCATGGCCGAGCAAAACGCCCAGGACCACAACCTACCTGCCTCACAGCGCAAGATCAAAAAGGCGCGTGAGGACGGACAGCTGCCGCGCTCGCGCGATCTGCCGCACTTTCTGGTGCTGGCGGCGCTCTTGCTGTTGGTGGCTGCGTGGATGCCGGCGGCGCTGGAGGAGTGGCGTGGTCTGCTGCGCGACGGCCTGCGCTTCGACGCCCAGCAGGTGCGCAGCGCCGGGGCCATGCAGGCGCTGCTGGCCGACCAGGGCCTGCGTTTCGCGCGCCAGGTGCTGCTGATCGGCACCGTGCTGGGCGGTGCCGCCGTGCTCGCCAACCTCGCCAGCGGCGGCTGGAACTTCACTTGGAAGGCGCTCGGACCGCACTGGAACCATCTCGATCCGCTCGCCGGGCTGGGGCGGCTCTTCAGCGGGCAGGCCGCCGGCACGGCGCTCAAGGCCGTGCTGCTCGCCGTGCTGCTGGGGGCCGTGGCCACCTGGGCGCTGATGGACCGCTTCACCCAGTACGTCGGCCTGATGGCGCTGCCCTTCGACGACGCGCTGGCGCGCGCCGGCGGTCTGTTGTTGGCCGGCCTGCTGGCGCTGCTGCTGGTGCTGGCGCTGTTTGCCGCCGTCGACCTGCCGCTGCAGCGCCAGCTCTACCTGCGCAAGCTGCGCATGAGCCGCACCGAGGCCAAGCAGGAGCACAAGGAGACCGAGGGCTCGCCCGAGGTCAAGGCACGCCAGCGTCAGATCGCCCGCGAGCTGACGCGCCGGCGCATGATGGCCGCGGTGCCCAAGGCCGACCTGGTGGTGATGAACCCCAGCCACTACGCGGTGGCCTTGCAGTACGACGAGGCCCGCGACGCCGCGCCGCGTGTGGTGGCCAAGGGCGCCGACCTGATCGCGCTGCGCATCCGCGACCTGGCACGCGAGCATGCGGTGCCGGTGCTGCAGGCGCCGGCGCTGGCGCGTGCGCTGTACGCGCATGCCAAGCTCGACCAGACCATCCCGGCCGCGCTGTTCGCCGCCGTGGCCCAGGTGCTGGCCTATGTGATGCAGTTGAAGGGGCGGATGTCCGGGCGCCGCTTCGACGCACCGCCCGACCCCGCCGTGCCGCCCGGCTTCGACCCGCACGAGGCCGGCGCGCAGCCGGCCGGCGACGCTGAGGAGGCCAGCGCATGAGGGAACTGATGCTGCGCCTGCAGACCCTGCTGGGCCCCTACAGCGGCGTGATGCTGAGCCTGGGCGCGCCGATCGCGGTGCTGCTGGTGCTCACCATGATGGTGCTGCCGCTGCCGCCCTTCGTGCTGGATCTGCTGTTCACCTTCAACATCGCGATGGCGCTGATGGTGGTGATGGTGGCGGCGCAGATGGTGCGCCCGCTGGACTTCGCCGCCTTCCCCACGGTGCTGCTGCTGACCACCCTGCTGCGCCTGTCGCTGAACGTCGCCTCGACGCGCGTCGTGTTGCTCGAAGGCCATACCGGTCCGAGCGCGGCCGGCCAGGTCATCGAGAGCTTCGGCCACTTCCTGATCGGCGGCAACTTCGCGGTCGGGCTGATCGTCTTCGCCATCCTGGTGGTCATCAACTTCATCGTCGTCACCAAGGGCGCGGAGCGCATCGCCGAGGTCGGCGCGCGCTTCACGCTCGATGCTTTGCCCGGCAAGCAGATGGCGGTCGACGCCGACCTCTCGGCCGGCCTGATCGACGACAAGGAGGCCAAGCGCCGTCGCGCCGAGTTGGGTGACGAGGCCGACTTCTTCGGCTCCATGGACGGTGCCAGCAAGTTCGTGCGCGGCGACGCCATCGCCGGCATCCTGATCCTTTTCATCAACGTCATCGGTGGTTTCGCCATCGGCATGGCGCAGCATGGCCTGTCGGCCGGCCAGGCGGCCGACAGCTACATCCTGCTGGCGGTCGGCGACGCGCTGGTGGCGCAGATCCCCGGCCTCTTGATCTCGGTGGCCTCGGCGATGGTGGTGTCGCGCGTCGGCAAGGAGCGCGACGTCGGCAGCATGATCGGCTCGCAGCTGTTCGGCAGCTGGCGTGCGCTGGCCATCAGCGCCGGCATCGTGCTGACCCTGGGCCTCATCCCGGGCATGCCGCACCTGGTCTTCTTCCTGATGAGCGGACTGCTGGGCGGACTGGCCTACACCTTGTACGAACGCGAGCGCGCGGCCAAGGCCGCCCCGCCACCGGCGCCGGCCGAGCCGCCGCGCAGCGACGAGGCGAGCTGGGACGACCTGCAGCCCGTCGACACCCTGGGCCTGGAGGTCGGCTACCGCCTCATCACCCTGGTGGACAAGAGCAAGGAGGGCGACCTGCTCAGCCGCGTCAAGGGCGTGCGTAAGAAGTTCGCGCAGGACGTCGGCTTCCTGCCGCCCAGCGTGCACATCCGCGACAACCTGGAGCTGCGCCCCAGCCAGTACCGGCTGCTGCTGCGCGGCGCGGTGATCGGCGAGGCCGAGGCCTACCCGGGCCTGTGGCTGGCCATCAACCCCGGACACGCCACCCAGCAGCTGCCGGGTACGCGCACCACCGACCCGGCCTTCGGCCTGCCCGCGGTGTGGATCGAGGAGCGCCAGCGCGAGGCCGCGCAGATGGCCGGCTACACGGTGGTGGATTGCTCCACCGTCGTCGCCACCCACCTCAGCCACCTGATGCAGGTCAACGCCGCCAAGCTGCTCGGTCGCGTCGAGACGCAGCAGCTCGTCGAGCACCTCAGCAAGCTGGCGCCCAAGCTGATGGAGGACGTGATCCCCAAGCTGGTCGCCATCCCCGTGCTGCAGCGCACCTTGCAGCTGCTGCTGGAGGAGGGCGTGCACATCCGCGACATGCGCTCCATCGTCGAGGGCCTGGCCGAGCAGGCCGGCAGCTCGCTCGACCCGGCCGAGCTGGCGCGGCGCGTGCGCGTGTCGCTGTCGCCGGCCATCGTGCAGCAGATCTACGGTCCGGTGAAGGAGCTCGACGTGATCGCGCTCGACCCCGAGCTGGAGCGCCTCGTCGTGCAGGCCCTCACCAGCCCGCATGGCCAGGCGCTCGACCCCGGCGTGGCCGACCAGCTCAGCCGCCGCGCCGCCGAGAGCAGTGAGCACCAGGAAGGCCGCGGCGTTCCGGCCTGCCTGCTGGTGCCCGACCTGATCCGTGCCCCGCTGGCGCGCCTGCTGCGCCGCGCCGCGCCGCGCCTGAAGGTGCTGTCGCACAGCGAAGTGCCCGAGACCCATTCGATCCGCATCGGTTCCGTGATCGGAGGCCCGGCATGAGCACGCCGGACCGTTCCAACCAGCGAATTCCGCAGCGCGCAGCGCGCAGGAGACCAGCATGAACATGAAGCGCTTTGCCGCCCCCACCACCCGCGAGGCCATGCAATTGGTGCGCGCCGCCTTCGGCGAGGATGCCGTGGTGCTCTCCACCAAACCCTGTCCGGTCGGCATCGAGGTGCTGGCCATGGGCCCCGAGGGTCTGGCCGAGGTGCAGCGCCAGAGCGTGGTGGCCCCTCCCGACAGCACGGTGCGCGAGGACGTCAACCGGCTTGCCATGAGCACGCTGTCGTTCCAGGACTATGTGCGCGAGCGGGTACTGCGGCGCCGTCAGGCCGAAATGAGCGGCCAACCCGATCCCTTCGTGGCGCCGGCGGACAGCTTTCCCTCGCTGAGCAAGACCGGCAGCAGCGCCGAGCAGCGCAGCGAGCGGGCCCGCGCGCAGATGCAGGCGCTGGGCGCCAAGCGCCTGCCGGCCGATCCGCCGCGCCAGGAGCCGACGCTCGATGAGCCGCCGGCCGAGCGGCGTCCGGTGGGCCTGAGCGCCACCCGCGAGGCCGCCGCGCGCGCGCTGCAGCAGCAGGCGCAGGCCCCGCGCGCCGCAGCGCAGGCCAATCCCCGCGACGCCGCACGCGAACGCCTGCGGGCGGCCAACGCGGCGCCCGCTGCGCCCGCCACGGAGAGCCGCCTGCAGCGCAACCCGCCGGTGTTGCGCGAAGAGGTGGCGGCCCCGGCCCCGTCGGTGGCGAACGACTTCGGCGCGGCCGCCAGCCGCAGCCAGCGCGAGACCGCGCAGCTCAGTGCCGAGCTGCAGGCCGTCAGGGGTCTCATCGAGCAGCGCTTCGGCGCCCTGGCCTTCATGGAGAAGCTGCAGCGCCAGCCGGCGCAGGCGCGCCTGGCGCAGAAGCTGCTGGAGGTCGGTTTTTCGCCGCTTCTGACGCGCCGCCTGGTCGACGCCTGCCCGAGCACCTTCGCCGGCGGCGCCGACGAGCTGCAGTGGGCGCAGGCCGTGCTGGCGCGCAATCTGCAGGTGGCCGAGCAGCCGCTGCACGAGCGCCAGGGCGTGTTCGCGTTGGTCGGCTCGACCGGTGTCGGCAAGACCACCACCACGGCCAAGATCGCCGCCGCCTTTGCCGCCCAGCATGGCGCCGGGCAGCTCGGCCTGATCACGCTCGACGCCTACCGCATCGGCGCGCACGAGCAGTTGCGTGCCTACGGCCCCATCCTGGGCGTGCCGGTGCACACCGCGCACGACCGCGCCTCGCTCGAGGACCTGCTCGACCTGCTGGCCAACAAGCGCCTGGTGCTGATCGACACCGCCGGCATGGCGCAGCGCGACGTGCGCGCGCAGGAACTGCTGGCCATGATCTCGCACGCCGCCGTGCGCCGCCTGCTGGTGCTCAACGCCGCCAGCCAGGGCGAGACCCTGGAGGACCAGATCCAGGCCTGGCGTGCCGCGGACCCCGCCTGCGAGGGCATCGTGCTGGCCAAGATCGACGAGGCCGTGCGCCTGGCGCCGGCGCTCGACGGCCTGATCCGCCACAAGCTCAAGGTGCAGGGCGTGGCCAACGGCCAGCGTGTGCCGGAGGACTGGCTGCGCCTGTCCGCCGACGCGCTGCTGCAGCACGCCTTCCAGGTGGCCGAGGCCGGCCCGGCCTGGCAGCTTGACAGTGCCGAGCTGCAGCTGCGTCTGGCCGCCCACTGACGAGGACCGCCAGCGCATGGACCAAGCCGCAGGGCTGCGAGCCCTCTTCAACCCACGCCTCGGACAGCTGGTGCCGGTGGTGGACAACCCGCTGGTGGCGGGCAGCGAGGGCCTGCTCGACGCGCTGGTGGGCGCCTACCTGGAGCGTGGCCTGCAGGTGCTGGTGGTGGACGCCGGCCTGCGCGCCCGAGCGTTGGCCGATCTGGCGCAGATCAATCTGGCGGCCTGCATCGAGACCCTCTCGCCCCAGGTGATGTGGCTGGACGCACGCGGCCTGGTCGCCCACCACCTGGATGCCCGCGGCAGTGCGGCCGAGCTGCTGCCGGCCCTGCAGGACGCCGCGCCCCAGGCCGACGTGATCCTGCTGCGCGCCCCGGTGGCCGAGCTGGCACGCGTGCTGGCGCCGCCGCTGCGGCAGAGCACCCGACCGGTGTTGCTCACCGATCTGGCGCCCGAGAACCTGCGTGCCGCCTACGCCGCCATGAAGTGGCTGCGCGAGCGCGCCGGCAGCGTGGTGTTCGGACTGCTGGTGGCGGCTCGCCGCAGCTCAAGCTGACGCAGCGCATCGCCACCCAACTGGCCGACTGTGCCGAGCGCTTCCTGGGTGCGGCGCTGCCGGCCTGGGCCGGCATCACGCCGGGGCGGGAGCTCGGCAACCCCTTGCGCCGGCTGGCGCGCGACTGCCTGCTGTGCGAGGGGCCGCTGTTGCCGCCACCGCGCCACGAAACGGTTCTGCGGACGCGCTAAATTCGACCCCGATGTACACGGCCAAAGGCACCCTCAACGCCAATCTGCTGCTCAAGCAGCACAGCCCCTTGGTGCGCCGCTTGGCGCACCAGATGATCGCCAAGCTGCCGGCCAACGTCGAGCTCGACGACCTGATCCAGGTCGGCATGATCGGCCTGACCGATGCGCTGGCGCGCTTTGACATCAGCCAGGGCGTGCAGTTCGAGACCTTCGCCACCCAGCGCATCCGTGGCGCCATGCTCGACGAGCTGCGCGGCACCGACTGGCTGAGCCGCGGCACGCGGCGCCAGCAGCGCGAGATCGAGGACGCGGTGCGCAAGGCCGAGCAGAAGCTGGGCCGCGCACCGACCGAGAGCGAGGTGGCGCAGCAGATGGGCATCGCGCTGGCCGAGTACCAGGACATGCTGACCAAGGTGCGCGGCACGCAGCTGGTGTACCTGGAGGACATCGGCGGCCACAGCGAGGAGCGCGACGATTTCCTCGACCGCCATGTCGTCGACGACGCCGACAACCCCTCCGCCCTGCTGCAGGACCACCGCATGCGCAGTGCGCTGGTCGAGGCCATCAAGGCGCTGCCCGAGCGCGAGGCCTACGTGATGAGCATGTACTACGAACACGACATGAATCTCAAGGAGATCGCCGCCGTGCTCAAGGTCACCGAGAGCCGGGTCTGCCAGCTCCACAGCCAGGCCATCGCGCGCCTGCGCGTCAAGCTGCGGGAGCATTAGCCCTCAGGCGCAGACCGCCCCGACTTGGGCACACTGCGCGGGTTGACAGCAGCGACAGGGACAGCAGATGTCAGGCGACCTCAACGAGGCGATTTCAACGCTCGGGCGCAGTGCCTCAGGGCTCGGTCAGGGCGCGGCCGAGGTGCGCGGCCTGCTCGACGACACCCACAAGACCCTGCAGGCGCAGGACGCGGCGCTGCAGTCGCTGGCCTCGGCCATGCAGGAGGTCAGCAGTGCGCAGCAGCGCATCGGGCATGGGGCGCAGGCCAGCCAGCAGGCCGTGGTGCGTGCGGTGCAGGCGCTGGCCGATCTGGCCGGCGAGGTGCAGGGCATCGCCGCCAGCTTGAAGCAGGTGTCGGAGGCGGCCCAGGACATCACCCAGGTGGCATTGAACACCCGCCTGGTGGCCTTCAACGCCACGGTGGAGGCCAAGCGCGCCGGTGAGGCGGGGCGCGGCTTCGCGGTGGTGGCCGACGCGGTGAAGGACCTGGCCGGCAAGGTCGAGCAGGCCAGCAAGGGCATCGTCAGCTCGGTGCAGCAGCTGGATCAGCGCATCGAGCGCTTCCGCGCCGAGTTGCAGGTCGGATCGAGCCAGCGGGGCATCCACGCCGCCATGGCCGGCATCGAGCAGGACGTCGGTGCGATGGCCGCCGCCGCGCAGCAGTCGCATGCACTGTCGCAGCAGCTCGACGCCCAGACCCACGACCTGCAGGGCGAGCTGCGCCAGGCGGTGGGGGCCGTGCAGCGCGCGACCGGCCACGCCGATGGTTTCCTGACGATGAGCGAGAACCTCATCGAGACCCTGGCGGCATCGGGCGTCCGCACCGACGACACGCCCTTCATCGAGGCGGCGCAGGGGGCGGCTGCGGAGATTACCGAGCTGCTGGAGCAATCGCTGCGCAGCGGTCAGATCGATACCGCCCGCCTGTTCGACAGCCAGTACCGGGCGCAGCCCGGCACCGACCCGCAGCAGCACCTCGCGGCGTTCTCGCCGCTGGCCGAGAAGCTCTTCAGCCCGGTGCAGGAGCGCATGCTGGGCTTCTCGCCGCAGGTGGTGTTCTGCATCGCGGTGGACCGCAACGGTTACGTGCCCATGCACAACAAGAAGGTCAGCCAGCCGCAGCGCCCCGGCGACACCTTGTGGAACACCGCCAACAGCCGCTGGCGGCGCATCTTCAACGACCGCACCGGGCTGGCCAGCGCGCGCAACACCAAGCCCTTCCTGCTGCAGACCTACCGGCGCGACATGGGCGGCGGCAACTTCATGGTGCTCAAGGAATGCGCGGCGCCCATCGTCGTGCAGGGGCGCCACTGGGGCGGCCTGAGGCTGGCCTACCGCTTCTAGCCCACGCAGGTGCGGTTCTTGCCGGTGCGCTTGGCCTCGTAGAGCGCCTCGTCGGCGCGCTCCAGCGCCGCTTCCAGCGCCTCGCCGTCCTGCACCAGGGTGACACCGGCGCTGAAGGTCACGAAGACGTCCTTGCCCTCGTGCATGAAGAGGCCGGCCGACAGCGCACGCTGCAAACGCCCCAGCACCTGACGGGCCTCGTCCAGGCCGGTGGCCGGCAACAGCAGCACGAATTCCTCGCCGCCGTAGCGCGCCACGCTGTCGCCGGGCCGCAAGATGGCCTGGGCGCGCGCCGCCAGGCCGCGCAGCGCCTCGTCGCCCGCGGCGTGGCCCAGGCTGTCGTTGAGCTTCTTGAAGTTGTCGATGTCCAGCAGCGCCACCGCCAGCAGGCCGCCCTCGCGCGCCTGGCGCGCGCGCTCCTGCTCGAAGGCCGACAGCAGGCCGCGCCGGTTGGCCACCTTGGTGAGCTGGTCGGTCTGCACCTCCTCGGCCAGCCGGCGCAGTTCGTCCTCCAGGCTGCTGACGCGCTCGCTCAGCTCGGCGGCGCGTGCGTGCTCGCTGTGCAGGCGCCCCTGAGCCGACTGCACCAGGCCCTGCACGGTGCGCGTCTCCTGCAGCATCTCGCGCACCAGGCCGGTCAGGCTTTCCAGCGAGTCGGCCTGCTCCACCCCTTCGGCATAGCGCCCCAGGTTGTGGCTGAAGCGGTCGGTCTGCTCCGACAGGCCGGCCAGTTCGCTGAGCAGGGTCTGCACCAGGTTCTTCAGCGCGTCGCGTGCCTCGCGGCGCTGCTCGCGCAGCTGCTGCTGGCGGTCGCGCGTCTGCGCCAGGCGCTCGGTGACGCTGCGGATCGTGAAGGCCGACAGGCCCTGGGCCAGCGCGTCGTGCATCACCGCGGCCTGGCCGCGCGCCCAGCTCTCGTCTTCGCTGAGGTCGATCAGGCTGCCGCTGAGCTGCTGGCACAGGCTGCCGAGCTGCTCCATGACGTGGCGGCGGTGCGCCAGCAGGCGGCGCGCCTGTTCGGCAACGCGCGACAGGGCCTCGGCGCGCGCGCTGCTCGGGTCGCCGTCCTGCGCGGCGCGGTGCTCGTGGGCCAGCTGCGCCATCAGGGCCTGGGCACGCGCGGCCGAAGGGTCGCCGGCCGGCGCCAGCAGCGCGGTCTGCGTGGTCTCGTGCAGTTCGGCGGCGATGTCGTGCCAATGCGCCGGCACCTCGGCGCCCAGGTCCAGCTGGATGCGCTCGAGTTCCGGCTCGGCGGGGGCCGGCGTGGAAAGGGCCTCGGTCTCGTCGAAGAACTGGCTGGGTGTGCCCTCGCGGTCCTCGGCATCCGCCTCGGCGCTGCTGCGGGCGGGCACACCGGCCTCGGCATCGCTGTCCCAACTGGACACCAGCTGCCTGAGCCGCTTGGCCAGGCGCGCACCGTCGCCGCGGTTGGCGGCCAGCACGCGGGCCAGGCCGTCCTTCTTGCGCGCCAGGGTCCATTGGCGGCCGCCGCGCTCCAGGCCACGCACCAGCTGGTCGATGGTGGCAGCCAGCTGTTCGCCCAGCGCCGCCGGCCCGTCGCTGCCCATCAGGCGCTCGGCATGGCGCAGCGCCTCGTCCCAACGCGCGCTCTTCCAAGCCTGCAACAGGTTCTGCCGCTCGGCCGGGTCGCCGACGCCGAGCTGCACCAGGCGCATCAGCGGCGCCACCGCGCGTTCGGGCAGCGCCGGCTCGGGCAGGGGGCCGCCCGCCTCGGCCGCGTAGGCGCGTGCGTAGTTCTCGGGGGTGGGTTCCAGCTTGGACGTCGCCAGGCGCCGCAGCGCCTGCTTGGCAATCTGGGTCGCGCGGCCCTCGCTCATGGGGTCATCCTTTTGAGCGCGGCGCGCAGCGCGGCCAGCTCGGTGTCGAAACTCGCCAGTTCGGCGTGCAGATCCAGTCCCTCGTCTTGCTGCTCCAGGCGCTCGCAGCGCGCGGCCAGGTGCAGCGCACCGAGCTCGCGCGTGGCCGACTTCAGCATGTGCATGGCCTCGCGCAGCGCCGCGCGGTCGGGCGGCTCGGCGCGCGCGGCGGCCAGGCGCGGCTGCTGGCCTTCGAGCAGGTGCTCGAAGGCGGTCGCCAGCCGGCCCAGCAGGCGGCCGTCGCGGTCCAGGGCGCGCAGCCGCGCCAGCTGGCCGGCGTCGAGTTCAATCGAGCTGGGCACCCTTGGCCAGCGCCGTGAGCAGCGCCTGGTTGGCCTCGGCCGGCCCCAGCATCAGGGCCTCGCAGGCGTCCTTGAAGTCAAAGGCCGACTCGCTCTCCATGGCCCGCACCAGGCCGAGGTAAGGCGCGTAGGGCCCGCTGCCATCGACCAGGGCCTGGCGCACGCGCTCGGGCATCGGAATGGCCTGCAGCAGCTGGGCGAACGGCGTCTTGAGCAGGTGGTCGAGCAGCGAGAAAAGGCCGCAGATGAACATCTCGTCCTTGGCCTCGCTGTCCTGCAGCGCCTTGCTCAGTTCCTCCATCACCAGGCCGCGGCGCAGCGCGGCCCACATGACGGGGCGCATGGCGTTGTCCTTGCTGGCGGTGGTGAGCAGCAAGGCCAGCCAGCGCTTCAGACGCGGGTAGCCCAGCAGCATCATGGCGTGGCGGAAGCTGGTCACCTCGACCGGCAGGCCGAAGGCGGCGCTGTTGAGGTAGCGCAGCAGCTTGAAGCTCAGCGAGGCATCGCGCTTGAGCGTCGCCTCCATGCGGTCCAGCGGCAACTCCTTGTCGACCTGGCTCATCAGTTCGACGATCACCGAGAGGTCGGCGGTGATCTCGCTCTTGACGGTCTTGCCCGGTGGCGGCTCGTAGCTGCCGTCGACCGGCAGGCCGAACACCGCCACGGCGCCGCGCTGGAAGGCCTCGTCGGCCTCGGGCGCGCTGCGCACCGCGTTGCACCAGAGCGGCAGACCGTTGGGGTCCTTGACGCCGCGGCGCAGGTCGTCGAGGTCCAGTTCGGTGGCCTTGAAGGCGCTGCGCGAGGCCAGCGGCGCGTTGCTGGCGCCCTTGAGCAGCTGGCCCTTGAGCCCTTCGAGCGCCATGCCGGCCGCCAGGAAAGCGGGCAGCTCCAGCGCCAGATGCGGCGGCACCCCGGCGCCCAGCAGCGCGTTGAGCGCCGCCTCCTGCGGTAGACCCAGCACACCGGGCTTGTGCTCCGGGGGCAGGCCCTCCAGCACCGCTGCCAGCACGGCGGCGGCGGGCAACTCGGCGTCGGGCTTGAGCGGCAGCAGTGACAGGCGGGTGCCCATCACCTGACGTTGCTTGTCGTAGAGCGGCGCGTAGCCCAGTGCAAGCTGGGCGAGGACGGGGTGCTTGACGGTCATGGGGCGGGCATCCGGGGAGCGGCGGTGACCCGCCCACTGTACTGACAGCTTGCAGCCGGCATGCGGTCGGCGAGCAGGACTTTGTCCGTGCGTGCGTGCCGCGCCAGCGCGGAGTCCTTCAGCGGATCGGC
>Ga0073899_10002180_pt1 | contig 17697 bp, 16 predicted proteins | sample KloWWTmetaKNB5Ph_FD_88975 | JGI IMG/M metagenome (GOLD analysis project Ga0073899, IMG submission 88975) | Active sludge microbial communities from Klosterneuburg, Austria, studying microevolution and ecology of nitrifiers - Klosterneuburg... | ecosystem: Engineered > WWTP > Aerobic digester >...
TGCTTCTTCCTCTGCGGTGACCATGGCGGTTGGTCGATGAGCCGGTGCGTGCTCGAGCCTTTTGAGTGGCTGGCCCCAGGGTCCTGTGCAAAGGTTTCTCCCGCGTGCTTCGCCTCTTCTGCCGGGAAGTAACGGGCTTTGTGCTCCGCGCCGCTTCCGAAATACTGGGCCGGCTTCCGGGTGGATCCACTTTTGAATTGGAGTGGTTGCGCGCGTGGGTGGTTGCGGAACCTGGTCGCGGCTGCTGCCCCAGCCTGCGGTTGGGCTCGGGTCAACCTTCTCTGGTTGAGGTTTCTTTGTTTGGTCTTGTGGTTGCGGCTGTCTGGCCGGTCTCGAATTCTGCCTTGTGGGGTTACGTCGTTTATTGGCTCGGGGTCGCGGTCTTGGTGTCCTCCTCGCGGTCCGTGGGTTGGCCGCGAGTTCGCTCAGGGCATGAAATTGGTTGTCCAGATTCCTTGGAATCGAACGTATGTTCTAGTAAAGTGGGTGCATGACAGCGCTCCTCGACCTCGCACCAGAAGGCACACCACTGCCTTTGCTGGCTGCGGCCGAGATCCACGCTGCTATCGACCAACTCACCAGCGTGGTGTTCGAGTCCTATGGGGCTGATGTCCTGGCGTCGGCTTTAGTGGAGTTGAAGAGGGCGGAGTCACGGCTCGCTGCCTGTAAACACCGCATCCTGCGCGCAGCTGACACCACACGGGTCGCGGCAGCGTTTGGTGCTACCGACACCAGCTCATGGGCAGCACTGCTCACCCACACCGACGGAGACGTCGCTGCGAGGGATGTGAAACTCGCACGATCGTTGGTGACTGGCTCACCAACATGTGCCGCGCTAGAAGCCGGCGACATCTCTGCTGACCACGCCCGCATCATCACCACCGCAGCTGGCCAACTCCCCGAGGGTGTCAGCGATCAGGATGCACTGACTGTGGAGCCCTCACTCGTGGCGAAAGCCTGCAGGCTGTCCCCACGTCACCTGCGCGCGGAGGCTCGACGCTGCATCGACGCGATCACACCCGACCCTGAGATCGTGGATGAGCACGAGAACAGCGTCACGAAGTCTGAGGAAGACCGGGCTTATGACGCAACCATGTTGAGTCTGCATGACAACGGTGACGGCACCCTGACCGGCCGGTTCACCATCCCCCTGTTCCAAGGACTCTTGCTCAAGAAGGTGATCGACGCGATCACCGCACCCCGACGCAACCGATTCAACGTCCCTGCAAGCGGAGGCGGCAGAAACGGCAACCCTCAGTTCGCAGGCACCGTTACAGGCGCAGGCACGCGTGCCGGTGAGACGAGGCCAGAACGCATCACTGCCGAGCACGCCCGTGGGTTGGCGTTCATCGAGCTCCTCGAACACCTACCCACCGACCACCTCCACACGGCTACCGCAGCCACCGTGGTGGTCAACATCGACCACACCGCGCTCATTAACCAGTTGAAGACAGCGGGAGTCGACACCGGCACCCTGCTCTCAGCCGGAGAAGCACGCAGGCTCGCCTGCAACGCAGGGATCATCCCCGTGGTCCTCGGCGGCGAATCCGTCCCACTCGACCTCGGACGAACCAAGAGGCTTTTCACCCAAGCCCACCGAGTCGCGATCTCGCGAACACATCAGACCTGCGCCGCACACGGCTGCGAAAGACCCATCGCCTGGTGCGAACTCCACCACCGAAACCCATGGCAACACGGCGGAAAGACCGACCTCGCCAACGCGGTCCCGCTGTGCGGGCATCATCACCGCACCATTCACGACCAGCGATATCAACACCGACAGAGACCAGACGGACAAATCAGCTTCACCAGACGGCCCGAAACCAGCCGGAGCCTGACCCGGACCTAAAACTCACCCAAGTCACACCAGCAACAGCTTCACCCGGCAAACAACCGCTTTACCCGGAAGATCTCCCAGGCAAAGCGCCAAAGTCACAAGTAAACCTGTGACTTTTCCCCTAGCTCCACGTGACTTCGTCCACGTGCTCAGTGGCCGCGCGGGACTCCACTGCACTCGGGTCAGGGTTGGCGACGATCACTAACGAACCAGTGCCGCGCAGAGCTGCGATGAGTTGGGAGACACCTTTGGAACTTAAGGGATTGGCGTCGCTCATCACGCGAGCAGATGAGGGAGGGATATCAGGGAGGAGGTCCGCGTCGGAGGGCGCGCCGAGAAAAACATCGGGTTGGTTGGGCCAGAGGTGCCCAAAGTCGAGGGCTGGAGCGACAGGCTCGGGGCACGGGAGCGCAAAGGGATGAAGCGAGCACACCAGGTCGCCCGAGAGTCCGAAACGAGTGACGCTGACGGGGGCCTCAGAATCCACCGTGGCACCCATGAGCCAGGCTGCGCCCAAGAAGACGGTGCCAAGCCAGTGGGTGGGCAGGTCGATGGCTACGTGGTCGCCATCCATGAGATCGAGGTCGTCAACCAGAACTCCGGCGGTCTTGGCGACCCAGTTGGCCCAGGTCGTCACAGACAACTCGGTGCGTTCGCCGCTGAGGTCGTCGTAGAAGGTGATCAGAGGCTTGCCGGGGTCGTGTCGAAGACGCGCATTGAGAAGAGTGTTGAAGCTGACCACGGCGTAACCGTAGCCGGGTGGGAGGATGCGCGCATGAGTGCAGTGGATCGTTTGTGGGGCGTCGTGCCTGCCGGAGGTGCGGGCACCAGGCTGTGGCCCTTGTCGCGGGCCGGTGAGCCGAAGTTCCTGCACGACCTCACGGGCACGGGCCGCACCCTGCTGCAGGCAACGGTTGATCGGCTGATGCCGCTGGTTGTCGATCGGCTGATTGTGGTCACTGGCGCCGCTCACGCGGCTGCAGTACGCCGCCAACTCCCTGAGGCACAAACCGTGTTGGCTGAACCGTCGGCCCGCGATTCGATGGCGGCGATCGCCTGGGCAGCAGCCGTGGTGGAGCAGCGACAGCCAGACGGGCTGATCGGTTCGTTTGCGGCCGATCACGTGATCCCTGACGCTGATGCCCTGCGCGCGTGTGTTCGTGAGGCGGCGGATGCGGCCGATCTGGGATGGCTAGTCACGATCGGCATCGAGCCGACTGCACCCTCGAGCGCGTTCGGTTACATCAAGGCATCGGCTCGCATCGAGGGGTTCTCGACCGCGCGAGTGGTGGATGAGTTTGTGGAGAAGCCTGATGCGCAACGGGCTGCGCAGTACCTCGCGTCGGGGGAGTACCGCTGGAATGCGGGCATGTTCGTGTGCCGGGCCAGCGTGTTGCTCGATCTCTTAGCGATGAATCACCCGGAGTTGGCTGCGGGTGCTCGCCAGATCGCAGCGGACCCGAGGGTGCTCGATTCTTTGTGGCCCGAGTTGACCAAGATTGCGATTGACCATGCCGTGGCCGAACCTGCTGCGGCCCTGGGCAAGGTGGCGATGGTCCCGGGTGAGTTCACCTGGGATGACGTGGGCGACTTTGATTCGCTGGCCAGCATGCTCCCTGAGGTTGACGGGGTGCGGGTGCTTGGCGATGCCAATGGCGTGATCGTGCGTGACGGGAGCGGGCTGGTCGTGCGTGGCACCGACCGCCTGGTTGCCGTGGTCGGGCTCGACGATGTCGTGGTTGTTGAGACTGAGGACGCGGTGCTGGTCACCACGCGCGCGCATGCTCAGCAGGTGAAGGCGATTGTCGACGTACTGCGCGAGCGTGGTCGCACCGATCTGATTTAGCCCCGAGGGGTCAAGGCCCACCCAGCGTCAGCGGGGGTGGCCAGCCACCCCAGGGCTTGAGCCACGACGGACACGGGCGTGTTGCTGTCAGGGGTCACGGTGGCGGTGAGGTTCCCACCTTCAGTGAGTACGACGACGCCAAGCCGGCCCATCACCTCGACAAGTTCGTCGATGTCGACCGGCGACCCGAAGCATTCAGGGTGCAGTCCGGCCACAGCTGCTAGCACGGCCTCGCGAGCGCCGAGGGCGAACATGTCTTGATCAATGGGGCGCTGCAGGGCAACCGCACCGGGGCCGTGCTCACTGCGCGGCAACACCCGTTCGGCGAGTCCTCGTACGACAGCAAGCGGTCGAGCGCCCAACTTGGTCTTCACCAGATCAGCGGCTGCGGCGAGTTCATCGGCGGTGGCAGGTGCGGTCACCGCCAAGGTGTTGCCGTAGGAATCGGTGCGACCGGTGTGGTCATCGAGAACGTCGATCCCGGCGACGCCGATGGCGATGTCGGTCTGGCCAGTGCGCCAGGCTCGCCCGGCGGTGTCGGTGATGACGACCGCGACGTTGGGCAGCAGGGCCTCACGGATTGACCGGGCGCTGGCGTCGGGATCGAGGGGCAACAGGATCGACTTGCCGACCTCGAGGTTGGAGGAGTCAACGCCAGCGGCAGCCTGCACGATGCCGAGGCGGGTGCGCGCGATCACGGTTTGACCGCGCTGTGCCACGATCTGCGTGGTCTCTGCGGCGACGTGGTCGGCTCGCTCGCCATCGACCACTCGGCCTTCGGATTTACTGAGAATCTTGCTCGTGATCAGCACGATGTCACCGTCGCGCAGGTCGGGCAGGTGCGAGCCTATGAGCGCGACCAGATCGGCTCCCGCGACAACTTCTTCGACGCCATCGGGGGCCAGGATCTGGAGGTCCATCAAGAGACCAACTCGATTGCTGCGCGCGCGATCGCTGCGGTGGCATCAAGGTCGGTCATCATCAGTGGCCGTGCTTGGCAGGTGATGCCAGCGGACTCAATCCGCGAGACAAGACCTGCGTCGCGCTCGTCGACCAGCCAGGCGTCGAGCAATCCGTGAGGACGCGCGCCGTAATGCTCAGCGACTCCAGCCGCACTGACCTCGATGTCATGAAGGGTGAGTAGTTGGCGAGCCATGCCGTGCACGTGGTCGCCTCCCACGATTCCCGAAACTCCAACCACGGGGGCAGCAGTCGACTCAAGAGCCTCGCGCACGCCGGGCACGCCCACGATGGTGCCCACGGAGACGATGGGGTTGGAGGGCGGCACGATCACGAGGTCGGCGCCACTGATGGCCTCGACCACTTGATCGGTGGCACGAGACTCGGCCAGTCCGATGACGGCCAGCCCGTGGGCGGGCACATTGGCCCGGTGACGCACCCAGTACTCCTGGAAGTGCACCGCCTTCTGTTCCCCATCTGCTGGATCGGTGATCACCACGTGGGTTTCGACGCGATCATCCGTCATCGGCAACAACGTGACGCCTGGGTTCCAGCGAGTGCACAAAGCGGCGGTCACATCGGTGAGGGAGTAGCCCGCATCAAGCATTTGGGTGCGCACCAGGTGGGTGGCTAGGTCGCGGTCACCGAGTCCGAACCAGGTGGGTTCGACGCCGTACGCCGCCAACTCCTCTTTGCACTGCCAGCTCTCGTCGACTCGTCCCCAACCGCGTTCTTGATCGATGCCGTTGCCCAGGGTGTACATCACCGTGTCGAGGTCGGGACAGACCTTGAGGCCGTGGATCCACCAGTCGTCGGCAGTGTTGGTTACCACGCTCACAGCAGTGTCTGCGCCGGAGGTTCGGATCAGGTGCAACAGCCCGCGAATGAAGCGGGCACCCCCCACCCCACCCGAGAGCACAGTGACCTTCGACGGCACCTTCGATGACTCGACAGACAAATCGGGCATCTATCACCTTTCAGAGTGCTTTACGGCTTGACTTTGTCACCGAAGGGGCATGTAATCACACCAATGTAATTTCCCTTACCGCCGCAGAAGCAGCCTAGGTTGCAGACTCGCCGGGAGGGAACTCGGGACTACAAGTATCAAACGACCGGATTGTGAATCACGAACCGGCTAAGGGTCGAAGGGGCGAACCGTGCGAGAGCTATATCTGCTCGAGACCGACGACGCCGACGAAAATGGTTGGCAAGAGCGGGCCCTGTGCGCGCAGACCGACCCAGAGGCATTCTTCCCAGAGAAGGGTGGCTCAACGCGTGAAGCCAAACGAGTCTGCCTCACCTGCGATGTGCGCGGCGACTGCTTGGAATACGCCCTCGACCACGATGAGCGGTTCGGCATCTGGGGCGGCCTCTCCGAACGCGAGCGCCGCAAGTTGAAGAAGCGCGCAGTCTGACCCTGATTTAGGGGCAGTTCCCACCAGGTCGTTAGGGTGGCTCATCGTGCAGGTGACCGCCCTTCTTGTGAGCCACAACGGAGCCCGTTGGCTTCCGGCTGTTGTCGACGGCGTCGCCAAGTCCACCTACCTCCCTGACTCGCTGCTTGCGGTCGACACTGGCTCAACTGATGAGTCCGCCTCGATCCTGCGCGCAGCCGGGTGGCGCGTGGGGGTGGTGTCCACGACAACGTCGTACGTCGACGCCGTGAAATTGGCGCTGCCAGACATCACCACAGAGTGGGTCTGGTTGCTGCACGATGACTCCAACCCTGACCCCGAAGCACTGGAGTTGTTGCTGGCGGCTTCGCAGCAGCACCCGGGTGCGCAGATCTTCGGACCGAAGTTGCGAGAGTGGCCTTCTCTGCGGCGCCTGCTCGAACTTGGCGTCACGATTTCAGGCACGGCACGCCGCGAGAACGGTCTCGAGCGCGGCGAGTACGACCAAGGTCAACACGATGACCAACGTGAGGCGCTCGCGGTCAACACTGCCGGAATGTTGGTACGCCGCGAGGTGCTGGCCACCGTTGGATTTGATGCCGAACTCCCCATTTATGGAAACGACATCGACTTCGGTTGGCGCGCAGCCAAGGCGGGCTACCGCACGATCGTCGTGCCTGAAGCGGTCGTTTTCCACGTGGAGGCAGCTGCACGAGGTGTGCGCGATGGTGAGTTGGCCGACCACAGCTACCGCAGGCAGCGCGAAGCCGGGCTCTACACGCTGTTGGTGAATGGGTCTGCTCGGGGCTTGCCCTGGCGGTTCTTGCGGTTGTTCTTCGGCTCGCTGATTCGAGTCGTGGGCAACTTGTTGGTCAGGTCCCCCCGTGAGGCTCTGGGGGAGTTGGGTGCGGTTTTGTCGACAGTGGGTCGCCCCTGGCGCATCCTGCGCGGGCGCATGTGGCGTCACCGCCGGATCGTGACTCAAAGCGACGCGGTGCGCACCGCGATGCTGTTGCCCCCCTGGTGGCTGCCTTACCGGCACGGCCTCGATGCTGTCGCCGACTTCTTCTCTGCCCTGCTCAGCGTTGGTCGAGACACCGCAGCACGAAGCAACGGACAGTCCCTGGCCCACGAAGACGACGAACTAGGAGCCGAGCAGCCGGGTCTGATCCGTCTGTTGCTGCGCAACCCACTCGTGTGGCTTTTCATCGCCAGCTTTACTCTTGCCGCGGTTGCCGCCCGAGGTGACTTTGGTGGGCACTTGTGGGGTGGAGCGTTGCCGGCTGCGCCGGAGACAACCGGGTGGTGGTGGAGCACCTACTGGTCGGGCAATCACACGTTGGGCACCGGATCGAGCGCGCCTGCGCCGACGTACCTAGTGCCATTGATGGCCCTGAGCGCCCTGCTGGGTGATCATCCGGCCTGGGCTATCTCGACGTTGTTCTTGCTGAGTGTTCCGCTCACAGTGCTCTCAGCCTTGAGGTTCCTGCGACGTCTCATCACGAGCCGAATCGCAGCGCTGTGGGGCGCGGCTGCTTACGGGCTCTTGCCCCTGGCTACCGGCGCGGTCGCTCAGGGCCGGCTCGGCACAGTTGTGGCCGCGCTGCTGCTGCCGTGGGTCGCCACCAGCGCGCTGCCGCTGCTTGGGCCAGATCCTGATCGCCGCTGGCGCGCAGCCTGGCGCACCGGCTTGGGTGGGGCGCTGCTGACTGCCTTTGTTCCGCCGATGTACCCGTTCGCGCTGCTGCTGGGCCTCGGGCTGATTGGGTGGTCGCTCACCAAAGGCGCGACCGTCAGAGTCTGGCCGTTGGTCGCGGCCTTGGTTTCAGTGCCCGTCCTGCTGCTGCCCTGGGTCGCCGGTGTGGGCACCAACTGGAGCGCATGGCTTATCGAAGCTGGACGCGCTGACATCGAGTTTGTGAAGCCCAGCGCCCTCAACCTGCTCTCTGGCCAAGGCGCAGGCGAGGTCGGTGCACCGTGGTGGTTGGTTCTGCCGATCATGATCGCTGGCTCGATGGCCTTGGCCCGAGGCGATAAGCAGCGCGGCGTGAGGGGCGCCTGGATCGTCGCGCTCATTGGTGCCGTCTTTGCCCTCGTGCTCGTGCTTTTGCCGGTGCACCTGCCTGGGATGCCCAGCGTGAGCCGCGCTTGGCCTGGGGCGTTCTTGATTTTCAGCTACTCCGGCATCGTGACTGCAGCCGCCATCGGAGGCGATGGCTTGCGCGTGTGGATCCGCTCGGGAGCTTTCTCCTGGCGCCAGGCGCTGGTTGCGCTCGGGGCAGTCGCAGGTCTGCTGGGCGTGGTTGGTTTGACCGGATGGTGGGTCACTGTGGGTCTGCCCGGGCCGGTCCAGCACCAACCGGTGACCGGGGTGCCTCGGTACATGACCGAACTGGCTTATGGCCGAGACGACAACGCCGTGCTCGTCGTACAAGGCGATGCCCAGAACGGTGTCAACTACCGAGTTCTTCGCCACGGACCCTGGCGAGTCGGCGATGAGGCCATCGCGATGTTGACTCCACCCGATGACCAGGTCACCGCGATGGTGGCGAGCTTGTTCTCCAGCAAACAGTTGCGGGCCTCGGCCCAGTTGGCTGACTACGGCATCAGCTACGTCTATGTGCCAGCCCCTGCTCGCGGTGCCATCACGGGTGCTTTGGATGCCTCCACCAGTCTCTCGAGGGCCAGTGCTGCGCGTGCACGAGATGCGGCATGGCGCGTGCGAACCGACGCCTCGACCCAAGCAATCGACCGCACTGGTCAACCGTTACGTCGCACTCTGATCGGGCTCCAGATCCTCTTCTTCATCACTGTGCTCGTGATGGCTGCGCCCAGCCGGCGGAGGCAGTCATGAGTGCGCGAAGACGGGCCACGCTAGGGCGCCGCATTGATTCGGGTACGACGCGGCGCGCACTCGGCATCGTTGCCTTAGCCCTAGCCACCATTGTGAGTTTGCTGGTCGCCTCGACGGTCTCCATGCGGGTGCGCCCAAACTCGGCGAACGAAATGACTTCCTCTGCACAAGCCCGTCAGATCGTGTGTCCTGGGCACGGGCCTGACTCCGACGTCGTGGGCACTGCGGTGATGAGCCAAAAGCCAATTGAGGTGAGGGTGGCTGGTGCCGACAAGAGGATCAAGGCGCAACGTTCGAAGCGATTGGTCAAGGGGAGCGCGCAGAGTTCGATCGTGCGAACCGAGTCTGGCGCGCTGGTCGCTTCGCATGTGGAGCGACTTGGTGCCGCACTTGCGGGGTGTGTCGAAGCCGCGTCGTCGTGGTGGTTCGTGGGAGCAGGGGCAAGCGCTCAGCATGCTTCTGAGTTGGTGCTGGTGAACCCGCGTCCCGGGGTTGCGATCGCCGACGTACGCCTTATCGGTGAGACCAGTGAGCCCATCGCCGCATCTGGACTCACCGGCATTTCGGTGGCATCCGGCGCAGAAGTTGTCATCGACCTCCCCGGTTTGGCGCCCACCGAAGGGCAGGTAGCCGTGGAGGTCACCACGACTCGTGGCTTGGTGGCCGCCGCCATGGTTGATCGACAGACGGTCGGGTCAGCGCTGGCCTCGGGTGCCTTGCCGCAGTGGCTACCGGCGAGTGCGGCGCCTGCCAAATCGAGTTGGCTGGTGGGGCTGCCGTCTGCCAAGAACCGCACGAAGCGGCGCCCTGACCTACTCGTGATCGCAAACCCTGGTGTCACCACGGCAGTCGTGGCCGTCTTGGCCAGCGGCCCTAACGGCTCGTTTGCGCCGGCGGGTGTTGACCCGATCCGTGTGAAGGCGCGACAGGTCGCAGTGGTCGATCTTGGCAAGTCGCTGAAGGGTGACACCGGTTCGATCCAGGTTTCTAGCCCGACCCCAGTGAGCGCAACTTTGTGGCGTGCCGGGGTTGCGGTCGTGAGCACGGCGGCGTACGACGGCGCCTCAGCACTAGCAATCAACCAGAGTGCTGACTCGACCGTGGTGAGCACCGCCACCGCTGGTGCCGCATCGGTGCGGGTGCGCGCCTTCGACGCGGCCGGTCAACAGGTTCTCAACGACCTGGTCGAGGTGGAGGCAGGCGCCTCGGTGATGACCGCGCTTCCACCTGATGCAGCCAGTGTGCTGGTCGAGCCATCAGCAGCAGGAGTTATCTCGGCGGTCATCGCCAAGCAGGCCGCGTCTATTGGCAGCAGTGTCTTGGCCCACGCAAGCCAGGAGCAGGCAGCAATAACCGTCAGGCCCCGCTAGCGATAGTCGGGGTGCACGTTGGCCGGTGCTGTGCCCAGCACGGGAGCCAGTTCGTTGCACATCACCCGCAAAAGCACCGCCATCAGATCGCCTCGCTCGGGTGCGCGAAAGGCCAGTGGCTGGCGGAACACGACTAAGCGAGCCCGCGCGCCAGGCAAGGGCTGAAGAGTCGAGAGCGGCATCGAGTCGCCGCTCCAGTTGGCTGGGAGGGCAGGCACTTCCTCGACTGCCAAGTCGATGTGATCGAGTTGGCCGGGCCATCGGTGCTCGATGCTTGCGAAAACACTCAAGGCATCGATGTCGAATCGTTGAGCGCGTGTGAGCGCCCTTGGGACACCTTGGGGTGCTAGGGGAGTGGCGCCAAATGCTGGCCCGCGGGCGCCTCGACCACGCCGATCGCGCACCGATGCCTTGGCCCGATCTGGACCAAGCTTGGGGTCGTCTTTGCCGGAGTGTGGCACCACGCCGCGAGCCTAAGCGACGCTGCTAGCGAGCCCAGGTAGCCTCACCGTTCGTGAGCTCCCTTCGTCGATGCACCCGCACTGCATGCGGTCGCCCGGCTGTCTCGACGCTCACGTACGTCTATGCCGATCAGACCGCAGTTTTGGGTCCGTTGGCGACCTACGCCGAGCCGCATGCCTATGACCTATGCCAGTTTCACGGTGAGCGGTTGAGCGCCCCACGTGGCTGGGATGTGCTCCGGTTGGCGCACGACACCGAGCCGCCGCCCTCGGTGGACGATTTGCTGGCGTTGGCTGATTTGGTGCGTGAAGCGGCCCGGCCGCAGCCGCCTGCTGAGCCGCCGATCGTCGAACCTGGCAGGCGCGGACACCTGCGGATCATTCGCGACACCCCTGAGTAGTGTTGGTCCGTGCCTCTGGACCAGCTTTCCGCCATTTTTAAGGCCTACGACGTCAGGGGCGTAGTCCCCGATCAGCTTGACGAATCTGATGCCCACGCCATCGGCCGGGCCTTCGTTGCCGTGCTCGGCGCCAAGACCGTAGTCGTGGGCCATGACATGCGGCCCAGTTCGCCAGCGATGGCAGAGGCATTCGCCCAGGGTGCTTCACTGGCTGGGGCTGATGTGGTCAACATAGGGCTGTGCTCCACCGATGGGCTCTACTTTGCTTCGGGTCATCTAGGGCTGCCAGGCGTGATGTTCACAGCGAGCCACAACCCTGCGCAGTACAACGGCATCAAGATGTGTCGGGCCAATGCGGTTCCGATCGGCATGGAGACCGGGCTCGCAGACATCCGAGACGCCGCCATTGCGGGCGGGTTCACCGATGCCGCAGAGGCGGGATCGCTCGAGGTCCGCGACCTCCTCAATGACTACGCCCACCATCTGCATGGGCTGGCGCCGGTTTCTGGTCGCCGCCTCAAGGTCGTGGTTGATGCAGGCAATGGCATGGCGGGCTACACCGCTCCAGCCGTGCTTTCGCCGTTGGATCTCGACATCGTGGAGATGTACTACGAACTCGATGGCACCTTCCCCAACCACGAGGCCAACCCCATTGAGCCGGAGAACCTGCGCGACTTGCAGGCGGCTGTGATCGCACAGGGTGCCGACATCGGCTTAGCGTTCGACGGCGACGCCGATCGATGCTTCCTTGTCGATGAGCGCGGCGAGTTGGTCAGCCCGAGCGTCCTTACTGGCCTTATTGCCGACCGTGAACTTGCTAAGCATCCAGGTGCCACCATCATCTACAACCTGATCACTTCACGAGCTGTGCCCGAGTTGGTGACCCAGCGAGGCGGCACCCCGGTGCGCACCCGGGTTGGTCACTCCTTCATCAAGGCAGTGATGGCGCAGACCGATGCGGTCTTTGGTGGCGAACACTCTGGTCACTTCTATTTCAGGGACTTCTGGCGCGCCGACTCGGGCATGCTGGCCGCGCTCTATGCCTTGGCCGCGTTGGCACAGTCAGATCAACCGCTCTCGGCGCTCTTGGCTGACTACAACCCCTACGTCTGCTCAGGGGAGATCAACTCGACGGTCACTGATCAAGCTTCGGTCGTGAGTGAGATCGCGTCGACGTACTCGGGTTATGAGCAAGACGAACTCGACGGACTTACCGTCTCCTCAGACACCTGGTGGTTCAATGTGCGTGCCTCCAACACCGAGCCGTTGCTGCGTCTCAATGTTGAGGGTGCCGACGCTGAAACGATGACGAGTGTGCGAGATCGCGTGCTTGCCCAGATTCGAAAGGGATAACTCATGAACCTGGACCCGAAGTTGCTCGAACTCATCGTGTGCCCGGCCTGTCACTCATCGCTCTCACCCGTGGGTGAGGAACTGCACTGCTCGGGATGCCGACTGGCTTACCCAGTTGTGGATGACATTCCAGTGCTGCTGGTCGATGAGGCTCGCACGCCCGCTTCGTGATGTACGACGACAGCCGACTCGACGACCCGCGGGTGCTCGAACGCTTCGATGAGCGTTTGCGCTTCCTCGCCGAAACTGGCGCTCGCGTGCGTCGTGAGGCAGGCCAGACGCAATCTGTAGTCGCCGACGCGGTTCAGCGGCTCAAGGACACTCGGCCACGCGCAGTGATCGCTGCCGGGCCTGACTCCCGGCTTCTTCGAGCAGTGCTCGAACCTCACTGCCCGGTGCCGTTGGTCGCCTGGCCCAACCCGCGTCTTCCCGGCTGGGCAGGGGGCCTGGATCTCGTGGTGGTGTTGGCGCCTCAAGGCAGTGACAGTGCTGCCGCATCGGGGGTGGCTGAGGCGGTGCGCCGTGGATGTCAGGTTGTGGTGGCCGCACCTGAGCACTCGCTGGTGGCCCAGCATGCCGAAGGCAAGGACACCACCTTGTTGCCCACAGTCACCGGTGATGGGTTAGCGACCGCGGTCGTGGTCTTGGAACTGCTGCACCGACTTGGGCTCGCACCGCAGGTTGATGCAGAGGAGGTAGCCGCGGCGCTTGACGACGTGGCGGTCAGTTGCTCTCCATTTCGCGACCTTGCCCTCAACCCGGCTAAGAACCTTGCCAGTGCCATCGCCAAGACGACTCCCTTGCTCTGGGGCGGCACCGTGTTGGCAGCTCGCTCGGCGCGTCGGGTGGCTGAGTCGATTCGCACGACGACCGGGCGGGCGGCCTTGGCCACGGTGAGTGAGCAGTTGCTGCCACTCTTGGAGGCGACTGCACCTCAAGACGTGTTTGCCGACCCGTTCGCTGACCCCGTGGCAGAGGCACGGCCATCGCTGGTGATCTTTGACGATGGCGCCGAAGACGCCGACGTACGACGCGAACGCGGTGAAATCGTGGCCGCTGCTCAGCGTGCCGGAGTGCGCACCGAGGTCATCGCCAGTCTTGCCAAGGGCGAGGTCAGCACCTATTCGGCACTAATGGCCACCGGCCTTTACGCTGCCACCTACCTAGCCGTGGGAGAGGCCTCATGAGTGGTGGATTGTTTGCGCTGTTCGACGACATCGCGGCCCTGGCCCGCCTAGCGGCTGCCTCAATCGACGACGTTGGTGCTGCCGCGGGCCGCGCTGGCGTCAAAGCCGCCGGCGTTGTCATCGATGACACGGCCGTCACCCCGCAATATGTGCAGGGTCTAGCCGCCAAGCGCGAGATCCCAGTGGTGAAGAAGATCGCCTACGGCTCGCTGCGCAACAAACTGCTCTTTATCTTGCCTGCCGCGTTGCTGTTGAGTCAGTTCCTGCCATGGCTGCTGACCCCGCTGCTGATGCTCGGGGGCACTTACCTGTGTTACGAGGGAGCCGAAAAGATCTGGGAGAAGCTCTCCGGTCACGGCCCCGAGGTGGAGCACCCTGACGTCGTGGCTGACGGCAAGCATCCAGACGAAGAGGCGCAACTGGTGGCTGGAGCCATCCGCACCGACTTCATCTTGTCGGCCGAGATCATGGTGATTTCCCTCAACGAGGTCGCTAGCGAACCACTGCTCTCGCGGGCGGCGATCTTGGTGGTCGTGGCCATTGTGATCACGATCTTGGTCTACGGCGTGGTGGGGATCATCGTGAAGATGGATGATCTGGGTCTGGCTATGGCCCAGCGCAAGTCGGCGGCCTCAGTGCGCATCGGCTTGGGATTGGTGCGCGCAATGCCGGTGGTGCTCAAGGCCATCGGTGCCATCGGCACGCTGGCGATGCTCTGGGTCGGCGGACACATCTTGTTGGTTGGCGCCGACGACTTGGGTTGGCACGCGCCGTACCAACTGGTGCACCATCTTGAAATGCTCGTGCCCAGCTCAGAAGCCTTGAGATGGATCGTCAACACTCTGGCCTCGGCGGTGGCCGGTCTGGCCGTCGGGGCGGTCGTAGTTGCCATCATGCATGTCGTGCCTCGGGGTAAGAAGTCGCACGCTCACTAACTGCGGAGGTCCACGATTCCTGAAAATCGAGACCTGCCCGTTATCCTGTGTTCACTTGGCACGTGCGGAGCCCCGCCCGCCTGATCATTTATTGCCAACCCTTTTGAGGAAGACCGATGGACTTCAAGGTCGCCGACCTGTCCCTGGCCGATTTTGGCCGCACTGAAATTACTTTGGCCGAGCACGAGATGCCCGGACTCATGGCCATGCGTGAGCGCTTTGGCGATTCCAAGCCCCTTGCTGGTGCCCGTATTGCCGGCTCGTTGCACATGACGATCCAGACCGCTGTGCTGATCGAAACCTTGGTCGCGTTGGGCGCGGAGGTCCGCTGGGCCTCCTGCAACATCTTCTCGACCCAAGACCACGCCGCTGCCGCGGTTGTGGTTGGCCCCAACGGCACGGTTGACGCGCCTGCTGGCGTCCCGGTCTTTGCCTGGAAGGGCGAGAGCCTGGAGGAGTACTGGTGGTGCACCCGCCAGATCCTCGACTGGGGCAACGACCTGCCCAACATGATCCTTGACGATGGTGGCGACGCCACGATGTTGGTTCACCTGGGCGTTGAAGCTGAAAAGACGGGTAACGCGCCTGACCCGGCTTCGGCTTCGAGTCACGAGCAGAAGGTCGTCTTCGACGTTCTCAACGAGCAGTTGGCCGCTGACGCGGGCTACTGGACCCCGATCGCTAACTCGATCAAGGGTGTCACCGAAGAGACCACCACCGGTGTGCACCGTCTCTACGACATGATGAAGGAAGGCTCGCTGCTCTTCCCCGCCATCAACGTGAACGACTCGGTGACCAAGTCGAAGTTCGACAACAAGTACGGCTGCCGCCACTCGCTGGTCGACGGCCTCAACCGTGCAACCGACGTTCTGATCGGCGGCAAGGTTGCCGTTGTATGCGGCTATGGCGACGTCGGCAAGGGCTGCGCTGAGTCGCTGCGCGGTCAAGGTGCTCGAGTGATCGTCACCGAGATCGATCCGATCTGCGCGCTGCAAGCTGCCATGGATGGCTACCAGGTTGACACCTTGGAATCTGCCCTGCCCGTGGCCGACATCATCATCACTGCGACTGGCAACAAGGACGTCGTCACTGTTGACCACATGCGTCAGATGAAGCACAACGCCATCGTGGGCAACATTGGTCACTTCGACAACGAAATCGACATGGCTGGCCTCGAAGGCGTTGGCGCTCGCAAGAACGTCAAGCCTCAGGTTGATATCTGGAGCTTCGAGGAGCCCAACGCTGTTGGCGGCACCTCGATCATCGTGCTTTCTGAGGGACGCTTGATGAACCTCGGCAACGCGACGGGTCACCCGAGCTTCGTGATGTCGAACTCCTTCACCAACCAGGTGCTGGCTCAAATCGAGTTGTACACCAAGACCGCGCAGTACCCCACAGGCGTCTACGTGCTGCCCAAGCACCTCGATGAAGAGGTCGCTCGCTTGCACTTGTCGTCGTTGGGTGTCAACCTCACCGAGTTGACCGACGACCAGTCGGCCTACCTCGGGATCGACAAGTCTGGCCCTTACAAGCCAGACCACTACCGCTACTGATCGAAGGGGACTGCCTCGATGGCCGCACAAGACATGGGACGCACCAAAGTCCTCGTTGTCGATGACGACGCTCCGCTTGCGGAGATGTTGAGCTTGGTGCTGCACAACGAGGGTTTCCATGCCCGTGTTTGTTCCACTGGCACGGGTGCGGTGCAGGCGTTTCGTGAATACCAACCAGATTTGGTGCTGCTGGACTTGATGCTGCCGGGTCGCGACGGAGTTGAAATCTGTCGCGACATCCGCAGCGAGTCCGGCGTCCCGATCGTCATGTTGACCGCCAAGGGTGACACCGGCGACGTCGTGGCTGGGCTCGAATCTGGCGCCGATGACTATGTCATCAAGCCCTTCAAGCCCAAAGAACTCATTGCCCGCATTCGCGCGCGCGTACGCCGCCACGACGACCCGCCGATGGAGTCGCTGACGATTGGTGACCTGGCGATCGATGTGGCCGGCCACTCGGTGACACGCGGTGAGCAAACGCTGGCGCTGACTCCGTTGGAGTTCGACCTCCTGGTCTGCTTGGCCCGCAAGCCGTGGCAGGTCTTCACTCGCGAGGTGTTGTTGGAGAAGGTGTGGGGCTATCGCCACGCTGCCGACACCCGGTTGGTGAACGTGCACGTGCAACGCCTACGTGCAAAGGTCGAGCACGATCCCGAACACCCCCAGATCGTGGTGACGGTTCGTGGGGTGGGCTACAAGGCCGGTGGTGGAGCTGCCCAGCCAGCCTGAGGCCAACAGTTCTGAGGCGGATGCTGGTGAGACGGAGGTCTCGAGAGCCAAGCCTCTTGAGAACAGCCTGCGCAAACTAGCGGTTGCGGCTCGTACTCTGATTGCGCGCCCGCTGCGTTTGTGGCGCCGATCGATCCAGTTTCGTGTGGTCGTCTCAGTCATCGCACTCTCGGCAGTGGTCACCGGCTTCATCGGGTTGCAATTGATCGACCAGATCACTGACGGTCTCGTGGCCAACCGGGCTAAAGCGGCAGTGGCTGAAGCCAGCACCGAGAAGGCAGTGGCCGATGAGCGCTTGCGCCAAGCGGGCGCCTCAAACTTCGATCCTGGCGCGCAACTGGCCCAACTTGTCGACAGCATGGTCGTGCGCAGCAAGGTGCGTGGTTTCGAAGTCGTGGTGATCGGCCCGATCAAAGGTGCGGCTGGCGCGCCGACGGGTGGCATCGGTTTGCGAACCAGTCCAGGAGTCTCCGCCAGCAGCGTGCCGGCGTCGCTACAGCGTGCCGTGGAACGCAGCGAGGGTGCTTCGTGGACCTACACCAAGATCAACTACATCGATCGCGCTGACGTCGCGGGCGTGGCTGTCGGCAACCGCATTGTGTTGCCAAGCGACGGTGGCACCTATGCGACGTACTTCTTGTTCCCGATGGACGGCGAAGCCAAGACCCTCTCGCTGGTGAGATCGGCGCTCTTGGTTGCGGGTGCGCTGCTGGTGCTCTTGGTTGCGTTGCTGACCTGGCTGGTGACGCGTCAGGTGGTGGCACCGATCCAGATCGTGCGTCGAGTGGCGGAGCGAATTTCCTCGGGGCGCCTCGAA
>Ga0073899_10002181_pt1 | contig 17696 bp, 18 predicted proteins | sample KloWWTmetaKNB5Ph_FD_88975 | JGI IMG/M metagenome (GOLD analysis project Ga0073899, IMG submission 88975) | Active sludge microbial communities from Klosterneuburg, Austria, studying microevolution and ecology of nitrifiers - Klosterneuburg... | ecosystem: Engineered > WWTP > Aerobic digester >...
CCATCTCCTCGATCTCCCGGACGGTGTGCTTGGCCGCCGCCGTCAGCCACGCCGCCTCGGTGTCGACGGTCGCGACCCGGGTCAGCTCGCGCGCCGCGCTGTACGCGACGTCGCCCGCGCTCATCGCCGCCCGCAGCTTCGGCAGCGCCGCCAGCGCGTCGGCCACCCGCAGCCGCTCGCGCGCTGGCCCCGGCGCGTAGCCCAGCACGCGCTCGACGTACTCGAAGAACGTCGCGAAGCCCAGCTCGCGGTGGACGCCGAGCGCCCGCGCGCGCCGGAGCCACGCGGCCTCCTCGACGTCGAGCGCCGCCCGCCGTCGCGCCAGCCCGCGCAGCGTCCGGTCGACCTCACGCCAGTCGTCCGCGCCCGCCGCCGCGGCCGCCGCCGCCGCGGCCGCCGCCACCTCGCTCACCTTCTGTTCACCGGCTGCACCGTCCACCATGCCCAACCCCTCAGCAAGCCGCGCGCCAGCCGTAACCCTGCGACGCCTGGCGCCGCGCGTCCGAATCTCGGACAAAACGGCCGGATTCGTCCGGCTTTCCGGCCATCCCCGGACAGCGGCGTGTGTCCGGCGCCGGACACCGCCAGCCCTCGCCGCGCGGCGCCCTTCGTAGCAGCCCGTCAGGTGACGGGGGGCGCTGCTAGCGCATCGTGCGCTCGAGGAGGCGCGCGGCGTTGTCGTGCAGGATCGCGGCGCGCAGGTGCGGGCGGTCCTGGGTCGCGACCAGGAGCTTCGCTAGCGGCAAGACCGGGTGATAGAAGGGCCAGTCGGAGCCGAACACGACGCGGCTGGTGTCGGCGTCGGTGATGACCTCGCGTAGCTGCGCCAGCGACAGGCCGGAGATCTCGAGCCACGCGTTGGGGTAGCGGCGCTGCAGCGCGATCGCCTCCTTGTGTTGCAGCGAGCCGGCGTGGCCAAGGACGAACGTGGTGTCGGGGAGCTCGCGCAGCGGCCGCTCGTAGAAGCGCATCTGCGCGCAGTACTGGCCGGCCTTGGGCTCGATGCCGGCGGGCCCGGCGTGGAAGAACACGGGGATGTTGGCGGCGCCGCACCAGCGGTAGATCCGCATCGCGTACCAGGCGTCGGGACGGAACAGCTGGTTGGGCGGGTGCAGCTTGAGGCCGCGGGCGCCCAGGTGGAGCTGCTCCTCGAGGCGGACCTTGGCCAGCGGCGAGCGCGGGTGGACGCTGCCGTAGCCGGTGGCCTCGGCGCGCTGGGCGACGGCGCGCAGCGTGTCGGTGGGGTGGCGGTTGGGGATCGCCATGTCGATGCCGAGCACGACGGCGTGCGCGACGTTCATGCTCTTCATGTCGCGCGCGAGGTTGGGCGCGGTGTGATCGGCGCGCTTGCCGCGGCCGGTGAGGCCACCGAGCAGCAGGTCGCGCTTGAGCGCGGTCAACTCGGCCGGCGTGAAGCACTGGTTGGCGCGGACGTCGAGGTGGTGCGCGCAGCACGCGCCGAGCAGCAGGTTGGAGTCGGGCGTCTCGCGGAGCATGTCGAGGTGGTGGATCGACAGCGTCGGCAGCGCGTAGTGGGTGTGGGTGTCGATGATCGGACCGATCGTGCGGTCGGCGAGGACGATCTCGTCGTGATCGACCGCGAACCAGGGCAACGCGGCGAGCGCGGCGCGGGTGGCGAAGCGCTGCGGTAGCGCGGCGGGATCGGCCGCGGCGGTGGGATCGGCGAGCATGGGGTGGTGGTAGGCGGCACGGGGCGGGGGCGTCAACGGCGGGGAGGGGAGGCGGCCGCAGATATTCGGCGGCGGCGACACCGACTCCGGCTCCGGCTCCGACTCCCGCTCCGCCCCCGGCTCCGGCTCCGGCTCCGGCTCCGACTCCCGCTCCGCCCCCGGCGCCGTCGCTACACCGGCAGCAGGCGCTGCATCGCCGCCGACCAGGCGCGGCGGGCGCGGCCGCGCGGCGGGAACTTCGGGCCGAGGGCCATGGCGGCGGCGGTGCGAGCGCCGAGCGCGACGACCCCGCGCTCGCGCAGCGCGCCGGGGAGCTTCCTGGCGAGCGCGCCAGGCGAGACCTGGGGCAGGGTCTGGTCGAGGCCGGCGCGCGCGAACTCGAGATCGACGAGGCCGCGGCCGATGACGCGATCGAGCTCGGCGCCGGACTGCGCCTGGTTCCAGCGGCGCACGGCGTCGTAGGCGGCGAACAGGCCGCCCCAGCGGCGGTGCCACGCGACCTCGTAGTCGTACGGCGTGCCGCCGCGCGCGAGCGTGTCGGCGAGCAGCTTGCCGGCGAGGATGCCGGCGCCGATACCGGAGCCGTGGGCCGGGAAGACCTGGCAGCCGGTGTCGCCGACCAGCACGACGGTACCGTCGGTGAGCTCCTCGCGGGGGCGGCGCAGCGGGATCGCGCCGCCGCCGCCGAACACCATCGGGCCGATCCACGGCTGCGCGCGGACGAAGTCGTCGCGCACGGCCTTGCCGCCGGGGTGGCCGAGCGCGGGGATGGTGCCGGTGAGCACGCCGACGGTGTCGCCGCCGGGGTGGACCCGCACGTTGATCAGCGAGTAGCCGCCGGCGACGCCGACGTGGGCGCAGATCTCGCCGAGCGGCAGGCCCAGCGCGGCGAAGTACGCGGCGGCGCCCGCGCGATCGCGGACCTCGTAGACGCCCTGGGCGGCGGCGCACAGGTGCTCGGGCGCGACCGGCGGGGTGTCCAAGAGGCCGGGTCCGGCCAGGCCGCTGGCGTCGACGATCCACCGCGCGGTGATCGCGCCGCGGTCGGTCCGCACCGTCCGGTCCTCGCGGCCGGTGACCTGGACCTCGCCGATCAGCTCGGCGCCGGCGGCGCGGGCGCGGTCGTGGAGCTGCGCGACCAGCGCCCGCATGTCGAGGTCGACGACGTCGTGGCGCGGCACGGTCACGCGGTGGTTCGCGGTCACCAGGTGGAACCGCGGCGGCGCCGCCGCAGCGTCGGGGACCGTCAGCCCGGCCTCGCGCAAGGCCGCGCGGGTCACGCCGTTGACCCAGCGCGCCCCGGCGCGATCGAGCGGGCGCCGCTCGAGCAGCACGACGCGGAGGCCATGGGCGGCGGCGAACCCGGCGGTGGCGGCGCCGGCGGTGCCGCCTCCGATCACGACCAGATCCGCGGAATGCGGGAGCGCTTCGGACATCGAAGCCCGGTGTATCACCGCCGTCGTCCCGACGGCGAGCAGCGCACCTCGCATCGCCGGTCCGCGGTATGGTACAGGCCGCGCTGATGTGCGGCATCGCTGGGTTCGTCGACCTCGATGGAGGGAACGCCGTCGACGCGGAGGCCACCGCCCGCGCGATGGCGGCGACGTTGCAAGCCCGCGGTCCCGACGACGCCGGCGCCTGGTCCGACGGCCAGGTCGCGCTGGGCTTCCGCCGGCTGGCGATCGTCGACCTGTCGCCGCTCGGCCACCAGCCGATGGCGTCGGCGTCGCGCCGCTACACGATCGTCTTCAACGGCGAGATCTACAACCACGGCGAGCTGCGCGCCGAGCTGGCCGCCGCGGGCGCGCGGTTCCGCGGGCGGTCGGACACCGAGGTCGTCCTGGCGGCGATCGAGGCCTGGGGCTTCGAGGCGACGCTGCCGCGCCTGCGCGGCATGTTCGCGATCGCGGTGTGGGACGCCCGCGAGCGCGCGCTGTCCTTGGCCCGCGACCGGTTCGGCGAGAAGCCGCTGTACGTCGGCTGGCTGCGCGGCGGCCGCGTGCTGGCGTTCGCCTCCGAGCTCAAGGCGCTGCGCGCCCACCCCGCGTTCACGGCGACGATCGATCGCGCCGCGCTGATCGCGTTCGTACGCTACGGCTACGTGCCGGTGCCACGGTCGATCTACCAGGGCATCAGCAAGCTGGCGCCCGGCACCTGGCAGCGGATCGCCGCCGACGGCGCGGTCAGCGGCCCGCACACCTACTACTCGTTCCGCGCGGTCGCCGAGGGCGGCCTGGCCGCGCCGCTGGCGATCGACGTCGGCGCGGCCGCGGATCGGGTCGAGGCGGTGCTGACCCGCGCGGTGCGCGAGCAGATGCTGGCCGACGTGCCGCTGGGCGCGTTCCTGTCGGGCGGCATCGACTCGTCGCTGATCGTCATGCTGATGCAGCGGCAGGCGTCGACGCCGGTCAAGACCTTCTCGATCGGGTTCGACGACCCGCGCTACGACGAGACCCGCTACGCCCGCGAGGTCGCGGCGCGGCTGGGCACCGACCACACCGAGTTCCGCGTCAACGGCCAGGACGCGCTGGCGGTGGTGCCCGACCTGCCGCACATCTACGACGAGCCGTTCGCCGACTCGTCGCAGATCCCGACGACGCTGGTGGCGCGCCTCGCGCGGCGCCACGTCACCGTCGTGCTGACCGGCGAGGGCGGCGACGAGCTGTTCGCCGGCTACCCGCGGTTCGCGATCGTGCGGCGGCTCGAGCGGCTGCTGCGGCTGCCGGGCCGGGCCCGGGTGGCCGGCGCGATCGACGCGCTGATCGGGCTGCTGCAGAACCGCGACCTCACGCCGGGGCGCGCGCAGCGCTGGCTCGACTGGGCGCGGCGGCGCTCGGTGATCGCGGCCGACGTCGACCCCGACGCCTTCTACGCGCGGTTGATGAGCCTGTGGTACCAGCCCGAGCTGGTGGTGCCCGGCGTCGCCGAGGATCGCGGCGTGCTGCCGCTCGCGCCCGACGTGCTGGCGCGCGGGAACGCCACCGAGCGCGCGATGTACGCCGACATGCTCACCCACTTCGGCGACGAGCTGCTGGTCAAGGTCGACCGCGCGGCGATGTCGACCAGCCTCGAGACCCGCCTGCCGTTCATCGATCACGAGCTGGTCGAGCTGGCGTGGCGGCTGCCGTACTCGACCAAGGTGGCCGGCGAGCGCACCAAGCTGGTGCTGCGGCACATCCTCGACAAGCAGCTGCCATCGTCGCTGTTCGACCGCCCCAAGATGGGCTTCATGATCCCGGTCGCGGCGTGGCTGCGCGGGCCGCTGCGGGGCTGGGCCGAGGCGCTGCTCGACGAGCGCCGCATGCGGGAGGACGGCTACCTCGATCCGACGTTCGTGCGCCGCCGCTGGACGGCGTTCCTGGCCGGCGTCGACGACTGGCGCACGTCGCTGTGGCCGATCCTGATGTGGCAGGCGTGGCGCGAGGCCACGCAGTAGCCGCGCCGGTCGATCACTGAGCGGTGAAGGCGCCGGCGGCGCACCGCGTCGCGCCCTCGATCGCGGCGTCGACCGAGGCGTACTCGTCGGAGCTCGCCGCGCAGCGGGTCGACCAGCGCATCTCGCCGGTGTCGGCGGCGGCCAGCTTGATCACCACCTCGACCACCTGGGCGTGGCTCCACGCGCTGTAGTCGGCGCCGACGATGACCCGGGTGGTCAAGACCGAGTTGGCGCCGGCCATCGCCATCAGCGCCGCGCGGTCCTCCAGCCGCAGGTCCTCGAAGCTCGCGCCCTCGAGCACGACGGTCTTGTGCCGGGTGCGGGTGACGGTGACCGACGAGCTGGCGCTGGCGCCGATCGACGCGACCGGGATGATGCCGATGACGCCGGCCTCGGCCGTCTCGGTCGAGCTCGACGACTCGGTGCGGTCGTCGGTGGTGTCGACGGTCTCGTGGCGGGTGCGCTCGTCCTTGCGCAGCGCCGCCGGGTCGATCGTGTTGTAGCCGTGGAAGTCGAGGCTGCCGGTGACGATCGCGTCGACCGCCGGCGCCCACGAGTCACGGCACTGCGCCTCGAGGCTGCCGCAGCTGGCGGTCAGCACCAGCACCCGGCCGGGCGGGCCGGCGGCGGGGCCGATCATGGCCTGGGGCGCGAGCACGGCGCCGGGCTGCTTGCTGGCGCAGGCGGCGGCGAGGACGAGGAGCGAGGCGGTGGTGGCGCGCATGGGGATCTCCGGAGGGGCTCAGAAGTGCAGGCCGAGGTTGGCCGTCAGGCTGATCAGCGTCGAGCCGCCCAGCGTCTGCACGCGCAGCTCGGGGTTGACGTCGAGCGACTGCGAGTAGGTCTGGCGCAGCAGCACGCGGGCGCCGAGCAGCGCGTGGGCGCTGTCGTGGTGCCAGGTCGCGGGCGGCGCCATCGCCTCGGGGTCGGCCGGCACCTCCGACTCGGTGGCGATCGGCGCGTAGCCGACGCCGACGTAGGCCGAGCCCCAGGCGCCGCCGGCGTGGGCCATCGCGGTCACCGGCACCAGGAACAAGAGGTGGCGGGCGAAGCCGAAGCCGGCGGTGGCGCCGACCCGACCGCCGACCGCGAACCGGCCGCGGCCGCGGAAGTACTCGTAGTAGCCGTCGATGAACGCGCCGTGGGTGACGTCGCCGTCGTGGCGCCGCTGCGCGTAGCCGCTGTTGCCGAACGCGAACCGGCCGCCGCCAAACCCGCGCGCCGGCAGATCGCGGCCGATCGTGACCGTGCGCGCGCAGCGGCCGTCCGGCGTCTGCAGGCACGCGGTCGAGTCGACGACGCGCCGCGCGCGCCACTGGCCGACGTTGGCCGAGCCGGCCGAGACCGCGCAGCCGGTGGCCGCCAGCGCCGCCAGCGCCAGCCGCCTCATCGCGCGCCTCCCGCCAGCGCGCAGCGCACCGCCCGCTCGGCGTTCTCGTCGGCCAGGTCGAGCACCGACACCTCGAGCTCGCACAGCGTCGACCACACCAGCGACGCGTCGGCGGTGCGGGTCACGCGCACCATCGCCTCGACGCGCTCGGGCCAGCCCTCGAGCTCGGCGGTGCGCACCCGGACCAGGCCGTCGACGCCCATCGCCGCCAGCTCGGCGCGCAGCGTCCACACGTCGACGTCCGACAGCATCGCCCCGGTCACGGTGACGGTGCGGGTCGAGCCGTTGGTCATCGTCGGCCCGCTGGTGTCCTGGACGCTGACCTGCACCTCGGTGCGCGCGCGCTCGATCGCGGCCAGCCGATCGAGCTCGACGACGTCGTAGCCGCGGAACGCGAGGTCGGCGGCGACGATCGCGTCGATGCCCTTGCACACGGCGGTGCCGCACTCGGCGGGCAGGATCGCCACCCGCTTGACCGGCGCCGCCGCGCCCCGCCGCAGCATGACGATCGGCGGCATCTTGTCGACGCCGCACGCCGCCGTCGCGAGCAGCGCGCCGAGCGCCGCGGCCCTCACAGCGCCTCGCCGATCAGGTTGCCCGGCGCCAGCGCCGCCAGCACGCCGTTGCCGACGCAGTTGGCCAGGCGCAGCGGCGTCTCGCGGTAGCCGTACATGCGCTCGCCGCAGCGGACGATCCACCGCGACGCGCTGCTGTCGACGTCCCACAGCGTCACCACGAGGTCGGCGCGGATCTCGCCGAAGCCGGCCGGCGAGATCGTGAACGTCGAGGTGACGATGCCGCCCAGCCCCAGCGAGCGGGCCACCGCGCGCACGTCGCCGGGCGGCAGGTCGGCGACCGTCGGGCCCGTCGTCACCGCGGTCGAGCTGGACGACGCGCCGTCGCCGTAGACGGTCTGCCCGTCGGTGCGCGCGCCGGTCTCGAGCCGCATCGCCGCGCCCTCGGCCAGCGTGTAGCCGGCGAACTCGAGCTTCAGCCGCAGCGTCGGGTCGACGTAGACCGCGTAGCTCGCCGGCAGCGGCGTCAGCGTCGGCTGCCCCGCGGTCAGCGTGACCGGCGAGCACAGCTCGGGCATCACGCCGTCGGGCACGCAGGTGGTCGGCATCACCAGCACCGCGCCGGCGGCGTACTCGTCGCCGGGCGGCACCTGCACGATCGCGTGCGGCGCGGCCTGCACGCACGCCGCGAGCGCCAGGGCGAAGACGGCGAGGCCGCGCATCGACGCCAGCCTACGCGGCGGTCGCGCGGCGGGTCAACCGCGCGCGCGTGCGCGCGATCACGCTCAGCAGCCGCAGTCGTTGAACGGGAAGGTCACGCTCGACCGGGTCGCGAAGCCGGCGCCGTTCGGCGTCAGGTGGCCGACCACCGTCGAGAAGTCGGCCTCGGCGCCGATCAGCTCGACCTTGCCGTCGGCGTCGCTGTCGATCAGCGCGTCGATGCGCAGGAAGCCGGCGTCGGGGTTCGACACCAGCCGGGCCTGGCCGCCGTCCCACGCGAACACCGCCGCGAGCTGGCCCAGGAAGTCGCCGCAGCCGCTGCCCTCGTTCGCGGTGACCACGACGTAGCGCTGGTCGCCGGCGACGTAGGCGGTGACGGTCGGCGTCGGCGCCCAGTCGCCCTGGCCGTCGTAGTCCTTGGTGAAGGACTGCTGCAGCGTCTTGTAGGCCGGGAGCTTGCGGAACGCAGCCAGCGCGGCGTCGTCGCGGGCGTCGTCGTCAGCGTCCTCCTTGAACACCACCGGCGTCGCGGTGGCGTCCATCGCGAACAGCGGCTTGCACGCGCCGGTGATCGTCAGCTCGCCGACCAGGTACAGCCCGCCCATGCCGTAGATCGCGCGGGCGCGCTCGCCCCTGGTCCACTTGCGGCCGTCGTCGCTCATCGCCGGATCGCCGTCCCACAGCTGCACCTCGCCGAAGTGCGGCGTGCCGCCGCCGAGCAGGCGCAGCGCGCCGACGGTGGCCGGGCACGTGGTGCCGTCCTCGGCGTACACGGTCAGCGCCTTGCCGACCCACGCAGCCGCCGCCACCGTGGCCTGGGTGGCGCGGACGGGGCGCGTCGCGTAAGTGTGGAACCCGTCGAACGGGCCGGCGATGCCGCCGCTGCCCCACGCGTCGTCGGCGTCGGCGGCGATCACCACCTGGAACTTCTTGTCGACCTCGACCACCAGCGCCACCGGGTCGACCCCGGTCGCGACCGGGGCGCCGACCGTGCTCGCCACCATCTCCTCGCGCGTGATGCGCAGCCCGGCGGCGGTCTTGGTCAGCACCATCCGCTTGGGCCCCTCGTCGGAGAACCGGCCCTGGGCGAAGGTCTGCACGAACTCGACGGTGGGCGCCGTGGCGCTGCCGGCGATCGCGACGTCCTTGGCCGCCACCGTCATCGGGTGCTTGAACATGCGCTCGCGATCGGCCAGCCAGCCCGCGCGATCGAAGCGCGAGGTGCGCGGGCCGACCCGCTTCACGCCCTCCATCTTGTCGGCGTACAGCCCCTGGTATGCGGCGAAGTCGCCGCCGTTCTGCGCGGCCAGCCAGGCGTCGACCAGCTTCTGGACCGCCGCCGCGTCGACGGGCACCGCCGCCGGCAGCGCCTCCTCGGCCGCCGCCGCGCCGGTTCCGGTTCCGGCTCCGGTTCCGGTCCCCGATCCCGTTCCGGTCCCCGATCCCGTTCCGGTCCCCGACCCCGCGGCCGAGTCCTTCTTCTTCGCGCAGCCGGTGATCGCCAGCGTGGCGACCGCGACGTAGATGATCGAACGCTTGCAGTGCATGGAGCCTCCCGCGCCGACTGTACGCCACCCGCCGCGCGGGTGGTCAGTGACGGCGCGCCACCACGCAGGCGAACGGGATCGTCAACGTCACCCCGCCCGGCTGATCGAGCGCGGCGCTCACCGCCGTGAACACCGCGGCGCGCTCGGCCGCCGGGACCACCTCGATCCAGGACGGCACGAACGCGAGCCGCATGAACCAGTGCTGGAACATCGCGGCGGCGTCGGCGAAGCGCCAGCGAAACCCGTGCTCGTCGACGCGCGTCGTCGCGAAGCCGGCCCGGGCCAGCGCCGCCACCGTCGCCTCGACCGGCTGGCGCTTGTGGTCGATGTGGGCCCGCACCGCGGCGCGCGCCGCCTCGAGGCCGCGGGCCGCGAGCGCCGCGTCGAGCGCGTCGTACAACTCGCGCATCGACGCCGGCAGGTTGTAGGCGTAGACCAGCTGGGCGTCGGGGCGGGCCACCCGCGCGCACTCGGCGAGCGCGGCGTCGAGGTCGTCGACGTTGTTGAAGCCGTTGTTCGACACCACCAGGTCGACCGCGCGATCGGCGAGCGGCAGCGCCTCGGCCCGCGCGCGGTGCAGCGTGACGTTGGCGACCGCGCGCGCCGCGAGCTTGCCGCGCACCCGATCGAGCGCCGCGTCCCACGGATCGACGCCGTGGACGTGGGCGCGCGGGCCCAGGCGCTCGGCTAGCTCGACCAGCGGGAAGCCGGCGCCGCAGCCTACGTCGAGGGCGATCGCCGTCGGGTGCAGGTCGACCGCGTCGAGCAGCGCCATCCCGAACGGCGCCGACCACAGCGGCAGATCGTCGAAGGCGTCGACCAGCGCGGTCGGCGGCAGCGCCACCTCGGCGGGCGGCGTCCAGCCCGTCACGCGCCGAGCCGGATCTGACACGCCGACCCCTGGCCCGGGCTCTCGTGCACCGACACCTCGATCGCGTGGACCACGTCGGGCGGCAGGCTCGGCGCGAGGTCAGCCACGAGCCGCTCGGCGAGGTACGCGGCCAGCGCCTCGGCCGAGACGTTGTCGATCGGCAGGAGCAGCACGTCCTCCCGCGGGAACACGTAGCGCTTGCCGCACACGCGCGCCTCCAGCTCCTCGGCGTCGTCCTTGACGATCTGCATCAGCGGGTTGGCCTCGGCCAGCAGCACGCGCTCGCGGAACTGCTTGCAGATCGCGGCCAGCGCGTCCTTGATCGCCGCGAACGGGATCATCTGCGCGAAGCCGACGTCGGTCAGCTCGAGCACCGCGCCGAGCTGGTAGTTGTGCCCGTGCAGGCGCTCCTTGGTGCCGTCGGGGAAGACCGTCATGTGCGCGCACGAGAACTTGTACTGCTCGCGCGCGACCACGATGCGGTGCCGGCGGACGGGAGAGGCGACCATGGCGCGAGCATCGCCGTCTGCGCCCGCCGGCGCCAGCGCCCCGGCGGGGGATTGACGCGGCGCGAACCGGCACCACGTTGTCGGCATGTCGACCTCGGCCAGCCGGCGCTGTCCTCAGTGCGGACGGCAGAACCGCATCCCCCCCGCGCACCTGGCCGATCGCGGCGCGTGCGGCGCGTGCAAGGCCGCGCTGCCGCCCCAGGCTGAGCCGATCGAGGTCGACGCCGCCAGCTTCGACGCCATCGTCGGCGCCTCGCCGGTGCCGGTGCTCGTGGACTTCTGGGCGCCGTGGTGCGGGCCGTGCCGGATGGCCGCGCCCGAGGTCGCCCAGGCCGCCGCCACCCTGGCCGGCCGCGCCGTCGTGCTGAAGGTCGACACCGAGCGCAACCCCGACCTCGCCGCCCGCTTCCAGATCCGCAGCATCCCCACCTTCGGCCTGTTCCGCGGCGGCCGCGCCGTCTCGCTGCAGCCCGGCCTGCTCCGCGCCCCGCAGCTCGTGCAGCTCGTGGAGCGCGCGCGCGCGGCATGACGCGCGGCGACGTCGCTGCCCGCACGGCGCGGTATCATGACCATCGGTGTGGATGCCCCGTGACCCCTGAGACCGCCATGGCCGCGCTCGTCGCCGGCCACCCGCTCGCGGCACGGATCGAGGCGACCCGGCCGGCGCATCAGGCCTGGGTGGCGGTGTATCCGCAGAGGCGGCGCGCGGATGTGAGCGCGCCTATCGTCCTCAACGCCGCGGTCCCGGCCGACATCCGGCTTCGTGTCAGCGCGTTCGAAGTGGCTGACGAGCGGCTGTCGCCGGACCGCTGGTTGAGCGAGGAGGACGTCGTGCGCACTCGCGACGACGTCGTCGCGGGGCGCGATGCGCTCGTCGAGGCACTGACGGAGCACGGCGTGACGCTCGCGTCGCTGGAACGTCCGTGGGCTGTGGACCTGCCGCTCTAGCACCCGCCGATGCATGACGAGCCAGGCCTCCGCTTCGTGCCCGATCTCGAGCGCGCAGACGTCAGCGAGGCGGCCCGTCGGGCCGGCGCGCCGTCGTACGTGCTTCCGCGCGGGGTCGTCGATCGAGCGAGCTTCTTCGAGGCCGTCCGCGCCACGCTCCCGCTCGATCCGCCGCTGCAGGGAAGCGCGAGCTGGGATGCGCTCGCGGACTCGCTGTGGGAGGGCCTCCACCAGGCGGGCGCCCGGCGCGTCTGGATCAGCTGGCCGGGCGCGCACGCGATGGCCCAGGTCGCCAGCGATGACTTCGCGCTGGCGATTCGCGTGATGGCCTCGGTCATCGAGCAGCTCGGAGACGCGACGGCGACCAACGGCCGGCCGACCGCGGTCACCTTCATCGTCGAAGCGCCGCCGATCGAACGCGCGTAGCGGCACACGGAAACGACGAGCGCGGCGAGTGCACGGCGTGACCGACGCGCTACGATCGGCGCGTGCGCTACGCCGAGGTGGCCCGGACCAGCGACGCGGTGGCGGCGGCGCGCGGGCGCAAGGCGAAGATGGCGGCGCTGGCGGAGCTGCTGCAGATGGCGGCGCCCGACGAGCGCGCGATCGTGGCGCGGCACCTGGCCGGCGAGTGCGGTCACAAGGTCGGCGTGGGCTACGCGCTGGTGAGCGAGCTGGCCGACGTCGCGCCGGCGGCGGAGCCGACGCTGACGGTGGGCGAGGTCGACGCGCGGCTGGCGGCGCTGGCGGCGCTGGCGGGGCCGGGCTCGAAGCAGGCGCGGCGCGACGGGGTGGCGGCGCTGCTGGCGACGGCGACGGCGACGGAGGCGGCGTTCCTGCGGGCGCTGCTGGTGGGCGAGGTGCGGCAGGGCGCGCTGGCGGCGCTGGTGGTCGAGGCGGCGGCGGTGGCGAGCGAGGTGCCGCTGGCGACGGTGCGCACGGCGTACATGCTGGCGGGCGAGCTGGGCGCGGTGGTGGCGGCGGCGCTCGACGGCGGCGGCGCGGCGCTGGGCGCGTTCACGCTGACGCTGTTCCGCCCGGTGCTGCCGATGCTGGCACAGACCGCCGACGATCCGGCGGCGGCGCTGGCGGCGCTGGGCGGCCGCGCCGCGTTCGATCACAAGCTCGACGGCTTCCGCGTGCAGGTGCACAAGGACGGCGCGGCGGTGCGGGCGTACTCGCGGCTGGGCTACGACGTCACCTCCAGCGTGCCCGAGGTGATCGCGGCGATCGCGGCGCTGCCGGCCGAGCGGCTGATCGTCGACGGCGAGGCGCTGGGGCACGACGACGACGGCCGGCCGCTGCCGTTCCAGGACACGATGAGACGCAAGGCCGCCGATGGCGGGCCGCTGGCCGTGGTGCTGTTCGACGCGCTGCGGATCGACGACACGGTGCTGCTCGATGCACCCGCCAGCGAGCGGTGGGCGCGGCTCGACGCGGTCGCCGGCCCGCTGGTGGTGCCGCGGCTGGTGACCGACGACGCGACCGCCGCCGCGCGGTTCTACGCCGACGCGCTGGCGGCGGGCCACGAGGGCGTCGTGGCCAAGGCGCTCGACGCGCCGTACGCCGCCGGCACCCGCGGCGCCGCGTGGCTGAAGATCAAGAAGGTGCGGCGGCTCGATCTGGTGGTGCTGGCGGCCGAGTGGGGCTCGGGTCGCCGCAAGGGCTGGCTGTCGAACCTGCACCTCGGCGCGCGCGACGGCGCCGGCTGGGCGATGCTGGGCAAGACGTTCAAGGGGCTCACCGACGAGACGCTGCGCTGGCAGACCGAGGCGCTGCTGGCGCGCGAGGTCGCCCGCGACGGCCACGTCGTGCAGGTGCGCCCCGAGCTGGTGGTCGAGATCGAGTTCAACGACGTGCAGCGATCGGCGCGCTACCCGAGCGGCCTGGCGCTGCGCCACGCGCGGGTGGTGCGCTACCGCGACGACAAGCGCGCCGTCGACGCCGACGCGATCGAGGCGGTTTGGGCCATCGCCCGCGCCGACGGCGTGGTGCCGGAGTAGACTGCCGGCGTGCGCGCGCTGGCCCTGGCCCTGGCCGTCACCGTGGCCGCCGCGCCGGCGTGCACGGTGCGCCACCGCGTCACGGTGTCGGGCGCTGACCTGCGGGCCACCATCGCCGAGCGCCACCGGCTCGGCCGCAGCCAGCTCACCGGCAAGCACTGGCGCGACGATCGGGTGGTCGGCCGGCAGCGCGTCGTGGTGGTCGACGGCCAGGCGCTGTGGCTCGATGGCGGGCGGCTGTCGCTGCGCGAGCTGGAGCAGGGGTGCGCTGCGCCGCCGCCGGCGGTCGAGCCGCAGTGCGCGCTGGCGCAGTTCGCCGACGCCGAGTTCGAGGTGCGGCGCTACCACACGCGCACGCTGCAGCCGCCCGACCAGGTCGTGACGACCGCGGTGCTGTCGACGCTGGCCGGCAGCGTCGGGTGCGCCGGCCTGTGCCCCGAGGACAGCGTGGTCCGCAGCGTGTCGCTGGTGGTGGCTGGCGGGTTCGCCGCGCTGCTCGGTGGTGCGCTGGTGTGGGCGTTCGTCGACTGCTTCTTGCTGAGCGGCCTGGGCTCGCCTGGCTGCCGCGACTGATCACCGGCGCAGCTGCGGCGAGCGGTCGCGTGGGCCCCTCGTGCGCGCGGTCACGCTGTGGTTAGCTTGGCGGTGATGGCGACTACCCGACGACGTACCAAGGCCAAGCCCGGCCCCGGCTCGCTGCGCGTGCAGGCGTGGCTCCACTCGGCGATCTGGCCGCTGCGCGAGGCGCTGGCGCGCGAGCTGCACCTGCTCGAGCACGGCCACCTGACGTGGTCGGCCAGCCTGCAGACCCTGGCCGGCTTTCGCCCGGCGCGGGTGCAGCTGAGCCGCGCGAGCCGGGTCAACCTCGATGATCTGATCGCGATCCGCGCGCCCGAGCTGGTCGAGGCGATCGAGGCGCAGGAGCAGGCGATCGCCGGCGCGGTGCGCGCGGCGGCGGTGGCCCAGGCCCAGCTGATGGCCGGCGAGATCCAGGGCGCGCTCGATCGCTCGCGGCAGCGCAAGCGGATCGAGGAGCGCTTCGTCCCCGACCTGGCCGAGGAGGTCATCAACCGCACGGTCGGCCACAAGGTCGGCATCGAGCGCAGCGTCATCGACGCGATCCGGCCGTTCCTGGAGTCGATCCCGCGGACCGGCGCGCTGGCCGCGGTCGACGCGGCCCACGCCGAGCTGGTCGGCGCGACCCAGCGCCTGGCGTCGGCGCTCGACGAGCTGCGCGGCGCGCTGTGCGACGCGTACGACCTGCCACCCGCGCCGATCGTCGAGCCAACGCCGCACCGCTGAGCGGGCGCGCGCTGCCAAGCTGGCACGGCGAGGTCCCGCTGGCGGGGCGCAAGGTCGCGATCCGGCGTGGGTGACGCTGGCACCGCACGTGAAGAGCGCGGGGTCATGCCCGTCCCTCGCTCGTCTTTGTTCCCGCGCCTCCGCTGGTCGCTCGTCGGCGCGATCGCCATCGCCGCGCTGGCGGCGCTGTGGCTCCACCCGCGCGGCTCGGTGCGCTGGCGACCGCCGGCGCCGCCGGTCGTCGCGCTCGATGCCGATCGCATCCGCGCGACGGTGGACGCGCGCCGGGCCGCGGCGCTGCGGCTGTCCGAGGCGACGGCCGCCCAGCCCCAGCACGTGCACCCCTCGTCCACCGGCAGGCTGCTCCGTCGCCTGATCGACCCGGCGTGCATCCTGGGACCGCGGCCGCTGTGCGAGCTCCTGGCCTCGAGCGTCGCGGCCTGCGCCGACGGCGACGGTGCCACCTGTCACGCGGTCGGGCGGTTCCTCGAGGAATCGCCGCCGTACCCCGAGATCGCGCGCTGGTTCTTCGGCGCCGGCTGCGAGCGCGGTGACGCCGCGGCGTGCGCGCGCGCGGCGCAGATCCGCACAGGCAGCGACGCCTGCGACGTCGATCGGCTCGCCTGCATGGCGCGCGCGCGCCGCACCGACGACCTCGCGGCGTTGGATCACCTGTGCGCCGGCGGCATGGCCGACGCGTGCGTGGTGGCGGGGGTCGCGTACCTCGACGAGCCGATCGGGTTGCGCGGCTACCTGACCGCGGCGTGTCAGGCCGGGGGCACGCCCGCGTGCTTCGAGCTGGCCCGTCGCCTGACGCCGACCTGCACCGGGGACTGCATGGGCCCCGACGCGGCGCAGGCCGAGGTGGCCGCCGCGATCGCGTGCGACGCCGGCTTCGCCGACGCGTGCCAGCTCGCGGCGCGGTGAGCGCGCGGTGTAGGCTCGGCCCATGAGCGCGCCGGTGTTCGTCCTTGGAGGGTACCAGTCGGACTTCGCGCGCAACCTGGCGCGCGAGGGCCGCGAGCTGGTCGAGCTGGTGGGCGAGGCGGTCGACGGCGCGCTGGCCGCGGCCGGCGTCGAGGCCGGCGACGTCGACGCGATCCACGTCGGCAACGCGTTCGGCGAGCTGTTCGCCGGGCAGGCCCAGCTCGGCGCGATGCCGGCGACCGCGCGGCCGGCGCTGTGGGGCGTGCCGGCGACGCGCCACGAGGCCGCGTGCGCGTCGGGCTTGGTGGCGCTGCTGGCGGCGATGGCGGCGATCGAGGCCGGCCGCGCGCAGTGCGCGCTGGTGCTGGGCGTCGAGCAAGAGCGCAACGTCGACGGCGAGCAGGCCGCGCGGCACATGGGCACCGCGGCGTGGATCGGCCACGAGGGCCAGGGCGCGCGCTACCTGTGGCCGCACATGTTCGCGCGCATCGCCGACGCGTACGACCAGCGCTGGGGGCTGGAGCCGCGGCACCTGGCGGCGATCGCGCAGAAGAACCTGGGCAACGCGCGCGCCAACCCGCACGCCCAGGCCCGCGGCTGGCGCTTCGGCGACGACGCGTTCGCCGCGCGCTGGGCCGACGACGCGGTCAACCCGATCATCGAAGGCCGGCTGCGCCGCCTCGACTGCTCGCAGGTCACCGACGGCGCGGCGGCGCTCGTCGTGGCGTCGGCGGCGTTCGTCGAGCGGCGCGCGCCGTGGGCCCGCTTGCTGGGCTGGGGCCACCGCACCGCGGGGCTCGGCCTCGACGCCAAGCTGGCGCGCGGCGCCGACGCGCCGTACCTGCTGCCGCACCTGCGCGACGCGATCACCGACGCCTACCGCCGCGCCGACGTGCGCGGCCCCGAGGATCTGGCCGGCGCCGAGGTCCACGACTGCTTCACGATCACCGAGTACCTGGCGATCGATCACCTCGGCGTGACGCCGCCGGGGCAGGCCGGGCGCGCGCTCGACGACGGCACCGTGGCCCGCGGCGGGGCGTTCGCGATCAACCCCTCGGGCGGGCTGATCGGCGGCGGCCACCCGGTGGGCGCCAGCGGCGTGCGGATGATCGTCGACGCCGCCCGCCAGGTGAGCGGCACCGCCGGCGACTACCAGGTGGCCGGCGCGCGCCGCTTCGCGACGCTCAACATCGGCGGCAGCGGCACGACCGCCTGCGCGTTCGTGCTGGGGGCGCCGTGAAGGCCCGCGCGGTCCACGCCTGGCCGGCGCGGCTGCCGGCCGACGACGATCACCCGTACCGCACCGGCGCGTGGCGGCCGCAGCGCACCGAGTGGGACGCCGACGACCTCGACGTGATCGAGGGCGCGATCCCGCCGGCGCTCGACGGCGTCTACCTGCGCAACACCGAGAACCCGATCCACGACGCGATCGGCCGCTACCACCCGTTCGACGGCGACGGCATGGTCCACGCGATCCGCTTCGGCGGCGGCCGCGCCAGCTACCGGAACCGCATGGTGCGCACCGCCGGCTTGGCCGCCGAGCTCGAGGCCGGCGCGCCGCTGTGGGCCGGGATCATCGAGCCGCCGGCGCGCTCGCTGCGCGATGGCTGGGGTGCGCGCGGTCGCATGAAGGACGCGTCGTCGACCGACGTCGTCGTCCACGCCGGCGCCGCGCTCACCACCTTCTACCAGTGCGGCGACGTCTACGCGCACGATCCAGTGACGCTAGACGAGCGCGGCGTCGCGCCGTGGTCGCGGACGTTCCCCGGCGGCGTGTCGGCGCACCCCAAGCTCGACCCGGCGACCGGGGAGCTGCTGGTGTGGAGCTACGGCACGA